>OGMQ01000004.1_pt1 | contig 131077 bp, 97 predicted proteins | sample 1573291 | NCBI WGS metagenome assembly OGMQ01 (sample SAMEA2582008, study PRJEB24529) | metagenome | biome: Human gut stool | place: China | collected 2011
GCGGTACATTCTTCGTATTCTCCGATTACATGAAACCTGCCGTACGTATGGCTGCATTGATGGAACAACCCGTGAAGTTCATTTGGACACACGATGCGTTCCGTGTAGGCGAAGACGGTCCTACTCACGAACCGGTAGAACAGGAAGCACAAATCCGCTTGATGGAAAAACTGAAAAACCACAAGGGACACAATTCTATGTTGGTACTCCGTCCGGCAGATGCAGAAGAAACAACTATCGCATGGAAACTTGCAATGGAGAATATGTCCACTCCGACAGGTCTGATTTTCTCCCGCCAGAATATTGCCAACTTACCGGAAGGAACAGATTACGAACAAGCAGCGAAAGGCGCTTATATCGTGGCCGGTTCTGACGAAAACCCAGATGTAGTTTTAGTAGCTTCCGGTTCTGAAGTTTCCACTTTGGTAGCCGGTACAGAGTTGCTTCGCAAAGATGGTATAAAAGTACGTATTGTATCTGCTCCGTCTGAAGGGCTGTTCCGTAACCAATCCAAAGAATACCAAGAATCTGTTCTCCCTGCAAATGCCAAGATTTTCGGTTTGACCGCCGGTTTGCCTGTTACTCTTCAGGGTCTGGTAGGCTGTCATGGCAAAGTATGGGGTTTGGAATCTTTCGGTTTCTCCGCACCTTACAAAGTACTGGATGAGAAACTTGGATTCACAGCCGAGAATGTATATAACCAAGTAAAGGCAATGCTCTAATGAAAACAATCGGATTAGCATGCGACCACGCCGGTTTTGAACTGAAAGAATATGTTCGCGGCTGGCTGGAAGTAAAAGGCTGGGCATACAAAGACTTCGGGACCAACTCTGCAGCAAGTGTAGATTATCCGGATTATGCCCACCCGCTGGCTCTTGCAGTGGAATCGGGTGAATGTTATCCCGGTATTGCTATCTGCGGCAGTGGAAACGGAATCAATATGACACTGAACAAGCACCAGGGGATTCGTGCAGCTCTTTGCTGGAATGCAGAGATTGCGCATTTGGCACGTCAGCACAATGACGCCAATATCTTGGTTATGCCGGGACGCTTCATCAGCACAGAAGAAGCGGACATGATTTTAACCGAGTTTTTCTCTACCGAGTTTGAAGGAGGACGTCATCAAAAACGTATCGACAAGATTCCGGTGAAATGAGCCTGAAATAAAGTAAACAAAGCAGTAAAGCTGTTCTTCTTTCCGGAGAGCAGCTTTATTTATATTCATCAAACAAAACCGGCAATAAACTGATAACAGAAATAACCGCAGACAACCAGTTTCAACAAGGTTCCCAATATGAATCCTATCAAGGAACCGAATCCGGATTTAAGTGCCTGTGAGAATTCCTTATTTCCCAACAGTTCCCCAATGACAGCTCCCAGAAACGGACCGAGAATAATCCCCCATGGCAAGAAAAGAAGACCGACAAGGGTACCTGTTATACATCCCCAATTTCCCCACTTACTGCCACCGCTGTATTTACTGCCCAACATTGGAGTAAAATAATCCAGGACCTGTAATACAACCACAATCAGCAACCATACAATTAATTGCGTAGTACTGTACTCCACCTTATCTGTACAATGGAGAATAAACAGTCCCAAATAAGCAATGGGAGGGCCGGGAAGAAACGGAAGAATACAACCGGCTAATCCGGCAATCATACAGAGAGCACCAATGATAATCAAAATAACGTCCAGCATAATCTGTTCAATTTTAATTCTGTATAAATTAGATAGAATACCATCTACAAAAATACAAAAAGAGAAGTAAAAGAAAAACCGTCACTCACGTGAAAGTAATTCTTTTACTTCTCTATAACTTAATGAACAAACTTAATAATTAACCTTATGACTTAAATGTCTTCAGTGTACATCATAGACATACACTTATCTTATTATTCCCTTTAGATTTTAAAGGGTGTCATTTTCAGATATACCCGATAATCTTTAATCATGCCTGTCTTACCGGCTTCTGCTCTCGGCAAATATGAAAATCCGGTTACTACCTTATCTTCACCGAGATTAATCACAATCTGATGCGGGAATTTATGTTTGGCAGCCGAAGAATAGCTTGTGTGCCAAAAGGTAGATTCCTGCAAGTCGAACACATTCGTTGCAATATTATTCGCTTCTTCCGTTTCCTCACTATCTGCATAAACAACTTTCCAATGTTGGCGTGACAAAGGCTTGCCATCAGCTCCCAGTAACTCCAATTCCGCAATGGCTGCAAAATCTTTCCCATCATGTGCATTCAATGCTTCCAGACAGAAGAAACGTGTTTCCACCTCTTTTCCAAACTTCACATGTTGCCAACCATTACCCGCCTTGAAAGAACCTTTATAAACGGGCATTTCTCCGCTCAAGTCCAAGTTCTCACCTACTTTACGATGTGCATAGGCAGCACCATGAACGCGTAAATTATCGAGAATAGGCTGTTGCAAGCCTGCCGTTTCCGGCTGTACAGGTCCAGCCATATCCAATATAATCACTTCGTTCTCACCTTTCTTCAACCAACATCCCGGCACATATAAGGTTTGTTGTGGTCCTATTTCCCAGTAACGTCCAATAGCATAACCATTCACCCAGACCATCCCTTTACTCCAATTAGTCATATCCAGAAAAGTATCACCGGTTTTATCCAGTGTAAATGTTCCACGATAATACGCAGGGTCTTTTTTCGGATTATCTTGTTTCACAAATTTCTTATTCTTTGCAAAAGCATAATCAACCGGGATATTATAAACTTTCCAATTCTTCAATGAAGTAACAGCAGCACCGTCCGATTGAATTTCCACCTTTTCAGTAATACCTTTCCAATCATAAATACCTTTACCGAAATTCATACGACCCATCGCTTCTACCAGAATATCCAATTGGGCTCCTTCTTTCACAGGTGGAAGAATAGCAGTCCCTTCCCCTTTCAAACGACTTAACGTGGCCAATTTCTTGCCATCAAGGAAAACCTGTGCCCAGTCGTGAGCCTCTGTAATAGTCAAAACCTGCTCTTTGTTAGATGCCGGAAGTGTTGTTCGATATAGAATACTTCCCCAACCCTGATCAAACGCTTCCATTGACTGAATATTTTCACTGATTTTTGGCTCCGGCAGATTATCAAACAGTATCGCCACTTCATCTAACTTAAATGAAGGAACAGTAATCGTTGGAATAGAATCCGGGATTTCCGGCAACGATTCGCCTTCAGGTAAATAGTTACTTAACAATTTACGTACTTCAAAATATTTGGGAGTGACTTTTCCTGATTCATTGATAGGTGCATCATAATCATAAGACGTACATGTCGGAGAGAAGTTCGGGAAGTTTGCTCCTCCCCAATGTCCGAAACTGGTACCTCCATGAGTCATATATAAACTAAATGAAATATTACGATCGAGCATATCTTTCATTCCTTTTACCAAATCCTCCGCACTGCGTGTCTCATGCTTCGCTCCCCAATGGTCGAACCATCCGGACCAGAACTCACTACACATCAATGGAGTATCAGGACGAAGCTCTTTCAAACGTTCAAACTGCTGATCTATATTGGCTCCCGTACCAAAATTGACAGTCCAAAGAAGATCATCCAAAGCATTGTTCTCAAAATTAGAATTCCAGTCACACTGGAATAAAGGTACCCCTGTGAATCCCGCTTGCTTCACAAGATCACGGATAGCAGAAATATAAGGCTTGTCAATACCAAATGAGCCATATTCATTTTCTACTTGTACCATAATTATATTCCCACCTTTGCTAATCTGAAGATCAGCAAGTTGTTTACCAACTTCATTCATAAACAGTTTCACACGTTCCATATAATACGGATCCTGTTCACGGAGCTTAATATCTTTCTTTTTCAGTAACCACCAAGGCAATCCGCCCATCTCCCATTCTGCACACACATAAGGACCAGGACGCACAATGACGTACATACCATTCTCCTGTGCAAGACGACAAAATGCTGCAATATCCTTTTGCCCGGTAAAATCATATTTTCCTTCTTCCGGTTCATGGAAGTTCCAGAAAACATAAAGGCAAATGGTATTCATACCCAACGCCTTAGACATTTTAATACGATGTTCCCAATATTCCTTTGGAATACGAGGATAATGAATCTCTGCCGCTTTTACGACAAACGGCTCTCCATTAAGCAAGAAAGTCTTGTCACCCACCTCAAATGTTCCCTTTGAAGATTGAGTACAAGAAGTGCTGAATACAGTCACTAACAAAATAAGCAAATACAATAAAGGTCTTTTCATTTTCAATCTATTCTATTGTTTTCATGATACATTAATCTCTTTAGAAATTCACCACCGGTTAATGTTTCCATTAAAACCGATAGCGAATTTGAAAACCAATCCCATCTAATTACCCCAAAAACTAAAACTATTACCTATTGAAAACTAAATCTGATGCAAAGATGGAATATTCTTCTTACACAAAGGTCTTCAAATCAGTCAAAACAGGGCAATATTCATTCAAAATTTCCTAAATATGTTTTTTAGTATCAATTTGACTCTTTATAAAAATCCCGCCAATACCTTTCAATGGCATTGACGGAATTGGCGTTTATAATAAAGGTTAGTTAGTCTCCCAATGAATCGTATGTTACATTATCCTCTTTTATCTTTTTTACGTTATAGGATTTCTTCACAAACTCTTTCACCTTATTAACATGTACATCTCTAATCACTACGTTTTTAATGGGAAGTCGTGCGTCCCCTTTCAATTCATATATCGCATCAGCAGAATCACAAGTTACATTTTTCAAATAAATGCCATCAATGCGAGTGATACGTTCTTCATAAGTAGGAACAAGATCCCTCCACTGATAAAGTACATCTGTATCTATTTCCAACACACGCTGCACATGTCCTGTCTTTATATTTTCCATATGAATATTCTCGACAAATGCACCTCGTCGATGATTTGTCTTCACAAAAAAAAGTCGACGTACTGATTTGGGGACTTCACAATCATGCATATACACATTGCGAATGCCACCTGATATTTCACTGCCAATACCTAGCAAAGTATGTCCTTCTAGAATATTACAATTACGAATCACAACATTTTCAGTCGGAGTATTCAATCGCCAAGCATCACGATTACGTCCTGCTTTAATAACCACTGCATCATCCCCTTGATCAAAGGTACAATTCTCTACCAAAAAGTTCCGAGACATTTCCAAATCAATACCATCGTTGTTATGCCCATGTGCTTTAACATCCAAATTACGCACTATTCCTCCCTCACACATATACAAATGAATGGTCCAAAACGGACTTTCACGAATCATAAAGCCATCAAGCAGCACATTTTTACAACGATTAAAATGTATCAAATGCGGACGAAGATGATTCTCACCTACCGCCATTTGTCGTTTTTCAACAGGTATATCTTTAGACGCCATTCTATACAACTTTCTCAAAGCATCTAAATGAGGCTGCGGACAGGCAAACCATTTTTTCCAATGATCCATCTTAGGACTCAACATCCCCGAACCGGTAATAGCTACATTCTCACATTCAACAGCATAAATCAAAGGTGAATAATTATAACATTCCATCCCCTCCCATGAAGTCATAACTGCTGGCAAATAACGGGAAGGAGTGTCTATAAAACGTAATATTGCATTTTCAGCCAAATACAAGTTCACATTATCTCTAAGATGGATCGGGCCGGTGAGCCATTCTCCTTCGGGCACAATAATCCTTCCACCTCCTGCTCGATTACAAGCAACTATTGCTTTTTCAATCGCATCAGTTACATCAATTTTTGCTCCTTCAACAGCACCATAATCCACAATAGAAAAATCTTTTGAAGGATAAATAAACTCTTTGATCGGTTTCATTGGAAATGGCGCACTCACCTTCACATATTTGTATTGCCCCCAAAGAGGAAATAAAAAGATGACTAATAATACTAAGGTAGATAAAACTTTTTTCATGTATAAGTACTGTTTACATTCTTCAAAATGTGTTTTTTAAAACGTCGTATTCTTCTTTAGAAATCAATATAACCGTTCCATGCCGAGGTGTAAATACGCCTGTTGTAGGAGTCGTTTTTATCAGTTCAAAATTTACAAGGTCGCTACTCCTGCAAAACTGGCAAAAGCCACTTTTAAAACAATCATAAACCAACATCCAACCACCCTCGACTAATGGATAAACACATGAACCTTCTGAATTTATATCATTTGGCTGCATTCTACCGTCAATTAATATCCATTTATTCTGATCATGAATTTCCGAGAATACATATTGACGACGAATTAAACCTTCTTTTCCTCCCCATGTATTGAAAAAAAGATGATATATACCCAATTTATCCTGTACAATATCTGTATCTATGGTCGGAAACGGATATTTAAAAAGTAACTGTGGTTCAGTTTCCAAATTAGAAAAATCGCTATTGGCATAAGCATAATAAACAGCATCTTGTGGATAAGGCCCCTCCTCCTCCGAATGTAATGAAAAATACACCATATATTTACAAGCAGAAGAATCCCAAATAGTTTGGGGAGCCCAAACCGCATTTACTTTTGCAGGTTTCTTACCTGCAAAACGTTTATGAAAATCGACTACATGATGCTCCCAATGGACGAGATTTTTTGAACGCATCATCACTATGCCGTGATTAGACCATTTTCCTTTATCCCAGTCCATGTCAGTTGCTACCATATAAAACCACCCTTCATTTCCACGCAAAAGATGAGGATCACGCACAGCTTTCATCATAGCAATAGTGTCAGAAGCAATAGTCGGCTGCCCCCCATTAAGAGGAATAAAGTCAAAGCCATTATCACTCACAGCATAACATATTTGTTGTTCAGATGTATTATTCCCGGTAAAATATACAAAAAGATAATAACTCTTTGAAGATTCTGCACTAACACCCAATGAGCAAATTACAAATAAAAAAAACAGGAAAACTTTCATATTATACATTTTTATCAGCATCTCACAGACTAAGTTTCTAAATTCTCATATACAAATTTTCTCCATATTAATAAAATATAAGCTCCCAGATTGAAGGTTTGACAGAATTTTCCTGAATCTTAAATGACAACTGTATAAACTTGCATTGCTTATTCACAGGTACACTGACCGGAGAACCAGAAATTCCGTTAGTTGTATAATCTGTAATAACTTCCCAATCACTACCATCCAGTAAGACTTCAACTTTCATAAAATATTTTTCCCAAGGGTACTCAAAACGTACTTCCACTGTATCAACTGTCACTATATTGTCAAACGAAACTGTCAAAGCAGGGGCCTTATCTTCGTCGGCAGGTTCCCAGCGGGTACCATAATTTCTATCTGTCAGTTTTCCAGGAACAGCATAATCCGCATACGAAGAACTTCCGGTAATCGTTGCCGGTTGAATATATAGCTTCTTTTCTTTGGCTAAATCCGGAAATAATTGCGTATGATAAGGAATGATTTTATTGATTTCATTATTAGCCTCATCAAAAGTCAGTTTACTGATGCAAGTCTGCCTATAAGCCGTTCCTTTCACAAAAGGTAACCTATGTCGATGGTACAGAATATAATCCTCACCAGCATAAGAAAATAAAGTATGATGTCCCGGTCCATACACTTGTAAGCTATCATTTACTTTCAATATAGGACTATTTGCAGCTTCCGTGAAAGGTCCGAACGGATGATCACCAATTGCATAACGTACTTCGTATGTTTCATCAATCGTCTTTCCTTCCGAATAAGTGAGATAATATTTTCCGTCATGCTTCAACATCAACGGAGCCTCAAAATAACGAGTCGGAGTAACTTCGACAGGTTCTGTACGGAAAGAACTCATATCGCCATTCAATTCCGCCGCGAAACAATGCCCATTAGTCCAGTTCCATCCCGATCCCCAATAAAGATATGACCTACCATTATCATCCACAAATGCTTCCGCATCAATCACATGATAATATTTTGTCGGATCACCCGGAATCATCGGTTTATCCCCTAGCATATTCTCCCAAGGTCCCAATGGATGTTTTGCTTTTCCACACCATACTTCCGAGCCAACAGACACATACATATAGAAAGTATCCCCTTTTTGGATTACCGAAGGCGCCCATACTTTATTCGTCTCCGACTGTGGAGTTGAGCAAGCGGCCTTAGTAGGCCAGTTTAATGTATGGAAGGTCCAGTGCTGAAAGTCATCAGACACCCAACAAGAGAGAAAACCAGTCCCCCAAGGGTCAGCAGTTACATACATATAGAACTTTCCATCATATTGTACCAAAGACGGGTCTGCAAAATATCCCGGTATGATCGGATTCTGAAGTTCCACCATCTGCGCTTCTTCTTGTACAACCTTAGAAGAACAACCACCCAGACATATCAAGCCTGCTAACAGGCAAAGCAGTACTCTCATAAATTGTATTTAATAATGTATTGCATGATCTTTAGAAAATTCATGGCCGCTCCATGCCTTTTTAGAAGTCCAATCCTGGGGGGCAGACGTCCAGAAAGAATGATTGACAGGGAGTCCTAACGGCAAAAACACTTCTGAAGTAATATACATACTTCCATTATTACTATACCAGTCTGCCAACCCTGTCTGATGTCCGGCAAATCCTAATTGTAAAAAACCTTTCTGATTGAAGTTTCCATCAACGGAAAACAGACGCTTCATAACAGCTGTCAATGCATTACGCACTTGCCCCTCCGGTAATTCTTCAGGCAACATTTCTTTCCAGCAAAGCATTGACAATGGCTGAAATACTCCCAAACGATAAGTCATCGAACGACCAAAAACAGGGAAAGATGCTTCCGGAGAAATAAAACGTTCCAAAATCATTCCGAAACGCTGCATACGCTTCTTTGCCAATTCTTCCGTTTTCTTCTGCATCTCCAGATTCCGGTCATGCAAGATGATTTTATGCCCATTCACCGTCTGCATTACTTGCACAAACATCGGTTGAATTACGTAACTGTTGTAATAATCAAACGCGAATGTCTCCCCATCCGAATACCAACCATCTCCCACATACCATTCTTCCGCTTTACGCACGGCAGTATGAATACGGAACAAATCATACTGCGCTCCGGCTTCCATCAGGAAAGATTCGACCATAGCCGAAAACAACAGCCAGTTAGTATAAGGAGGATCAATGCGACGCAATAATTGGAACTCCTTTATATAACGCTGTTTTGTCACGTCATCCAATGGTTCCCAAAGTTGCTCTTTAGCACGAAGAAAACTACTGGCAATATAAGCCGCATCTACTAGAGGCTGCCCCTCATTTCTCCATAAAAGATAATCGGGGCTATCCGGATCAACAGCATGTGCGTAGCTTTTCAAAGCCCATTCACGCAATTGTTTACGCATTTTCCCTTCTTCCGTGTCATCATCCGGCAAAGAAAGCCAAGGAGCAATACCGGACATCAGGCGCCCGAAACATTCCATATACGTCACATCTTTGCTCCTTCCATCCCAAGTAGGGCTGATTTCTACCTGCATATTTTTCTTCAACTCTCCTTTACTCATATTACTTAATACCGGAGCTGCAATTTTATACGCCATCTGTACCCAATACTCACGGTCGCAGATTTCTCTTTCCACTTTCACTTTTTTGGCATAAATTACCGTGCTTAACATGCACAATAAAATAATGACCAAGATATTTTTGTTTTTCATCATTACATTTAAATACAAAAATCAATTTTAATCATTCAGATATTTCACCATTTCAGAACCTGCCAACAAGAAAGCTCCTACTCCAAAATCAGCAGTTGTTTCTGGTCCTACATTTTTATGTTGGTCTGCTCTTTCACCAATCGGCTGTACATAACCAATCTTTCCACTAGGTTGCAAAGCTATTTCAGTCAGGTATTCCCAACCTTTTTTTATAACAGGTTCATAAGTTGATTTATCCAAAAATCCATTATTCACACCCCAAAGATACCCATAAGTAAAGAAGGCTGTCCCGCTCGTTTCACGTCCCGGAGCCTGCACCGGATCTAACAAACTACGAGTCCAGTACCCTTCTTCCTGTTGTGCGGCAGCCAATGATTTAGCCATAGCCTTATATATGGTAATATATTCAGTACGATGTGCATCATTTTCGGGTAAGTCTTGCAAAACCTTCGCCAAACCTGCAAACACCCAACCGTTACCCCTAGACCAAAAGTCTTTCAATCCTTGATTTGTCTTATGTTTCGGGTAGATATATTTTCCATCGCGATAAAACAGGGCACTTTCCTCATCATACATGAGGTTTTTAGCATAAGTAAAGTACTCATAGAGTTTATCCAAATATTGCTGATTACCTGTAACCTTATAAAGTTTGGTCATCACCGGCATTACCATATACAATCCGTCTGCCCACCACCAATAATCATTGTTGGGAGTTGACATTTCATATTCCATCACTTCCTTGGCACGGGCTATTTTATACTCTGCCGGCTCACGGTCCATGTTATACAAGTCAATATAAGTCTGGAAACAGATCTGCCAATCTCCGAAGAGAACATGTTCCATCGTTTCACCATAATTATATTTCCACTTGGATTTATCATCAGAAGTAGCCCCCTTCCATTGATTCTTTTCAGCCCATGCTTCCGAATACTTCTTGTAAGTCTCATTACCGGTTACTTCATAAGCTGCAATATTTCCGGTATGATAAGCAGCCGGATGCCAAAAGGCAAATGCCGGTTCCGGATTCTCCGCCTGCCAATAATCATTTACCTTCTTAATAGTCTCAATAACCTTTGACTTTGTCCATACACTATCGGTAATTGTTTCATTCTGACTGTTACTCTTACCTGATTTACATCCTGCCATGCTAATACTGAAAACACAGCTTAATACCCAAAAAGAAATTTTTCTAAAGTTCATTAATTATACAGTTTTTCGTGGTTATTATTTAGGAAACAAAGATGCATGCTTTTTAGGACAGAAAGGTTCTAAAATGCGTCAAAACCGTACAAAAATCATTCAATATATAGAAAATTGTCTTTTTGAGGAAAGAACTATCAGATATCCTTGTTATAAAGCATACAAACTACAAGCCCACCATAACTAGTCAATACAATCAATAATAACCAAAGAATCTGAATGTGCCATGCTATTTGTTTTTTTATCATATATCTAGTACCAATAATGCAAGGCACAATAAACACTATTAATATGGATAAAACGGGAATAAGATAGAATACAGCCATAACTACTTTCAAACTTTTATTTAATCCAGTATTTAACAAGCAAAGAAATTACAATGAAGCAATAGCTCAAAACATTTCCACTAAGTATCGCCCACATCAATGCCCGGCTCTTATCTTTAAAGATCCATCTCACGGTCAAGTATTCAAGCCCGAAACTTCCGGCAAACATCAGAATCCAAGTAATGAGCATAGTCGGAAAGAAATCCGAACCAAACAGAAAATCAATTAATATACTGGCACATCCTATAACAATAGTCCCAATAACTCCAGAAACCAAGTTTCCAACTGTAGAGATAAGTAATGATTTTCCCCACAGATGAAAAGTCATCAATTTAATTATTACCATTTCAATAACAATGGTAGCCGGTATTATATACCAAAAACGAATAAAGCTTTCTCCTATAAGGACACCGCTCCAAACAAAATTCAATAATACTAAATTCATATCCTAATTATTTTTATAATATTTCGTCCAATACTCTGCGATTCTTATACAACACTACTTTTATATTCTTGCCCTTTCTCTTCCTCACCCTCACACTCTTCGTTTTCATACCGGGGTAATTAACCTTCAAAACTGCTCTCTTTCCGGATATTTGAAGGATGAATCGCCCATTGAGGTCAGAAAGCGTCCTATGAGCAGTTCCTTTTTCAACAATTTCTGCTCCTATTATCGGATGACCGCATTTATCCATTACTATTCCTTCTACAGAAACAGAATGTCTATCTTGTGAAACAAGAACAATTCCTCCAGCAACAATCGAAACTTTCTTAACAGTCTTCCGTCCTACGACCTCTACTTGTGGAAGCATAGTACAATTGTTCTTCAAACTATCTTCTCCCACCTTTTGTCCATATAAAAGAAGTAGTCCCCATAGTAGACATTCCCAACGAAACACCTACTATTTTGACAGCCAGTCCTATTCTTTGACGAAAAAGAAGTTGCTCTTTTAAATAGCGGACCTCAGCTTCACATTTTGGACATGTACCTAGGCAATCTCCCCGATATCTACATTTAGATGTTACAAGCTTTATGTCATTCGCTTCCGGATTGTCTTCAATAAAATGCAAACTTACATTAACAAATCATAGAATTTATTCCAATAGCTGATACTTTTCTAGTTCCGGAAGTATTTTTCGTAAAACCTTTTCCCGAACCTCCGTATTAGTAGACAAAACCGAGGAATATGACACACATTGAGAACGATCCTCTAGATAAGAAATTCTTCTCTTTTCTTCTCTTTCTTTTGAGCGGAATAAGAAACTTTCACTGTTAATTTCTACCATCGCAATGCTTGCATCTTCTTTCACTATAGCTACTCTCGCAATAAAAGCAAAATAAAACAGTTCTTTTGATGTATCATAAGGAAACAGAACTTCATAATACGGCTGTTCGGCATGAGGCCAACGTTCCTTTTTTCCTTCCGACGGAAGTGGTGGAAAGACTCCTTCTTCAATAATGGGATGTTTATAATCACGATAATAAGCTGGGCCGTAAACCAACACACATCGCCGTGCCAGAGCAATCAAATACTCATTTCTATTCTTTTCAGGTAGTTCACTTAATTTCCATCCTTCATACAGTTTGATAATCTTTTCATTATCTTTCATCAATTTTCCCCACTTAACATCCGACATCGGACAAGGATTATTCTTTTCCACAGGAACTTCCATATTTTGAGAAAAAGATACTAACGGATTAACTAATAACCCTACCAATACAACTGAATAAACAAAAATCTGTTTCATAAATATATTTTTTAACTCAAATTAACAAGTGTTTTTGTATAATCCTTTTCTGGAGTTTCACGGTGAGTGACCAAATCATAAAAATAATATTTAGCACTCAGATCCAATGAATGTCCACTCAGAACATAACCGCTACCACCAGAAAAAGCTTCCCCCTCATAATCATAAACAAAAATTGGTATTTTATATGAATCCGCCCACCCTGTATCTTTATCGCTCCCTACCGATATACCAACTTTCTTTTCTTCATCTTTATCACAATAAGTAAACGGAGTATGTGTATGAAAGTATGCAACTGCAAACTTCGCTTCAGAATTTGCTGGTCCCCATGGTAATTCTGGAATTTTTTCATCAAGCACACTTTGAATACTCCTATTAGGAATAGAACCTCCTTCACAAGGACCTACGGTTTTTCCTTCTATAAGATTATTCAAGTCAATCTCATATTCAAGATTTACATCATCAAGATAAGCATATATCCATGCTCCCAATTCATATTTACCATCCTCGTCTGCCGCCTTTAACGTTTTATCCCAAATTTCTTCAAATCCCAAACTGAGCCCCCAACCATTATCTTCTGAAATTTCAGGGAAATTAACAACTATAGCTTCCACATTACTGCCAATAGAGCCAATCTCATCAGAATTTGTATAAATCCAAACTTGTACATTCCAATGCCCCGGCTTAATGGCATACATAGTCTCCTCACTACTATATTTTTCTTCTTCATCAAAATAAAAAATCGGGGTTTCATCAACATACCCTCCCTCAATGTTATAATTTTTACCAAAACCTCCAACATAATGAACGCAACCGATTTCTGAAGGTGGAATATTCGTTTTCAACGTAACATATATTTCATCACCAAAATAGAATTCATTAGTCCTATCGTTAGGACTACTTAACATCATTTGAACATAATACTGCTTTTCGTATGCCCCATTTCGTGTTTTACCATTACTCTGATCTTCGAATGTCATATCTTCCATTCCCGAACAAGCAAAAAATACTTCTAACAAAACCACACCTAAAAAAAATGTTTCATAAGTACTATATTTTTAAATTAACTACCATAAATAATATCCATGCCTAAATTAAAAGAGCCAAGTTCTCTATAAACGCCTGTATTATAATTTGTTAAAGAAGAATGCATATGAAACACACCTATTAAATTCCCTATACTCTTGTATCGGATTGGCTATTAAAACCTTCACCGTATAATAACCCCGACTCATAAATGGAAAGAAGTACAGAATTTTTATTTAAAATACGAAAAATTGAACACCCATAACACATCTATTTTTAATTAACAGTGACAAGATAAAGAAAAGAATTGAAACAAAAAAGAGAGCTGTGTACCCCAAAAGTTTACATTTTTTCAATATCTCCTAAAGTATCCGAATAATACTGAAAAAAGTTACAATGAAGAATCACTGATATTTTGAGAAGCAACATAGTATTTATATCAGAATGCAAGAAAATCTTATAAATATTAGTTCGCGAGCAACATAGCTGTTCTGCAAACCAAGTAACAGACCGTTCTTGACGGTATAATTCTTTTTGTATTAATTGACCTATATGTACAATTTTGTATTCCATCAAATTCAATAAAAGAAAGTTATGGAAGGTACATAAAACCTTCACATAACTTTTACCAATAATTAATCCTCAAACAATCTTTCTATTTAAACACACATCTATCTATTTATTCTGGGGAATAATCAAGAAACTAAACCCACAGGGACCGCCACCTCCATTCTCCAGCCGAACCAAAACTTTATTCCACCCCTGCCGGAACTGAAAAGGAGCAATATGTTCATCAATATTATACCAGCTGGTACCGTAATCACGCCATACATCTTTACCATTAATCCACACACGTCCGCTGTCATCCGTACCAATAGCTACTAGCATCGTAGTAGCTTCATCAAAATAAAGCTCGGTATAAGCATAGTAAGTCGAATGCCCGGTCGTTACTGGAGGGACATTATGCATTGATTCACTCTGCATAAACTTCCAACGGAGTGTCCCGTCAAGCTGCACCCCGTCTCCGATAACTTTTAACGGATCAGAATCCGTCTCTGCAATTCCCATACCTACCTGCCCATCAGTATACACAGCATCAAAGTCAATAGAAACCTCTGGCGGATGAACGATAGAAAAGTCCTCTCGGCCAAAACTCTCCCACGGTCCAATCATATACCATGTATTGATATAGAGCCACCCTTTACGTTCGGCATTTTTAGAAAAGCGCCGTCCGGGCAATGCTTGTGCTTTCACCATTTCCTTACTCAATTTCGAGCCTGAATAAGCACTGAACGTTCCTTTTCCACCTCCGGGAGCAGAAACCTCTCCATTACCTCCCATACCCATACCGGTTCCATTTCTTTTACCACTACCGTTACCTCCAGGTCCTCCATTACCCGGACTACCATTACCTTGTCCCATTCCGTTTCCAGGATTACCAGCCTGACGAACTGCTCCGAACAGACCTTCCAAACGAGATTGTGCTAGACCTGCCTGACGAGTAGCTTGTCCAAGTAATCCACGATAATTATTCAAATCTGCAGTACTCTTTATCTGCAATCCTCCACTGGCATTACTACCAGACGAAGTTGCCCACTCACTATCCCTTGACTGCATCCTTATCAATTCATCAAAACTCGGCATACGTGAATTTCCCGCTTTCAAAGAACTGTACACTTCAGGGAACGATTGTCCCTTAGATAAGGACTGTTTAGCAGCACTCACAGCCAAATGACTTTGTTGAATTTCAGCCTCATAATCACGCAGCACAGCATAAAGTTCTTCTACAGAAGCATTGGCTGATGGATTTCCAGTTTGAGGAATAGCCCGTGCTTTCGACGTATCATTTGCATCAGCAGGTACTCCCCATGGCAGTTTTCTTTTTTCCACTTTCGTCAACATATCGTCTTTACGCCGTCTCATTGTTTCAGCCATCGTTTGGAACTTCTTCACCTGCTCTTCCAGATTCTTCTTGACCAAAACTTCCGACTGCTCTACCAACTGTCTGGCATAATTAGACGGTAATGCCCGTTGCGCCTGTTCCTGTTTTACCTTTTCTGTCAAACTTTTCCTGGACTTTTGATTTTTCTGCTGTTTCATTTGCAAATCCATCGCCTCTCGATCAGGAGATGGCATCATCCAAATATAGAATGCTCCTCCCGCAAAACAAATCAGCGCTATCACCCATGATAGGATAACCGTCAGACGGCTACTCCCTGTTGTAGTTTTCGTCATACGTCCTGATTCCTATATTAGTTAAGTTATAAAACTGACAAGCATCCATTACTTCTACAAAGCGTCCGAACGGAGTATGCCTGTCCATATCAATGCGAATACGCTTTCCCGGATCGGTGACACATGTCTGCCGTAATTGTTCCATCATAAAATTGGTTGAGCAAGGTTGCCCGTCCCAATAAAAGTTACCATCGGCGTCCAACCCTACAATAGCCTGCTTATCATCCGGTTTCAATTTAACGGCCGATTGTGAAGTTGGCAGATCAACGGGAATATCCCTATTTTTCACTTTCGTCATGGTAGATACCAAAAAGAATATAAGCAATAAGAACACACAATCGATCAAAGGGGACATGGAAACTTCCGGTTCGTCCTCGTTATTAAATAATGATAATCTCATAGGCTTAATATGGTTTACTCCCAAGGCGTACACGTGTATGTGTAAACCCTTGTATTTGACACTGGTCGAATATTTCTATCACTGTACTTACCGGCACAGTACGATAAGCCGTCACATCAATATTTGTCTCCACTCCCCGACTATTACGTAAATCAGAAAGAAAAGCGCTTAAATCTTTCACAGGCAAGTAAGTGCTTTCACCAGAATAGGCATCGTGTCCTACTACCTGATACACATTCTTCTTCTCATCTACTGCGATAATCACTGCTTCCTCGCCTGCTCGTGTAGTGGAAAGGCTTGAAGTCATTGTAGGAAGCGTTAACGGAATCTGCATTTCCCATTTTTTCATCATCGTAGTCACTAAAAAGAAAATAAGCAACAGAAACACACAGTCTATCAAAGGAGACATTTGCACTTCTACCTTATCATCGTCATCATAATTCAGTCTCATGCTTTTCCTCCTTGCTATCTAGGTACAATTTGGTTATCACTTCTTCGACTTCAACCTCAACCAATGAAGCCATACGCATAATGCGATTTTTGATAATAAAATATAAAGCAATGGCAGGAGCTGCTATAATCAAACCGGCAGCGGTTGTTATCAATGCTTTGGAAATAGAATCAGACAAGATAGAAGCACCACCTTCATCGCCATATAAAGCAACCAAACCGAATGCTTCGATCATACCTACAACGGTACCTAACAGACCAATTAACGGAGCCAACGAAGCAATAACAGAAAGAGGATAAATACGTGCTAAATGCGTACGAATATCACGTGCAGCCATGTCACCCGCCGTTTGGCTTACAGCTTCACGTCCGGCTTTTACGTGCTCGAAAATAAAACGTAGCGAATTGGCCAATGTGGAAGGATATTTATCACATGCAGCCAACGCTCCTTTCAAATCTCCATTTATCAAACATTCATTGACACTTTTACACAAAGGTTTCGGAGCCAAACGGCCTTGACGCGAAGTAATCAATCGCTGGATAGCAATTACAAGAGCAATCACTCCCAATAAATACAACGGATACATCATTGAACCACCTGCCTTGATCTGTGCTCCCCAGTCAATTTGTACTCCCTGATCGACTGCAATACTATCTGATACCGCCTCATTATACATCAATTCATCATCTTCCTCCACTACAGGTACAGCAGTAGCAATTTCACTCGGAAGTACTTTCGGAGCATTTTTTATATCATCCTGCGTCTTTGCCAAAAAAATCTCATCAAAACCCGCATCACGTCTTTCAGGACAGATAAATGATATTCCGGTTAATGTAATGTTACCGAAATCCTTCCAAAGATCGCGTGTCATCACCATCCAATGCCCGGGCTTGTCACCAAGATTAAGGCCAGTCAACTGATTAATTAGATCCTTCGGTTCCCCGGCAATATATGTAAAATCATATTTCTTTCCTTTCTGATTAACAGACTTTTCAGATACATGAAATTTCATACCTATTTGTTCTCCTCCCCATTTTACCCATGCAAAGGTGATATAACGATATTCACCCGGCCCAGGATTTTCACGAATGGGAATAGATAGTCCGGTCAGCTCTGCCGGACTTTTAGAAGCATTTACATATATATAGTTCTCGGATTTCTTAGAATACCCTCCATCGCGTACAAATTTACTATCCGGCTTTGTCCATTGAGCACCATCCGGCAGTTTAGTACTAAACAGTTCGTATAGTCCTTTACCGGATTTACCATTCGTTTGTGCCGAAAGCGGGGTAGTAAACAACAGGGTTACTACCAAGATACATACACCTACTATCCCTTTCTTTAAACCAGATTTCATTTTTGTGTAATTCATGTCTATTCTTTTTTATTATTAATTTAAAATTTATAGCCAACGAAAGTCATCGAACTAATTCACAGTGGCAAAGTTCTTAAAAATAATAGAGAAACGGGTATTCTAATCATTCAAAAAGTTCCAAATCTTTGGTATACGACTTTATATGGAGTCTGATAATCATTCAAAGAGGTTCAAAAATAAATCATGCCTGAATCTTCCTTCATAAACAGTTGTTCATATGCTATAAATTAAAAGGTCATCTATCCTAATAATAGACGACCTTTTTAAAACTAACCGAACATCATATCAATATCATCCAAAACCAACTTTTTCAATCAGTAAAAAATGATGATCTCTTATAATATCATAAAGAATCTAATATCAATTTTATAGAATCTCTTTTGAGTTTCCTTTACTATTAAATGAGATGAAACAGAATACGGTTTCACTCTTTCCCGCTTCATTCAATCCCCTAAAGCAGAAATAGCATACACGAGATGGCCGGACTTCATCATCCCGTTCGATAATTTGATTGTCTTTTTAACAGGTTTCCGAGGAACGGTGCGCAAAGCCCTCATGATAGTGAAAACGGAATCCACCGCCGCTCTCCGAATCTTGTCGTTGCTTTTTCCGGGGTAACGATCCAAAACCTCCCGCATCAGCGTGTTTTGATAATTTCTCATGATTTGAGAACTCTTTGTATAGCCTTCAGAGTCCTGCGTAGTAGTCCTCAAACTGTCCGCCACCAATTTTGTACGCGGTTGTTTTAGCAGTTCCTGTGCAGTCGTCAGTTTGAAAATGTTATTTTCCATCCTCTTCAGGCATTTCACCAATTCTTTCTTCTCTTCCGTTTTAACATCGCCGGTCCGAGTATTCATTAAAGCGTCCGCTTGCTCTTTTAATCGAGTTAGTTTCTCCAAATATTTACCCTGCAATGCTTCATATGACATGCCACCGCGCTCGTCTTTATACAATTCACGATCCAACGCTCTATATTCTTCTGATATTTCTTGCGGAACTTGGGCGTACACACCGTTAGTGCCCCATGAGAGCAAAACCAATAAACTAAAGATAAAGATGATCTCTTTCATATTCCTGTTGTTTAAGTTATTAATAAATATAGTAATATCTAGATATTATCAATTTATCATAATTACTATTAGCCCCTACAATAAGAGTAGTCTTTAGCTGCATATAAAAATGGAATGCCTCCATATCAGGCAATGTAATCGTATTATTCATTATTAAAGGTAGTCTTTTAAAAACTATCCGAAGCGTTTCACTTCCATCTCTAATTTCTCTTTGCCCTCTATTTCCTCCACAAGCTCCTTTTTAAGCATTTCGATCTCTGTTCTTGCCAGCAACTCACATTCCTCTCTAATACACTCTCCTCTGTGTTTTCTATAAAAACCAACTAATACAATTATTACCAATACTAAATTTATCCAGCTTGCATTAGCTGTAACAACATTATTCCAATCGTCGAATGTCATTTGCGCCTAAAGTTTTATAAGTATACAATCTTATTGTCTATTAAAATCATTGCACAAATATCCTGATTATATAACCAAAACAAGTACTAATATCATCCAAAGAGGTTCATTTTTCAATCAGACCATTGTTACATTATATTGAAATCCAAAAATAAAACATTCCGGAAGATCTAGATATTACAAACGAGTTCTGCCCCACATTTAAATGGAGTTAAAACAAAAAAACATCATTGCTGACACAAGCCGAATCATGATATCCGATGTATGCAATGTCTAAAGTTTACAATAAAACGGAACGATTGGTTCATTCTAAACAATTGAAAACTCCACCACTTTTTCGCTAGTCTTCCCTTAACTGATTTATACATGAAAGTGTCCGAAGATTTCCGGACACTTTTATGTATAAAGAGACTATCATTATTCCTCCATACTTTTTCGATTTCAACGCTATTATCTCCTACAAAACATTTCTAATGAATACAAACGATTTTCCATTCCTCAATTCCACGTGTTTCGGAAGAAAAGTTCACATCTACCTTATATAACTTACGAGAATCCTTGACGAAAGGCAAAGCATAACCTTTTTTCCTCTATCTGGCGTAAAGCCTCGTCAGCACTACCATCCAGTTTCAGTTCCATCACATAGATAGATACTTAATAAAACCATTCTCAACTTCCTTATTCGGAAAGCCCAATCGATAAATGCCAAACTCTTTATCATATCCCTTTATCGTCAAATACCCGCTTTGGTAAATAACGGGAATAGGATTGCGCGACATAGAGTCGATACTATTCAATAAACCGCCCGAAACCTGCTCTTCGGTAATCCTGTCCAACCTATAGTTAGAATGTTTCAGCAGATAAACCAAGAAAGAAGGAGTATCCGTTTTTTTGTAGTTCTCCGTATTCAAATCCAGATGCAGTATACACCAACGCTGTCTTATCTACATATACATAACCATCATTATCAAACTCTCGAAATTCTGTATGTCAATAGGAAATTTGCGTATCACACTATCCATAATTATTCTTCATTTGATAAATTATTCAAAGATAAACATTATTTTCGGGTGCCCCTCACATTCCAAGTGATTTTTATAAGCCCTTCACCTTTTAGCTACAGAGCCTTATCCATGAGCTAAAGCGGGTGAAGGGGGCTTCCGTCACTCAAGCCATCATCCAAACCAGCTCTCTTTTACCCAATTTTTACCACCCGATATACATTTCCAAACTTTGTATGCTTCCGTTCTATTCCCACCGCTACCAGAATTTGCGCCAGACTTGCCGGATTTGCACCACGCATCGCTGACGGATTCTGCTTTTTCAAACATTGAAAGATCTCGGCTGCTGAACGAAGTTCACCCCCCTCCCCTTTTTCTACAGAACGATAGCAAGAACGCAATACATCCTCTACCGGACCTTGACGGTAAAAAGGCAGGTTATTTTTCTGCAATACCTGTTCTTCCTCCTTTGTAAACCAATAATGTTCGCCCGACAAGATTTCCGCTTTCAACTGCGCATAAATCTGCTTATGCTCAATCCCATTACAATCGATAGGACATTCCACCATCACACAAATAAACCTCCTGCTACCCGTCGGATCTGTCAATAGCTCCTTCCGGTTGGATGTTCCGATAAAAGAAGCGATTCTCGGTAATGAACGATAATTTTTCTGATATGCTTTGCATAAACTCAATGAAGCCATCTGCATCAAGTTTTTCAACAACGGCATTTTTGTCGGAGGATATTTATCAAATTCATCTAGATTGAGAAGCCCCATCTCCGCCAATCTTCGTTCCACCCGCCCTTCACTCGTCAAATCCACCTTATCCATATAATATCGCTGAAGCGCAGCAGGAAGCAGGGATTTACAAAAAGTAGATTTCAGATACCCCTGTTCCGTACTGACAAGCAAAGGAGCCACACTATTGGCATGTTCTCCCATGATTCCCATCCATTGCGCAGTCATTCCCAACATCCAGATATGAAACTCTTTCACCCAAGCCGAATCGGTAGAAACCCGCCGTGCCAAATCAACCAATCGGTCTATGCCATCCCACGCAGGCAATTCATCCAAATAGAGTCTGAAAGGATGATACTCCGCAATGCGAGTGGAATAAATGCAACGTGACAGATCACGGTCCCAACAAGGAATCCCCGACTCATGAGCTTCCAGACATAACGTATTCAACACACGTTGATTGATTGGCAGAAATCCTTCTTCCACCTGCTCCATCGAACGGAATTCCGTTTCTTCCGTCAGAATGTTATAGCGAAAATCATAACGGGATTTCAAGAAACATTCCACGCTTTCTGTCAACTTCTTCGTTTTAGGAGGCATTTCTGTTTCCTCTATTCGCTTTTCTACTTCACTTTTACAAAAGTGATTTACAATTTTCCGCCACCATACCAATAATACACTTTTCTTTTCCATAAAATTTCCGTTTTTTAGTTTTAACGGTTGCGAATATAATACCTGAAAAATGGGATTTGCAACTTTTTAATCCACTCATTTTCATATAAATGAACTTCGTACTTTATCCGGTTATTCCTTGTTTATCTCCTAATTAAGCCTTACCTTTGATGCGGACATTCTTATCTTATCACAATAATGACAATATCTTATCACATCTATGATAAGTAAGTATCATTGCTATGATAAGTACTTATCACAATAATGATAAGTAATAGATATCCGGAAGAAAATCGAGAAATATACGGAAGATAATCTATAAACATCTAAAGAAAGAAGAAAGTAGTATGGCTGTACAATTTGAACTATATAAGACTCCTATGCCGAAGGAGAAAAAGAATAAGGTGAGGTATCACGCACGTCCCATCAGTTATGAAACAGTAGATACGGAAAATTTGGTTTACCGTATCCACGAACGCTGTTCATTAAGTCCGTCGGACGTTATAGCTACACTGGAAGAATTGAAATACGAAGTGGCTCAATGTCTCAAGGAAGGAAAGAAAGTGCATATCGACGGATTGGGATACCTGCAGGTCACTCTTAGCTGTGAAGAAGAAATACGAGACCCCAAAGCAAAACGGGTGCACAAAGTCAAATTAAAAGCCATCAAGTTCAAGGCGGACAAGGAGTTGAAAGCGGAACTTTCGGATATGCACTTCAAGCGTTCAAAATACAAACCTCACTCCACCGAACTGTCCAACACTGAGATAGACATGGAATTGACGAAATACTTTGCCGAGAATCATATTATTACCCGGAAAGACTTCCAATATCTCTGTGGAATGACACAGATTACGGCATATCGGCATATCAAAAGGCTGATTGCGGAAAAGAAACTCCAAAACAAAGGGACTACCCATCAACCTATCTACACACCCGTTCCAGGCAACTACCGGATTTCCGTAGATATAAAATACAAAGATAAAAAATAATGTCAAGGTAGGAAGACTGAAAGAGTTCCGGCATTTTCTACAAGTAGTGCTAGAATCCCGCCAGGTGGGAAAAACGACAGTTATCAAACAGGTAGTCAATGATCTAATGTTCTGAAGATACCCTATCAAATCTATTCGACAGACAGCATTCCCGCCACACAGACATCTTGGATTTCAGATTGTTGGAATACGGCTATAATGCAGGACTTTAATAGGTCGAGTGAAGAAACGGGTGAAAGAGCAGCCCTTCACCCAACTTCTCCCATTAACAAAGGGATACAGAAGCTGAGTGAAGGGCTACTACCATTAGTTGGAAAATATTTAAATAAGCAATTCGGCTATTTATTTTTCATAATCTCTCCATTCCAAATCAACTGAGTAATCTCCTAAGATCATGCCACGCCATACAGCTTTATTACTTTCTGCATCCCACGGATAAGCTACACCGTCCAGTTTAGAGGTTTTAAATGCATTCGCTCCTGTCTCACGAGTGGTTTCCATCGGGAAACTAATATCCAGCCATTGGAGGATAGTCGGCACCGGTAACACACTTTCCATCATTCTACCTTCAGTTTCTATTGTTTGATATAACGTATTTGTCATCGTCATATATCTCACATCGTCCTTTTCTATATAAGTATAATACTTACTGCCTGGTTCAACCGTCTTCCGCAAGCGAAGTCCTTCAGTACGCACATCCTGTTCAACTTCCTCATCACCGACCCTCACTCTTTTTCTCACTTGCTTAATCTGATTGACTACAATCGAGTCATCCTCCAGATATTGCCCTTCTTCACCTTTATAGAACTGCCAGTACCCTATCAGATGTTGATACATCGGATCACTTGGAGACAACTTTAATTTGTTACTGTATTGTTTCACTTCATTTGCCGATAGTTCTTTATTCCAAATTCGTAATTCGAGAATATAACGGCATAAATTATTCATACCACCATCAATAACTAAATTATTGTTGTCGATAAATTCAGTACTATTCCAATCTAAATCTGTATCCGTTTCTTTTGTCGTTTTTTTAAATCCGTCATAATAACTATATACAGCAACTTTTCCTTTTCGCTTGGAAGTCTTCTTCAAATATCCTTCTGTTTTATTCCCCCATTCATCTTCAGACTCATCTACCCAATCTGTAGAAATATATCCTTCTGAATTATAAAATTTTACCGTCGTAGTAAAAGTATGAATCATCGGATTAAGAAATGCCGAAGTACGCTGACTGCCTGTTCCATCACTTTTCCCATAAAAACTGCCAAATGCTGACGCATAAGTATGATCAAGTTTCATATACCAACGCCGTTTTTCAAGAATGTTTTTTCCATTTTGATCACCGGGCACATAGCTACGTCCGATAGAAGGACGAGCTGCCATAATAAACTCCACCGTCATTTCACTATTCAACGAATCCAAAGAGTAAACCTGTCGCATAGTTTCAATTTCTTTCAAATCCGGCGTTCGTGTTATAGAATCAATTACCACTCCCTGAAATGATTTATCAAAACACAGCACATCTTCAATTAGTCCCGGATTCATCTCTTTTGATTTGGAGAAGTGTTCATAATAAAAGATTCCGAACATATTTCTTTCCTCAACAGACATTCCTCCATATCTTCCATCACTAGTTCCTCCGTGATTGGAAGTGATCATAACAAGCCAATCCTCATAATAGTAATCGGGGCGCGCTCTGACAGCCTCCAACAATTGACCGATATAATCATCCATCTGATGCATAGCGTTCACATATTGAGTATTAGCAGAATTCCACCCTCCCCCGCTCCGAGCAGCTTCAAGCACATTACGGAAAGAAAGGTAAATAACGCGATTATCTTCATTACTGACTTTTTGTAAAACCGTATTCAAAGTCTCCTCATCCGAAGCTGTGGTAACAGTAGAACTCGCTTTATCCAATAATTTTTCATTTAATGTTTTCCAAGGAGTTACCGCCAATGTCTTCATTGATTTATCATAATCGACTATATACTGAAAAAATCCCGGATATTCCTTCATAGCCTCATCATAAGTAGGGTCGAAGATCTGCTCTGACAGATAAGTACCATCCGCTATGCCATGACGCATCGGTATATTTCCGGTTAACATAGAAGCACTAGCTATTGCATGTTCTGCCGTAGGCACATACGTATCATCAATATGTTCTGCTTCCAAACCACTCCACGCATACCGGCTATGTGGCAACAATCCTTTTACAATTCCGCTTTCCGGAAAAGCATTCTTTACCAAATCTCCTCCACCGGCACCTTCAATATTAACCCAAAGAACATATTTTTTGACAGACGAGCGTCCTGACGTTCCCCCTACCTCTTCTATCAATTCAGGTGTATCATATTTCGTACATGATATCAATACATTTCCCAGTAACACCATTACCAGAAAATTCCATATTATTATCCTTCGTTTCATATTCCTCATTCATTAAAATAAAATGTACCAAACTCGGCGATTTTCTGTATTCTATTCAATTCTTTATTTGCAAATTCCGGACGATTCGGTTTTTCCTCTACCGGGAAATTTGCCGGACGGTCTTTTGCAACATGGCTGTCTCTATCCATAATCAAACGTACTCCATTTACATTTGTCACTTTTTTGTCAAATTCAATATAGAACAGATTACTACGGTCAGACCAAAATTGCTGTTCATCGGTCCCTTTAGGATCGTTATCCGAATCGTAAACTTTTTCCCATTGCACATTTTGTATGTTCGTATACAGTGTATCAACATCATTATATTCCAATGGAGTATGAGTTACCTCCACAATAAGATGCTGAGGTCTAAATGCAAATTTATCATAGTCTTTAACATCTTTATTATAGATGCCTGACACTTCCGTAAATCCAAATGCCATATATATACCATCCAAATCTATTGACCGCTCACCCGGTTGTACAACAATGGAATAAGGGAATCCAGGGGTTTTGGCATTATAATAAAGATTATCTATCTTAAACGGATAATATACTTCACCATTTTCGTCTGTATATTCCTCATAAGGATCGGAGTAAGAGGCCCATAACGTACTTCTATCACCATCGAACAGATTGTAAGGTGTGTTATATTTCTTCACCTTATTACTATAAAAACAGCCGTAATTAGAAGCTTTTAAATTATCCCCTTCCCCAGAATATGCTACTGCTGTCCATTCCGTTCGCAAATGCCGGAAAGGAGTTCTGCCAGACCGAGTATAAAATACTTTTCCGTCAAAGTCCGAAGTTTCATTATCTTTCAATGGATTATATTCCCAAACACTTTTTTCTATTGGCTTACATTTCAGTGCTTCGATACGTTTATCATCCGAAACTTCAATTCCCCAACGATCAAACAGTGGAGTAAAATCACGCTCAAAATAGGAAGTCAGACAGGTTAACATGGCATCCTGCATATTCAAACGGTTAAGCAGGGATGCATTCTGCCCTTGATCTGCAAGAAAACGATTAAGATAAGCGAAATACTTCCAACCGTCCTTACCCGTATCTTCCTGTTTATAACTCAATATAGCAGAATAGATAGTCAATGCCGCCGGCCAATGATCTTTTCCCGAGTTACTAGGTATCTTTGCTTCATCACTGTAAATCTTACAACTATCCGCCTTAGCCCATGAGATCAATTTATCAAATTCGTCGACATCCAAATTGTATTGAGTTTTATTCATGACAACTTTATCAGCTCCAGATAATTTATAAGAACAAACGGCAGGATTCACATGATTATTCCACCAACCGTTTTTATGTAAAAAATAAAAATTAGGCATCAGATAATACATATCCTTGAAAGATGTCGGGGCATTTGTCGGCCAATAAGTCTGAGCAAACATTTTCAAATAGATCCATCCTATCACATGAGATGTATTTAATGCACCCGCCTTAATCTGTTCCGGGTCTGCTATCACATCAATCAGCTCTTCCGTCATAAGCAATTCTATATTGGTATCATTATAATACGAATAACGTTCTGTAAGCAAATGTACATCCATTACCACCCTGATTGGAAAATCCAGTTTTGGGAATGTCGCATCCTCAACACCGTCCAGGCCATAAAATTCATTATAACACAACACCCATTCATCCCACAATTTGAGTGCTTGCTCCAAACGGGTTACATAATTCTGACCTTCTGATTGGATTTTCAACTTCATATACTGAACCGGAACAGAAAAAGCTATTTGTTTCCCCCTTAATTCTATCCATGGCACAGTCGTTGCCTTTATCTTCTCCATCCATTCAGAAGCATCAGTTTCTCCCTGTAAATAATCAGGTGCCTCATAAGCACCCTGCACCCTTAAAGGAACCACCCCACTGCTTGCCTTACCGGAACGTTTGATCCAAATATAGCCACCATAAGGACTACGAATTTCATTTTTCCCTTGAAATAAAGGCATGGAAGTCACAATCTTCGGATCACGTTCCAGATAGCTAACTCCAGACAATGAGGACAAATCCTGCGACTGAATACCAATTTGTGCAGTAAGTCCTTTCACATCACCATCCAATAATATTGTTATTTTCTCACCTGCACCCGCATAAAGCCCAGTACTATAAATAGCAGGAGAAGTTATCGATAAGTTTACACTAGATGCCGACACTGTACGATAAGCCATATCTATATTGACTACGGCTTCATTAATACGTCTCTCCGTCAGTGTATCCACTAACCCCGGAAAAATACGCGCTTTATCATAATGGCTGACATCAATCCCTCCACCTTCATAATAATCGCCACCTGTGTCGGAAGAGTAATCATCAGTAGCAGATATAATCTGCTCATAATCTTTGTCTTCACATGCAATGATTCCCCATATACCCCATACGGCAATGAGAATATAAAATATCTTATCTTTCATATCTACCAATATTTTAAGGTATTCAATTATTTTCATCATAGAATTCTTCATAAACAAATTTCCATGCTTTGCCCTCCATATTCCAATCCCACTTCACATGTTTGCCTAACCACATAAATATCTGGCGTGAAACGTCCACTGTATTAAATGTCTTGCTATAAAAGGTCTTGTCCGATTCAGGTATTGGATGAATACCGGCTGCAGAACTGCTATCCGAAAACCAAGCACTGACGGCTCCACGGTCAATCATAAAATCATCCGTATCATCCTCCTTATTGTTTTTTGCATAGTTCTTCAGGATTGGTTCCATCTGATCCTCCTCAAGATCACAAGGCCAGTATCCTGTCATATTATCCCAATGCTTATAAGACTCATTCAACAGATGTAACTGATTCTTGCCTGCATACAATTTTATATCCTCAGCAGGAAGAACCACATTATAAAATTGTACATTTGTAATAAATATATAATTATCAGCTTTCTGTCCTTTTGTATTTGCTTGGCTGTTCTGCGAATCCCGATTTTCACTTCCACCTATACGCAAAGGAGCGTCTGCAGAACTTGTACCATTACTCGAATACCATTTTTTCATATCTGAATTCTTCTGACTTGCAGTATTACAAAGCTCTCCATCAAAATAAAAGTTCATCAATGTTTTAGCCTTATTTTTCGGATCAGGATCCGGTCCAAGTGTCAAAGTAATCACATGCCATTGAGACCAGTCCCAGTTCTCCTCACCTTTGGTCTGTATAGCTCCTCTTTTACTGCCAACAGTAAAACAGATACGCCTATTACCATTATCTTGATTAAAGTAAAGCATCCAACCATTACGTTGCATATCCGTACTTTTAGAGAGAATAACGTATTTAGATGACTTTTGTAAAGTAGAGCGCAGAAAGAACTGAATCGTTATAGGTTCAATTTCACCTTTGTCATTAAATTTAAGTTCTCCAAAGTTTGTATTACCTAAACGGGCTGATTCTGCATAAGCAGTCGGTTTGGGGTATCTATAATCATACGACCATACAGGTGTAACAACAGAATAAGCCAGAGCTGTATTTCCCGGAGTTACCTGCACTTGTGAAACCAACCGTTCATTATACATCAACGTAAACGTATTACGTGTAGCATCCTCATAATGATCGGCTGGAGACTCTCCTTCCGACAGTTCTATGTTGCCTCCATAGTTGGAAGTAATAATAACCAACCAATTTTCATTCGTGAAGTTCGGACGTTCTTTTAACGTATTCCACATCTCACCAATATATCCATCTAATATACCTATGGCATTTATTACCTCATTGGTCGGTGTTCCGTTTTCATTATAAAAATTATCATCGCCGCCAGCGTCACGCACTCCATTAAATTCGGCTATAATCAGATCTGAAGTATCCGGTAACTTCAATTCTTCCAACACACCGTTTTTGACAGCCTCATCTTCTGCATCTATCTCAGGCATTATCATTCCATCAACAGCAAATGTGTGACGGAATTTCTCATCTGACGCATACATACTAACACGACTTTGCTCATCAACCAATCGCGAAACAAAGCTCTTTGTTCCCACCTGCAAATCTGCATCTGTCTTTATATTATGTGTCGTATTCCCTATCATCAGATTCGCCCAACCGCGCGCATTAGTCATTTTTCCATCCGCAATATTACTGCTTCCATCTCCTAATCCATAATCTGTATATAGAGCATGAGCGATCATAGATTTCAGATTTGGAGCTTTGTGCGCATTCCGTGCAGCTTGTACAGCTTTTCCCGGAGCAGCATCCATTACGATCAACAATATATGTCCGGAGTCATAATGGGAGCCAGATTCCGGATAATCATACCGTAAAGAGTCTTCCATCACGTCATTACAAGCGGCAACTCCCATGAGTAGTACCATCATAATACCGGCTCGAACCAGCTTCATTATCTTTTTTGTACTTACTTTCATATATTTATTCGTTTAAGGTTCATTGTTTGTATTTTCTTCCAAATCGACTTTCAGCATCACGATATTATTCATCCTCTTGCCGTCGAAAATTCTGAAATCTCCCGTTAACAAAAGTCCGTTGGTATTGTCTGATGTTAAGGAATATTGAGCATCATATAATCCTCCGTAAAATCTTCCAGGCACATTAAAACGCTGAATTGCGTCTCCTTTCATATCTAAAATCAGAAAACCTTGTCGTGTAACACCTGCATATTTAGTAAATGTTCCGGAAATAACAACATGCGGCATGGCTATCTCACCATTCGTATTCAGATCAACAATTTTGGCAAAATTCACGATACCTCCTTCCAGCTCTTTCAAAACAAACTCTGAATTCATACTCCCATCGGAATTTAAGATAGCCAGTCCTTGTGCCGATTGTCCGTTAAATGTGGTAAAATTCCCGACAATTACAATTCGTTCATGCAATTCTCCACTTCCATCTTTAAAAGAAGTGCAAGTAACTTGATTTATTTCTCCGTTGGCAGCTTCACCTATAGTACTCAAAAATTCCTCATCTATCTGCCCGTCTTTATCAAGCTTCACAATATTACGTATTGGCTTACCATCAAACTTATATATATCCCCGACAATGATTACCGATTCATCGTTCAACATACAAGCATCATTGATGGTTCCTTCTGCTCCGAGCAAAGACAGGTCATCATCCATCGGATTTCGCCGATATGTTTTATCGAGCTGACCTATTTCATCCATTTTCATGACCGAGCGAGCCGAAGTGTAGATATCCGCTGTCACCAGTTTATTATTTGCATCACAAGTTGTATTGTCATAATCAGTAAACAAATGGGTAGTAAAATTTCCAACAGCCACTATCTTCCCGTCAGCAGTACTGAAAGCACGAGTGATTTCTTCTGTAAACATAGTTCCCCCTACAAAAGTAGGAACAGATATTTCATGCGTTTTACCATTAAAATCAGAGAACTTCTTTTTTTCAGTCTTCACGGTAAGATCATTATTTACTAAAAGAACATTCTTGAATTTAAATCCCACCAAAGTAGTACTATAAGTCTCGTATTCCTTAAAAAGTCCATAAAGTAAAGCTCTCGGAGACTCTGTATCCTTTTTCCAATACTCCATTCCATTCAGACCGGCATGTAAAAGATTGTCATCATCATCAACATACATGCCTGCTTCTATACCTCTAGTTATTTTAATTTTATCAGCTGTGCCATACTTCAACAATCCCTTTTCATTATTTACCATAGCAATTCCGCCATAGTACTTTCCTTGAGCTTGCCGGAAATCACCACATAAATAAAATTCACTAGTCAAACCAGTATTACCACACCACGGAACACAAGAACGGATAATTCCATTGTAAGGTCCTGTCTTATAATATTCAAACCCTTCATCTATGGACACGCTACCCATAACTTTAAAATAAGGACCATAAAAAATCTGGTTTTCTAGTACGAGATATGTTGTACCCGAACTTACAGCATCCGGCACTATAATTGTCAATGTAGAGTCCGTAGCGCTTTCTATCTGACAAATTTCATCAGAAATATAAAAATCAAAATCAAATGTACCATCCTCCTCGTGAGTGTATTTAGCCAATCCAGATACCCGAAAAGTAACTTTTTCTTTTGGACCGGCAGACTCAGGAGAAGGTGCCTCCGACAATAATTTAACCGCTAAAGGTTCACGACCGCCCGCATATGGATCTTCTTTTATAGAGTCTTCCTCATCCACATTGCATCCTGCCATGATTAATATACAGACAACCCAACATACTATGTTTGTTGTCTTGTGCAACCAGCTATGATTATTAATCTTATTCATCGTTCTTTTCTTTTACAAACAGATTATCAGTTTCCTCTTCTCTAATAATTGGCATTAATCGGGTTCCGCTATTCTTTCCTTTATCCGGATAATCTATTCCGGCTTCCAAGGCCCTTTGATACAAAGCACTAGTGGAAAACCCTAAATAATGATCCAAACGGAGTACGTGCACTATACCATTCGTTGGCTCGATATTGCAAGAAGACACATAAGCATATTCAGGATAACCAAAATCTTGATAAGCATACATTACTTGCCTGTACCCGGCATATTTTATACCGTTTGCATCACCATAACATACTCCCATTGTCATTTTATAACTGCGATCATAAGTAAAATTGGTTTGTCCCGGAAAAGCACTTACCGCCGCCGTATCAAGTTGAGCTATATCGTTCAACCGATACTTACCTTCCATAACATACATCCCGATAAGATCCTCCCACACTGCCGGTTTCACCTGAGAAAGGTCCGTTATTTTATCCATACCTTCATAATTGTAAAGATATTTATTCATCCGATCCACACTCTTGGTTATTGTAAAATCCGTCGGAGCAAAGAAAGTAACGTCTTCATTAGTCAAGATATCCTCCCACTTAGTCAGTTTGATAACCTTGACCAAATCTTCAAACAAATCGGGACGTGATTCCAAATACTGCATAACGTTCCCCTCAAAATAGGGATTACTCTTTCCACCATCCACCAAATAGTCAGTGCTGTTGCAACCGCCAAGCGACAAGACTATCAGTAGTAAAGTAAACATTCCCCCTATTATTTTTCTACTATTATTTTTCATGATAATATATTATTCAGTTCTAATTTATTCCCAATACAGGTTTTTTGTCATATATGGATTATTATCCAATGCTTTCTTAAAAATAGGCCATGTCCAAGAACCTTGTTTGAGATCGGCCTTTCTCTCCCGATGTCCGCTTTCGTCAGCAAATGTAGCAAAATCAGTATCACATATTTTCTGTGTCCGAACCAAATCATAAAAATATTGTCCTTCTCCCATTAATTCACGTACACGTTCCCAATAAATGGAGGCATCCAAATCATTATCAGCTGTAAAATCCGAAGCACCCGCCCGTTGTCTGATACGGTTGACTTCCTGCAAGGCCTTATCTCTCTCGCCTAAATAATTCAAAGCTTCCGCATAAAGTAATATAGCATCTGCCAGACGGAATACAATATAATTTCCGGCATTCGGAATTGTACTATTTCCATAGCTATCCGCATTCAACAATTTTACTATCTCTATCGGTCGTGTCGTTCCTGTATCATCACCATTATATAAATAATTAAACCAATTCTCCTTTCGTTTGTCATCTTCCTCCATCGGATAAAGCTGTTTCAAGAACACCTCACTATACGCCAAATCCGGTTTTGTCTGATTCCTTATCTGATACACAACTCTTGTACACCACATATGACCCGTTTTAAAAACTTCTCCCATGGTGACATTCTGCGCTATTTCAAACAATCCTTCATTAGAATCTCCTTTAAAGAGTTCCGACATCTGTTCCATCGCCTGCAAAGAATAAAAGTCACCATCTACCCAAGAATCAGTTTCTGCCAATCGTTTCACTTCACTATAATAAGTTACAGCATCAGTCTCATCAAAAAACGCCAGCCACATATTGATATGCATCATCAATGTTAATACAGCTCCCCGGTTGGCACGTAAACTTCCGTTTCCATTACGCCATGGTAGAATTAACTTGTCAGGATCACTATCTAATAAAGACTGCAGATCTGCCAGACAATTTTTCAAAACAACTTGTTTATCTGTCCGAGCTAATGGAGCAGAATAGTAGGCTTCCGTATAATAGGGCACATCTCCAAAAATACGTACCATAAAAAAATAAGCCAGACTACGCAAAAAACGGGATTCAGCCCGATAACGTTCCACCTCAGTAGATGATAACTCTTTGACATTTACAACTTCCTCAATCATAATATTAGCGCTTTGCACTACTTTATACATATTCTTCCAGTTATAAATAGCGCCAAAATCACTTGAGGTACCTTCCTCTTTACTATCCTTTATTGCTTTATAATTTTTCATATCATTCTGCAGCAAATACAGATAACTTCCCGTACTCTGTCCTGTAATAGGCGCACAACGGATATCACCGGCATAAAGAAAAAAACCATTGTCCGTAGTAGCTTTACGCAAATTCTGATAAACGCTCAACATGAACGCTTCCGCATTGGCAGCCGATCCATCCCAAAATTTATCACCCGGCATCTTATCTTCGTCATCTGTATCAAGATTACATCCGCAAAAAGTTGATGTAAAAATCAGCAATAAACCTATTGATATATATTTCAACATAATTCTCATATTTAAAAAGTTATAAACTCAATGCCACACCTACCGTCCAAGTACGACTACTCGGGTATCCTCCGGACTGATCGCGTCCTAAACCATTCACGTGCTCAGGACTGATACCTGAATAATTAGAGAATGTCCAAATATTATTGACTGAGGCTTTCAATGTCACCCCTCTTACCCGGAAAAAGTCAAGCCACTGTTTCGGAAAACGATAGGACAAAGATACTGTATTCAGTTTAAAATAAGAACCGTCCTCCAGAAAGAGAGTCTGCGCTTCCCTGAATGGTTCAATCACTTTATTATGGTGATAATTATAAGGGTTCGGATAAACCGCATTATAACGATTATTTTCTGTCCAAAAATTATAACTTTCAATTGGAGCTAAAGCTGCATTTTTACGTAACTCATCAATTTTCTTTCTTACCGGATTATTATAAGCTTGGAACGTTTTAGCCAACACCGAGTTTACAATATCACGTTTAAAGACAAAAGATGTATTCACATGCACCGAGAACTCCTTATAACTAAGATTGAAAAACAAACCTCCGGTCAATTTCGGACGAGCATCGGCGGCCACCACACGGTCTTTGTCATCAATCACATAGTCACCATTCACATCTACCCAAATAGGATCGCCCGCCTTGAAATACCCTTCATCTGTTTTACTACTACCTAGGCGCAACCGCTTACCTGTCGCAGGGTCTACAGGCACATCTTCATCCGTAGCATAGACACCTTTATTTATATAGAGCAACAAAGAAGTCGTATTTCCTCCCAAACGGTTGGCTACCCATGCATCGCTATTCAATATCTGACGGGCTTCATTGGGAAGCTTTGTTATCACATCCCTATTCAATGCACAGTTAAATCCCACCAACAAATTCCATTTACTTTGTACCGGCAGTGGTTTTCCTCTCAAAGAGACTTCAAGTCCATAATTGACCAGACTCACTTCTGTACTTCTCACTTTATTGAACCCGGAATGATCTGGTAAATCTATATTATTAAGTTGATTATCTACCTGACGGTAATAGGCGTCAATACTCGTACTTAAACGATTATTAAATATCGACATATCATAACCTATATTCCACGTGGTCGTAGTAATAGGATCTAGGTTTATATTAGGCAATTTATCATAATTTATCGGAATATATGATTCACCATTATAAGTATTATCCGGGTCTATGTCATACGTACCAAATACATCGTAACGGGTAGCCTTGTACTTGACAACTTGTCCCCAAGTAAGACGAATACTCATATTGTCCAACCAAGTAAAACGCTCCATAAAATTCTCATAACCAATATTCCAACGGAATCCTAAACTAGGATTCAAATTCCACTTCGTACGTGTTCCGTATACAGAACTTAATTCGGGACTAAAGGCCGGGTCAAAAATATACTTATCCCCGCCTGCCTTAAATGTCTTACTCGTTTTAAGAGAAAAACTTGGAGTAAAAATAACGGAAAAAGTACTTTGGTTTTCACTAATGCTAGCTTTTCCTTCCGACTTACCATGACCTATCGGGCCAATAATATAATCGTTGGGGAGCCCTGTATACGTAACACTATTTCCGGTTGATGTACGAGAATTATAACGGATACCTGTGGTCAGTCCTAGTCTTACATATTTCAAGTCAAATTGCCGGGAGAAATGAGTATCAATGTATACTTTAGATTCATTGGCACTATAATTATACGCTATCGCCGAGTATTTACTATCACTCAGGATAGCAGGCGTAAACTTCTCCTGCTCAGTAGAGTTATAAGAATAATTAAACGTCCCCTTCCATTTAATATTGAACGGCAAAGTATATCCCAAATTCATCGTAGCAGAATAATTGGATTTTACTGTAGAATTTTCAACACCAAATACCTGCAAAGCGGCAACAGAGGCCGAGTAAAGAGAAGGTGGAGGCAAAAGAGAAGAAGCACTGGCACCACTTGCCACTCCTGACTGAGAAACTGCATTTCCGCTACCCGTACTATTATCAGTAAATCCGACTTTCATATCCACACCAATGGTAAACTTCGAGTTGGGAGAGGTATAATTCATATTTCCTGTAAGGGCATAGCGATTGAAATCTGTATTCTTCACAATACCTTTCTCTGTATAGTAGTTACCATTAACTTTGTAATTAAATAAGTGGTCACCACCTGAGAAACTTACATTATGAGACTGATTGTAGGTCACCCGATAAAACTGGTCCTGCCAATCTGTATTATTATTAAAGTAAGGATTCAAGCTATCTGAAATAGCCGGCATAAACATCACATCCTGGTAACCATGATATATTTGCGAAGTATCATTATTCAATATTTGCCATTTAAGCAAATTACGTTCTGCATTGCCCACCGCCACATCACGCAAGCTAGGAGGGGTAGAAATCGTAAAATTGCCGGAATAAGTTACACGTGGTTTAGGCGAATCCCCTTTTTTGGTTTCAATAAGGATAACCCCATAAGCACCTGCCGAACCATAAAGTGAAGCAGCAGCAGCATCTTTCAATACCTGAATATTTGCAATATCTTCTATAGGTATATTAGATATAGGGCTTACACCGGATCCGGAAATTAATCCTTCAGCGTTATAATCATCCACATCCGTCTGCGGAATACCATCTACCACAAAAAGCGGGGCAGAAGAAGCGAGGTCCCACCCATTATCTTTATCTCCGACAATAGATATATCAGAGACACCACGAATATTGTATGTTCCCGAAGCACCCGGCAAACCATTATTCATCTGAATGTCCATACCAGCCACACGGCCCTGCAATAGATTCATAATATTCGGTACCGGTGTATCTGCCAGTTCCTTTGCGTCAATAACAGTAGCTGATGCAGTTACATTGGCCTTACCCACCTTTCGTTGCCCCACAATCACCGTCTCTTCAATTTCATTAACATCTTCCTCCAAGAAAATACTGATGCCTGAAGCCGCTTTCTTCACTTTATAAATTGTAGGTTTATAAGAAACATAACTAAATACCAGCTCAGAACCAACAGGAACCTTGATAGAAAACTCACCTTCCAGATTGGAAGCTGTACCACGAATGGTCTTTTTCGTTTTAACATCCCTACATTTGATATTAACCCCCGGAAAAGTCTCCCCATTTCCGGCCTTATCATAGACCGTACCGCTAATTACCACCGTATTCGCCTGTTGTGCCACAGAATCGGTAACAGCCCAAAACAATGCAAACAATAGTAAGATATATCTATTTTTCATTTCTATATACATTTAAGATTAATCTTTCACCTCACCCAATTGCGGCATCCCTTTTGGAAAATGTATCAACATCTCCCAATGTGCCTCTTTATAGATGGCAAAATCAAATACAAAAAAACCTGTTTGCCGATAACCTGATTTTGATAACCAACTTGCTGCAAACTTAACGCTGGCTTTCTCTCCCTTAGAGTCAGTATATTGTGTTTTCTCTGCAAACAAAGGAAGCGGATAAGCCATATCATAAGTCACAACCTCCGGTCCTACCTGACCTTTCAAAAAACCAGCCTGAAAAAGTCCTTTCCAATTAGTTTCATTAAAACGCCGCGGATCAATGACATTCCAAGAAGGATCATAAAAAGATATCGTCAACGAAGTAGTGCCATCCTGTTTATCCTTGTTTTCACGGAAGTAGATATGAATATCCTCCGGTTCTATCGAATAGTGGAATGAAGAACCTGAGGATTGATAACGCATTCGTGATGTTTCGGGAGAAACATATTCAGCAATAGCCAACCCGGTTTCCGAATCATAAATAGACGGTTCATAATCCATTTCACGTTTAGGCATAAGACGCATCTTCTTTACTGTCTTATGTCCTCCGGAATTAGTAATCTCCATATTAAACACATAACCGGAATCGGGCTGACAACGAAGGATACCGGAATTTGCCTCTCCCCACATTATGATTTCACCACTATGCTTGCGCACATCAAAAAGACGGCGATATTCAATACCCCGTTTCGCATTTATTTCTTCAATAGTTTTTTCCGTACCCAGATAAGGCTTTTGCCACACACGTACAGGATAAAACTCTTCCAATTCTGGAGCCGGAGTTCCATCATTATGCATCATATCCACAATTTCAAATGTTAACGGCAATGTAGAATTACCCACATTACATATACCTGTATAAAATACCGTATGCCCCATCACAGGATCGAACGTAGTCCGAGTGAAAGTTACATCACGATCGAATGCATCTTTTTCTTCCGGCAAGAATTTATCAACACAACTAGTACCCACAAACAGCATAACACCCAACAAGCTATACTTATTTAATCTGTAGCATATATTCTGCTTATTCTTCATGACCTATATTTCTAAAATAGTGAATAAAGTTACCAAAACCAAATTCATGTTGTGGAACAAGCACATGAATTACCCCATTGGTTGCATATATATCTGTCCACAAAACCTTAGTCGATTCCCAACGAGTTTTTTCCAATGTATTCCGCATGTCATAAAAAGTAATATCTTTTGGTCCACTACCGACAAATCCACTGGCCGACAATCTTTTATATGTCAGATTCATTCGATAAGGATATAAACCCTGTATTACTTTTCCTTCTGCTACGTTGACGAGAGACAGGGCTTCGGTATCATACAATCCGAACGCCATATAATGGCATAACATCGAATCCAACGGAGCTTTATATTCATAAACATCAGTCCATTTATTCGCGGGTTTCTTTTCATCAGTACGCTCTATTTCCTTATGATAGTTCAAGAGTTTTTCCAAAGTTAATTCACCAATCGCATTTTTTTCCGCTGTAGTAGCATCCGTCGGCATATCTGTTCCGGCAATAGTTAACTTGTTCAACCTGCGATAGTTGTTTAAAGCCTTCAAGGCGAACCTGAAACATGAATCAGGAATAGCCATAAATGTATATTGTCCTTCTGTATCCTGCAGGCAATCTTTCAATTTTGAAAGTTTCAAGGGAGTTGCACTCTCACCGGAATAATTCAATAAATACAATAAAGAATCATAGGTGACTCCCAATGTATGATCATCATTCTGTAAATAATCGTAAATGGTCCCGTCATAGCGAGTTATACCCATAGATGGAATTCCTGAAATATCAGACTCTACAACAGATGTATCCATGCACGAAGAAAGCACCAACGTCCCCCAACCACACACAATAGCCAATAACTTCTTATTCATAGTATCTTATTATTTAACGTTTCCAATATTCATTTTGTGTAATAGCAGGGTTTTCACGTAACACTTCACCAGCCACAGGCCAATAAATACCACCGTTATTCACCAACTCTGTCATCGTTTGATCATCCCCTATCAAACGAGCCTCACGAATTCGATCGAACCAGCGGTGTCCCTCTCCCATCAATTCTTTACGACGTTCCTGAAAGATCTCCTTTAGCAAATTTCTAGTACTGCTATTCAAATCTTTCGCATAAGAAAGATTACGCAAGTTGCGCGCTGAACGAAGTGCATTTAAATCAACCAACGCATCATCCGGGCGATTTAGTATAGCTAATGCCTCAGCATGCATCAACAATATATCTTCAAAACGTGACCAAATAATAAATGAGCTGAAAAGCCCCAAATCATTCGTTTTATCTTCACCTTCACGCACTACCTTCATTTTTGAAAAAATCGGATACTGATAATGGATTCCTGTAACATAATTACTGAAATACTTAATCGGACTAGACGATTCATCCACACCATACCGACTATCAGTCGTAAACTTATTCATAAACAGACTTTCCAACGTGTCCTTTGACAAATAAATATCGGGTAATTGTTTCCTGATAATAGGCTCAGCCAATGTCCACGATTCCAAATGTCCATCTGTTCCGGTTTCATTCACATCACCATTATCACTACTCACATAACTGTAACCAAATGCCACTAGGCGAGTAGCACTATAATCACTACTATATTTACTACTAAATATTCCTTTGGAACTAACCAGATTTTCTGTAGTTGTATAAGGAGATGTACTTTTTATAAATGCCGGCAAATGATCTAATATTTGTCCTGAATACGCCTCCGCATCTACATAATTGCCTTTCCAAGCTGCCACATGAGTTAATATTGCATATACGGAATAACGGTTTATCAAGAGTCCCCGCCATGTATTTGTGTCCCCTTCATAATATTTATCAGAAGAAGATCCCAACTGCTCCGGTAATAACTGGGAGACCTCCAACAATTCACCTTCTATATAATTCAAAATAACATCTTCATCAGTACGAGCTACTTCCGGAAATGTACCATTATCATAAGACTGCGTTATCAAGGGAACATCTCCCCACATCTGAACCATATAAAAGTAAGCTAATGCGCGTAAAGCACGCGCTTGTGCTACATCATAAGTATAGTTCGTTTCCGAATAAGCCTTATCTTTTTCCAACACCTTACCGGCATTTTCAATAAAAACACAAGCCGCATTAACAACTTTATAAAAACGGTTCCAATTAGAAATCTGTCGAATGTTATCGAAAGACGCATCCAAACGATTATCACGAATAGCTTGCAAATCATCACGCATTCGCACTGTAAAATCCCCCATACGTAAATCTCCTGCAGCCCAACAGGTGTTATTCTCACCTAAAGCTGTACGCATCAATCCATAGATACCGAACAAAGCAGAACGTGTATCGGTCAACGCATTCCATTGCTGTTCTTGTGTAGAGACGTGGAAGAACTTATTATCATTCTCCAATAAATCACTGCAAGAAGAACAAAATAAAACAGTCGCCAATATCAACGGCTTTATCAGTCTTTTGAAATACAATATCTGGCTCATATATATTTAAATGTATTAGATTAAAAATTAAACTTGACTCCAAGAATCACAGAACGAGAAAGTGGTTGTCCATAACCCCGATAATAACCATCAACATCTACCAATTCCGGGTCGTCGCCACTAAATCCTGTCAATGTGAACAGATTATTTCCAGTCACATAAAAATAAATATCATTAAGCTTTCTTTTGCCTACTTCCTTTTTCTTTCCTCCACCTTTATAGGTTTTCTGACGCAAAGGCAAAGTATAGCCCAATGTCAAAGAACGAAGTTTCAGATACGACAGCCTCTCCAAAAATAAGTCCTGTTCGGCACGATAAGGCGTAAGGCCACTCATTTGATTATAAAGTGGATAATCATTCTTATCATTCGTATTCTGCCAGAAAAATATCTCACGCAAACTTTCTAAAGACGGTGTATTTTCCAATGTCAGGAAGTTATAACGTTGTGAAGAGCGATAATTGATAGCCTCATGTCCCAATGCAAAAAAGAGATTAATCCCCAAATCAAAACGTCCTAGTTGGAAATTATTCACAAAGTTTCCTGTAACCGGTGGTAAAGTATGTCCTTTTAATATCCGATCATCATCATTGATTATGTTATCTCCATTTTGATCTTTCCACTTCGGATCATTCTTAGCAAAAGGAATTGAATTCATAGAAAGTTTTTTACCATCAACCTCTGGCACTTCAGCATCACTAGCGTAAACTCCCTCATTCTGATAGAGCCAGAACTCATCGATAGAATGTCCAACCTTTAATTTACGGTTACCAATAAGCAGTTCATCCAAATTCTCAGGTAGCTGTACTAGTTCATTTTTGTTATAAGCCAATGAAAATGAAGTATCCCAAGAAAATCCGTCAGAGTTATTAAACGGTTGGCCCGCAAGAGTGACTTCAAATCCCGAATTCCGAATTTTCATACCATTAGCATACTTGTATTTATAACCATACTCCTGTTTTACAGGTACGGCGGTTATCAAGTCGCAATCTGTATTATTGTAATACTCTACATTTAAAGACAAACGATTATTAAAGAAAGCGGAGTTGATCCCAACATTCCATTTGTCCGAATATGGCCATCCAAGTCCGTAACCAACCCAACCGGTATTGTAAGGACGTGCAATAGAAGCATAACCATAATAAGAAGACATAACCGGCTGTCCTATTCCTGTTAATTCTTCTCCTGTATATTGAGGTCCTGCCGCAAATCGGTTATTATCCTGATAACGCCCGATTCTAGCCCATGAGCCCCGTAATGCCCAGTCCGTAACCTTATCTATATCTCGCAAAAACAGTTTCTTCAAATTCACGCCTACACTAATAGCAGGCGTAAATAACCATCTGTTATCTTTCTGCACATTAGAGGAACCATCTCCGCGAAAAATAACCTGTGCATCAAAAATATCCTTATACCTATAATCAACCGAGAAGAGGGTGCTCACCATATTATTGGTCATTTTGTCTACATAGCGTTTCATATACGCAAACCCACCACCACTTGTAGTCGGTTTTGTATCATCCTTACCGTCATAACCTTGCGTATAATTATAGTGCTGTACACTCTTCATTATGATAGCCTGCAGATTCAAACCTAGAAAATGATTTTGGTTCAGATTCAATTTATAATCAGCAGATGAGTTCCAAATTAACCGACGGTTGTATCCCGAATAGTTAGACACATAGTTGACAGACTCCATTAGATCCATCGGCCAAAATACATGGCGTACATTGGTATTATAGTCCAATAGTAAACGAGTATCTACTAAAAACCCATTCCAATTATAATTCATGGCCAGATAACCATTCAACAGATTATTCAAATTGTCGTTCTTTTTATATTCTTCATAAAGGTCAAGATAAGAATTATAGACAGAAGCTACAGGTGATAATGGAGTAGTCAAATCAGGTAAGTATTCAATTTCAGCATACCGGTCAAGCAAATTACGATTACCGTTGCGCGATACACGAGAAGCATTGATTAAACAGGACATGCCTAACTGATCCATCAATTTCATATTCAGTGCAAAACTTGCTGTAAGTTTATCAAAGCTAGTTTTATCCGCTACACCATCGCTACCAGCATAGCCAATCATGAATATATAATTAGCCAAACGCCCTCCACTACCCATAGAAGCACTAAAATTATAGAGCGGAGCCATGCTATAATAATCGTCAGCCCACTCCGGTCTTCCATAGAAATTCATATCACGAATATCTTTCATCCATACAGGCATTTTATTCAGATAGGAAGTACGTTGCTCATCCGTAGAGCAATAGTTGGTGAACTGCATACGAAAAGCATAATCATTAGCAGCATTAGTCATTTTCACATCCGATGGAGGAATAGCCATACCGCCATTAGCACGAATAAACATATTTTTCCCGCCATAGAATCCGTCTTTCATATTGATCAAAATAGCGCCATTAGCAGCTAATGGTCCTAGTTTGGCCAATCGAGCCGCATCTTTTACAACTTCAATAGAAGCTACATTATCCAAATTCAGACCTGACAAAATATTAGTAGCTGTACCAATAGGATTAACCTCTGTTGATTTAACATTATACACAAAGGAATCATCTGTCAACAATGGAATACCATTGAGAAAAACAACTGGTTGAACAGCCGACATATCACCTTTAGAAAACACGGGAGAGGATACCCCACGAATCAACATATTCTGTATACTGCCAGGTTCTCCCGTTGTCTCTTGCACATATACTCCCGGTACCGTTCCTTTCAAATACTGCTGTACAGATATGTAAGGGGCACGGGATAATTTCCATAAATCAAGAGTATCCCTTAAATTATAAATAACAGCATTTTCTATTGATTTACGAATAGAATCCCTTTTTTCCATCAATTGCTCAACATTCTCTTCCGGAGAAATACTGTCATTTGAAAAAAAGATTCCCGTAATACCTCGGACAGCTTTCATTTCGCTTCCAAATCCCAATAAAGCAACAATAGCACACAAACGAATTATTGCATTTTTCATCAGCTTTCAGATTTTAAAGATTATAGAAATTAATTATTAGCATTTTATTAAACTAAAAGATTCACAATGCAAATCACCTCATTTTTTAGAAGAATAAGGTTCTAAAAACATTCAGAAAAGTATAAATTTGATTCAAATCTGAACTTTTCTCCCCTTTTCCAAAAATCATTCAAGAAAAGTACAAAAATCATTCACTCCACCAAAATCTTTATGGTATGTACTAATTCCCCTGTATCAGAAACGCCCTCTATGCAAACAAAATAGCTACCCGGTTGATCGGATGTATAAAATGAAAAGGATGTGTTTCCATGCTCATCCGTAACAAGTTTTGGACTCCAATAAAGCGTAGTTCGCAAATCAGGAATTTCATCATTCTTTTTTGTTGCTGTATCATATTTCGGCGAATAAAATTCAACCGGAGTCTGATAACCTAAAGGATAAAAAGTGGCATTTCTTCGATTTTTCTGTTGGGTATTCAGATAATATTTTGACCACCATCCTAAACAACGGGAATCAAATCCGTCCTTTGTCGTCACATTAAGAACCGTAATTTTCTCACGACTCAATGGAATGTGGCAATAAGCATGGCATAAGTCAGCCCCCCTATCAAGATAATATTTTTCACTCCACTTTAATGTTCCCCGCAACAAAGCATTCGCCCGGTAACGATCCACATCTTTCACCAATACCATACTTTCTATATCACCTGGCATAATCCAGTTTACCAAAATATCCGGTTTACAATAGTTGTCGTCAACAAACAGTAATATACGCTGATCACCATAATAAATCATATCTTCCACTTGTGCATCGCGAGACGACAGGCTCTCTACTGCATCAAACTCATCCCCTGACAACATAGCTGTATCTCTGACAGCTAAGGTTTCATCAGCCTTAACTCTCATCTGCGCCTCCTCCGGTTCTTCAGCTAAAGTAGCCACAGTCAGCCCTTGCCCCTTCAATAGTGTACGCATATCTCTATAACGTACCACCTCCTTATCTGTAAATCTACGGTAATCACGACTTCCCCACATAGGTGCTCTTACTATGACATCTTGGAGTAGAAAATGTAGATTGTCCAATCTGGTCATCGCCTCCATGTCTTCCTTCTGAACTCTCCGCGTAGAATCATCTTCTAACGGTGCCTGAGGATAAAGTGTCATACCTTTAGGGTAATTATGTTTTAAAAGTTCAATCGACTCCGTACGTCTAGCTTTCAAATGAACTGCATCAATATGAAATCCGCTACCATCCGCATAAGCAATGCTATCAAAGCAAAAATATCCGTTTTTATCAGTAGAAGTAACCCGCTTAAATCCCCTGAGGCTACCTGTTCCGGCAATAGTAACCAAATGTTCATCATTTGATTTGGTAAGTAGTCCTCCAGAAGCTACAGTACGCCCTTGTATCGCCATTTCCGTATGTTCTTCTAACATCGGCTTTTGGTACTTTCCCTGAACGATACCAGTCAAGTCATACCGTCTCCACCCTTGAGTTAACATCAGTAAATCAAGACTATTTCGGGCTGAATTACTTTCCTTTTTAAAATAAAATCCTGGCGACTGTATGGTTCCTTTTACGTCTGATGTGAGCAACAAGTGCGAGAGAATATTATAAGAAGAATCAACGGAAGCAAACTTACTATCTACTACCGAAACAGAATAAATACCTTTTAATGGCTGTTGGTTAACATCCTGAAGATTAACATTTACCAATATGTTTTCTCGCTTTTGTGCGAGTGATCCGTTAACTGTCAGATTACATTCCGTAGAATTATAAGAATCAGAAAAAGCCAAACGTTCACTCAAAGCTCTGCCATCTTGATTTAACAATAGGAACTGCACAACTCCCGCAGGAAAATATTGCTTGGGGAAAACATACTTCTTCTGAGGTTCTTTCCACTCTTCAGAAAAAATGACGACTCCGCGAACATGGGCTATAAGATAAAGAGGTTCATTGGGAGCACCTGCAACTGACAACAAAGATACCCTAAAATTATCGCGCAACACATCAACTCGCAGTCCAAACGAAACTTTATCCTCAACAGGAGGTAATTTAAACGCTTTAGTATGCCCGAATTCATTTATACACTTTGCTATATAAGACTTTCCAACTTCCGGAGCAAACATAAATGTTCCCATTCCTTCATGAAGTGTACGCGCAGAAGCAATAATTTCACCCGTCTCATCTACAATATCCAAAGATATAGTAGACGAATTTCCGGTCTGTCCCAATGCTTTAAAAGCGACACGACAATCCTGACCATTCAGCAAATAACCTCCTTCCGGATAAAACGTTACCTCATAGTCTTCATTACAAGTAGATATAGGTAAGAAGCGGCGATAGACATTGTTTTCTGAATCTTTCATAGACAGCAACCATGCCATATTTCCTTTCCAATCATTTTTTCCCCACTCTACTTTAAAACCATCTTCTATTTCTGACAACCTCAAAGGAACGCCTAACTTGTCCTTCAATGACATATCCGCTTGAACAAGCTGTATCGGTTGACCATTTGAAGTAAAAGATAAATTAAGCAGTCGGGATCGACCGCTATTTTGAGAAAGAGCTCTCATATTCACCTTATTCCACATAGCAGTAACGATTCGTACCGGTCGTCTGAACATATAGTCACTACCATTCTGTAACATATATTTTGAGTAGGCTCGCAAAGTATAATCTCCATCTGCTAAATCACGCGACAAAGATAAATAGCCTCGATAGATATCTCCGTCAGGACGCACTAATGCTTGTGATACGACAGAATCTAACGGATTAACCAACTCTACATATATATATTTATTCTGCAAAGGTTTATGCATAGTGGCATCTACAATATATGGACGAAACCATATCGTATCACCCGCTATGTAAGTTCCTTTATCAATATGCAAATAAACTTTCTCTTGTGGGAAAAACTTTAATTGAGAAATAAAACGATTCATCAAAGAATCTTTATTAAATCTGTTTGTCTGAGCGTAGGAGCCTATCACAGCAAAAACAAACAGATACAATATGATTATAATATATCTACTTTTCATTGTGTCATTATTTTATTTAGCATATACGGGAAAGCCTCCATTAATTCCTTCCTTATCCATTCTCCAACGTAAAAACATACTTTTATTATCAACCCATTTGTTTAATAAGTCAACAAATGACTGCTGTTTCATTTCATTATTATCAAAGTATCTGAAAGAATCAGGAATCTTCATTGTTCCATACATTATTTTGTTCCAGGATTCCGAACGTATTTTCTCGCTCTCAAAACGTGGTCGCTTTATTGTTTTAAGATTACAAGACTCTTCACTCCAAAAACAAGGACCTCCATCCCTATCTATACGGTCAATAGTTGGTATTACCTGATTCTGAGACGTGGCAAAATAAGCATATACACCTACAAGTCCATCTGTCACAGGCGGATAAGAAGTAAGAATCTTACCTGAATTATAATTATTAGCAAATACTACTTTCCATGTTGTTATTTCAACAGGATGTAAATTCAAATGTCCAGCAATACCACCAGCCACATCTCTCGCCATAATTCTTCCCGTATTATAACAATTAGCCACAGTATCATTAGGTAAGTCCTTCAATCCGGTGCCCCTGACTGTTTTCTGGTATGGTTCCGAAAATTCACCAATAATCCCTCCTATATGTTCATAGCGTCCAATAATCTCTCCACGATTATAAGTATTATAAATGGATCCTCCTTCAAAATAACCTACAATTCCTCCTACACATCTATGTCCGTAAACTCTACCATAATTCTGACAACCTATTATACGATTCTGCCCTGAAGAAAAACCAATAAGCCCTCCAGAAAAATTACGGTCATTCTCAACAATACCTTCATTTGAACAATTCAGTATCTGTGTATTGTAAGAAATATAGCCGGCTAATGCACCTACATAATTATATGCTACAATATGAGAATAACGAATATGTGTATTCTTTATTATCGCATTTCTCAGGAATCCGAAAAGCCCTTGACAAAAGCTCTCAGAACCCGTTTTTATAAATAGTCCGGCAATGTAGTGACCGTCACCATCAAAGATACCTTCAAAAGGAGTTTTCGACGTTCCAATAGGAATCCACGACTTGGCTTTGGTCTGACGGTTCCACTTTTGCCATTCAACCGTATCATTTAGCCAAATATCAGTCGATAATTTTACAACTTTCCCCCGATAAGAATTTCCATGATTTACAGACTTTGCAAAAATCCGCAGATCCTCAGCCGTAGAAATAACCAATGGATTATCCAATTGTGGTGTAGCTCCTAATAGAGAAATAAAAGTCAAACATATACTCAATACAAAGAAACGTTCTTTCATCCGCATCAAATTTAAAATTAGTACTCATATATCGTGAGACAAAATTGAGACTTTTTAGGAAAACTAAAGTACAGAAATCGACCAAATAGGTTTAAGATTGAAGCAATAATAAAATAACTCATTTCAGTGATTCAAATTAGTCCGAGAATCATTCAAAAAGTTCAATAATCAATTATACCACTAAAAACAGAATGAATGTCATCTGTCTTTTTTACAGTTGACATTCACCATAAATTATACCAAATCAATACTAGAAGTGGATTTCACTCATTTACTTTTCATATCTGTTTTCTGAAATTCTTTAGGCGTCATTCCAAATTCTTCCTTGAAACAAGTTGAAAAATATTTAGGGCTAGAGAATCCACAGGTATAAGCCACCTCAGATACAGATATTAACTTTGTTTTCAACATTTTCACCCCTTCCTTCAAACGAACATTTCTAATAAATTCAACCGGTGAAAGTCCTATAATCGCTTTTATCTTACGATAAAGAGAGGATTTAGACATTGCCAAAATATCAGCCAACTGATTTACATCAAATGTTGAAGATGATAAATTTTCCAGTATAATATCCGTAACTTTCTTCATAAATTCTTTATCTAGTTCCGTCGCATCCAATAAACTAAAGTTAATATCATCCGTATCAGTACGGAACTCTTCCTGTTTTGTCTTTTTATCTGCCAGAAAATTATCAATACGAGCCTCCAAAACTTTCAATTCAAATGGTTTAGATATATAAGCATTCGCTCCGGCGTTATAACACTCTATCCGATCTTCGGCTGTATTCTTGGCAGTCAATAAAATGATTGGAATATGGCTAGTCTCTAAATTTCCTTTTATAATACGACACAACTCCAAACCATCCATTTCGGGCATCATAACATCGCTCACAATAATATCAATTTCGTGTTCTTTCATTATTCCCAAAGCTTCTACCCCATTTTTAGCAGTCATCACCTGGTAATGCTTAGATAAAATACGTTCCATCAAATACAACAATTCTCCATTATCTTCCACCAATAAAAGATGAATATCACTAATTACTGTTTTTACATCTTCACCTTCCAACTGTTCCCAATCCAATATACCATTTTCTATATCCGTAATATCTTTCTCACTTTTTCTAATCAGTTCCTGTGATGATTCCGCACTTATCTCATCGCTCGTATAACTATCCTGATCAATAGGAATAATGACCATAAAAGAAGTTCCTTTTCCGACCTCACTTTTTACACTAATCGTCCCGTGATGCAACTCTAATAAATCTTTCGTAAGTGAAAGACCTATGCCATTAGTCTCACTAGACACCCAATGCTTATTAGTATAAAATCTTGTAAATATCTTATCTAAATCTTCAGGAGCAATTCCTTGCCCTGTATCACTGACAATAATAGACAAATAAGTATGCTCATTTTGGGAATAAGTCGATAATGCTATTTTTATTTTCCCTTCCTCTCCTGTATATTTATAAGCATTGGACAAAAGATTAAAAACGACTTTATCTATCTTATCCATATCAAAATATCCTTGTATCGTATCTTCTGAGGATTCAAAAACAAAATTCAGCTTTTTCTTTTGAATCAAAGGTTTAAAATTAGAATAGCAAACCTCACGTACCATAGGCACAATATCTCCTAAAGATACTTTCAACTTCATATTTCCACTCTCCACTTTACGGAAATCGAGTATTTGTTGTAACAGTCTTTTAAGCCGGTTCACATTAGCGCGAATCATTTCAAACTGCGGTATCTTATTTTTATACGTAATTTCCGCATCATCAATCAAACAAGTGATAATAGTTAACGGGGTCAGTAGATCGTGAGAAATATTTGTAAAATAGCGTAACTTTGTTTGTACAAGCTCTTCGGATTTCTCTTTTTCTATCTGAACTATTTGGAGTTCATGACGCAACTGCATCCTCCGCTTCGTTCTATAATAAAAAGAGTAACCAATCAACAAGACAACTATTATATAACTTGCATAAGCCCACCAAGTCTCATAGAAAGCCGGTGCCTTATCCACTTCTATCTTTGTCACAAGATTACTCCATAATCCATTCACGTCTGTCGCTTTTACACAAAAAGAATATTTCCCTTTAGGAAGCCTATTATAATAAGCAAAACGCCGACCATCCTTAATATAAACCCAATCCTTATCTACACCTTCCATCTTATAGGCATATTGAATCTTTGTAGGGAAGCTATAATTTAATGAAGAAAAATCTATTTCAATATTTTGATCATCAGCATATAAGTTCAACTTCCGTTTAAGTAAATTAAAACGTTCATTAGTCCGTCCTGTCAATAAAGACTCATCATCCATCTTTACATCGACAATATGTGTTCGTATCTTTTTGGGTTTATCTGCTAATTGTTTATAAGGAACAAATACTGCAAAACCTTTATTACCTCCATAAAACATTTCTCCCTCAGAACTCTTAAAACAGGAATGTTTTGGAAATGAATTTACAATAATATCCTGCCCGGCCTGATAACAAATCTGCCCTCCCGTCTCGGGATCATATTCAATAATTTTTTTATTTGTGGAAATCCAAAGATGCCCAGTATTATCTACCATCATATCTTGCACACCTTCTGTTAAAGTAGGAAATACATCCGAATAATCCTCGATAGCTTTAGTTTTCGGATTAAATAAAAAGACATATCCTTCCTGACTACCCATCCATACCCTTCCTTCAGCATCTGTACATAGATTTTCAATATTATTACTGATTAAATGCCCCGATGTCTTATCAAACTTTACAATACCTTCCTTCTTGATTTGAAAGTTCTCTGATATTGTTAAACAAAAAACACCATTATGCTGAGTACTAATCCATATATGCCCTAAGTTGTCTTCTGCCAAACCGGTTATTTCTTTGTGAAGGAAACCTGTTCCTTTCAGAATTTCATGACCATTAATCGGCTTCACAAATAGTCCCATTGACGTAACAACCCAAATATTATGCTGTTTATCCTCATAAAAAAACTGCGGATTATTACCCGCTCCTTTTATATATTGCTGCAAATTTATACGAGAAACGAGTCGTACCTGTCCGTTTTCCTTTTTCAGTATATAAATAAATGGCTGATAGGAAGGACCGATCCATATCTCATCATTTACAGAAGAATATCCTATACAGCTAACAGTCTCTATGCCCGGTAGACTCTTCAAATCTGGAATGTCTCTATACCATATAATCTTATCAGTGCCTTTTTTATAAATACCTAATCCCAAACGATTCTGGCTAATCCAAATATCCCCATCCTTATCTTTATAAATAGTTTGAATGTTCGTGGTTAATCCTATTGTTTTTTTTATCGAAGGTATTGGATAATTCTGGATAACAGGTTTATCCATATTTATATAAGATACTCCTTCATTAAAAGAAGCAATCCACAAATTGCCAGCCTTATCCTTACATATTTCACTAAAGATATTATTCAACTTTGAAGAGATATCAGTAATATCGATTATTTCTACCTGATTATCAACTCTCTTTCGAACGGCATAAAGCCCCCTAGAACTAACTAACCAAAGATAACCATATCGATTATCCTGCTGGATACTGAAAAAAGTCCCATTCTCCGGTAGTTCTCCCCTTTTAACACTCTTTACCGGTATGTAAACCTGGTCTTCTTTTTCTTCCGGATAAAACTTATAAAGCCCTTCTCCCCAAGTTCCTATCCAATGCTGTTTCTTATCATCCTGAAAAATACAAAACGGATTATTTTCCTTACCCAACTTGGGATATTTGATAAAAGTATCTTTCACCCGGTCATAACGAAATACACCTTTCCTCCAAAAAGTTACCCAAATATTATTATCCGCATCTTCATAAATAGAATTTACACTCGTTACAGGCAAAGAACTATCATACCTCTTACAAGAAGAAAAATCACTGGAACATTTATATAAAGCAATATAAGTCCCCACCCAAATATACCCCTTGGAATCAAAAACAATCGAACGGATTTCCTGATCCTTCAACTCTTCATTATCCACATGAGATATTTCATAAGTCTTCTTATTTAATATATTCAACCCTTTTTTTGTACCGATTAATATACGTTCCCACGAATCTGCAAGACTTGTTATCTGATTATCAGTCAAAAGATTTGGAGTCATTTTTCCTGAACGGAAAGTCAACACACGATACCCATCGTAACGAGATAATCCTTCACGGGTACCAAACCACATAAACCCCTCACGATCCTGAAAAACTCTTTGCACAGAATTAGAAGGTAACTGACTACCCAAAGGAAGCACATCTACTGACAAATTTTGTGCTATGACAAAGCCCCATATATTTAATACAAAAAGTAAAAATATGATATTTCTTTTCTTTATTTCCATAGTATTTCATAATTTTAGCACAATATTAAAGCAAAATATATTTTTGAGCAAATCATTTAACTATAAAATAAAAACAAAATGGCAGGAAAAAGTATCAGTGAATGATTTTCAAACCTTTTGAATGATTTTTAAACCTACTTCTTTACTCATCAAAATGATTAATTCAAAATTATACGTATTTGACGAATTCAAGAACCTTTATTATAAATAGTTTCTACAACTTTGCATACAGAAAGAAAACGGATAGAAAATAAAATAATCATTTATAATTTTTATATCATGAAAGCAAACTATTTCAAAGCTATTTTTCTAACATTATCAATGACAGCCACTACAAATAATATTTTGGCAATGTCTTCATCAGTATTTCCTTACACACAGGAAATAAATCAGATTAAGGACGATAAAGAAAAAGAATCCAAAGATGACATTAAGGTTGGTGAAGACAGAAGTAATGCGCCTTTATTAATAGTAAACGGAACCGGAGAGACAGCCGAATTTACTATCAATACCGGTAACTTACAAAAGGATCAACCTGTATCTATTACTGTTCCCAGAGGTTTCAGTATCAATCCGACAACGGTACCAGCCAACACCAAAGCCAAAATTACAGTCACATTAAACAGTACAAAAAAGATAACTAAGGGAATAATTGTACTTCGTAGTGGAGATAGTCGGTCTTATATCAGAGTCCAAGGCATCGGAACTCCTCTACCCATCAAAGAAATAGCTAAATCTCCTATTTATAAAGGAGGTAAAGATGCAATCTTTGAAAATACCAAATTTAAGCCGACAGAAAAAGGATACACGGTCGAGTTTAGAGTAAAAATAAACGAAGAGGGAGATGAATTTCACCCTTATATGGTAGACGAAACCGGCTATGGTTTAAAAGGTTTTGTAGCTTCCACAGCCATGGGGGTCTATAACTCTAACAGCCAAAAAGGATTCAGTAACCCTCTGACTAAAACAGAAGGAGGACTAGGCAAATTCTATAACAGCGATAACCGTATGCATACTTATCGTTATGCAATCACACCGGACAAAAGAGCTTTTGTGTACCGTGACGGATTTCCTATCGATACAATACGTTTAGCAGATTATGGAAATCAGCCCGATTTTGCTGTTGCAAACGGTGAGCCTAAAGAAAATCTTTTAAAAAATCCAAATTTTGAAGGAGAATATGATTATATGGATGGAGGAAGCTTGGTTAAAGCTATAGAAGGATGGAATATTGCCATCCTTGACAAATGGAACAGTGAACAGTTTATTCTACCACAAGAAATAGACAATGAACAGGATTTTAATAATCACATTTTCCGTATCAGGCCTTATAAATGGGCTGGAGGCTGGGGAAATGGTAATATTAATCAAACAATTGATGTTGCCCCAAATGAGACATATACATTATCAGCATTAGCCAAAGGAGGACTTGATAAGAAAAAAGGAACACTAACAGCTAAAATGTTTATTCAAGAAGTAGAAGACCGCGAAAAGAAAATAGAAACAGAAATAGCCAGTGACACGTGGGAAACCTATTCTCTAGATTTCACCACTTCTCCTACTTGTAAACAGATACGCGTAATTTTTCAAATTCAAGCGGGAAAATGGGGAGCGAGTATCTCTCCCCTAGATGTAGATAACGTCAAACTTACAGGGGTCTCAAGAACCTATTCTCCTAAAATAGGCTTTGAGAACAATAATGCTGAAATAGAATATTTCACTTACGATTTAAGCGGTGCTTATGCACCGGAGCAACCTGAAATAACAATCAATATCACAGAATAAAGAACAGGAATATGAGATTTTTTCTATTTATCAGCTTTGTTCTCTCATTTAATACTGTTTTCTCACAAAACACTCTGATTTTTCCGGGTGTTTTGTGGAATGATGTCAATGGTGAACAAATAAATGCACATGGTGGATGTGTGATTTTCACAAATGGTTATTATTACTGGTTTGGAGAAGATCGCACTGGTTCAGTCTCTAACGGAGTCAGTTGTTATCGTTCCAAAGACCTATATAATTGGAAACGACTGGGGCTCTCCTTAAAAACAAAAGGAGAGGCAAGAGAAGATATGAATGATATATCTCAAGGACGCTTATTCGAACGTCCTAAAGTCATTTATAACCCCAAAACCAATAAATGGGTGATGTGGAGCCATTGGGAAAATGGCAAAAATTATGGAGCTGCACGAGTTTGCGTTGCGACCAGTGATAAAGTGGAAGGCCCTTATACCTTATATAAGACTTTTCGTCCCAACAAAAATGAGTCACGTGACCAAACAGTATTTGTTGATGCAGATGGAAAGGCCTATCATTTCTGTTCGACTGATATGAATACCAACATGAATATATCGCTCCTTAGAGATGACTATCTAGAACCGACCACGACAGAAACCAAAATACTAAAAGGCCTCAAATACGAAGCACCTGCTATTTTTAAAGTCGGTGATATTTATTACGGACTTTTTTCCGGTTGTACAGGATGGGAGCCTAATCCTGGAAAAACAGCCTATAGTACCGATATATTAGGAAAATGGAATACCGGGCCCAATTTTGCAGTAGATAAACTTAAACAAGTAACTTATAATTCGCAAAGCTGCTATGTTTTCAAAGTAGAGGGAAAAAAGAATGCTTATATTTATATGGGAGACCGTTGGAATTCCAAGAATGTAGAAAAATCTCATTATGTATGGCTGCCGATTAGTATGCGTTCAGGATACCCTGTGGTAAAATGGTATGATCAGTGGAACTTAAACGTTTTTAATGATATGTACCGCTACAAACGGGCAGAAAGTATTGTACCTAATAATACTTATTCTTTATTGGAAAAAGTATCCGACCGTTTAGTATCTAAACCTGTAAATGGTTTTAGCATAGCCGATGACAATGATGAAATTAATTTGAGTCTTGAATTTATCAAAACTGATATTCCTAACGTATACAAACTGAAAGATATAAAAACCGGAAAGTTTATGGAATCTTTATTCGGCACTTTGCGCCTCAATCCTGAGAAAGATGATACTACCCAATGCTGGATATTCAATTTGCAGGAAGATGGATATTATCACATACAGAATGCTAAAGATAAAAAATATATTACAGTTTCCGGTTCAAATACATTCAACGGAACAAATCTATATCTCACGGATTATTCCAAAAAGTTAATGCAAGAGTTTGCCGTATATTTTGATTCGTATAAATATAAGTATAAGGAAGCAAATGTATTTTCTGCCAACTGATAGAACCTACTAATTCAATTGTATTATGAACAAAATAAAAATATGTTTTCTATTCACTTTTATATGGATATGTAGTTTGCCTATACCAGCCTATTCCGTCATTAATCCTGTTACAACCAAAGACATTGATGTTTGGGCTGTAACCGCTACCACATTCAAACTCGTTGGGGAAAAGGAAGTCAGAAATGTAAAACTGAATTGGATGCAACGTAAAGATGCAGACCTCTATAAAATATACCGGGACGGTAATCTTATCGGGGAGACAAAAGGAGACACATACGATGATTATAGCCTACCGATTGGAAATTCCTTTACGTATCATATAGAGGCGTTCAATAACGAACAAAAGGTAGCAACGGCAGCTTCCCAAAAAGCTACAACATTCATACCGACCCATGAAGGAAAAGTATACGACAATCTAAACGGCAAGTACATCACTAAAATCTCCTCTAATAAGCCACAAGGTATAAAAATTGGAGACCTTTACTTTTCCTACAAAATAGATAATATAGAAAAGGAGGTAGACGGACAGAAAGTAAAGGGATGGTTGGTCACCGAAAGCTTTTCTAAAACCGGACTTGATGAAAGTTGGAGTAGCCCCCGTGAATTAGCGTTCTACCCTAATGTAAAATTTGAGGGTAATGCATTCCGGTATAATCCTAAAACCGGGAAAGTAGTACTGTCTTCGCATTATGAAGATCAAAATGGTTACACTGCAGCCAAGATTTATTTAGCGCAAATCACTCCAAAAGGCAAACTAGAAGTAGGCACTATGGAACGTCCATTAGGACACGATTCCAGAGACCAATCTCTTTTCATTGATGATGATAATACCGCATATCTACTTTCTGCTACCAATACAAATAAGGATATTAATATCTATAAATTGGATGATTCCTGGACTAAACCCGTAACATTAGTCAATACTATATGCAAAGGATTACATCGCGAAACACCTGCTATCATCAAAAAGGATGGAGAATACTACTTCTTCAGTTCAAAAGCATCCGGATGGTATCCAAGCCAGACAATGTATACTTCAACAACTGATCTAGCTGGTGAATGGATGCCTGTAAGAGAAATTGGTAATAATACCACTTTTGATGCACAGTTTAATAGAATCAGCAAGGTAGGTAGCAATACCTATGGAGTATGGAGTTATCATTGGGGAGCACAACGGAAATATAAAACCCCTGATGGTAACTTCCCTAGAATCTCTATTGCCGCATTTAATAAAGGATATGCTTCGATGGATTATTACAGATTTGTAGAATTCAATGAGCAATATGGGCTTATTCCTATACAGAACGGTAAAAATCTTACATTGAACACTCCCGTAAAATCAATGGTTTCCGGTGTAAAGGGAATCAAGGCTGATTGCATTACCGACGGAGCTGATTTGGATTCTTCTTCCTATTTCCAAAAAAGTTCAAATACCCCTACTGGTACCCCCTATATGTTCATTATAGATATGCAGAAAGAAGCAAAAATCTCAGAGATAAATCTTGCTACAAGACTAGTCAACGGCTCCGAAGCTGCCTACAAATATACAATTGAAGGGAGTTTAGATGGCAAAAACTACAAGAAGCTTATAGACGGTCGCCAGAATTGGCAAGTCGGTTTTCTAATATTAAATATTGAAGATCCGGCAATATACAGATATTTACGTTTACGTATTTATGGTATCGTAAATGTACATAAAGGTAATTCCGCTACATGGGCAGATGGCATTTATGAATTTTCTGCTTTCGGTACTCCACAATAAGGCATTTCGTAATAAATAAAAAATTGAATCTATAGAAAGAGGGTATTTCGATATACTCTCTTTCTTATTTTTTCTTCATATTATTCGCCTAAATCAAAGAAAGTAACTATCTTTACCACAAATATTTTTTATTATTCACCATTAAATGTAAAGATTATGGCAAGTAGAAGAGAACTCAAAAAGAATGTAAACTATATCGCAGGAGAATTGTTCACCGAGTGTTTAATCAACAGTATGTTTATACCTGGTACTGACAAGACTAAGGCCGACGAGTTAATGGCGGAAGTGCTGAAAATGCAGGATGAATTTGTATGCCGCATCAGTCACACCGAACCGGGAAATGTGAAAGGTTTTTATAAGAAATTCCGTGCAGACTTTAATGCAAAAGTAAACGAGATTATTGAAGCGATCGGAAAATTGAACTAAAAAACAGAATGAAGAAAGCAATTTATAGCTTTATCTATTACCGCCTATTGGGGTGGAAGACAAACGTTACGGTAACCAATTATGATAAATGCGTGATTTGTGCCGCTCCACACACTACGAACCTTGACTTATTTATTGGAAAACTATTTTACGGTGCTTTAGGCCGTAAGACAAGTTTCATGATGAAGAAAGAATGGTTTTTCTTTCCACTCGGACTTTTTTTCAAAGCAGTCGGCGGAATTCCCGTAGACCGTAGTCGGAAAACTTCGTTGGTGGATCAGATGGTCAAACATTTCAACGAATGCAAAAAGTTTCATTTGGCTATCACGCCCGAAGGAACCCGCAAGGCAAATCCAAATTGGAAAAAGGGTTTTTATTATATCGCCTTGAAAGCGCAAGTACCCATCGTATTGATCGGTATCGATTACAGCAAAAAGATGATTTCGGCAACGAAAGCCATCATGCCGTCGGGAGATATTGATAAAGACATGAGAGAAATCAAACTTTATTTCAAGGACTTTCAAGGAAAACATCCTGAGAATTTTGCCCTTGGCGATATTTAATCACTAAACAGTGTGGATTCAATCCGTATTTCCATAGTACAAACCGATATCGTTTGGGAAAACAAACAAGAAAATCTCCGTCTGCTCCACAAGAAACTACAAAGTCTCTGTGGAACAACGGAGATTGTTGTTTTACCGGAAATGTTTTCTACCGGCTTCAGTATGCAGAGCAAAACGTTGGCAGAACCTAATTCCGGTGAAACCATTACGACTCTCAAACTATGGGCCAGGCAATTCCGGATAGCCATCTGCGGAAGTTATATCGCAACGGATAACGGGTTGTTCTACAATCGGGCATTTTTTCTGACACCGGAAGGAGAAGAATTCTATTACGACAAACGGCATTTGTTCCGCATGGGACGGGAAGCCGAACATTTCTCCGCCGGCACGAAACGGCTTATCCTTCCCTACCTCGAATGGAGCATCTGCCTGCAAGTCTGCTACGACCTTCGTTTCCCGGTATGGAGCCGAAATGTAAACAATGAGTATGACTTATTGATATATGTAGCCAACTGGCCTATCCCCCGCCGCCCGGTATGGGATACGTTGCTTCGGGCTCGCGCGTTCGAGAATCAGTGCTATGTATGCGGTGTCAACCGGACAGGAATCGACGGTTACCATTTGAACTATAATGGAGGAAGTAAAATCTATTCAGCTTTCGGAGAAGAGATAGCCTCGCTGCCCGACGACCGGGAAGGAATAGCTACGGCAACTCTCAACCTGTCCGCTCTCCGTCAATTCAGAGAAAAATTTCCGGTATGGAAAGATGCAGACGAATTTCATCTGTCATAGTTGCTATCAAACAAATGTTAAAAACCAATTAAAACGACAACAATACCGAGAAGTAGGTAGTTAATTATATAAACCTCTTTTGTATCTTTGTCGTGAAAATACAGTCGTAAGAACTCTAATCTTACATAACTTAATTAACAACTTTATGAAAACAAATCTTAGTTCTCAAATCAGTCTCCACCGGGTCTCCCCCAGATACTACAGACCGGAGAATGCATTTGAAAAATCAGTCTTGACAAGACTCGAAAAAATCCCTACGGACATCTACGAATCCGTAGAAGAAGGTGCTAACTATATTGCTCGCGAAATAGCACAAACCATCCGCGAAAAACAAAAAGCCGGACGTTTCTGCGTATTGGCTCTTCCGGGAGGAGATTCTCCCAGACACGTATATACGGAACTTATTCGTATGCACAAGGAAGAAGGACTCAGCTTCCGTAATGTGATTGTATTTAATATGTACGAATATTATCCATTGGCTCCTGATGCAGTCAACAGCAATTTCAACGCTTTGAAGAATATGCTGTTGGATCATATCGACATCGACAAGCAGAATATATTCACTCCCGACGGAAGCATTGCCAAAGATACAATCTTTGAATATTGCCGTCTCTACGAACAACGTATCGAAAGTTTCGGAGGCATTGATATTGCTTTACTGGGTATCGGCCGTGTGGGTAACATCGCATTCAACGAACCGGGTTCACGCCTGAACTCTACCACCCGTCTGATTTTATTGGATAACGCCTCACGCAATGAAGCATCCAGAATTTTCGGAACAATGGATAATACTCCGATCAGTTCTATCACGATGGGAGTAGCTACCATCCTCAGTGCAAAGAAAGTGTATCTGCTTGCATGGGGCGAGAACAAAGCAGCTATGATTAAAGAATGTGTGGAAGGTGCGATTACCGATACTATTCCTGCTTCTTATCTGCAAACTCACAACAATGCGCATGTAGCTCTTGATCTTTCGGCAGCCATGAATCTGACACGCATCCAACGTCCGTGGCTGGTAACTTCCTGCGAATGGAATGACAAATTGATCCGTAGCGCTATTGTCTGGTTGTGCCAGTTGACAGGCAAACCGATTTTGAAACTGACCAACAAGGATTATAATGAAAACGGTCTGAGTGAACTGTTGGCTCTTTATGGTTCTGCATACAATGTAAATATCAAGATCTTCAATGATTTGCAGCACACCATCACCGGATGGCCGGGCGGCAAGCCGAATGCTGACGACACCTATCGTCCCGAACGTGCAAAACCCTACCCGAAACGTGTGATTATTTTCTCTCCCCATCCTGATGATGACGTTATCTCTATGGGTGGAACTCTCCGCCGTCTGGTAGAGCAGAAACATGAAGTACACGTGGCATACGAAACTTCCGGCAATATCGCTGTAGGTGATGAAGAAGTAATTCGTTTCATGCACTTCATCAACGGATTCAACCAGATCTTCAACAATAGTGAGGACCAGGTTATCAATGAAAAGTACGCAGAAATACGTAATTTCCTGAAAGCGAAGAAAGACGGTGATATGGACAGCCGTGACATACTGACTATCAAAGGTCTGATCCGTCGCGGTGAAGCCCGTACTGCTTGTACATATAATAACATTCCATTGGAACGTTGCCACTTCCTTGATCTGCCTTTCTACGAAACGGGTAAGATTCAAAAGAATCCGATCAGCGAAGCCGACGTAGAAATCGTACGCAACCTGCTCCGTGAAGTGAAACCTCATCAGATTTTCGTAGCCGGCGACTTGGCCGACCCGCACGGTACTCACCGTGTATGTACGGATGCAGTATTCGCTGCCATCGACCTTGAAAAAGAAGAAGGTGCCAAGTGGCTGAAAGACTGCCGTATCTGGATGTATCGCGGCGCGTGGGCCGAATGGGAAATTGAGAACATTGAAATGGCAGTGCCTATCAGCCCGGAAGAACTTCGCGCAAAACGTAATTCTATCTTGAAGCATCAGTCACAGATGGAAAGCGCTCCTTTCTTGGGTAACGATGAACGTCTGTTCTGGCAACGCAGCGAGGACCGTAATCGCGGTACAGCTGCATTGTATGACAAATTGGGCTTGGCTTCATACGAGGCAATGGAAGCGTTTGTTGAATACATTCCGCTATAAGGAAAGAAGGTATTCTTGATTAAGAGAATATAAAACAATAAAAGAAGAGTGGGAAGTGGGATACTTCTCGCTCTTTTTTGTTTATTTTTGCGGAGCAATTCACCACAGAGGAAAGGAGGACACAGAGGGGTAAATGCGGAAACTACATAATTCTTTTATTTATGAAGTCCTCTGTGTCCTCCTTTCCTCTGTGGTGAGTATAAAAAAGCAGCAAGTATGAAGATAATAGTGTTTTTCCTATGCCTTACATTGGGAGTAAATTTCCTTTCTGCTCAGGACATTGAAAGGAATGTAAAAGAACGATTGACAGATTATTTCGGCAGATATACCGCAACGGCGAAAATCAGTACGCCTAAGCTGAAAAGTGTTGATATAGATTATGAACGCAAAACGATTGCTATCCATGCTTCGGAGAGTTTTGCTTATCAGCCTTTTCGACCGGAGACTGTAGAAGCTGTTTACAATCAAGTGAAGGAGCTGCTTCCGGGGCCTGTCCACTACTATCGACTCACTATCTTTGCAGATGGAAAGCCCATTGAGGAACTTATCCCGAATATTTATCGGAACAAGAAAAAGGATAAGGAACGGATGTCCTTGAAAACCGATTATAAAGGCGCAGCGTGGGTAAAGAACATTTCACGGCCCAATGAAATATCACGAGGATTGCAAGACCGACATATCGCAATCTGGCAAAGTCACGGCAATTATTTCAAGAACGATAAGAATGAATGGGGATGGCAACGCCCCCGTCTGTTTTGCACAACGGAAGATCTGTTCACACAGTCGTTTGTCCTTCCGTACGTAATTCCGATGTTGGAAAACGCAGGCGCAATCGTCTACACTCCCCGCGAACGGGATACTCAGAAAAATGAGATCATTGTGGACAACGATACACCTAATGCTTCTCTTTATCTGGAAGTAGGAAGCAAAAAAGCACATTGGACTACTGCTCCGATAAAAGGATTCGCTCAAAAGAAGGCGATTTATAGAGATGGAGAAAATCCCTTCACAGACGGGACCTGCCGCTTTATTCCGACCGAAAGAAAGAAGAAGAAGAATAAAGACCAGGCTTTCGCCGAATGGGTGCCTACCCTACCGGAAAAAGGAGAATACGCGGTTTATGTCTCTTACCGGACATTGCCTAATAGCGTGAGCGACGCCAAATATCTTGTTTTCCACAATGGAGGGGTGACCGAATTCAAAGTGAATCAAAAGATAGGCGGAGGCACTTGGGTTTATCTGGGCACATTCGAGTTTGACAAAGGCAATAACGATTACGGTATGGTAGTGCTAAGCAACGAGAGTAGCGAGCATGGCGTAGTATGCGCAGATGCGGTACGTTTCGGGGGAGGCATGGGAAATATTGCGCGGGGAGGAAAGATAAGCGGTTTACCCCGTTATCTGGAAGGGGCACGCTACTCTGCCCAATGGGCGGGAATGCCATACGAGGTATATGCGGGGCGGAAAGGTGAAAACGATTATGCGGATGACATCAATACACGCTCCAACACAATTAATTATTTATCCGGAGGTTCTGTCTATAATCCGCAACAACCCGGTTTAGGTATTCCTTTGGAAATGACAATGGCACTGCATAGCGATGCGGGATGCAGCAAAACGGATGAGCTGATCGGCTCATTGGGAATATACACCACTGATTTTAATAATGGAAAACTGAACACAGGAATCGACCGGTATGCCTCACGGGATTTGGCCGATATTCTACTCACTCAGATTCAGAAAGATATATATTCAAGTTATAATCTGTCTTGGACACGACGCAGTATGTGGAACCGCAATTACAGCGAGACGCGTCTTCCGGCTACTCCTTCTACCATTATCGAATTACTTTCCCATCAGAACTTTGCCGATATGCAGTTGGGACATGATCCGAATTTCAAGTTTACGGTGGGACGTGCCATCTATAAAGGTATCTTGCAGTTTGTTGCCGGCCAGCATGACAAAGAATATGTAGTGCAACCTCTTCCTGTCAGCAATTTTGCTATCCGCTTCGGAAAGAAAAAGAATACGTTGGAGCTTTCGTGGAAAGGTGAAAACGATCCGCAAGAACCCACCGCACAGCCACGTGAGTACATTGTATACACACGCATTGGCTATGGTGGTTTCGACAACGGTACATTAGTCAGCAAGACGTCCCATACCGTCAAAATAGAGCCGGGACTCGTTTATTCCTTTAAAGTAACTGCCGTAAATCGGGGTGGTGAAAGCTTCCCGTCCGAGATACTCTCTGCTTATAAGGCCAAACGCGAACGGGAAAGAGTATTGATAATCAATGGATTCGACAGAGTCAGCGGACCGGCTGTCATTAATACGTTTGACAAAGCAGGATTCGACCTGGAACAAGATCCCGGAGTTCCTTATTTATCAAACATCTCATTCAGTGGGGCGCAAATAGGATTCGATCGGGCACAGGCCGGAAAAGAAGGAGAAGGCAGTCTGGGATATAGCGGGCGCGAGTTGGAAGGAATGAAAATAGCAGGTAACACATTCGACTATCCTTTCATTCATGGAAAAGCGATTCAAGCCGCCGGCAAATATAGTTTCGTGTCATGCAGCGACGAGGCTGTGGAAAACGGTACAGTCACACTGGAAGATTATCCGGTTGTGGACTACATTTTGGGAATGGAGAAAGAAGATCCGGCCCATAAAGTATACTACAAAACATTTTCTTCGGCCATGCAACGAATCATCACCAGTTATTGCCAGTCGGGAGGAAATCTATTTGTCAGTGGTGCATACGTGGGAAGCGATATGAGTGGAACACAGGGGAACCGGGAATTTACGGAGAAGATCTTAAAATACGGTTATCAAAACAGCATGACGGACAAGAGCTCAAACCGCATTAACGGGTTGGGACGTACGATTACCATACCGAGAATGCCTAATGAAACCAGCTATGCCGTCCCTGCTCCCGACTGTATCGTTCCGGTAGATACGGCATTTCCTGTCTTTACATACGTTCCCGGCAACCAAAGCGCAGGTATCGCTTATAAAGGAAACTACCGTACCTTCGTATTGGGATTTCCTTTTGAAAGCATACAATCGGAAGCCGACCGGGCAACTATCATGGCAGGTATACTGGGATTCTTTACGCAGAGATAAAAAATATCCTTTTTTTTAATCTGCTTTTCATTTTAAGTTCTATCTTTGCTACTATAATAACCCTTAAAACTAGAAAAGATGTATACTATACAAGCAAATCCCAGCGGTACACGCAGCATAGAGGTCTCTAATGAGAATCTGAGAACGATCGAGAAATATGCATTGTTCCGCCATCTCATTGATAGTACCGGCATTGTAGACGAAGCGGTTTTGGACAAGTTGAAACTAAATATCCGTTCCCTCATCGCCAGTCAGGAAGAAGACAGCAAGGACTTGCTGGACCTCTGTATTGATGTGATTTACCACAATAATATGAAGGCATTCGGCTTGCAACAGCTTATCAAGCTCTATCTGACGTGGCTTTCCAGTCCGGAAACGGAAGAAGAGGAGGCATAATGATTACAGTAAATACTTGCGGAATCACAGCCTATAGTCCGCTGATTCCTGCAATAAAAGCGATGTGTAATGCGTCTCCCGGTGAAACACTGGAGATTATCATGAACCATGCCGATGCGTTTCAGGACCTGAAGGAATATCTGTCCGAACAAGGCATCGGTTTCCGCGAAATTTATGACGGAGAACAAATGACAGTACAGTTCACCGTATAATGCGTATCTTTGCAGCATGAAAGAATATCGATTGACTGACTGGTTACCTACTACCAAAAAAGAAATAGAACTTCGCGGATGGAATGAACTGGACATCATCCTTTTCAGTGCGGATGCGTACGTAGATCACCCTTCCTTTGGTGCAGCCGTTATCGGCCGCATTCTCGAAGCGGAAGGTTTGAAAATAGCCATTATACCCCAACCTAACTGGCGCGATGACTTGCGCGATTTCAAGAAGTTGGGGCGTCCACGCCTGTTCTTTGGCATTTCCGGCGGGTGCATGGACTCGATGGTAAACAAATATACCGCCAACAAACGATTGCGTAGCGAAGATGCGTATACACCGGACGGGCGCCCAGATATGCGGCCGGACTATCCTTCTACTGTTTACAGTCAGATTCTCAAGAGACTTTATCCGGATGTTCCTGTCATCTTGGGAGGAATTGAAGCCAGCATGAGGCGGTTAAGCCATTATGATTATTGGCAGGATAAGGTACAGAAAAGCATTTTATGCGATAGTGGAGCGGACTTGCTTATTTATGGAATGGGCGAAAAGCCGATTGTCGAATTAACCCGTAAAATAAAAGGTTTGCTGCCGACGGAAGACACTGTATGCACTGTCAACGATTTAAAAACAATCATCGGAACGATTCCTCAGACAGCCTATCTTTGCCGTGCCTCTGAGTTGACTTCCGATACGGAAGATATACAGCTCTATTCGCATGAGGAATGCCTGGCAGACAAAAAGAAACAGGCAAGCAATTTCCGGCATATTGAAGAAGAGTCCAATAAATATGCGGCTTCACGCATCACGCAAGCTGTCGGAAACAAAGTCGTAGTCGTCAATCCTCCTTATCCCCCGATGAGCCAGGAAGAAATTGACCGTTCTTTCGATTTGCCCTATACCCGTATGCCTCATCCCAAATATAAAGGGAAGCGGATTCCGGCATACGATATGATAAAATTCTCCATCAATATCCATCGGGGATGTTTTGGCGGGTGTGCATTCTGCACCATTTCCGCACATCAAGGAAAGTTCATCGTCAGCCGCAGCAAAGAATCCATTCTGAGGGAGGTAAAAGAGGTAACTCAGTTGCCGGACTTTAAAGGATACTTAAGCGATTTGGGTGGTCCTTCCGCCAATATGTATCAGATGAAAGGGAAAGACGAGTCTATCTGTAAGAAATGCAAGCGTCCGTCCTGTATCCATCCGAAAGTCTGCCCGAACCTGAACTCAGACCATCGTCCGTTATTGGATATTTATCACGCGGTAGATGCCTTGCCCGGCATTAAGAAATCATTTATAGGCAGCGGGGTACGTTATGACTTATTATTGCATCGGAGTAAAGATGAGGCCATCAACCGCAGTACCGCCGAATATACCCGCGAATTGATTGTCAAGCACGTTAGCGGCCGACTGAAAGTTGCTCCGGAACATACAAGTGAACGGGTATTATCCGTAATGCGCAAACCTCCTTTCGAGCAGTTTGAAACATTCAAAAGGATATTCGACCGAATCAATAAAGAGGAGAACCTGCGTCAACAACTGATTCCGTATTTTATTTCCTCGCATCCCGGATGCAAAGAAGAAGATATGGCGGAACTTGCCGTTATTACCAAACGGCTGGATTTTCATTTGGAACAAGTGCAGGACTTCACCCCTACTCCTATGACAGTAGCCACGGAAGCATGGTACACCGGATACCATCCCTACACGCTGGAACCGATATTCAGCGCCAAGACTCAACGGGAAAAACTGGCACAACGTCAATTCTTCTTCTGGTACAAGCCGGAAGAACGGAAAAATATCATTAATGAATTGAGACGTATCGGACGGGGGGATTTAATAGATAAGTTATACGGAAAAAAGAGATAGCTCCTTAAAAAGGGGCTTTACCCGGATCCTGTCTAGTATCAAAAACAGCTTCCACAAGAATCTGTTCTTCAAGCACCCTATAATACACCTTAAAGTAATCACAATGAAAAACACGTACGTTAGGTATAGAGGTAGCTTTATACATATATGGGTATTTGGCAACTAACTTTAGCACATCGTTTATCATTGTATAGATGGAACGGCTATATTTTGAATTTCCATTTCTAACATAATAAAAAGTAAGAATCTGTCGCAAAACGATTGTAGCAGTTTCCGTCCACACAATCTTTAATCCAGCCATTGTCTCACTTGCTTGTCAACCTCTTCTTGAGTATACAACCGACCTTCTTCATAATCTTTTTCCGAACGCATTATAATTTTCCGTTCGTATTCTGTAGGAACACAAAGACATACATCAGAACCGGCCCTTTGATAAGCAGCTACCGGATCATTTACCTGTTCCGGCTTTTCATTTTCCTGTGATTTATATTTTGCAGCCATATCTCTCATATTGTTTATTATAAGCCCAAAGATAGACAGACTTTCCTCAAAAAACAAACTTATTCAGTTTAATCTCACTAAAGGAGGCAATTTACTAAAGCCCATTCGGTTGTAACGCAACAATCTCCTGCAATACGCTAACCGCTGTCTCCACATTCGACACATCTTTAATCAGCATACTCCGTTTCCCGTTCTGCTCGCGAAGATCGCAACGGCGGGTATACTTCATCATATAATCAATCACCTTTCCGAAAGCCTGGCTCTGATAGAACGGGCTATCCGGATTGGAGACAAAGAACAATGTCATGCGTCCACCCTTCAAGAATATCTTCTCCGCTCCCAAACGTGCCGCCAACCGGCGCAGAGGAACGATACGGAGCAATTCTTCCGTTTCCGGAGGAACAGGGCCGAAGCGGTCTTCCAGACGAGAACGGAAAGCTGCAACGTCTTTGTCCAATGTCAGACTGTCCAATTCGCGATAAAGCAACATACGCTCACTGCTACCGGTCACATAATTCGCCGGTAATAACAATTCCAAATCACTTTCCACCTGACATTCATCCACAAATCCTTCACCGCTGATCTGCCCTTCCCCTTTGATTTCCTCCGCATACAAATCTGCAAATTCATCGTTCTTCAGTTCATGAACAGCCTCACTGAGAATCTTCTGATACGTCTCATATCCCAAGTCGGCAACAAATCCGCTTTGTTCCGCCCCCAACAGATTACCGGCTCCGCGAATATCCAAATCCTGCATGGCAATGTGAATACCGCTTCCCAAATCGCTAAAGTTCTCAATCGCTTGAAGGCGCCGCTTTCCCTCTGCGGTAAGACTGCTTAACGGAGGAGCCAACAGATAACAGAACGCTTTCTTATTGCTACGTCCTACCCGCCCACGCATCTGATGAAGATCGCTCAAGCCGAAATTCTGCGCTTGATTGATTATAATCGTATTTGCATTCGGGATATCAATACCGCTCTCAATAATGGTAGTCGCCAAAAGGACATCATAATCATAATTGACAAAATCCAAAATAATCTTTTCCAATTGCGCCGGCTCCATCTGTCCGTGACCGATAGCCACACGGCAATCCGGAATGTGACGCTCAATCATCGCTTTCAGTTCCGGCAAATTAGCTATCCGATTATTGACAAAGAACACCTGACCGTTACGGCTCATTTCAAAATTAATCGCATCCGTAATCACCTCCTCATTAAAGGTATGCACCTCTGTCTGAATCGGATAACGGTTAGGCGGAGGCGTAGAGATAACACTCAGATCGCGCGCACCCATCAGCGAAAACTGAAGCGTACGGGGAATCGGAGTAGCGGTCATTGTCAATGTGTCCACGTTCACTTTCAGTTGCCGCAACTTTTCCTTTACAGAGACTCCGAATTTCTGTTCTTCATCAACAATCAGCAATCCCAAGTCTTTAAATTGGACGTCTTTTCCCAAGATGCGGTGAGTACCTATCAGTATATTGACATCCCCCTCCTTCAATCCTTTCAATACTGCCTTGGATTGTGCGGCCGTACGTGCACGGCTCAAATATTCCACCCTGCAAGGCAATCCTTTCAAGCGGTCGCGGAATGTCTGGAAATGCTGGTAAGCAAGCACCGTAGTCGGCACAAGCACAGCCACCTGTTTATTATCAGCAACCGCCTTGAAAGCCGCACGGATGGCAACTTCCGTCTTTCCAAATCCCACATCCCCACAGACCAGACGATCCATCGGACGATCACTCTCCATATCCGCCTTGACATCAATTGTCGCTTTGCTCTGGTCCGGCGTATCTTCATAAATAAAGGAAGCTTCCAGCTCACGCTGCAAGAAACTATCCGGACTATAAGAGAAGCCCTTTTCCTGGCGGCGCTGCGAATACAGCTTAATCAGATCACGGGCAATATCTTTTATCTTACTCTTTGTACGCTCTTTCAGTTTCTCCCACGCACCCGTGCCCAATTTATTAAGTCGGGGAGCCTCTCCCTCTTTTCCTTTGTATTTGGAAACTTTGTGCAAAGAATGAATAGAAACAAATACCACATCATCATTCTGAAAAACCAGTTTCAGGACTTCTTGCGTAGTATCTCCATTCGGAATACGCACCAGACCGGAGAAACGTCCGATACCATGATCCGTATGCACCACATAATCGCCCGGAGTAAACTGGTTCAATTCTTTCAAGGAAAGGGCCACCTTTCCCGAACGGGCTTTATCACTCTTCAGATTATACTTATGGAAACGGTCGAATAACTGATGATCTGTAAACACACACAGCCTCAACGTATGATCAACGAACCCTTCGTGAATGGTACGCTCAACAGGAGTAAATTGTATCTTATCACCACGATCCTCAAAAATAGCCTTGATACGATCCGTTTGCTTCGTGCTGTCGCTACATATATAAAGCAGATAACCTTTCTCCAGATACTCTTTGAAAGAGGAAGCCACCAAATCGAAATTCTTATGAAAGATAGGCTGGGCGGATGTACTGAAAGAGACACTGGCTTCCGGTGTTCCGGTTGGCTTGTTACCAAATTCCAACCGACGGAAATCAAGAGCGCGTACAGTAAACTCACTGCCATCGATCAATTTTCCCTCCAACGTAATTCCCCCATTCTCTTCGGCCTCCTGAACGGCTATTGCCTGCGGAGTCAACGCCTCATCATGCACCACTTGGATTCGCTCGCGCAACCAAAGAAAGTCACGCATGGCGAGCACGGTTTCTTTCGGAATAAAATCCAGAAAAGAAGTGGTTACCTCTCCCGTCACTGCCAAATCCGGAACGATAGACACTTCCTTTTTCTTCTCACGGGACAACTGAGACTCCACCTCAAAGGTACGGACACTCTCTACTTCATCACCGAAAAAGTCAATACGATAAGGATATTCCGAAGCAAAAGAGAAAACATCGATTATGCTGCCACGAACGGCATATTGTCCCGGCTCATATACATAATCCACATATTCAAAACCATAACTATGCAACACATCCGTTATAAAAGTAGTATCCACCTTTTCACCCACACTCAGTTTCAAGGTCTTATTGCTCAGTTCCTTACGGGATACCACTTTCTCAGCCAACGCATCGGGATAAGTGACGATACACAATCCTTTCTCTCCTTTCTGCAGACGGCTCAGCACCTCCGTACGCAAAATCTCATTGGCTGCGTCTTTCTGTCCGTACTTGATGGAACGCCGGAAAGAAGATGGGAAAAAAAGTACCGTTTCCGAGCCTAATATCTGTGTCAGGTCGTGATAAAAATACCCGGCTTCTTCAAGATCACCCAAGATAAACACAAACGGGCAACCACCCTCTTGCACCAATACAGAAGAAAAAAGGGAAGCAGCAGACGCATACAGTCCTCCACAAAAAACAGTTTGAACAGAAGTGTCCTTCAACAAGCGCTTCATTACTGCCGTATTGGGGTGGGCAGCATATTGTTGTTGCAACTCAGTTATTGTCATACCTATAAAATTTCACCGCAAAAGTACAAAAAAGATTGGGAGTACATACTTTAAAAATGGAAGTATTATCAAGAAATACACAGTAAGAATTACCGAGCTATGGGCTCAGCGCCATTGAGACGTGGGCTGAGTCTCGGTGAAGCGTGGGCTCAGTATCGCTCAGGCGTGGGCTTAGTATCAGTCAGACGTGGGCTTACCTCCCGTAAGGTGTGGGCTTAATTCCGGTGAGGTACGGAGTTATCCATAATGAGCCGCAGAACACGTTAAATATTCCTTAGTTCATCTATAACTAAAGGAAAAGAACTACTTTTGTTCTTAAATATTATAGTATCTATATGCAGACATCAGACAGCATTGTAATTATTCCTACTTATAACGAACGAGAGAATATCGAAAATATTATCCGTGCCGTTTTCGGACTTCCCAAAGTATTCCATATTCTGGTAATAGAAGACGGTTCGCCCGACGGAACGGCAACTATTGTAAAAACCCTGCAACAAGAGTTTCCCGAACGCTTGTTTATGATCGAGCGTAAAGGGAAGTTAGGATTAGGAACCGCCTACATCACCGGATTCAAATGGGCATTGGAACATACATACGAATATATCTTTGAGATGGACGCCGATTTCAGCCATAATCCGAACGATTTGCCCCGTCTGTACCAGGCCTGTGCGGAACAGGGAGGCGACGTATCCATCGGTTCCCGGTACGTCAGTGGGGTAAACGTAGTAAACTGGCCGATGGGACGTGTGCTCATGTCCTATTTCGCTTCCAAGTATGTGCGGTTTATCACGGGAATCCCCGTGCACGACACTACCGCCGGATTCGTCTGCTACCGTCGCCAGGTATTGGAAACGATAGATTTAGACCACATCCGCTTCAAAGGATACGCCTTTCAGATTGAGATGAAATTCACGGCTTATAAGTGCGGCTTCAAAATCATTGAGGTTCCGGTGATATTCATCAATCGCGAATTGGGTACTTCCAAGATGAATAGCAGTATCTTTGGAGAAGCCATATTCGGTGTGATTAAATTAAAAGTAAATAGTTGGTTCCATAAATTCCCGCAAAAGAAATGAAACGTACATTGATTCAAAATGCCATTATTGTCAACGAAGGAAGAACTGTTCCGGGTTCGGTTGTGATTGAAGACGAGAAAATCGCCGAGATATTGGTTGGTGAAGAAAAAGCGTCTGCCCCCTGTGATGAAATAATAGATGCAACCGGATGTTATCTTTTGCCGGGTGCCATTGACGAGCACGTACACTTCCGCGATCCCGGTCTTACCCATAAGGCGGATATTATCACCGAAAGCCGTGCTGCTGCGGCGGGTGGCGTCACCTCAATCATGGATATGCCGAATACCAATCCACAGACTACCACTTTGGAAGCTCTTGATGAGAAATTCGCTTTATTAAGCGAGAAATCCGCCGTCAACTATTCCTGTTATTTCGGAGCAACCAACAACAATTACACTCAGTTTGCAAAGTTGGACAAACACCGTGTCTGTGGCGTTAAACTGTTCATGGGTTCAAGTACCGGTAATATGCTGGTAGACCGGATGGCCAGTCTGCGCAATATCTTTGGCGGTACCGATTTGCTTATCGCCGCCCATTGTGAAGATCAGGGAATCATCAAAGAAAATACGGATAAATTTAAGAAAGAGTACGGAGAAGATGCCCCGCTGTCCCTTCATCCGCTCCTACGTTCGGAGGAAGCCTGTTACCGTTCTTCGGAGCTGGCGATACAACTGGCACGTGAAACAAATGCCCGCCTGCATATCATGCACATCTCTACTGCCAAAGAACTCAGTCTGTTCTCAAACGCTCCTCTGTCACAAAAACGAATCACGGCAGAAGCCTGTGTTTCTCATCTGCTTTTCACAGAGGAAGATTACCGGACACTGGGCGCACGCATCAAATGCAACCCCGCCATCAAAACAGCAAAAGACCGGAAGGCCCTGCAGGAGGCTGTCAATAGCGGTTTGATAGACGCCATCGCAACAGACCACGCTCCGCACCTACTAAGCGAGAAAGAAGGAGGAGCATTGAAAGCAATGTCGGGAATGCCAATGATTCAGTTTTCACTGGTCAGTATGCTGGAACTAGTGGACAAAGGAGTATTTACAATAGAGAAAGTGGTAGAAAAGATGGCTCATGCTCCTGCCCAAATGTACGAAATACAGAATCGGGGATTCATCCGGAAAGGTTATCAGGCAGACCTTGTGTTAGTACGTCCGGACAGCAATTGGACGGTAACGGCAGACTGCATTTTAAGTAAATGCAAATGGAGCCCGTTGGAGGGACATACATTCAATTGGAGAGTAGAAAAGACTTTTGCAAACGGGCATCTGCTATGTAATAACGGAGAGATAGACGAGAACTATCGTGGACAAGAGTTAAGGTTCAGATAGTAAGTGAATTTCTCAAACAGAAAAATAAGCCACATTATGCAACCTACAGTCTTATCTTATAAAATACATACGGTCGCCCCCTACATCAACTGGATTTACTTTTTCCACGCATGGGGGTTCCAACCGCGTTTCGCGGCTATCACCAACATTCACGGATGCGATGCCTGCCGTGCCGTATGGCTGACCACTTTTCCGGAAGAAGAACGGAATAAAGCCTCCGAAGCCATGCAGCTTTTCAAAGAGGCCAACCGTATGCTGGATCTGCTCGACAAGGATTACGAAGTAAAGACAATCTTCAAGCTCTGTAAAGCAAACTCCGACGGAGACAATCTGGTGATTGAAAAGGAACAAAACCAATACATCACGTTTCCTTTACTCCGCCAGCAAACACCTAAAAGAGACGGCAGTCCATTCCTTTGTTTAAGTGACTTTGTGCGCCCGTCATCTTCCGGCATAGCCGATACGATCGGCGCTTTCGCCGCTTCCATCGATGCGGATATGGAAGGGCTTTACGAACAAGATCCCTACAAACATTTGCTTGTCCAAACTCTTTCCGACCGTCTGGCTGAAGCTGCTACGGAAAAGATGCATGAGTATGTACGAAAAGAAGTATGGGGATATGCGAAAGATGAGAATTTAAGCATTGAGGATTTGCTAGTTGAAAAATATCAAGGTATTCGTCCGGCGGTCGGTTATCCGTCTTTGCCCGACCAATCCGTCAATTTCCTATTGGACGAACTATTGGATATGAAACGGATAGGTATCTCACTGACCGAAAACGGAGCAATGTATCCTCACGCGTCCGTCTGCGGACTTATGTTCTCATATCCGGCTTCCGAATATTTTTCAGTAGGGAAGATTGGAGAAGACCAACTCGAAGATTATGCCCGCCGCCGGAATAAGAGTGTGGCAGAGATACGCAAATTCCTGGCTGCCAATTTACAATAACGCTCATGAGGGAACAGTCGGCAGAAACAGACAGGCCTGTTGAACAAGAATTCTTGTCAGTCATCCGTGAATATGAACGGGTGATCTATAAGGTGTGTTATCTGTACGCCAATCCCAATGCCCCTCTCAACGACCTTTACCAGGATGTTGTGCTGAACCTTTGGAAAGCCTATCCAAAATACAGGAAAGAGTGTAAAATATCGACATGGATTTATCGTATTGCCCTCAACACCTGCATCAGTTTTTATCGCAAGGAAAAGAATATACCGGAAATTGTCAGCCTCACCAAAGAGATTGACTGGAGTATCGAAGCGCATGATCCGGTCAATGAAATGCTGAAACAGCTTTACCGGATGATCAATCAATTGGGGCAACTCGACAAATCCATCATCCTGCTCTATCTCGAAGAGAAGAGTTACGAGGAGATTGCGGAGATTACCGGACTGACGGTAACGAATGTGGCTACCAAGTTAAGCCGCATCAAAGACAAACTAAAAAAAATGAAAAAGGAAGACTAAAGATATATGGAACTGGAAGAATTGAAGAAATCCTGGAATGTACTCGATGAGCACCTGAAGGACAAAGAGCTCATTAAAGAAGAGGAACTTTCGAAATTGCTGGGACATACCGGCAAGGGCATTCATGCCATTGCCAATCTGAACATAAAGCTGATTCTGATTTCCCTGCCGATACTGATCCTGTTCTTGGCGGAAGTCCTGTTGCACAACAGGCTGAACCCTATCTATATCATTATCCTTCTTGCCTGGATTCCCGCACTTTGCTGGGATATCGTCACTACCCGCTACCTCCAGCGGACCCGAGTAGACGAAATGCCTTTGATAGAAGTAATCAGCCGTGTCAACCGCATCCACCGATGGACCATCAGAGAGCGTCTGTTTGCCATCTTTTTCCTTCTGGTATTGGCTGTTCTTTCATTCATTTACTGGCAAGTATGGCAATACGGTATAGGCATGATTTCCTTTTTTGTCCTGTTATGGGGAGGCGGTCTAGGACTGATCTTATGGATTTACCGCAAGAAGTTCCTAAACCGTATCCACGAAATCAAAAAGAATCTGAACGAATTAAACGAATTCAGATAATAAAGAGGAAAGAGTGTGCTTATCCTACAACGCTAAGCACACTCTTTCCATTCACTTTCTTGTGTACCTGCACCTGAACGGAAATCCGTTCGCTCATTTCCTGCACATGAGAGATCACGCCTATTTTTCTTCCCTGCATTTGCAGTTGCTCCAACGCTTCCATAGCCGTACGCAGGCTTTCCGCATCCAAAGATCCGAACCCTTCGTCTATAAAAAGCGACTCCACCTTCAAATTATTGCTGGATAAAGATGACAATCCCAATGCCAATGCCAGCGAGATTAAGAATGATTCGCCTCCGGAAAGGGAATAAACCGTTCGTATCTCATCACACATATCACAGTCGACAACCTGCAAGGCCAATGTACCGGGAACCTGTTGCAATTTATAGCGTTTGGAAAGATAAGACAAATGTTTGTTGGCATGAAGCAATAACAGATTCAAGGTATAACTTTGCGCTATGACTTTGAATTTTGCTCCATCCGCACTGCCAATCAGCTTATTCAACTTTGCCCAACGGTCGGCAACCGATTGTTTCTCTGAAAGTTCTTTTGCTATCTGCTCCACCACCGCTTTATTCTTAGCCTGCTGCAACAAACGGGCTTCAATAATGGAAAGGCTGCGTTCCGTATTCAGATTCTCCTCCTGTTGTTTCTTTATTGCTTCTGGAAGCTGTTCGGGGAATTCGATTTGCTTCTGCCGCACTTGCAACTCTTCAATAGACGAAGTAATCTGTTTCAGCTCTCCTTGCAAGCCGGAAAGTCCGTTTTGAGCCGTCTCTACCTCCTTACGGGCTTTCTCCAACGCCAGATTCAATTCTCCTTCCCTCCTTGCTACGGCGGCTTCCGCCTCATCGGCACTCTTTCCTTTCAATAAGCCCGAACGTTCCCGACGAAGTGTACCCAATGCTTTCTCTATCACCTCAAAACGCTTTTGTTCGGCAATCGCGGCATTCTGTAATAGCACCGACTGTTCATTGGCAGCCGATACCTTTTGCATGGCTAAACGGCATTGGGAAACATTCTCACGCAAGGCTTCATAATGCGAACGCAGCTTCTTTATCTCTTCATCACCCCGTTGCCATTCCGCATACAGATTACGGTATTCTAAAATAAGCTTCGCCAGTTCTCCCAAGCGTTGTTGTATCTGTTCCTCATTTCCGGTGTCGGCGCTTTCTTTTTGGAAAGCCGACAATTGTTCACTTACCTGCCCCGCAATCATCTTCTGATGTGCCAAATCACGTTGCAAGGCAATGCTCCGGTTGTTCACCTGCTGATAAACCGCTGTTGCCGCATTATACTCCTGCTCCATATTCCGGAAAAGAGTATCCACCACTTCCTGTTCCCGATGATACGGATGCGAAGTACTACCACAAACCGGACAGGCTTCTCCTTCCTCCAATTGCCGCCTCAAAGCTTTCACATCCTTCCCTACCGCCATGCGGGCGTTTTCATAAAGACGTTGTACTGTTTTCAAGGCAACTTCCCGTTCCGAAAGCTCCTTCGAACAACCTGCCGTCTCTTTTTCCAAATGCTCTATTTCCGACACCGCCTTCTTCAACGCTTCCGTCAATTGCCGGATATTCTGCTGACGTGCCAATTCTTTCTGCAACTTGACCTGTTCTTCAGCTAACGACGGATATCCGAAAGCATTCAACCGCTCCAGACGTTTCTCGTTCGTTTCTATTCCGGCAGACAAATTTCCCTCTTCCTGCCGTAAAGTTTCTTCCACCAGTTCAAGCAGCAGACTGTCTTCCGTCCCTGCAACATTCAATAGACGACGTAAGGTCTGATAAGACAAATGCAACTGTTCCTCAACCATCCGTTTTCTCTTGTCCTGCTCCTGCACCTGCTTGCGGGCTGCCTGCAATAGTTGTTGAGACTGTATATAACCCTCTTGTTGGGACTGTATCTGCACATCCAGTTGACGGGCTCGCTTCAAGTCCGGCTGTATAGCTTCCCATTGGGCTTTGAAACGAACCAAGCCTTCCTCCTGCGAGGCCAATGTGTCCAAAGCGGTCTTTAGTCTGGCCTGTTCTCCTTGTTCCTCTTTCTGCTTCTTTGTCCGGAGCTCCTCTTGCGTATTCAATGAACGGACAACATTCAACTGCGCATTCTGTTCCGCCAGCAATTTGATTCCTTCCGAACGCTTTTCAGCCAACAACTCTTTTTCTTTCTGCAAGGCAAGCTGTTCCTCTTCCGGAATCAATTCAATCACACTCATCTTATTATGAATCAAAGCTACCTCTTCCTGCACTGCCTTATTCCGGGCAAACACTTCCTGCGAAATGAAAGAATACACTCCGGTCCCCGTCAGTTTTTCAAGCAACTCCGCCTTAGCCGCTCCTTTAGATTTCAAGAAAGTGGCAAAGTCATTCTGAGCTAACAATACGGTACGGGTAAACTGCTCATACGTCAGCCCGATCAACTCAACCAATTGTGCCAGCAACTCCTTCTTCGTCCCTTGAAATTCTTTCCCCGTATCCAGCTCCTTCACCTCCATCATTTGCGGCTGCAAAGAGCCGCTCACTTTATTCCGCGTACGTCTCACCGACCAACAAGAGCGGTAACGGTGTCCGTCTACTCCCAGAAAATCAACTTCTGCATAACCGTCACTTGTGCCACGACGCAACAGGTTACGCACATCGGACTGATTAATCCGGTTATCCCCTACATCCGCCAGATTCACACTTTCCACCGAAGCGGCGAAACGGGGCGCTTTATCATACAACGCCAGACATAACGCATCCAACAAGGTTGACTTTCCCGCTCCCGTAGGACCAGAAATAGCGAATATGCCGGCCGATCGCAATGGCTCAGCGGTGAAATCCACTTCCACCGTCCCTTCAATGGAAGTAAGATTCTTCAATCGTATAGCTAATATTTTCATCTTTCCTCCTCTTCTTCTTTACGGGTGGCAGCCAGATAGGCTTCCTGAAACAAATCAACCAAATCCTCCGGCATTTCTGACTGATAAATCTTCTCAAATGCAGACTGTGCAATCTGCAACGGTGACATCTCCTGTAATCCTTTTTTCCAGTCCGTCTCCTCTTTCTCCACATTTTCCGCACCGGTACGGTAAGAAGAGACAATGCGTGCCAAGCGATAATTTTTATCCGCCAAAACATCCTCTATCTCCTGCCGGAGCATGGGTTCGGGCTCTTCCAGCAAAACCTTCACTTCCAGATAGGGAGCGGTTCCTTCCGTCTCCGGCAATTCGCCCAACATCTCCAATATCTTTTCAGGCAATTCCGGCTCACCGCTCGGAACGCTTATCAAAGGTATTGATTTCGGACATTCTATCCGTCGGATATCTACCGCACACCCTTCGTCAAAAGTCACCATTACCACTCCGTGATGATAATGCTTTTCGGCAAAAGACATCGGAATCGGACTTCCCGCATAGCGTACATTCTCCCGGCCGGATACCCGTTGCGCTTTATGAATATGTCCTAGAGCCGTATAAGCGATCTGTTCGGGAAAGGCCTCCGGTGACACGCATTCCAGTCCGCCTATCACTGTGCGTTCACTATAATCCTTTTCTGCAATCTCCGAACCGGTAGCTTGCAGATGACCTATGGCAAGAATGGCCTGATTCGGCTTACGGCGTTTCCACAACCTTCGCAAAAGCTGCGTATAAAGTTCACGAACCCCTTCCGCATAAGGATTCCCCTCTGTCTGCACTACCGGATAATCTCCTTGGCGCAAAAAAGGAACCGCCATACAAAGTAATTCAACTTCTCCCTGCCGGTTCTTCAGTTCCACGCATAGATGGTCGTAATCAACCGCTCCGCCTTCCAGCTTACGTACCACTCCCCTGACCTCTGTTCTCATAGCCTGCAACAAAGGTAAAGGAGCCTCCAGACGTGCCGCCGAATCATGATTTCCAGCAACAATCACAATTTGCAGATTAGGATTCTCCGCCGTAACCCGGTATATAAACCGATAATATATACTTTGGGAAGCAGCCGAAGGATTGGAAACATCAAACACGTCTCCGGCTATAATCAATGCATCAATCTCCTGCCGGAGGATTTCTCCCGCCAGCCAATCTAAAAACGCCTCATGCTCCTCCGTACGGTCATAACCGAAGAACGTTTGCCCCAAGTGCCAATCGGCAGTATGTAATATACGTATCATATTTTTAACAGCTATCTCTAATAACGAGAGACAAAAATAACACAATCGAAAAGATTATATGGTATCCGCATCTCTTTTTTACAATAATCATGTATATTTGCAATGTAAAAATCCAACCCTATGAAGATACTTTATTATATTTATCAGATTTGCATCGCTTTACCTATATTATTAGTGTTGACTATCCTTACGGCACTCGTCACCATCGTAGGTTCTCTTTTGGGAGGAGCCCACATCTGGGGATATTATCCGGGAAAGATATGGTCACAATTAATCTGTCTGTTCCTGTTGATTCCCGTAAAGATTCAAGGGCGTGAAAAGTTGCATGATAAGACTTCCTATATTTTTGTACCCAACCATCAAGGTTCATTCGACATATTCCTGATCTACGGTTTTATCGGAAGAAACTTTAAATGGATGATGAAAAAAAGTCTGCGTAAACTGCCATTCGTTGGAAAAGCCTGCGAAAGCGCAGGGCACATTTTTGTAGACCGGTCCGGTCCGAAGAAAGTGTTGGAAACGATCCGGCAGGCAAAGGACTCTTTGAAAGACGGAGTATCTTTGGTCGTTTTCCCGGAAGGGGCTCGTACTTTCACCGGACACATGGGGTATTTCAAGAAAGGAGCTTTTCAATTGGCGGATGACTTACAACTGGCAGTAGTGCCCGTCACCATTGACGGCTCATTTGAGATCCTTCCGCGTACAGGCAAATGGATACACCGTCACCGCATGATTCTCACGATTCATGAGCCTATTCCGCCTAAAGGAAAAGGTATGGAAAATATCAAAGCGACTATGGCGGAAGCATACGCCGCCGTTGAAAGTGCTTTACCGGAGAAACATAAGGGAATGATAAAGAACGAAGATCAAGACCGATAATAGAGAAGTTATATTCACTTCTTTACCGAAGCATTTTCTTCCAGACGCTTGTGCTCTTCTATCAGTTTCATATTCTCTTTCGCCTTCGAAAGAAACTCTCTTACCAACTTATTGCTTTTAAAAGAATAAGGAGCGTCTTTTATGATGTCATCTATCTGCGGAGTCATAATAGGATAAGGCAACGAACTGCAAAGCATGATAAACACATTGGGTCCCAACACATTTTCGTAGTTGGTGGAAATGAAAGTTTTCACATATTGATTCATCTCTTTCATCAGCGAATCTCCTTCCACTGCCAATTGTGAATGAATCTCATCCAAATCACCTCCGTCCATCACCATACGGGTTTCTTTCTGTTCCAACTCTCCGATACTTTCCTCCAGTCGGTTTCTTTTCTCAATAAACTCGTATAGTGCCGTATTCAAAGGAGTACCCACCGCTTTGATATCCGAATTACTGATGTTTACCTTGATTTTTCCATTTTCCAGCACAATCGGCATGATGCTTTCATCATCCATATAAAGTGTCACCATCTGTACGGAATCGACTTTGCCTTTCATGGAGAACAGACCGTGCGCTACCTCAGCAGAATCCAGTTTCACCCATTCACCATCACGCAAGGACTTAAGATACAGCATTTTTCCATCCAGACTATTCACAGAAGATGTTCCTTCGATCTTGTACTTATTAGTGCAGGAAGCCAGAAACGGGAGCAAAAACAATAAAGATAAAAGTTTATTCACGTTCGTCTATTCATTTGATTCTGCGTGCAAAGGTACAACCGATTCATTTTTCAGAGAAACATTTTATCAATATTTAAATCTTGTAAGTCTCTTTTCTTTAATAATCCTTATAAACATATGGAGAAGGCTTTTTTTTTCATTTAGTTTATCTAATTTTGCGGCTATGAAAACATCAACTTACGCCCCTTTTGCCAAACCTCTCTATGTGATGGTAAAGCCGGTAGGTGCCGTATGCAACCTGGCTTGCGACTATTGCTATTATCTGGAAAAGGCAAATCTATACAAAGATAACCCGAAACACGTAATGAGCGATGAGCTTCTGGAAAAGTTCATCGACGAGTATATCAACTCACAAACCATGCCACAGGTGCTTTTCACCTGGCACGGGGGAGAAACACTGATGCGCCCGCTTTCTTTCTATAAAAAGGCTATGGAACTGCAAAAGAAATATGCTCGCGGACGTACCATCGACAACTGTATTCAGACGAACGGAACAATGCTCACCGATGAATGGTGCCGGTTCTTTCACGACAACAACTGGCTGGTAGGAGTTTCCATCGACGGACCACAGGAGTTTCATGACGAATACCGTAAAAACAAAATGGGCAAACCTTCCTTCGTGAAAGTGATGCAGGGTATCAATCTGCTGAAAAAACACAATGTAGAATGGAATGCAATGGCCGTTGTCAATGACTTTAACGCTGACTATCCTCTGGACTTCTATCACTTTTTCAAAGAGATAGATTGTCATTATATACAGTTTGCCCCTATCGTCGAACGTATTCTTCCGCATCAAGACGGACGGCATCTCGCCTCTCTTGCCGAAGACAAGGAAGGAAAATTGGCCGATTTCTCCGTCACTCCGGAGCAATGGGGCAATTTCCTGTGTACTCTTTTTGACGAATGGGTGAAAGAAGACGTAGGCAACTACTACATACAGATATTCGACTCCACTCTGGCAAACTGGATGGGTGAACAGCCGGGAATATGTACGATGGCAAAAACTTGCGGACACGCCGGTGTTATGGAATTCAACGGTGATGTATATTCGTGCGACCACTTCGTTTTCCCCGAATATAAACTGGGAAACATCTATAATCAGACATTGGTGGAAATGATGCACAGTGAACGCCAACATCACTTCGGCAACATGAAATACCAATCTCTCCCCACCCAGTGCAAGGAATGCGAATTCCTGTTTGCCTGCAACGGAGAATGTCCGAAGAATCGCTTCAGCCGTACATCGGAAGGCGAACCCGGCTTGAATTATCTGTGCAAAGGATATTACAAATTCTTTAAGCACGTAGCGCCTTATATGGATTTCATGAAGAATGAACTAATGAACCAACGTCCGCCTGCCAATATCATGGAAGCTTTGAGAAGTGGAGAGTTGAGAGTGGAAAAGACAAAATAGAATCATAAATATTTTAATTATCAGCATTAAAGAATGAATAGACTAAAACTTTATTTATTGGCGCTGACTGCGCTAATCGTATGTTCCGCTAAAGCGGATGAAGGTATGTGGTTATTGCAGCTAATGCAACAGCAGCATTCTATAGACATGATGAAAAAACAAGGTTTGAAACTGGAAGCGCAAGATTTATATAACCCCCATGGAGTTTCCCTAAAAGACGCTGTCGGTATCTTCGGAGGAGGCTGTACCGGAGAGATTATCTCACCGGAAGGATTGATCCTGACCAATCACCATTGCGGATATGCTTCCATCCAACAACATAGCAGCGTCGAACACGATTATCTGACGGATGGTTTCTGGGCTACTTCCAGAGAGATGGAACTTCCTACTCCGGGATTGAAATTTACATTTATCGAACGTATCGAAGATATCACTGATATTGTCAATGCTAAGATTGCTGCTAAAGAAATCACTGAGACAGAATCATTCAGCGGTGCGTTTCTCCAGAAACTGGCAGAAGAGCTATATGCAAAAAGTGATCTGAAAGACAAGAAAGGAATCGTGCCACAGGCACTCCCATTCTATGCCGGAAATAAATTCTATATGTTCTATAAGAAAGTATACCCGGATGTGCGTATGGTGGCAGCTCCTCCTTCTTCTATCGGTAAGTTTGGCGGAGAAACAGATAACTGGATGTGGCCCCGTCATACCGGTGACTTCTCTATGTTCCGTATTTATGCGGATGCCAACGGAGAGCCGGCAGAATACAGTACAAGCAATACTCCCTTGAAAACAAAAAAACATTTGCCTATTTCTATCAAGGGCTTGAAAGAAGGAGACTATGCCATGATTATGGGATTTCCCGGAAGTACAAGCCGTTATCTGACCGTATCGGAAGTAAAAGAACGCATGGAATCGGAAAACGAACCGCGCATCCGCATTCGTGGAGCCCGTCTAGCTGTTTTGAAAGAAGTAATGAACGCCAGTGACAAGATCCGTATTCAATATGCCAACAAATATGCAGGTTCCAGCAACTATTGGAAAAATTCTATCGGAATGAACAAGGCTATTATCGATAATGATGTACTGGGCACAAAAGCGGCACAGGAAGCCAAATTCGCTGAATTTGCCAGAAAGCAGAACAATACCGATTATGCGGAGGTAGTGAAGAAGATAGATGACTTGGTAGCTAAGACAGCTCCTCTCAACTATCAGTACACTTGTTTAAGAGAAACGTTCTTCGGAGCTATCGAGTTCGGAAGTACCCTGCTGTCCAAAACTCGGGAAGCATTGGTAGAAAAGAACGATTCTTTGGTTAAAGTACGTATCGAAGCTCTGAAAGAGACATATGATGAGATTCATAACAAAGACTATGACCACGAAGTAGACCGTAAGGTGGCCAAAGCATTGTTCCCTCTTTATGCGGAAATGATTCCGGCAGAGCAACGTCCGTCTATCTACAAACTTATCGAACAGAAATATAAAGGCGACTATAATAAATTTATCGATGACATGTATGACAATTCCATTTTTGCCAATCGTGCAAACTTCGAGAAGTTTATCAAGAAACCGACTGTAAAAGCTATTGATAACGACCTGGCTTTGCAATATTGCCAGTCCAAATATGATTTACTCGAACAACTCATAGGACAGTTGAAGGATATGGACAAGGAATTGGCTTTATTACACAAAACCTACATCCGTGGTTTGGGTGAAATGAAATTACCTGTTCCTTCTTATCCGGATGCGAACTTTACAATCCGCCTGACTTACGGTAACGTGAAACCTTACGACCCGAAAGACGGTGTACACTATAACTACTACACTACTACCAAGGGTATTCTGGAAAAGGAAAATCCGGAAGATCGTGAGTTTGTCGTACCTGCCAAGTTGAAAGAGCTGATAGAAAAAAAGGACTACGGCCGTTATGCTTTGCCGAACGGTGATATGCCGGTTTGCTTCCTTTCAACCAATGACATCACCGGAGGTAATTCAGGCAGTCCGGTTCTGAATGAGAACGGAGAACTGATCGGTTGTGCATTCGATGGAAACTGGGAATCGCTGAGTGGTGATATCAACTTTGACAACAACCTGCAACGTTGCATCAATCTGGATATCCGCTATGTCCTGTTCATCTTGGAGAAATTAGGAAACTGCGGACATCTGATAAACGAAATGACAATTGTAGAATAAATGAAAAAACAAATCCTATTTGCAGTCTTTTCATTGGCAACGCTCAGTATCCACGCCGACGAAGGTATGTGGATGCTGACCGACTTGAAAACACAGAATGAAGTTGCCATGCGCGAGCTTGGACTTGAGATTCCTATTGAAGAGGTTTACAATTCCAACGGTCTTTCTTTGAAAGATGCAGTCGTACACTTCGGAGGAGGATGCACGGGAGAGGTTATCTCTTCCGAAGGATTGGTGCTGACTAACCACCACTGTGGTTACGGAGCCATCCAGCAACACAGCAACGTGGAGCACGACTATCTGACAGAAGGCTTTTGGGCGATGAACCGCGATGCGGAGCTCCCTACTCCGGGACTGACCGTTACTTATATCGATCGGATTCTTGATGTGACGGATTACGTCAACGAACAGTTGAAAAAAGATCCGGATCCTGACGGAATCAATTACCTGTCCCCCAGCTATCTTAGTAAAGTAGCGGAACGTTTTGCCAAAGCTGAGAACATAGAAGTTACTCCCGCTACCAAACTGGAGCTCAAAGCCTTTTACGGCGGGAACAAATATTATATGTTCATAAAAACCGTGTACAGTGATATCCGTATGGTCGGTGCCCCTCCTTCTTCCATTGGAAAGTTCGGAGCGGATACCGACAACTGGATGTGGCCGCGCCATACAGGTGACTTTTCGCTGTTCCGCATTTATGCGGACAAGAACGGAAAACCGGCAGCCTATTCGAAAGACAATGTACCGTTAAAAGTGAAGAAGCATCTCACTATCAGTCTGGCCGGTGTACAAGAAGGTGATTTTACCTTTGTCATGGGATTTCCGGGACGTAACTGGCGATACATGATTTCCGATGAAGTGGAGGAACGGATGCAAACAACCAATTTCATGCGCCAACATGTACGTGGAGCACGTCAAAAGGTACTTATGGAGCAAATGCTTAAAGATCCTGCCGTACGTATTCATTATGCCAGCAAATATGCGTCATCTGCCAACTATTGGAAAAATGCAATTGGTATGAACGAAGGTTTGGTACGGCTCAAGGTTTTAGATACCAAGCGTGCACAACAAGAAGAACTCCTGGCACGCGGTCGTGAAAAAGGAGATGACTCTTACCAAAAAGCATTCGATGAAATCCGTTCCATTGTAGCTCATCGTCGTGATGCGCTCTACCATCAACAAGCCTTGAATGAAGCATTGGTGACAGCTCTTGACTTCATGCGTATTCCTTCCACTATGGAATTGGTAGCTGCCTTGAAATCGAAAGACAAGGGGCAGATAAAAGAAGCGACTCAAAAACTGAAAAAGGAAGGTGAAAAATACTTCGCATCTGTTCCTTTCCCCGAAGTAGAACGGATGGTGGGAAAAGAAATGTTGAAAACCTATGCTAATTATATTCCGGCAGAACAACGGATCAATATCTTTGAAATCATCAATTCACGCTTCAAAGGAAGTATAGATGCATTTATCGACGAATGTTTCGAACATTCCATCTTCGGTAATCCCAAAAACTTTGAGAAGTTCATCAAAAAGCCAAGCCTATATAAGATAGGATATGACTGGATGATATTATTCAAATACTCCATTACCGACGGCATACTGAAAACTGCTATCGCCATGAAGGAAGCGAATCAGAATTACAATGCAGCCCACAAAGTATGGGTAAAAGGTATGATGGATATGAGAAAGGATAAAGGAATTCCTATTTATCCGGACGCAAATTCAACTTTACGGCTAACCTATGGTCAGGTACTTTCTTACGAACCGTTCGACGGAGCTGTTTATGACGCTCACACAACCCTCAAGGGAGTGATGGAAAAAGAAGATCAAGCCAATTGGGAATTTGTAGTTCCTCAGAAATTGAAGGAGTTATACGCAGCCAAGGATTATGGGCGTTACGGTAAGAATGGTGAAATGCCCGTTTGCTTTATTGTAAACACCGACAATACGGGAGGAAACTCCGGCAGCCCGGTCTTCAACGGTAAAGGCCAGCTGGTAGGAACTGCTTTCGACCGTAACTTTGAAGGATTGACGGGCGACATTGCTTTCCGCCCGTCATCACAGCGCGCAGCCTGTGTCGACATTCGTTATACACTCTTTATTATAGATAAATATGCGGGAGCTTCCCACATCATTGATGAATTGACTATTGAGGAATAAAGAGCCTAAACAGTTATAAAGAATAAATGGATAATGAATGATGATTGAATCATCTGACTTCATTATCCATTTTTCTTTGCTCATTCCCGTCAATCAGACAAAGCTTTCTACCATATACATTTCATCAATTACCACATTCATTGTTTCTTCCAATTCAAAAATTATCCGCCGTTCACAGCTACGCACCCAAGAGATAAAGTTCCGGTTCGGAGTATATCTTCCGGCGAAACGAAGCAACGATTCCAAATCAAAAGAATCACTGATAATTCCCGCACCTGCCCTCATCGCGTCATAGGCATTACAATCTTGTTCGATATGTGCCGGCACCATCAAGACAGGTTTTCCAAGATACATCGCTTCACAGATAGATTCAAACCCTGCCGTACTTGCATAAGCCCGGCAACCAGCCATTCCGTTGAGAAACTTGATATCATCAATCTGATAAAAACGGAGCGTCTCATCCACCTTTGTCACTTCCTCCGTATCCGCTTTATCCCAAAAGAATTTCAGTGGTATCTCCGGATGACAAATGTAAAACTTCTCCACACTATCGGAAAAACCTGAATTCACCATATATCCATGAATATAATTCCCCTCTTCCGGTTGGATGGACGCCACTTCCTGACGAATCAGAGGTGGTACTACAACTATCCGATGTACATCATCCTGTTCCATAGTTCTAAAAGATAAAGCTAGCTTCTTCGAAGCCCTAATAGCCGTCATCCGCGTAAAGAAACGTAACATCCATAGTTGAACGAAGTTCTTCTCCGGAAATTCAAAATCACGATGCAGAAATAAGTACTGATGTCCGATGCATACATACGGGACGGCAGGACGGAAAAAAGCGTATGTAAGTCCCGTCAAAAGTTCGTAGAAGTTAATGACAATCTCTGCACCCGTCTCCTTGATCCGCTGATTTATATAGCACATGCTACGAAAGTATTCCGGTATCTTCCGCAAATTATAAAAAACACTTTTCTTCAAACTCGGGCGTTTACTATCTGCTGCAGGCAGAAAGTTCGGACTAATAAAACGTTTCACCGGTGCATGAATACTCCGGTTGAAAAATCCCGGTAAGGTACGTGACGAACTCTTGCCCACCAGCACTTCCACCACTTCGTGCCCGTTACGCAGTAACATTTCTTCGAGGGTGATGGCTTGTGTCAAGTGTCCCCTACCCTCACCTTGAACAATAAATAAGAATTTCATAGGCTATCATTATTTAGTTCAACCTTTATTCCGTTTCGATACGCAAAATTCCTTGTTTCACATTACAATAGGATGTCTCTACAATTACTATTTTGTGAACAAAAACGGCATTTTTCCGTTATATATATAAAACAGAGTTTATATTTGCAGTCTTCAATGACTGACAGTTAATTTTAAGAAAGGAAAGATTTATGGAAAAGTTTGAAGATTTAATAAAGTTGCCGATGCCGGTTTTAGTAGATTTTTTTGCGGAATGGTGTGGACCCTGTAAAGCGATGAAACCTGTTTTGGAAGAAGTGAAACAGAATGTAGGTGATAAAGCGCGTATTGTAAAGATAGACGTTGACCAGCATGAAGAGCTGGCTACAAAATACCGTATACAAGCAGTACCGACCTTTATACTGTTCAAAGATGGAGAAGCTGTCTGGAGACATTCAGGTGTAATCCACAGTAGCGAACTGCAAGGGGTAATTGAGAAACATTATACATAAAAGACAAAATAACGAATGAAGAAAGTATTAGCAATGGTAGCTTTCGTCATGGTAAGCGTGATTATATACGCTTTCAATGACAAAGCTGAAACCAATCAAGGTAAAAAAGAAGTAACAGATAACGGTGAAGTCGTCGTAATGAACAAGGAAATGTTTCTGAAAGACGTCTTCGATTATGAGAAATCAAAGAAGTGGAAATACAAAGGCGACAAGCCTGCCATCATTGACCTTTATGCCGACTGGTGCGGACCATGTCGGCAGACAGCTCCTATCATGAAAGAGTTGGCAAAGGAATATGCAGGGAAGATAATTATCTATAAAGTGAATGTAGACAGGCAGAAAGAACTGGCAGCCCTGTTCAATGCAACAAGTATCCCTTTGTTCGTATTCATCCCCATGAAAGGAGATCCACAGCTTTTCCGTGGAGCTGCCGATAAAGCAACCTACAAAAAAGCAATTGATGAATTTCTATTAAAGTAAAATCAAAAGTGACGGTATCTCATAAAGATATCGTCACTTTTTTATATCCCCGCATTTCTTATTTAAAATATCCTACCGGATGATTCATCATGGGAATCTGACCGTCTTTTAGCTTTAGCACTTTCTTCAACTGATTGCCATCCATCGATGCACGTGGCACTGTAGCCAATTTAGCAGAAGAACAAAAGACAGAAATGTTCTGTGAAACGATTCCTGCATCCATAGCTCCCATCAACTGGTTACGGGCATTCTTTGCATCTCCAAAACGAGAAACATCGCTGACCAGAACCAAAGAGACAGGCGCCGATTTCACAAAAGCCTGTCCACCTGCAACTGCGCTACGATAATCTCCTTCAGCAACCAGAGTCAACTGATGATTTTGGGCATCATACAAATAACTTCCTTCCGATAAAACAACATACACATTCACATCCTGTTTGTTCAAAGCAGAAGGAGCTGTGCGTTTACCCGAATCTTTGCGGTTAACTCCATTAGCAGCCCATAATAAATCCGAAAGATCCGACAAGCTCAAAGCCTTTGCAGCAAATTCCCGAGTAGAATGCCGTTCAGACAAGGCTTTCATTACCGAACCTGTACGGTCCAAGTTGGGTTTCGGCAACTTAATTACTTTTTCAGCAGCCAAAGCGACTACAGAAAACATCAAACAAACTAACAACAGTTGTACTTTTCTCATAATTGCGGCATTTAAAAGTTGATGAGCAAATATAAACAAAAAAGGTCTGCATTCGTATGAGAACACAGACCTTTTAAGAGTTATTATGAGGCTTGATTATTTATCACCGAAATAACGGTTGTACAAACCTTCAAAACCTTTACCGTGACGAGCTTCGTCTTTACACATTTCGTGTACAGTGTCGTGAATAGCATCCAAGTTCAAAGCTTTAGCACGGGTTGCGATACGTTTTTTATCTTCACATGCACCTTGTTCAGCGTCTTTACGTTTCTGCAAGTTAGTTTTGGTATCCCATACACAGTCACCCAACAACTCTGCAAATTTAGCAGCGTGTTCAGCTTCTTCCCAAGCGTAACGCTTGAAAGCCTCAGCTACTTCAGGATAACCTTCACGGTCAGCCTGACGGCTCATAGCCAAATACATACCAACTTCAGTACACTCGCCCATGAAGTGGTTGTTCAGGTCCTTAATCATTTCTTCATCACAACCTTTTGCAACACCGATAACGTGCTCATCAGCAAAAGTCAGTGCACCGCCTTCAGTCTCAACAACTTCAACGAACTTGCTGGCAGGAGCTTTACACAAAGGACATTTCTCAGGAGCTGCGTCACCTTCATAAACGTAACCGCAAACAGTACATCTAAATTTTTTCATTTTCTTCTCAATTTTAAATTAATTAGTCAATACGTGTTTCTTTATCTTTACTTAAGCAATTCTTGCAAATACCTTTATAATAATAATGAACTTCCGCTACCTGATGCCCCTCCATTTCCATACTTTCCACATCTTTCACCGCTTCGGGACATTGCAAATCATAAATATGTCCGCAACATTTGCAAAGGAAATGAGAATGGAGAGAAGTATCCGCATCAAAATTAGTATTTTTTTCATCAATTGTGAGCATCTGTGCCGCTCCCTGCTCCGAAAACAGTTTCAAAGTATTATAAACCGTAGTTTTTGAAAGCGTAGGCATAGATGGAGACAATGCGGTGTAAATATCATCCGCCGATGGATGGACGGGATATTCCATCAAGTATTGCATAATGGCAATGCGCTGTACTGATGGTTTGATATTATGATCTAATAATCGTTCGTATGGTTTCATCATTTATCCCTTCCTTTCCAAACTTGTATTCATTACAACTATAAATCTAATGCAAAGATAGAAACCCTTTATCTTATTTCCAAATAATTCATGACTTTTTTTATGACATGACCGGTATTATCAGATTTAATTACCCGTATCAACTTCAGTTTCTTCTACAATATCAGAAGGAACTCCGTCACAGCGTACATACTTAGACACATCTCCCATATCATCTTTCACAGTCCAAATCATAGAACCCGAAGGTAAAAGATCTGTTACGACATATGAATTGTTCCAACGACCACCCAAACTGTAATCATACTTACCACTCACAATATATCCCAGATCATCATCTTTTTCAATTTCGAATGTCCCGCTGAAAAAACGGGCATACATGCTATCAAATTTCTGATACATCTGAAAAGTTTTATCTCTGCGGACAAAAGTTATATAGCAATAAGTACCTTCTGCAAGGGACTCTCCGTTCCATTCCACTAATTGCCAGGTACCGTTCAGATTGGCGGGAGTCACTTCCAGTGTTTCCACCTTTGCCTCATCTTCATCATCACAGGCCACAAAGCCAAGCAAGAGCATACATAACGGTATTATTCTGAAAAGAATTCTCATATTATAGTTTTTAAAATGTTAATCAAAAATATTATTACAAACGTTTGACAGTTACTTTGACTAAGCGATCCGTTACCGGTGCATCAACTCCTTCAACAAGAAAATTGAACTGCAATCTGCTGTCCGGAATATCAGATAATTTACTACCATCTACCGTGATTACCACGTCCGCTTCCTGTCCCGGCTGTATAACTGCCGGTTCCGTATGAAAAGCAGCATACAGGGGAAGCATCCGTGCAGAAAGCTTCAAAGGTTTCTTTCCGGTATTGGCGCACAAAATACGTTCTGAAGGACAAATGCCGGAGGTCATTTCCGAAAAGACGACCTGTTTGCGTTTCATGCGCAGCACTCCCATCACGACAGGAAGATAGCTCCACTCGTCAGAACAGATCACTTCACCCGTCAGCACCAGACGGGCTACCGGATGTTTATCCGATACATCCGTATACACAAATGCATAGGTTTCTACTGTTCCGATACGGTTCTTGGGATCATATACCAACGTCACCGTACTTTCCGTTCCCGGGACAAGAGTTTCCGAACTGAATGCCGCTGCCGTACACCCGCACGAAGTGCTAATTTTCGTAATCCGTACCTCCCTGCCACTGATATTGCGGAACGGGAATGTGCAGACCCGGGGTGCATCGGTATCAGGTATATTACCGATATGCATATGGAGAGAATCGAAGCAAAATACTTGTCCGCCCTCTTCCAGTAAAGGAGGATTGACCAACGAATCGACTGCTACAGACTGATAGCCAACTCCCTGTGCACCCATATAATGTGCAGGAGAAAAGGCTATCAGCCAGTAAAGCCAACAATATCTCCGTTTCCTGTTCATCTATCTGTCAAACCCAATTACATCCATCCATTATCATTCGCATTATTGCGGATAGTAATGGTGAAGGATTGTTCCTTACCGCCACTTGTTTTCAATGTGGCGTTTGTCATGCCCGTAACAACCCCTTTTACAGTCATTACAGTACCTTCAAAAGTAGCAACAGCCTTCGACGTATCGTTAATAGTACATTCGTATGTCAATTCTTCCCCATTCAAGAAATAACGTCTCAGATCTATTTTCACGGTTTTGCCGGTTCCTACATACAGATTCGGTATTTTCATATCCGAACCGCTTCCCGCAATAGCGCGCAGCAACGCACCGGCATCGACCAGCTTACCCATTTTACCCCTGTAAGAAGGCAGATCCATTTTTGTTGCCGACCAGCCCGGAGAGTTATGCAAATAATAATAGGTCTTATAGCCTTTGTAATATGAATCCACCTCTCTCGCTGTCTGCTTCATCAAATTTATAAACTCCTGTGCTTTGAAGTGGCGGCGTTGCTGCAAAGCATACGACAAGCCTAATGCAGCCACTCCCGATACATGAGGACAAGCCATCGACGTACCCTCATTATATCCGTAGGCTTGTTTGCCCTCCACTACCAACGTAGAGAGAATCATTCCCTGGGCAATGCTCACATCATTACCATCAGTATCTTCTCCCGGAACACAATGATATTCACTGTCACCGCCCGGAGCACAGAAATCCACTTCCGCACCATAGTTGCTGAATGACGACGGTGTGTAATCGGCTGCGATCGAAGCTACCGAAATACATCCCTCGTAAGCTGCCGGATAGGAAGACATATACGAATATTCATTACCGGAAGCAAAAATAGCCAGTCCGCCTTCAATTACCCCATTAGGAGAACCCGCGTTATGAATAAAGTAGTCCAACGCTTCTTTTTCCAAAGGATAACTTTTTGCCCATTCTTCGTCTGTGGCAGGACCAGGCATATATCCTTGCATCGGATTGGAATAAGCGGAATTGTACCCCCAACTGCATTGAAGGATTACAGCACCGTTGTCGGCCGCATATTTGATAGCTCTTGCCTCATTAACCATCCTCACCTGACCATCACCATCGAAAACCTGGCAGGACATAATCCGTACTCCCTTTTTAGTTCCGTCTCCTCCGGCAATGCCACAGACTCCTTTATTATTACCATTCACGGCAGCAATCGTTCCCGCCACATGCGTGCCGTGACCGGTATCTTCGGCAGCTTGCCAACTGATATTCCCGTTATCTTTCACGAAATTGTAACCATAACGGTCACCCTTATAACCATTGCCGTCATTATCCTGGTCAGAACCAACCTGTTCCTTTTCATTCACCCACATATTAGCCGTCAAATCTTCATGAGTATACATAACTCCTTCATCAAGCACGGCAACAATGATTTCCGGATCACCCGTACACAGTTCCCATGCTTCCTCACAATTAACGTCGGAGCCAACAATAGCAGGAGCCTTCTCTGTTGCAAAGTCATACACTCCACGGTTGATGTATCCCCATTGGTGCGGTAACAAAGCATCATTAAACTTGAAACCATTGTCTGCTGCCGCGCGGGTTCTCATCCTGTTAAGGGCTGCTTCCGACACCGGAACAGGTTTCTTCTTGGGATTATAGGCACGCTGAATGGCAGGATTTATCTGGAGTTTGGAAATCTCACCCAAACCTGACAATCTTTCCATAGCTTCCTTCAAATCCGTATTTTTATCAAAACGTACCAAATACCAAAGATGCAATCCCGCCTCACGGCTCTTTTCTTCGGTGCGCGCATCAACTGGAAAAACGCGTTCAAAGTCATACGCTCCCAAGATAGAGAGCACCTCGTCCGTCGACGGAATGCCCGACCGGGTGGAGGCTCCCGCCGCACGTGTTTTCATCGTGCGGTCGAGAATTTCAGTCATTTCGGGAACGAACTTAATCAATAACTCCCCTTCGGCAGCTCCTTCCGGTATCACTATGTCCGGAGTAGCGGGAACCACCGGAGCGTCATCGTTCAGGTTGTTGTCACTACAAGCTCCCGCCAGCAATGCAAACGCTGTTATTACATAAATATATATTCTCTTCATATCCTATTCTTTGAGTTCATATTTTTCCTTGAATTTAGGGAAGGCTTTAAAATACGCGTCGAATGTAGACGGTTCGTTATCAAACCTTACCATTTTTCCTTCCGAATTCAATCCTTTTTCCATCTGGTTGTAGATCAATATCTCCGGATCCCAATCTATCAGATGAGGATGATACAACATCCAGTCGGGCAGATTGCCGGTAAAGAAGTTCAGGTTGACACTAAGCTTTTTCATCTTCGGAAGGATTTTGGGAATGTTGGCACCTTCCTTTACCAGATATTGAATGGTATCACCGCCAAATGCATCCACATCGGCCTGTGAGTAACCGTTCACTCCTTCCTCTCCTATTTTAAAGTCGGGCAATGTACCTTCAATAAAATTGTAAGACAATCTTAACTCTTCCAAATTATCCCACAGGAATAATCTGCGAAGCGTATTATCCTCTTTCGTATTAAAGAACAGACCGATACCATCCGGATACTTGCTACTATCTTTGGCTTCTCTAAGGTCGGAAAGAACCGATCTTCTGTTACCAGTCAAGTTAAGCGACTTCAGTTTCGGGAAGTTCTCTTTCGTTATAACTGCAGGTACGGAATTAAAGTTGTTACTACTTAAGTCCAACGTCTCGAGCCGCTCGCCTAGTTGGACAAAATCGTCCGAAAGCGCTATCAGCCCGTAAGCGCTGACAGTCAATGACTTCAGATACTTTAAATTACTGCATACATCCGCTTCCAACGTAATGCTCTTAGTTGCCGTATTCGTGTTGCCGAAGAAAGTCAGGCTCTCCAGATACGTCAGGTAATGCACTTCCTGCGGAATGGATTCTTTGGTATTAATCATATTGAAAGTAGCGGAGCGAACGCGTCCCACGACATTTTCGCCTTTCGGAAGATCCTTGTCATCTTCTTCCCACAATACGACATTGTCCCAATACCTCATATTTTCTCCCGGATTCCAGTTATTACCTACTTCCAGACGTTCCCTGATAGTGAGCAATGCCAATGAGTCGCCCGAACGGTTATCTTCAATCCTCGGTGAAGCCTTCTGAGTGACTGTCACCACGGCAGGCTGTTCCAGTTTATCATCGGCCTTTTGGGGTGTGAAATGGATTTTAGCCGTACGAATATCGAAATCCGGGTTCATCATCCATTCCACACGGATTTTAGTAGTGCGCGGACGAGAACCACGGTCCAAATCGACAGTAGGATCTTTAGGCAAAGTAATCCACTGTTTCTCCGGTACGACATCATATACCGTATTCATTTTGAATGCGACGTTTGTGGTGACGGTCACATCAAAATAGCGTTTATCATAATTGTCCGAGGCTTTGATTTCCACATCCGGCTTTTCGATATAAATCATCTTGCCATAACCGGTCTGATGCACTGTCATGACACACGGTGCCTGCCCACGTGGGATAAAGCGGATTTCCGCTTCACGCATCCCATTAATCAAGGTCGAATCAATAGAAACTGTACACTCGGTAACCCCGGAACCATTGGCAGGAGAGATATTTACCCAAGGTTCCGACGCACTGGCCACCCATTCGCCTCCCGATAAGACGTTGACCCTATCCTTGCCACCGTCAGCACCCATCGTGATATCTTCCTTATCTATAGAGAATCCGGTAATACCACTATCGTCATCATCTTTACATGATGCCACAGCAGCCATGTAAACGAATAATCCTAATGCTATTTTTACTAAATATTTCATTGATATTTTATTCTATATTGTTATTTATCCAGATCAAGCGCATCGCAACCACGGATATCCTGCGACTTATCGTAAACCAACGTATACCGTCCGGCTTTGATATAGGGGCATACATCGCTTATGTCAATCGAAATATTGGGATTATCCTTGATTTCGAACATCAAGATAGTCGGCGAAATGGTATCGTCAATTTTACGCAAGTCATTGGAGCCGATATAGAAGGCTTTAAGGCTCGGATTCTTATAAAGTCCCGTAGGCCACTCCCGCAATGTCCGGTTGCCGTTATTGTCACGTTGATGTCTGATACCGAATACCACCAGATAATTGATTGACAGCGGTTGGGTCGGGAATTTGGAGAATTGATTGTAACTCAAATCCAGTCCGTACAATACCGGCATATTAATCACATAAAAATCATCAGTCAGCGAACTCAACTTATTATAGGTCAAGTCAAGACTTGTGAGATACTCCAAAGATGTCTTTCCTTTCAATGCCCCTTTAGGAATGGTTGTCATACCATTGGCGGAAAGGTTCAGTGTCTGCATCGGTGATTCTTTCTCAAACAGAAGTTTAGGGAATTCCGTAAATTTATTATGGTGCAGATTTACAGTAGAAGCATTGATACCCCGATGATTCTCTCCATCCTCAAATCCATCGATCTGATTGTTAGAAAAATCGACTGTTCCCATTACAAAATCGGACTTGGCATTGAAAATATTAGGAACTTTCGTCAGCAGATTGTTCGTGCAGCTAAAAGTCTCCAGATCATTCCAACCGAAGAAATATTTCAATCCGTTCTCTTCGATACCTGGAATCTCTTTTATTTTATTATTGTCCAGATACACTTTCATCAGTTTGACTTCCTTGCCAAAAGCATTCAATGTTTCAATCTCATTATCGGTACAATCCAACAATGACAATTTTTTCATTTTTTTCAGCAAATCAGACTTGGGAAATCCTTTCAATTTATTGTATCCCAAATATAACAACTGGATTTTATCCGCACATTTTGAATCTTCTCCGATAATCTCTTCCCAGTTCTCCCTCAACACATCTCTATCTTCAGCGTAAATACCCGGATTACGCGCCACATTGAGTGAGACCAATTCAGGTAAGTTTTTCAACATCTTCACTGGCAGCGTTTCCAAATAACGACAGTTGTAGATTTCTATATCCGTCAAGGTAGTCATGTTCTCCCATTTCCACTCATCCTGTTCTTCATAATAAGGAGAATCAGGCTTTACCTCTACAAAGAAACCGTCACTGCGGATAGGTGAGTTGGCTATAAAGAATTGTTCCAGTTTTGTCAGCCTCATGATGGCTTTGGATACACCGGTGATTCCGTTCGTAAAAGCACCAAACTGCACATCTTTCGTAGAAATGCGGCTGCTCTTGATGGGCTTCATCTTCGGATTGTCGTTGATTCCTTTACGCAAAATCCCGGACAAATCCTCCCGGGCGTCCCTTGAAAGGAATTTCGTATCATAGTCCATTCGCATTGCTTTCCGCTGTTCTTCGCTCATGTTGACGGAATAGTTGTCGAACAAGTGTCCTCCCAGCTTTTCATCATGTGTCCCCAATGATAAGATTCTTAATTCGGTAAGTTGACCGATTTCATCGGGTACTACTCCTTTGGCACCGAATCCGGCAAGAGATAAAAGAGCTACACGCCCGTTATCCAACAACTGCACGCCGGGCTGATTTCCCCACAAGTCAATGTCCTTATTGAAATTCCAGTTGACTCCCATCGGTGAGGATTCTCCATAATACTTCCAGTTCGGACCATCCATCTTTTTCCAGATAGCTTTCAGTGCTATATAGTCTTTGATATATTCGGCTGTTTCGTCAAGACGGACAGGGACTTCCGCATCCTCTGTCACTTCATTGTCTTTCACGACAAACGATTTGGATGTCTGCACGGTGGCTACTTCCAATACGTTCTTAGCCTTTTTATCCGAATAGGTTGTATAACTACTTATCTGGTAAGTACCGGCTTTCAGCCATGCCACCGTATCGCACTCCGCATAAGATGTCTCCTGATTTCTTTCAGCATCAGCATAGTCTTTTTCTTCTGGTTTATCGGTAAAGTCTTCTACGTATTTCACCCGAATGCTGTTTATCGTAGTCAATTCCTGGGTGAAAAGATTTTTCACAGTAATATCTATTGCCAGAATATTGCTCAACGGATAAGCTTCCTCCCCCGTTGCACGGGTCTTCACAAAGTCTTTCACCAGTTTGAATGTGACCATGCCTCGTGCCACCGCATCTACACTCAAATTCTGTGTATGCAGACCGTCGGAAACAATCGTAAAGGCATTATTCTCCCCGGCTGGTCCTGCATATAATACATTGTCCAACTTATCATACAAGTAGTAACCAATAACAGTATAGGTTCCTGTAAGCAACTTCAACTTATCACTACGGAGTCCGAATTCTGCATTTTCCGCATTGTATGCATTCAATAGCAAAGTCTGAGTAATAGTTGAACCATTGTATTGCATGACAACTTTCACTTTCTGTGCATCGTTCAGCTTATCCAGCTTATCGGTCACAGCACGCGTTGTCGTTCCTTTGTCCATGGATGCACTCTTTAATAATCTGAACTGCACATATCCATAAGTGGACTGCAACGGTTCGTCATCATCAGAGCATCCTGTTACCACCGTCATTGCCAATAAACAGACAATAAGGGGAACAAAGAATAATATGGAATATAGTTTCTTATTCATTTATTCAATGATTAATTATAATTTGGAGTAATAATAAGTACTTTCGTTGTCTCACTATCTTTTTTTATTTGAAGGTGATATTCTGTAGTACGGGGAACTGCATAAACTGTTACTACACTTGCAGAAGGTTCAATATAGTCTGTATCATTAGATTTATCCTCGCTACCACACATTAAAACATAACTCCAGTCGGTCTCTACTTCACCTTCTAATGGATCAATTTCAACACCATTTCCAACATAATCTGCTGGCCATTCCACTGTATAAATTTCATTTAAACCTGGATATTTGTCTAATATATCTGCATCAGTAACTTTCGTACAAGTAAGTTCAATTTTTGTAACCCCATAATCTAGTGAGTAAGTTACCTTAAATGCCTGTGCTACCTCTTGCTTTTTCTCTTTCTGCACGAAATGAATCAAAAGATTATTGTCTAAGTAAATATCATTGAAATCTGGTTCACCTTTCTCATTCGTCTTTATCAACTTATTCTCCAAATCATTTTTAATTTCCTCATAGGCTGCTTCGGAGAATATCAATACATATCCTTCCCTTTTTTCGGAAGCTTCATCAACAGTTAACCGCAAATTACCTTTTTTATCATCACTAATTTTCATCCAATCAATCTCTGCGCCATTTACTCCTGCTATATCCATAGCCACCTCTGTTTCACCCGTCAGTTGATTTATATACTCTATTTTCGCCATATACACCGGAACCACTTTATCATTTAAAGCCTGCACAGTATATGGTACAAATTTATTATAAGTAGAAGAAGAGTTGCTCCCTACAGAACCTGTATTTGTAAAGACCTGGCCATCCAATGAAACTTCCCAATTCCAAGTATCAGTAGTAGGGGACTGTATCTCAATACTCTTCGGATCCATACCTGCATAGACCAAAGGAAATGAAAAAGACTTGACTCCATCCTCATCGGCAAAAGTGAGTGTGCCACTTTGCTCATACTTTGCATAAGGGGATTTCTTACTTACCTGGACCTCTCCCTTTGTCATTTCATTTGCAGTACCTACAATCGCATTTCCTGCTATCTCCAACCATTCCGGCCGGTTAGTTGCGGCAAAACGGAAGTTAGCCTTTACTTGGAAAGGCTTATAATTATCATATCCAACTTCTATCTCATGAATTTCGTTACCTTCCATATCGTAGATCTTCAATTCACGCATTTTATTATCGCGCACTACATCGGCAATAATTGCCTTCTCCGCTCCTATCGTCATAGTGAGACGGGCAACGGTAGGTGCATCAAACGCCACCGCTTCATCGGTAATCTTCAATGTCACTGTCTGCTTTCCGGCGGTTCCCGACAAAGAATAATCTTCATAGCCATCATTTACAAAACGGCACCATGTAGCCGAAGAAGTCAACTGCCAGTTAGCGCTTGCTTCAAAATTCAGTTCTTTTGTATCACCATACACACAATTGACAGTTTGCTTTTCAGGGAAAACCGCTTTTGTCGTATCATCATCATCCGAACAAGCACTAATGCATAACGCCATGAACAGAGCCGCAAAGCAGCCTCCCAAGCTGAACTTCCGCATAAGCGCAACCAAGTTTTTTTGTTTAAGCTTTCTCATATTTCTCTTTTTTATTATTATTTTAATGAATTATTGACGCCTTCTTCAATAAGAATCTGCGCTTCGTCATCACTGACCCATTTTACTACATTGATGTAAGTACCCACCTCATCTTTTCCAGCTGGCATACCCGGCACGTGTAATGTCATGTACTGCAAAAGGAATCTTTCGCAACTACTATAATAAGAGGTGTAATACCCCGATTGATATGCCCACACTTCCCAATCGCCATAGATGGTATCGAAAGCATCCGTGGTAGAAGCAAACGGTTGGTCTTCCATTTCAATCAGCGGATTGAGCAGGTCGTCGGTAGTAAACTTCACTTTGAGGTCGTATCCTTTATAGAAGTAGTCTTTCATGATGATAGTGTTTTCCGCATCCGGATCGGCTACGGTACGAATCAACCGTTGGCTTACTCCCTGCATATATGAGCTGAAATAGGTGGAAGTTACGATCAAAGCATAACCTTCGAACAAATGAATGTCAAACGGACATACTTTTTGCAAAATCACTTTCGTTTCTGTTCCATATAGATTCCACTTCATCTCTTCCTTACTGACCAGCTGTAGGACCATTCCCAGTGAATCGGTAATCTCTATATTGTCATAAATACCACGTATACGTACATTCGCTGTGCGCTCACCCGCTTTGATGGTTATCGTGTTTGATTCGAGGGAGAAATGCCGGCCTTCCACCGCATTCGTCTTTTTATCGAGAATCTCCACGCCCAATGTACGGTCGTAGCTGCAAGCCTCGGTAGCCGCCACCGGTATATCGAAATACTCCTCGTTATTTTGTACCGGAAGTACGGACAAGGTATCGGAGAACATGATATAATCGGGACCGCTATACTTAACATAATCGGTGTCGCAGCCGGTGAATCCGAATGCGAGAGTGAATATGACCGATAATCCGATAATAATCTTTTTCATGTCTATTGGTTTTAAAAACTATTTATTTATTGCTTTCATTCGGTTGGATGTCTGATCCCGGCGCGTCCAGCTCATTTTGAGGAATCGGCCATACAAAGAGCGGATCGTCTTTCTCCACTTTCAAGCTGCTGCCGTTACCCAGTGATTCGCTTTGCGGCTTTCTTTCAAATCCTTTGTGCCAACGCTTCAAGTCGTGAAGACGGAAGCCTTCCATATAAAGTTCTTTCACTCGTTCTTCTTCAATCACCTCCAAAGCGTTCTTATCAGAAACGCTCACACCGCCACTATACGAAGAATAACGTGCAGCACGCAAGGTTCCGAGATCCTTGCCTGCATTTCCGTAGTCGGGCGTATCTTTAAAGCAGTATGCTTCCGCCCGAATGAGGTACTGCTCCGACAATCGGAACGGTTTCGGCATGGAGACGTGGCGAATGTTATAGCTTTCCATGAAAGCGGTATTTCCCCAATATTTCTGAAGCAACGGCCATTGCAGTGCATGCGGATAGCCGGTTAAATAAGATTGGAAGAAAATCGAATAACGTAGATCATACGCATCATACAAATCCAGCGCCCATTTTGCAGGCACATAGTCGGGACGCACCGTTGAATAGTCATAATTGAAGAAAATAGTGCCTAAAGCTCCCCCATAGGAAGTGGGCGTGAAACCAACTTTCCAAATGATTTCGGTGGAAGCATCATTCGTCCACATATACTGATAGAAGCTCTGTCCGGTACTTCCATATTGTATAGATGCACTTGAAAGCACATAGTATCCGCTGTCAATGACTTTGGTCGAATATTTGATGGCTTCAGTATAATGCTTCATATATAAAGCGACACGGGCGCGGAGAGCATAAACCGTATATTCATTAATATATGGAGTGCTGTAAAGGTCATCCTTTGTCACACTGTTTTCATCTATTTTCAAATATTCCGCAGCCAGTTCAAGATCATCCAATATAAATTGGTAAGAGTCCTTTAAAGAAGCACGGCGGGTATTGTCTACCGAATCATAATGAGAAGTGAGTACGACTCCCAATTCGTTTTCGGCTTCCGCATCACTTTCGTATGATTTACAGAACAGCTTAATCAATTCAGAATAACACAACGCCCGTGCAAAAAGGGCTTCGCCGTGAATCATATCCAATTTGTCGAGCGCATCATCGTCTATCGTGCTTTGTTGTACGCCCGGAATGTAATCTAACAGAAAATTACAACGATTGATAACGGAATACAAAGCTCCATACACTGCCTCAATATCTTCATTGGTAGCCAATATGTTCCAACGCCACAAATCACCATATTGATTAGAATATCCGGTGACCGCATACACCAGATCGGTCTGCAAATCGGGCAGCAACGTCAGACGTCCGCTATAGAGCGAAGCATCCTTGAATGCCGCATAGATGCCAATAATTGCTTGATTGGCATCGTCCACTGTCTTGATAGCCTGACCGGCCTGGATAGCATCATCAGGATACTTATCCAGACATGATACGGAGCCAATGCCCAAAGCTATCAACAACAAATAAATCTTTATCTTATTCTTCATTGTTTTATAGTTATATGTTTAGAATGAAACTTCCAGGCCAAAAGTGAACTGGCGGGTTGAAGGATATTGTGCCTGATACATATTGCTTACACCTTCAGGATCGAGCCCTGAGAATTTGGTGAATGTGAGCAGGTTTTGTCCTTGCGCAAACACCCGCAGATGCGTCAGGAAATTAGTCTTCTTGAGCAATGTCTGAGGGAAGTTGTAGCTAAGCATCAAATTCTTTAATCTCAAGAAAGAAGCATCTTCCAGAAAACGGGAATCCATTTGCGGAGTAACTCCATAACGCGGTATATCCGTCACATCGCCCGGCTTCTTCCAACGGTCGTAAAGCAACCGGCTGGACTGGTTATATGTTTCGAACAGCCCATTGCCTTCATCCAGATAACGGTCATTATTGAACACCCAACGGTCGGCCACCCAACTGAACTGTGCAGCCAGCGAGATGCCCTTCCATGTTAATGTTGTGCCGAATCCGCCTTGCCACGGAGCCACAAAACTCTTGCCGGTCATCACTTTATCGGAATCTCTGAATTCTGTCGTTATCTCACCATCTTTGGTATACCACAACGCATCGCCATTAGTAGGATTGACTCCGGCATAGCGGTTAATATAAAATTCAGTAGCCGAATGCCCTACCACATATTTAAGATTGGCACTTGCAATTTCGTATTCATCTACTCCATTGTAAAGTTCGGTAATTTTATTCTTATTATACGAAAAGTTGGCGTTCAGATTCCATGAAAAATCTTTCGTACGGAGCACATCACCATTCACTGTGACTTCCACACCGCGGTTGACCATTGCACCGATATTGTCCCAACGGCTTCCTGAGCCATTCACTGCATAAGATTGCGGAACGTCCATCAACATATCCGTAGTCTTTTTATTATATAACTCGACATCCAAGTTTACCCGGTTCCAGAAACCCAGATGTAAAGCCAAGTTAGTGGTCCATGTTTTCTCCCAACTCAAATTGGAGTTACCACTTTGCGCGGGGTAAATACCGGTTTCGCCCATATAATCCATTCCGCCTTTCACTAAAGACTGCCATGCATAATAGCCGATGTCCGAGTTACCGGAAGTACCCGTACTAAGAGCCAGGCGCATAGTTGTAAGCCAGTCATACTTTTTCAGAAAGTTTTCTTTCTTCATGTCCCACATCAATCCCACAGACCAGAAAGCTCCCCATCTGTTATCCTTACCAAAACGGGAAGAAGCATCGGTACGTACTGAAAAATCCGCATAATAACGACTGTCGTAATTATACTCGCCTCTTCCGAAGAAAGAGAGGTACGAATAAGAATAAACGGTTCCTGCCGCCGTATCCGACCAAGAAGCAGCCAGCGTACCGTTCGAAATATTAGTAAGAAGGTCATTATTCTGCCCTCTCATAGAAATGGAGAACCCTTCTGACTGGGCATCGACCCCTTCCTGTCCTAATAAGAAATTGAAATCATGTTTTTCCTTCAGCGTAAAATGGTAGTTGGCGGTATTTGTAATTGTCAGACTAAGCCTGTCATTCGAACTACGGCCCGCAGTACCCGAATTGTTGTTGGTGGAAAAACTGGGGAATGACTGGCTGAACGCTGTCATGTGCGCATAATCCGCTGCAAACTGTGACTTTATGGTTAGCCCTCTAACGGGGCTCACTTCGGCATACAGAGTGGACAGCACTTTATACTTCTTATAGCTAACAGGATTATTCTGCATCCAGTCTACCGGATTCTGATTGGTTCCCGTCCAGCTGCCGTCTTTGGTTGAAGCAACCGAACCGTCTTCCTTGTAAGGGTTCCAATAAGGCATCATGAAGTGTGAAGCGGAAATAGGAGTTACGGAAGTATACGCTCCGGTTTGTGCCTGTTCTATCTCTTCATAAGAAACAGTGGAAGTAGTACCTACTTTGAGCCAGTTACTAGCTTTCACATCCGCATTTGCACGCATATTGTAACGTCTGAATCCTGATCCCTGCGCAATTCCGTCCTGGTCGAAAAAGTTGCCTGACACATAATAATTCAAACGGTCGGTAGCACGATTGACGGACACTTCATAATTCTGCAACATAGCTTTGTTATTGAACACCACGTCCAGCCAGTTGATATCTGTTTTGCGCAGAATATCATAATCTTTTCCTTTATCCAATCCTACCTCTTTCTCAAAAAGAATACGTTCTTCCGTATTCATCTGATTCCATTTGTCCTGAGCCAGTTGGGAAACACCCAGTTGGGTGCGGAACGTCACTTTCGCCTTGTCCAGGGCCAGACCGCGTTTCGTTGTAATCACCACTACACCGTTTGCCGCACGTGCTCCGTAGATGGAAGTTGAGGAGGCATCTTTCAATACGGATATTGATTCGATATCACTAGGGTTCAGTGTATTGAAATCAGCACTGGACACCGGCACCCCGTCAAGGATAAACAACGGCGAAGTTCCCGAACTCAAAGAGTTGATACCCCGAATCTGAAAGGAAGCGGCCACACTCGGTTCACCGGAGCCTGACATCACCATTAATCCCGGTGCCTGCCCCTGCAATGCCTGGTCAAAACTGGCGGCAGGCACATTTTCCATCTTTTCCGCTTTCACGGTGGATACGGAACCGGCTATGGTACCTTTCTTACGTACACCGTAAGCTACCACCACCACTTCGTCCACCTGCTGTGCATCACTTTCCATCGACAAGTCAATACGAGTAGAAGCAGTGACCTGCCTGTCTACGGGTCTCATCCCGATATAAGAAAATTGCAGAGTGGCGGGAGATTTCGTCACTGTGATACTGTAATTACCATCAATATCGGTAATTACACCATTTGATGTACCCTTCTCCAATACAGACACGCCAATCAAAGGCTGATTGTCTTCAGCCGAAAGAATGCGTCCCGTTACCCGATACCCTCCCTGTGCAAACAGCAACAGAGGAATATTCATCAGAGAAAAGAGCACAAACAAGAGAATTGATTTTCTCATCTTTGATACTTAAATTAAAATTAATGAAATTGATTTATTTTTATTGATTTATCAAAACAAAACAGAGAAGCTAACTTGGCTGATTTTTGATGTTGCGCCAAATTTCTAAAAAAGATTTTCGTGTTGCCACCGTGTGAGTCTGTTGTATGTTCATCTACCCTTAATTTATTTTCTCTACCAAGTAATATCGCTCGTTTGTTTAGTGTTACAAGCATCTATATTGCTTAAATTTGGCTACAAATATAAATATTATAGTTAAATATAAGAAACAAAATGTCGCATATTTTATACCAAAATTCCACAAATATCTTTTTGACAGCTTATATTGCTAAAAATCAGTTATATCATTAAATAATACTAAACATAATTTATATTAAAAGACAGATAAACTATCTTTTTGACATGCCGTCCGATTATACAACCAACAGTATCATAAACCGTCCAAAGACCGTCCTTTTAAGGATTCACTGGAGAAACGACAATTATTCAAAACTATTTTCTATTTTTGCACCCATTATATATAAATAAGGTATAAGATGAATTACGGATTTGTAAAAGTAGCAGCAGCCGTACCGCACGTAAAAGTGGCCGACTGTAAATTCAATGTGGAGAAGATAGAAAGTCTGATTGCTGTAGCCGAAGGAAAAGGGGTGCAAATCATCCTGTTCCCGGAAATGAGCATTACGGGATATACTTGCGGTGATCTGTTCAGCCAGCAACTTCTGCTTGAAGAAGCCGAAATGGGGTTAATGCAGATATTGAACAATACCCGCCAACTGGATATCATATCCATTGTCGGCATGCCCGTTATCGTCAATTCAACGGTAATCAATGCAGCCGTAACCATCCAAAAAGGGAAAATATTAGGTGTCACCGCCAAAACATACCTGCCCAATTACAAAGAGTTCTACGAACAGCGCTGGTTTACTTCCGCACTTCAATTAAGAACTGAGACGGTACGCCTGTGTGGACAAGTTGTCCCGATTGGCGCCAATCTCCTTTTCGAAACTTCGGACACCACATTTGGCATTGAAATTTGCGAAGACCTCTGGGCCACCATCCCACCCGGCTCCTCCCTCGCACTGCAAGGGGCGGAGATCATATTCAATATGTCCGCCGACAATGAAGGAATCGGAAAACATAGTTATCTCCGTTCACTTATCAGCCAGCAATCCGCACGTTGTATCGCCGGATATGTATTCTCATCCTGCGGCTTCGGAGAATCTACTACAGATGTGGTTTTCGCAGGCAACGGATTGATTTATGAAAACGGAACGCTTCTTGCACAAAGCGAGCGTTTCAGCATGGAGGAACAATTGGTTGTAAGCGAAATTGACGTGGAACGTATCCGGGCGGAACGGAGAGTGAATACGACTTTCGCTGCCAGCCAAGCTAACTTGGAAGGCAAAAGGGCGATTGCCATTGCAACGGAGTTTGTAAACAGTAAAGAGCTGAATTTAACCCGTAAATTCAATGCTCATCCTTTCGTGCCGCAAGACAATGAACTGCATGAACATTGTGAAGAAGTTTTTTCCATCCAAGTAGCAGGACTGACACAACGTCTCGTCCATACCGGAGCAAAGACTGCCGTAGTCGGTATTTCCGGCGGACTGGATTCAACACTAGCCTTATTGGTCTGCGTGAAGACTTTCGATAAACTGGGATGGTCAAGAAAGGGGATTCTCGGTATTACCATGCCCGGCTTCGGAACAACTGACCGGACTTACCACAATGCTGTCAATCTGATGAATTCATTGGGCATATCCATCCGCGAAATCAGTATCAAGGATGCCTGCATCCAACATTTCAAAGATATAGACCATGATGTAAACGTACATGATGTCACATATGAAAACTCACAGGCACGCGAACGTACACAAATATTAATGGATATCGCCAACCAGACCTGGGGGATGGTTGTAGGTACGGGAGACCTGTCGGAACTAGCTTTAGGATGGGCAACCTACAATGGTGACCACATGTCCATGTATGGTGTCAATGCCGGTGTACCCAAAACGCTCGTGAAATATCTGGTACAGTGGGTGGCGAAAAATGGCGTGGATGAGGAATCCAAAGCTACCCTGCTCGACATAGTAGATACTCCTATCAGCCCAGAGCTGATTCCGGCAGATGAAAACGGGGATATCAAACAGAAAACGGAAGATCTGGTAGGTCCTTATGAACTGCATGATTTCTTCCTCTATTATTTCCTGCGTTTCGGTTTCCGCCCGTCAAAGATTTATTATCTAGCAAATATCGCATTCGGAGGGGTGTATGATGAAGAGACAATCAAGAAATGGCTATCCACTTTCTTCCGCCGTTTCTTCAATCAGCAGTTCAAACGTTCATGCCTGCCGGACGGTCCTAAAGTGGGAAGCATCTCCATCAGCCCGAGAGGAGACTGGAGAATGCCGAGTGATGCGAGTTTCGCCATGTGGCTTAAAGAAATAGAAAACTTATAATTCCTCCTGACAAAAATTTCATTTTGGCAGGCATTTTGTCTGTGACATTTTTGTATTTATTCTAAGTATTATAGAGGGAGAAACAAAAATGTCACAGTACTATATAAATACACTATGTTACAACATATTAATCTCAAATATAATGCTTTACCCAATCATGCAACAGTCAAAGCACCCCCTTACTAGATGGAAGTTCGAAATGATAAATATCTCTCTTAATCGCCATCTTCAAAGCACGTGCAAGGGCTTTAAAGATTCCTTCTATCTTATGGTGCTCATTCTGTCCTTCCGCTTTGATATTCAGATTCATCTTTGCAGCGTCGCTCAATGACTTGAAGAAATGAAGGAACATTTCTGTAGGCATTTCTCCTATTTTCTCGCGTTTAAACTCCACATTCCACACCAGCCAAGGACGTCCGCCAAAGTCCAGACAAACCTGACAAAGACAATCATCCATCGGTAAAGCATAGCCATAACGTTCAATTCCACGCTTACTACCTAAAGCCTGGTAAATACATTCTCCTAATGCAATAGCAGTATCTTCGATGGTATGATGTTCATCCACTTCCAGATCTCCTTTCACACGAATAGTCAAATCCATGCCGGAATGTCTTCCAATCTGTTCTAGCATATGATCGAAAAAGCCAAGACCGGTAGAGATATCACACATTCCATTTCCATCAAGATTTAAAGCTATATAGATATCTGTCTCTTTGGTGGTGCGCTGTACTTCCGCTTTCCGCTCACCGGCAAACAAGTACTCGGCTATCCGATCCCAATCCGTAGTTGCAAGGGCACAGACTTCTTCCAACCCTTTTTCTTTGAGACTTTCTGTAGAATCCTGCAAATAAATGGCACGACACCCTAAATTTTGGGCAAGTTCCACATCCGTAGGACGATCACCGATAACAAAACTCCCGGTAAGATCATATTCCGGGCTATCCAGATATTTGGTCAACATACCGGTACGCGGTTTACGGGTAGGAGCATTATCTTCTGGAAAACTTCGGTCAATCAGAATCTCGTCAAAAGTAATTCCCTCACCCTCCAACGTTTTTAACATCAGATTGTGAGCAGGCCAGAAGGTTTCCTCCGGAAAAGAAGAAGTACCCAGTCCATCCTGATTGGTGACCATTACAAATTCGAAATCGAGTTTACTACGAATAAAGCCTAAGTTGCGGAATACTTTCGGATAGAACTCCAACTTCTCCAATGAGTCGAGCTGATAGTCGATGGGCGGTTCGATAACCAACGTTCCGTCTCTGTCTATAAATAATACTTTCTTTTTCATAATTTATTCCTGGTATTTTTTAAGAGCAGCCAACAGAGTGTCATTTTCCACACGGGTACCAACGGTAACACGCAGACAGTTGCAACACAGTGAAACGGTGTGACGATTGCGCACAATGATACCTTCACCTACTAGATAATTATAGATTTTCACAGCATCCGTCACCTTAACCAAAAAGAAATTGGCATCGGACGGAAAGAGTTGAATGGTACAAGGAAGTTTCTCAAATTCCGCTTCCAAATAATCACGCTCTTCCTTCAACGTCTTCACCCAACGTTCTATCTCATAGTATTTGTGTAACATGGAGATGGCTTGTTGTTGGGTAAGTTGATTGACGTTATAAGGGTATTTTATTTTACTGAGGATATCGATAATCTCTTTAGAAGCAAAGGCCATTCCCAAACGGATAGCAGCGCATCCCCACGCTTTGGAGAATGTTTGGAATACCACAAGATTAGGATATTTATCCAGCTCTTCGAGAAAAGAAGGAGCTTCAGAGAAATCATTGTAGGCCTCATCCAATATTACCAATCCTTCAAATCGGTTCAGTACTTTTTCTATCTCAGAACGGAGTAAGTCATTTCCTGTCGGGTTGTTGGGTGAGCAAAGAAAAATAAGTTTGGAATGTTCATCGGTAGCCGCCAATAACTTATCAGCAGAGAACTGAAAGTTATTATCCAGCAATACTTTCCGGTATTCGACATCATTCACATCGGCACACACTTGATACATTCCATAGGTAGGATCGATAGCCACTACATTATCTTTACCCGGTTCGCAGAATGCACGAAAAACCAAGTCGATGGCCTCATCGCTACCGTTTCCAAGAAAAATATGCTCGGGTGATACTTTCTTTATCTTCGACAACATTGCTTTCAATTCACACTGCATCGGATCCGGATAGCGGTTGTGGGGCGTATTATACGGATTCTCGTTAGCATCCAGAAAGACAGAAGCTGTAACTCCTTTATATTCATCACGAGCCGAAGAGTAGGGTTTCAGTTTCCAGATATTCGGCCGGGTTAGTTCTTGTAAGCGTTTCATATTCATTATTAAATTAGGGTTTTCAGACGGACAGTAACCGCATTTTTATGTGCATCCAAGTGCTCGTTAGCTGCCATTTCTTCAATAGCCGGACCTATTGTTCTTATTCCTTCAGGAAGAATCTCTTGAAATGTAATCTTTCGAATAAAACTGTCCAGACTTACACCGCTATATGCTTTGGCATATCCGTTGGTAGGCAACGTATGATTCGTTCCCGAAGCATAATCACCGGCACTTTCGGGAGTTAAGGAGCCCAAAAATACAGAACCGGCATTCGTCACCCGCTCGGCCACTTCCATATAGTTTTCCGTTTCAATGATCAAATGTTCCGGTGCATAAGCATTGGTCAACTCTAATGCTTCATCAAGGTCTTTCACCAAAATAAGCTTACTGTTTTCCAATGATTTGGCTGCTATCTCACGACGGGGAAGTTTTGCCAACTGGCGTTCTACTTCCGCCATTACTTCCGTCTGAAGTTGCTCGGATGTTGTGATCAGCATAGACTGACTATCCACTCCATGTTCCGCTTGCGACAATAAGTCCGCTGCAACAAAAGTCGGATTGGCCGATGCATCAGCCAATACCTCCACTTCGGAAGGACCTGCGGGCATATCAATCGCTACATCACGCAGACTCACCAATTGTTTGGCAGCTGTCACATATTGATTGCCGGGACCGAAAATTTTATAAACCTTAGGCACGCTTTCCGTTCCGTACGCCATAGCGGCGATAGCCTGTACGCCTCCCGCCTTGAATATTTTGCTGACTCCTGCCAGTTGGGCTGCAAAAAGGATGGCGGGATGAATATTTCCATTCTTATCCGGAGGCGTACAAAGTACAATCTCCTTGCATCCTGCTATTTTAGCGGGAACGGCCAGCATTAGGACTGTTGAGAAAAGAGGTGCCGTTCCTCCCGGAATATAGAGACCTACCTTCTCGATACCTACTGACTTTTGCCAACAAGTTACTCCCTTCATTGTTTCTACCTTCTTGCCGACAAAACGTTGGGAAGAATGGAACGTTTCAATATTTTGTTTAGCTAAAGAGATGGCTGCTTTCAAGTCATCACTTACCAATGCTCCGGCTGCCTGTATCTCTTCCGGACTTACAGCAAGGGCAGACAAAGTAACTTTATCAAAAGCGGCTTCATACTCCAACACGGCTTTGTCACCTTCTGCCTTTACCTTATCTATAATAGAACGGACTGTATCAAAAAGGCTCTCGGTATTGAGCGCCGGACGTTTCAGAAGTTCCGTCCACTGCTCCTTTGAGGGATATTTAATCAATTTCATGGTTCACCACAGATTACACTGATTTACACAGATTATTTATTTCAATCACGTTATACGGTTTATCTCGATATATTACAGAATCATCTTTTCAATCGGTAACACCAAGATACCTTCAGCTCCCAGTCCTTTCAACTTTCCGATGATTTCCCAGAAACGTTTTTCATCAAGTACCGTATGCACAGAGCACCAACCTTCTTGTGCCAACGGCATTACAGTAGGACTTTTCATACCGGGTAATACGGCAATAATTTCTTCCAATTTATCTTTGGGGGCATTCATCAACACGTATTTCTTGTCTTCAGCTGTTTTCACAGCGTTCATACGGAACAGAAGTTCTTTGAGTACTGCTTTTTTCTCGTCGCTCATGTTTTTATTGCCAATCAACAAGGCTTCCGATTTCATCACGACTTCCACTTCTTTCAGCCGGTTGCTAACCAAAGTAGAACCTGAACTTACAATATCAAAAATTGCATCGGCCAATCCAATACCCGGAGATACTTCAACCGAACCGGTAATCACGTGAATCTCGGCATTCACCCCACTCTTTTTCAAAAAGTTGCGAAGGATTACCGGATAAGAGGTGGCAATCTTCTTTCCTTCGAACCATGATAATCCCGGATATTCAATATCTTTCGGCATCGCCAATGACAAACGGCATTTACTGAATCCCAGACGTTTAATGATTTCAGCGTCTTCTTCTTTTTCCATAAACTCGTTCTCACCGACAATTCCCAAATCAGCTACACCCGTAGCCACTGTTTGCGGGATATCGTCATCACGGAGGAAAAGTACCTCGATTGGGAAATTAGAAGACTGCACCAATAAGGTACGTTTCGTTGTGCTCAACTTGATATCCGATTCTTCTAAAAGTGCCATTGTCTCTTCAAAAAGACGTCCTTTGGCTTGTACTGCGATTCTTAACATGACTTTATCAATTATTATTTTATTAATTACAATTCGTTTTGAGTAAAATAAAAAAGGCTTACCGTATTCGGCAAGCCTTCGTTATCGTTATATAGAGACATATACAATATCATCCACGCCCACCGAGTTATTCGTTAGGAGAATGATGATGATGTATAGCTGTATATTTCATATTTCTTTTATTAACTGCGACAAAAGTAAAGTATTTGTTTGATACTGCCAAACATTTATCACAAAAAAATGAGTTTTCATTTCAAATTAAAGGTAATATTTCTTCCGGTTCTACATCACATTGAAGAAAATGCATCTCTTTTCTCGCTTTTTCCTGCGGGAATGTGAAATAGGTACAAACAGCTTCCGTACATACTTCGCCATCCTTATTATATAGCTTCGCTTCAATGATAACAATGTTCCGCTTTATTTCTTTGATGGATGCACGCAACACGACATGGGAGTCTTTCGTATCAATTGACTTCCGGTAACGCGTCTCCATTTTTGAAGTTACTCCTGTTGTCTGCAATTTACGGAGTACGACCCAAGCACAAATCTCATCCAGCAAAACGGCCTGAATACCACCATGCAATGTATCAATCCAACCTTGATACTCCGGACGAGGTTTCCAGATACTTACGATTTCCTCGCCGTCCTCGTAAAATTCCATTCTTACTCCGGCTTCATTATTGGGAGCACAACCGAAACAATTGTATCCCTCCAACCCTTTCCAGGGATTTATTATCTTCTTCATGGTTCTCTTTTATTAGTTTCACTTCCCAAATATAATCAAAATATGAAAAAGAAGGATGAATTTCATCTATTTACTTGCGAATACAACGGATAGCCAGCGCTTTTTTATCAGTACCTGCTTTAGAAGATTCTATCAGGTTCGTATCACTTTTCAGATAAAATACAGTTTCGGCTATCTCTGAATTTGTTTCATCCAAAGTCCAGTATGCTAAATACTTACCTTCATAGTTTGACTGAAAGGTTCCTACATACATTCCCACAGGAATTCCATCAAAACCAGACCAATTAGTCGCAGGCTCTGCTGTATCTCCGGTGTTCAAGGGTAACCATGTACCGGACTTTAATAAGGAAGCATCTTCTTTCAAGTAAGTTTTTAGTATATTCCAATCCTCCCAATTCGGAACACTCCAATGATTCGGCAGAATATTACCGGACAATGCGACACTAGCAGTATAGAAATAATATGTTGCATTCGCTTCGGATTGTAGGTATCCGACTGCACCATCTGTCACTGCATCCAATTTAGGGATTTCATTACCATCTATATAGAGAGAGGCTTTCAAATTGTCACGCATCCAATATTGGGCTCCGATTTTCACCAACGGATAATTATGGATCATCCCTCCACGTACATCACGAGCGACATCCTCCAATGCCAAGACTGGTAATACATCATCCCCCATAGCTACCGATAAAGAGACTTCCCCATTCGCCATCACATAAATATTATTTCGAGCCGGTAAGGTGCCCGATGTATAATTCAAGGAGTGGTTTTCCGTATCCCATACAACATTTCCGCCATGCACTTTGCCGGTTTTTCCTAACAATTGTGCAACAAGCCCTCGAGATAAGTCAGCCGTTCCATCTTCTTTCATCGGATAGACTACGATTGCTTGCGAAGAAAAATCCGGAGTTACCAGATACTCCTTACAAATCTCAGCCACTTGTTTTCCTTTATTCAGCACTTTACAAATGTTTGAGTTCTCGAAAGTTAACTTTGACACATCTATATATTTATGAAGAGTCTCTGATCCTGTATGATCTACTTCAGTTCCCTCCCAATCATTGATTTCTCCATTGAGCTTGCTCATGAGAATATCCTCCGCCGCTACAAAAGTGATTTCCAGTTCTCTTTGTTTTCCTTCCTGAAGTTTCAAAGTAGAGGGCAACAAGCAAGTGTATGGTTTTCCGTTAGCCTCCAATGTTATATATTGGTATCCTACTGTCGCTTCCTGAGGTATCAGAATCAGGTCTTTACCTACTAGCCTTTCATCGACAATCTCCCACTCACCGGCAGGAATGATATCTTTCTCATCTGTAAAGGAGAAATAGGACTTCTTCTGAAAGTCATAAACGCTTTTTGTGTAAAAGCCGGAAACAGAAAGTTTCGGATTGGCCGTCAACATACTTTCCACGTCTTCTCCCTCTCCAGGTACCAAAGCTATCTTTAAGCGGAAAAATTTATGATTGTAAGTCAAGGATACAGCTTCTTGACTCGCCAGTACATCTTCTTTAGTAGCAACCAGAAAATCTGAATGAGAATAGTTCACCGGAATATTTTGCTCTGTTTCAATAGATACCGGCATCTTGCTTTCTCCCATAGCTACTCCTTCTTCCCGATATGGATAATAACTGATTAAATTCAGCGTCACACCATCATCCGGATAATACACCGATTCATCAGCTATAAACTCTCCATCGACCGAACGAACAAAATGAAGATTGTCCGCATAACGTTCTTCCTGTATGGTAGTAGAACCGGCTAATGCAAACAGCCCCACTTCATCTCCTTTCTCAAAGGTGTTATTTGCCACACGCGTATTGGTAATGTCATGAATATCAGCTATAATTTTCAATGGAATATTTCCATCATTAACTACCACACCAGCTTCTTCCTCCTCCGAAATGTGATTTACACAAGCTGCAAGCAAAATAGAGAAAAGAACGAGAAAACCTACACATCTCTGCAGGTTATAAAATACTTTCATCTTAATATCTTTATTTATTTCCAAATAGAAATCTTTGATTGGACAGAAGAATAGCATAAGAGGAAGTATTCGCTTTCAGTTATGGGATACCGAACAACACGTCTGTTGCACTGAGGAATCATCAATTTCAACACACCATTTTGATGTATTGGCGGCAAATGTATATAATAAAAAGGACATGAAGTATTGTTTTACTAAGATTTTTTCACATTTATATGTAATACACCAATAATCAAGCTGTTATAAATCAGTTGTTAAAATCATAGAAATCCATCCCCACATTATTATATTAGAGACTCACTAGTTTATGATAGTAGAGCTAGCAATTTCAGAAAGAATAGCCTACTTCTATTCCGGCAATATGTTTTCCTTTTGAAGGTTCATACTGATAACAATAAAAAGCATCCAACGACCAGCGTTTAGCCAAATCTATTTCTATTCCCGGTCGATAACGCATGCGAGCCACTCTCCAAAAAGGTGCATCATCCAGACTTTGGTAAAGTTCAACAGAAAAGTAAGGGAAAACAATTCCTTTTGTAGGTGCATAAGATAACTTCAAACGAGAGCGTAAACGAGTTTCTGCATCACCACTATCAAAAGTTTGTTGAAATCTTTCCCGTAAATAAACTTTCAACCACTGATAGCGAAAACTTGCCGTAGCACTTAAATGATAGCGATGTCTGAATTTCCAGCCCGAATCCCCTAAATCACAAAGATGAGTTTCATAAGCAACTCCCAATTTCAAAAAGGAATATGCCCGATAGTCGCCTCCGACAGTAAGTCCCCAACGATCCCACTTATTCATATCATCCTTTGTACGCAGTTCCGCATCACCGGAGACAGAAAACCGGGAATCAATTTTATGATTTATTTTAAATTTTGTCCAAGTTGTGAAATCATCATCTTGTGCATAAACAGAAGAAACGACACCCAACAATAGCATTAATAGCCAAATCCTTGTATTTAATAATATTCTACTCATTGATTATCGGGTTAAAGTGGCAAAGATAGTAATTTATTCTATGCAAAGAAAAAACATGATACTGAAAACATTCTGAAAAGATTATATTCGTCTTCTGCCTAAATTCTCATTTGCATATTGTATTTTTAGAAAAGAACGTGCGATCAAGGATTTTATATCGGCAAATACGTTCAAGAATTACGCACAGGTGGTTATGAATCTTTCCTCACCCGTCTTGAAGCTTTCTTTGCCGATATTCCATACGAATTGAATGACCAGACCGAAAGTCATTATCAAGTTATCTTCTATCTTGTATTCAACCCCCTGTGTTTGATTTCAAATTAAATGGAACTGCGAAAGAAATGTTGAAACAGATTGACGAAAAAGGAGATCTGATTCCTTATCAGAAAGGCCATCGGCAAGTATGAAGATAGGTGTGGAATTTATACAATATCAATCGTTGGCTGGTAGAGACGAAATAAAAGGCGACTTCATCCAAGAATGAAGCCGCCCTTTCTCAATCCATCGCCAGAGAAGTCATTACTTCTCCTTCCTATAATTTTCCAGTCCTACTTGCAGGAAGTCAATATATTTAGCTATATCTTCATCATAAGCATACGACTTGTTCAACGGTTTTCCCTGACCATCCAGCAATACATAGAAAGGCTGGGCGTTGGCACCGAATTTCACACGCTGCAGATAACTCCATTTGTCGCCTACAGTACGCAATGTACGTTCTGTACCATTTTCTACTACTTTCACAGGTTCCGAAAGCGGAGTTTTATCATCTACATATAAAGAGATGAGCACATAATCCTTATTAATAATATCACTCACCTTTGAATCTGTCCATACGGCAGCTTCCATCTTACGGCAATTCACACAACCATGTCCGGTAAAGTCAATCATAACCGGCTTACCTTGCTGGCGGGCATACTCCATTCCCAGCTCGTAATCCTTGAATTTTGGATGTACCTCATTCTCATACAAATTAAAATCCTGCGTATGCATAGGCGGAGCGAATGCACTTACCGCCTTCAACGGTGCTCCCCACAAACCGGGAACCATATATACCGCAAATGCCAAAGAAATAAGCGCCATAAAAAAACGGGTAACTCCTACCTTATTATCATCATCGTCGTGCGGGAATTTAACCTTACCCAACAAATAGAATCCAAGCAAAGCAAAAATCACGATCCACAAAGCAAGGAACGTTTCACGGTCAAGTAGTCTCCATCCGTATGCCAAATCGGCTACCGACAAGAACTTAAGTGCGAATGCCAATTCAAGAAAGCCCAACGTTACCTTTATCACATTCATCCATCCACCGGACTTCGGCATAGATTTCAGCCATGACGGGAACAGAGCGAACAGAGTAAACGGCAGAGCCAATGCAATGGCAAATCCCAACATACCAATTGCCGGAGCAACCACACTTCCCGTAGTAGACACCTGTACCAGCAAAAATCCGATAATCGGGCCTGTGCAAGAGAAAGACACCAAAGATAGAGTGAAAGCCATCAGGAAGATACTCAACAGACCGGTCGTTGATTCAGCCTTACTATCTACTGCATTTCCCCACTTCGACGGAAGTCTGATCTCGAAAGCTCCAAAGAATGAAGCTGCAAAAACCACCAACATCAGGAAGAAGAGAATATTAAAGATAGCATTGGTAGACAAAGCATTCAGCGCACTGGCACCGAAAATCAGTGTAATAGCCAAGCCCAATGCCACATAAATCACTACGATAGATGCACCGTATGTCCACGCATCACGAATTCCTTTCTTTTTGTCTTTACTACGTTTTAAGAAGAAACTGACTGTCATCGGAATAATCGGCCATACACAAGGAGTAAACAATGCCAATAATCCACCTAGAAAACCTGTTATGAATATATATATCCAAGACATATCTTTCTGTCCATGCTCCTCTCCCAGCGCTTGCAGTTCACTAATGACCGGCTTCCAAAGCTCACTGGATGCAACAGCAGGCTGGATACCTGTAGACGCATCCACCGGAGTAGCGGAAAGCAGTTCGGTCATGGCAACCGTATCTTTTGAAACAGCTAAATCTGTCTCCGTCTTGTCTGCGTTATCTTTCTTCTCTGCTTTATCCTCTTTAGCCGATTTGTCCTCTTTAGCCGCCACCGTATTACCCTTAGCTTCTCCGGCAAACTTGAACGGAACCTGTGTCGGAGGCAGGCAACTTTCATCATTACAAGCTCCATATTCCAGATACCCTTCTATCGCATAAGCCCCTCCTGTGAACCTCACCTTTTGGATAAACTTAGCCGTGTTCTCGAAATAGCGTACTTTCATCTCGAACAACTTGTCGAAAGTAGCTATCTCCTTACCTACCGGTTTCAACTTTCCTACCGGTTCAATCCCCGATTTGCTATCGACGTTGAATGTGGCGGAAATAGGTCCTCCGTCTCCAAGCTCAGTAGAATATACATGCCACCCCTTATCAATGGTTGCAGTAAATACAATCTCCGCTTCCGTATCGGAAAGAGATTTCAACTCCGTTTTAAATTTCACAGGATCCTGTATCTGCGCTTGCAACACATAGGCCACAAAGCTTAAGAGCAGAAAAGAAAATAGTTTTTTCATTCTTTTATTATTGGGGGTTATAACTCATAATCCACGCACGCACGGCTCTCCTTTGTCTCAGCCAGAATCTTACCGGCCGCAACATGTTCCGGATGCGTTGCATAGTATCTCACATCTTCTAAAGTATCAAACTCACTGTAAAGCGCGATGTTCCAAGTCTCACCCGGATTTATATTCAATCCGACCTCTACCTTACGGATTACAGAGATTTTAGCGGGAAGTGCTTCTATCGCTTCCTTAAATTTAGTCATGACTGCCAGCTTCTCTTCAGCAGGAACATCGTCTTTTAACTTAAATAATACAATGTGTTTTACCATTACCGTTGCTATTTTAATGAATTGTTTCTATATTTGTCTTCTTATATACTGTATAAACAATGCAAATTTACTCCATTTAGTTTAAATATATACTTAAAGAGATGTTAATAATAGGCATAGCAGGCGGAACAGGTTCCGGAAAGACCACCGTTGTACGGAAAATCATAGAAAGTCTCCCCGTAGGAGAAGTGGTGTTACTACCTCAGGATTCATACTACAAAGACAGTAGCCACATCCCGGTGGAAGAACGTCAGAATATCAATTTCGACCATCCGGACGCTTTCGAATGGAGTTTGCTATCCAAGCATGTCATGCAGTTGAAAGAAGGGAAAAGCATTGAACAGCCTACCTATTCTTATCTTACCTGTACACGGCAGCCCGAAACGATTCACATCGAACCTCGCGAAGTGGTTATCATTGAGGGAATCCTTGCTTTATGTGATAAAAAATTGCGCAACATGATGGACCTCAAAATATTTGTAGACGCTGATCCTGACGAACGACTGATACGCGTTATCCAAAGAGACGTGATTGAACGCGGACGTACTGCCGAAGCGGTCATGGAACGTTATACGCGGGTTCTGAAACCAATGCATCTGCAATTCATCGAACCTTGCAAGCGTTATGCCGATCTTATTGTACCGGAAGGCGGAAACAATAAGGTAGCTATTGATATTCTGACAATGTATATCAAGAAGCACCTCAAGAATTAAAAATTGAAAATTAAAAATTAAAGAATGGGCGTTAGGACACTGATTATTCCTTTATTCCTTGTATTATTCTGTTGCGTGTTCGGATGTAAGAACACGCGACCCAATCCTGTAAGCGAGAACGCATACGACCTTCCGCAGATAAAAGACAGCGGCGAACTGGTCGTATTGACACTATACAGTTCTACTTCCTACTTCATTTATCGGGGACAGGAAATGGGATTTCAATACGAACTTAGCGATCAGTTCGCCAAAAGTCTGGGATTAAAACTTAGGATCGAAGTAGCTAACAGTGTCGACGAACTGATCCGGAAATTACTGGCAGGCGAAGGAGACATGATTGCCTACAATCTGCCCGTAACAAAGGAATGGAAAGACAGCCTTATCTATTGCGGTGAAGATATCATCACCCATCAGGTTATTGTGCAACAGGGAAAAGGAAAACAGAAACCCTTGAAAGATGTAACGGAGCTGATTGGGAAAGATATCTATGTAAAGCCCGGAAAGTATTACGACCGTCTTGTCAACCTGAACGACGAATTGGGAGGCGGCATTCAAATCCACGAAGTAACCAATGACAGTATCACTACCGAAGACCTGATCACACAAGTAGCACAAGGCAAGATTCCATATACGGTAGCCGACAACGATTTGGCCAAGCTTAATAAAACGTATTATCCAAACTTAAATATTGACTTGTCTATCAGTTTTGACCAACGTTCATCATGGGCTGTGAGAAAAGACTGTCCCGAGCTGGCGGCAGCAGCCACCAAATGGCATGAGGAAAATATGACCTCTCCTGCCTATACAGCCAGTATGAAACGCTACTTCGAGAATAGCAAAATGATGCCCCATTCTCCTATCCTTTCACTAAGAGAGGGGAAGATATCGCACTATGATGATTTATTCAAGAAGTACTCCAAAGATATCGGTTGGGATTGGCGTATGCTTGCTTCATTGGCTTACACGGAATCCAATTTCGATACCACAGCCGTGTCTTGGGCCGGAGCAAAAGGGCTGATGCAATTAATGCCCGCTACCGCACGGGCTATGGGAGTTCCGCCCGGAAAGGAACAGAATCCGGAAGAAAGCGTCAAAGCGGCAGTCAAATATATCGCAGCTACCGACCGTAGTCTCAGCATGATTCCCGATAAGCAGGAACGTCTCAGTTTTATCCTGGCTTCCTACAATGCCGGATTAGGACATATTTATGATGCGATGGCACTGGCCGAGAAATACGGTAAGAACAAACTGGTATGGAAAGACAATGTAGAAAACTTCATCTTGCTCAAAAGCAATGAAGAGTACTTCACCGACCCGGTCTGTAAAAACGGGTATTTTCGTGGCATAGAAACTTATAATTTTGTCCGTGACATCCTGTCGCGCTATGAATCCTACAAAAAGAAAATCAAAGCGTAATACTTATTTCTTATAGGTCATCATGCTGACTCCGATAATAGCCAACACAGACAGAGGCAACGCAAACAATATCGGATCTATGACCGGAAAAGGATAGGTGGAGATCAGCACATCCCTGCCAAACAACGCCTTACAGATACCCAATGCGGCAGATTCTTTCTGATGAAGGAATACGAGAGCGAACAAACTGCCGATGGTTCCTACCCACAGACTTGCCATCACTCCCTGCCTGGTGGCTTTCTTCCAATACAACGCACAGAAATAGGCGGGAAGGAAAGCAGCGGCACAGATTCCCATAAAGATAGAAGTGCCACGTGCTATGATGTCATGCGGAAGCATATAACAAATAATATAACTGACCAAGATAGAAAACAGTACCCCAAGACGAATAACGTTAGTCAACTTGTCACGCGAACGGGGTTTGTACGTTCCATAAATATCGGAACCGACGGAAGCCCCCATCGTATGGAATTGTGAACTGAGCGTAGACATACTTGCCGAAAGGATGCACAGCATAAAGAGTGCCGCAAACCAATCGGGCATTGCCTTATTTATAAAATAGGGAATAATCTTATCAATATCCTGTACTACCTCCGTTGCTACCGCACCCTCTGTCTTCAAAAAGAAAAGATTGCTCAATGCACCGGCATGATAGATAGCTCCTACGGTTATTATCAAGAAAAAACAACCGATGAACACCCCGCGATTCAACTGCTTGCTGCTCTCCACAGTCATAAAACGAACCACCAGCTGGGGTTGTGCAAGACAGCCGATTCCCACTCCCAGAATAAGGGAAGTGACCAATGAATACCATTGCGGAGAACCGGTCACTGGCATTGCCGTCCACCCTTGATGTCCCAATGCCTTGAATTTTTCCGGAACTAACGGAGCAATTGCCGTCAATTCCTTATTGGCTTCGGTAAAATTCATATCAAGCACCTGATACAAAGAGAACAGCAGGAAAAGCATACAGCCGAACATGATAACCGCCTGCAACGCATCCGTATACATCACTCCTTTCATTCCTCCCGCTATCACATAAGCGGCAATCACCAAAGTGAATATCAACAAAGAGATATTGAAGTCTATCTGAAAAATCTGTTCGATAAAGACCGCACCACCTTTCATTACGACTGCCGCATATAGTGGCATTCCGATAAAAATGACGGCAGCAATGAATACTTGTATATTGCGCGAACGAAAATGACGCCCTAATAATTGCGGGAAAGTACTCACGTTCAGTTTTGCCCCCATACGTCGGGTACGCAAACCGAAAAAGATAAAGGCAATGACAACTCCGATAAACATATTGAGAAAACACAGCCATTGGATTCCCATTCCGAAAGCGGCAGCCACTCCCCCGAAACCAACGATAGCGGACGCCGAAATGAAAGTAGCCCCATAGGAAAGTGCCATAACGATAGGGTTCATCTGACGGCCACCTACCAGATAATCGCTGGCGGACGTCGTTTTCTTATATCCCAGAAAGCCTAAATAAGCGAGTGACAGCAGATAAGCCACCACAATCAGTCCAAGTGTAAATGTATTCATCGTGTTTCGTCTTTTTCGTCGTCCTTATTCCAATATTTCAGCCCGAACCAGGCCGCAAACACCACGCATACCACTGAAAGCAGGTATGGCAAAATGATAAAAGGGTCGTCTATTCCAAACATTTGCGTATTAGATATGAATTAATTAGAACGCAAATGTAAGGAATTTATTGAAAAGACAAAACTTTTGCTTACTAATACTGATTATAACGTATCTTTTTTCTTATACAGAATGCTAAAACAGATTCAACCGGTTCTTCTGGGCTTCTTCCAATGACACGGTTTCACGACGCAGCAAACCACTCTTTTCACGAAGCGCTCTATATTCCGTTTCCAACTCATTTACCAGTTCGGCTTTCGCCTGCGGATTCAACAATCTGGCGGCAACGCCCGCATTCTGGGAAGCGTCTTTCAAATGCACTACCGGAGCATGATAGACAGGAGCTATTTTTAATGCCGTATGCATCTTCGACGTGGTGGCTCCACCAATCAAAAGAGGAATATCCAATCCCGCTTTCTCTAGTTCACCTGCCACATGAGCCATTTCTTCGAGAGACGGTGTAATCAGCCCACTCAATCCGATCATATCCACTTTCTCTTCAATAGCCCGCTGCACAATGGTTTCGGCAGGGACCATCACTCCTAAATCAACAATATCGTAACCGTTGCAAGCCATTACTACGGCAACGATATTCTTTCCAATATCATGCACGTCGCCTTTCACGGTTGCCAACAATATCTTTCCGGCAGAGGTCGTTCCCTCCGTCTTTTCCGATTCGATGATGGGTTGCAAGATGGCAACGGCTTTTTTCATGGTACGCGCAGTCTTTACAACCTGAGGAAGAAACATTTTACCCGCCCCGAAAAGTTCACCGACATAATTCATTCCATCCATCAACGGACCTTCAATCACATCGACCGCTTTATTATAGAGTGGCAAAGCCTCCGCCAGATCCTGTTCGAGATAATCACCGATACCTTTCATCAAAGCATACTTCAAACGTTCTTGAACAGAATCTTCCCTCCATGCATCCTGCTTGACAGCCGTCTGTCCGTTTGTTCCGTTCATGGTCGCTTTCAAAGATTCCGCCAACTCAATAAGACGTTCGGCTGCATCCGAACGACGGTTCAACACGACATCCTCAATCTTCTCCAATACGTCCGTCGGAATGTCGCTATACAGAACAGAGGTTCCCGGATTCACGATACCCATATCCATTCCCTGCTGAATGGCATGATAAAGGAATACGGCGTGCATCGCTTCACGAATATAATTATTGCCGCGAAACGAGAAAGAAAGATTACTTACTCCCCCGCTGATATGCGCACCGGGAAGATTCCGTTTTATCCATCCGGTAGCTTCGATAAAATCTACCGCGTAATTATTGTGTTCTTCAATCCCTGTAGCTACGGCAAGCACGTTGGGGTCAAAGATAATATCATGCGGATTGAACCCCACTTTATCTACTAAAAGGTGGTAAGCACGTTGGCAAACCTCTATCTTACGGGCGGCAGTATCCGCCTGTCCTTTCTCATCGAAAGCCATTACTACGGCAGCAGCGCCATACTGTTTGATAATCCGGGCATGTTCAAGAAAGACTTCTTCCCCTTCTTTCAAAGAAATAGAGTTGACAACCGATTTACCTTGAAGGCATTTCAATCCGGCTTCTATTACCTCCCACTTAGAAGAGTCGATCATCACTGGAACACGGGCTATCTCCGGTTCGGACATGATGAGATTCAAAAAAGTTGTCATTTCCGACTTTGCGTCCAACAGTCCGTCGTCCATATTCACATCAATCACCAAAGCCCCGTCCTCCACTTGTTGGCGGGCTATGGAAAGGGCCTCATCATATTTCTTCTCATTAATGAGCCGGAGGAATTTGCGTGAGCCTGCCACGTTACAACGCTCGCCGACGTTCACAAAATTGATTTCCGGTTTCACTTCCAGCAGTTCAAGTCCGGAGAGCCACATACAATCCGGCCTGGCAACAGGAATATGAGGTTTCGCACCTTCCACCAAAGCCGGATACTCGGCTATGTAAGCATCGGTTGTTCCACAACAGCCACCGATAATATTGACCAATCCTTCGTGAATATATTCTTTCACCTCATGGGCCATGTCCGCAGGAGTCTGGTCATACTTGCCCAGACTATTCGGCAGACCGGCATTCGGATAAGCACTTATATAGTAAGGTGCACGTGCCGCCAATTGTTCCAGAAAAGGTTTCAGTTGGCGGGCGCCGAACGAACAGTTCAAACCGACGGAAAAGATGTCGGCATGTTGAACGGAAGCAAGAAACGCATCCAACGTCTGTCCGGATAAGGTTCTTCCACCGATATCGGATACGGTCACCGACAACATAACGGGTACTTTGACACCTGTTTTTTTCATTGCTTGTCCGGCAGCAAAAATAGCCGCTTTAGCATTCAACGTATCAAATATTGTTTCAATCAGGATAGCGTCTACTCCACCCTCAAGCATAGCCTCCATCTGTTGTTGATAGGATGCAGCCAATTCGTCATAGCTTAAAGCGCGATAAGCCGGATTGTTGACATCCGGACTCATGGAACAGGTTTTATTCGTAGGACCGACAGAGCCCGCTACAAAACGCGGTTTTTCGGGATTCTTCGCTGTATACTCGTCGGCTAGTTCGCGGGCAAGCTTCACTGCGGCAAGGTTCATTTCACGCACGTATTCCTCCACGTGATAATCAGCCATAGAAACAGTGGTCGAACTGAATGTATTCGTTTCGATGATATCCGCACCGGCTTCAAGATATTTACGGTGAATATCCTGAATCACATCCGGACGTGTCAGACACAACAGGTCATTGTTTCCTTTCAATTGTCCGGGAATATGTGCAAACCGCTCACCACGAAAATCTTCTTCCTTGAGGTTATATTGTTGAATCATTGTACCCATTGCTCCATCCAGGATAAGGATGCGTTCGGATACAATCTGAGAAATTGTCTTTTTCATTTATCCTATCATGTCATCGTTTGAACATTCTTGCCATATCCCTGCGGTCGTCTTTCTCTTTGATCGATTCCCGTTTATCGTATTCTTTCTTGCCCTTCGCTAAGGCAACTACGAGTTTCGCCAACCCTTTCTCATTGATAAACAAACGCACGGGAACAATCGTAAAGCCGGGATTCTTCATTTCCCTTTGGAGTTTCTCCAATTCTTTTTTGTTGAGCAACAACTTCCTCTCTCTACGTGCCGTATGATTATTATACGAACCGTAGAAGTACTCGGCGACGTGCATATTCTTCACCCATAATTCGCCTTTCGCAAAATAACAAAACGTATCTACCAGGCTTGCCTTTCCCAGGCGAATGGATTTGATTTCCGTACCTGTCAACACAATACCTGCCGTATAGGTATCTATCAGTTCGTAATCAAACGTAGCCCGTTTATTTTTTATATTTACAGAGGGTTGTTTCATCTTCACATATTTAATTAAGTATGGCTGTCAGTTTATTGAAAACAATCTGAATCACCGTCGGACATAGTATTAACAACGCAGATGAGAAAAGGGTGTATCTCAATCGCAGTTTTTCTTCTACGCCCATCAATACGGGAACTCCTTCCCATACCACATATACGATGTAGAATTGCAGCAGCCAAGCAATAATTCTAAAATCAGGTAATAGTCCGGTTACAATCTGGAGCAGGAATGGTACAACAAGCGCATATCCTGCAAACTGTTGCGCCAATGGTATATCACTACGCATACCAAACATTCGCGTCCCCATCTCATTTATGGCGTATGCTGCCAGAAAATAGCCTCCGAACAGGGCTACCGCTACGGCACAACAATTGGTCATAGCTATCTGGAAACTTTGCGGACCTCCCCATCCATTGGTCAGTAACGAACCAATGAATACGGACAGACCGCATAAACCAATCATAGGATAAACAAAAGCCATATATACTTTTCGCCTATCCTCTTCCATAGAAATTTCCTCCCAGGCCTTGGCCGGAGAGGAAATCAATTTCATTGCTATGTTAAATAGTTCTTTGTAGTTCAATGTTATTCAGTAGTATAAGTTACCTCGTTCGTACCATCTATCGCCCCTTCCAAAGAGCCGCCAGTAGATGTATTAAGTTTCGTCTTTATTTTTATAGTAGTAGGTACTGTTCCCGATTTTTCACTAAAAGCTGTTATAGCTGTAGTCAAATCGTACACTTTATAGCCTTCCGCCCACCTGTCACGAGTAACTTTCTCACCTTCTGCGTCACTAATTTTATGATTAAGTGTCAATTCAAGTGTTTTCGCACCACTTGCTATGTTAGTAACATCATACGTTAAAACAAAAGAGTGCTTATTCAATTCTTCTTTTTGCTTATCAGTATTTTCTTCTACTTTTACCCAATAGCCAAAGGGAACCAGTAATTTTTTATTATAAAGTAAAAAAGAAGATGGGAATAAAGATGTACCTAAAGAATACAATGCTGCATCAGCCTCGTAATCTGGAGAGTTTGACTTCGGTCCCTCGTCATCATAATCAGCATCAATTGCTACCGGAGCACTTCCTTGATAGAGTGTCACAGTTATTGAAGCTGCAGAAGCAGATTGTTCCTCTGTATTAAATTGATAATAAAACATATACGTTGTCCCATACTTTAAGTCAAGCAAGGTCGCATCTTTTACAACTAATTTCTGATTGTTTGAGACTGCGAAAGTAGCAGGATATGTACCAACACATTCAGCTACAGCCAACCCTGTATAAATTGGATTATTTTCTCCATTCATACAAGAAGTCACCGACACACTCATCACCACAGCCATCAAAGCTACTAATAAAAATTTCATCTGTTTCATAAACATATTTTTTAGATTTTGCAAAGATATAAATTCTGATTCACACTTACTAAATGCAAAGACTTAAAAAATACTGCATTCATCATTTTATTATTTTTGCAAAAAGGTCTAAATGGTCATCCACATAACTTGCGACCAATGCCGTAACCTGTTCCTCCATCTCCAAATAAGCCTCTTCCAACTCATCAAAAGCCTCATACTGCTCGTACATAGCCATAAATTCATCATCCGTCCGTTCCTTCTCCAGGTCTTTCCGGTTGACATCATATATTTTTTTTGCTTTATAGACCAATTTCGACAATTCATCCGCTCCCCATGAACGCATCACCTTAGCAAACGGATTATCAAAAATATATCCGCCATAGCCATTCTGAATCAACTGACAAAATCCGCCAACCATTATCTCGTCACGAAAAATCTGATAAGCGAGTAAAGAATGTTGTTCCCCCGTTAACAAAGACATAGTTTCGGCAGTCAGTTCACCACCAATCACCTCCTTATATTTATCGGTAAACACCTGGATGAATTCATCCATTCCCTCACCCGCAGCTTTTTGCAAAGCGGACTCCATTACTTCTATCATAGTTCTTTCCAAATAAATGATGTGCAAAGCTACGAATTTCATCCTATATCCAAGTACGAAACACACAAATAAATTTGCAGCCCTACGAATTATAAGCTAACATCTACATAAGGTTTTAAAACGCCAGTTTTATTGTCACTTGTCACTTTTACGAATTAATCAATTGATAATAAGAGAGATAAGAGTGACAATAGACAGTGACAATAGGATGATAATAAAGTGACAAGCGAACTATATTATCACTTTCAACGTTCACCACATCAAACTATCATATTGAAAATCAATCAATTCAGCAAAAAATTATCTTTTATCCATTTATTCTAAGAATTGCACTTTTCTCCACCAAAACTTCAATTTCGACTCATAAATGATCATACTTAGACCATTTAACGAATATATCCTGCTATTCTCTTCCGAAAATCAACGCGTTCATCACCCTTATTTACTACCAGATAAGTCTCACTCCAGCATAGACAAAGTTGCTTTCAACTGATAATTAATTTACTTCTATTGCACACAAACTATAAATGAAAGTTGCGTTTATAAAAACAAAGGCTTTGATTATACAAATGAAGATTGCGTTTATAAAAACGAAGCCTTCGTTTATAGTTTAGCAGTAGTCTAAAGTAACTTAGAGATTAGGTGAAAAGAACTTTACGATAAGAAGAAAACAAGTTTACCATTAATAGACAATGCCAATAATAGCAGTAGTTTCTCAAACGTTGTAAGCACATTTACAATCCACTTGTCAGTCCTTAAACTTCGGCAAATGCAATCCCGACTTTACAAACTGAGAAAAACATAAAGGGATTTATCTCTTTTCACAAAAAAGTAATAAAAGGCGGTTTGCAGAAACAAATAAATCGACTACCTTTGTGGGCGATTTAGAGAATCGTGACTACGTATTTTTAATTATATCACTTAAAAAAAGAGCTAATTATGACTTATTCACACGAAGTGGAACACATGTGTGTTGTAAAGAAGGGTCCTAACCACGGACCGGCTCCCATACCCGAAGAAGGCAAATGGGTAAAATCTAAAGAAATCGTTGATATTTCTGGTTTGACACACGGTATCGGTTGGTGCGCTCCTCAACAAGGTGCTTGTAAACTGACACTGAACGTTAAAGAAGGTATTATCCAGGAAGCTTTGGTTGAGACTATCGGATGTTCCGGTATGACTCACTCTGCTGCTATGGCTGCTGAAATCCTTCCGGGAAAAACAATTCTCGAAGCATTGAACACCGACCTTGTTTGCGACGCTATCAACACTGCTATGCGCGAACTGTTCCTGCAAATCGTTTACGGACGTACCCAATCAGCTTTCTCAGAAGGTGGTTTGATCATCGGTGCAGGTCTGGAAGACTTGGGTAAAGGTCTGCGTAGCCAGGTAGGTACTCTTTACGGTACTTTGGCTAAAGGTCCTCGTTACCTCGAAATGGCAGAAGGTTATATCAAACAAATCTTCTTGGACAAGAACGACGAAATCTGCGGATACGAATTCGTACACATGGGTAAGTTCATGGACGAAATCAAGAAAGGTACCGATGCAAACGAAGCTTTGAAAAAAGTTACAGGTACTTATGGACGCGTAACAGCAGAACAGGGAGCAGTTAAATCTATTGATCCACGTCACGAATAATATAAGGAGGAAAGAAACTATGATTAGAGAAGTAAAATTCGAAAGCCAAGACCGTCGTATGAAAGGCATTATCGAAGCCTTGAACGCTAACGGCATCAAAGATATCGAAGAAGCTAACGCAATCTGCGAAGCTGCCGGACTTGATCCTTATAAAACGTGTGAAGAAACTCAGCCTATCTGTTTTGAAAATGCAAAATGGGCTTATGTAGTAGGTACTGCTATCGCTCTTAAGAAGAACTGTACAAATGCTGCTGAAGCTGCTGAAGCTATCGGTATCGGTCTGCAAGCATTCTGTATTCCGGGTTCTGTAGCTGACGACCGTAAGGTTGGTATCGGTCATGGTAACCTGGCTGCTATGTTGCTGCGCGAAGAAACTAAATGTTTCGCTTTCCTGGCAGGTCACGAATCTTTCGCTGCTGCTGAAGGTGCTATCAAAATCGCTGCTAAAGCAGACAAAGTACGTA
>OGMQ01000010.1_pt1 | contig 111994 bp, 82 predicted proteins | sample 1573291 | NCBI WGS metagenome assembly OGMQ01 (sample SAMEA2582008, study PRJEB24529) | metagenome | biome: Human gut stool | place: China | collected 2011
ATGTGTATCGCATGCTCCGGGAGTTCGTGGATTTTGCCAATGTATTTCACTAACTCTCAATTTATTTCTCTTCCACCGGAATCTGCTTCAGATTCTCCACGGGTTCCAGGATCTCATTACTGCGGATGTCGATGATGGGGCCGCCGGTTCCTTCAATGTACTCTCTGGTAATGGTAACCCTTCCGATGTTATCATCCTTCGGGATCTCATACATGATATCCAGCATGAAGTCCTCGATGATGGAGCGCAGGGCTCTGGCACCGGTATCACGCTTCATTGCCTTCTCGGCAATGGCATCCAGGGCATCGTCTGTGAACTCCAGTTTTACCTCATCCAGCTCCAACAGCTTCTGGTACTGCTTAAGAATCGCATTCTTCGGCTCTTTCAGGATCTTCACCAACATATCCTTTGACAATCCCTGTAAAGTACAAATGATCGGCAGACGACCGATAAATTCCGGAATCATACCAAACTTGCGGATATCCTCCACAGTCACCTTGGATAAAATATCGGTATCTTTATCGTATTTATCCTTCAGTTCCGAGTTGAAACCGATGGATGCGGTCTTGGTCAGGCGCTCCTTGATGATCTCGTCCAGATCCGGGAACGCACCACCGCAAATAAACAGAATGTTACGGGTGTTCACCGTTGCCAGAGGTACCATGGCATTTTTGCTGTTGGCACCTACCGGCACCTCCACTTCCGCACCTTCCAGAAGCTTCAACATACCCTGCTGTACACTCTCTCCGCTGACATCCCGGGAGTTGGTGTTTTTCTTCTTGGCGATCTTGTCGATCTCATCGATGAAGATGATACCTTTTTCCGCCTTTTCTACGTCATTGCCCGCCGCTGCCAGCAATTTGGATACCACGCTCTCGATATCATCACCGATATAACCGGCCTCAGTCAGAGAGGTGGCATCAGCAATAGCCAGAGGCACATCCAGAAGTTTTGCCAGTGTCTTTACCAGATAGGTCTTACCGGAACCGGTGGGGCCGATCATGAGGATGTTGGACTTTTCGATCTCAATCTCATCCATAGTGTCAGTGGCCACTCTCTTGTAATGGTTGTATACTGCTACGGAGATGACCTTCTTGGCTTTTTCCTGTCCTACCACGTATTCATCCAGACTGGCCTTGATCTTATGAGGTGCCGGAATGTCCTTGATATTGAATACCGGTTTGGGACCTTCCGCCTTCTTTTTCTTCTTGAGTTTCTGCTTGTTGGGAATACCGCCGTCTCCCTGAAGATCCGCCAGATTCACAAAACTGATGTTGGGGAATCCGTTCTGTCCGTTAAACTGGTTGAAATCATTGGGATTGTTCAACATTCCCTGATAATCGAACTGGCTCACAGTCTCCATGGTCTTGTGCATGCAATCATCGCAGATGCAGATATGGTTGGGCAGCTTGAACATTCTGCCGGCTTTGCTCTCCGGTCTGCGGCAGATAAAGCAGACATCTTCGTATTCGCTGCTGTCCTTTTTGTCCTCTGACTTTTTTTCGGTGGAATTTTCTTTTGCAGTATCCGCCACCTGTGTGTTTCCATTATTTTTTTCGTTATCCTGAGTTTCACTCACATTGGTCTCTGTTTTTTCCTCCTCAGGGATCACTTCTCTATAATCATCATTATAATTATCTGTCATGTTATTCTCCTCTTTGTTTCCTACCACTATTCCGCAGTGTATCTCGGTAACACTTCGTGTTCCCTCGATATCCGGGCTTCGTCCTATCATCCCCGGCTCCAAAGCATCTTCGCAGTGTATCTCGGCAACACTTCGTGTTCCCTCGATATCCGGGCTTCGCCCTATCATCCCCGGCCATTACGCAATAATGCCTGCAAGCAGTTATATTGCATAATACCCGTGTCTGACACTTCTCATTGCCTACGCTTATTATACTCAATGAAGTAGCGGGGCACAAGTTAAGTTTTTCTAAACCATTTATAACTATTCATATTTTGGTAAATATTACAAGACCCGGGCAAAACCATATGTCTCGCCCGGGTCTCTTTCTATTTCCTTTTATTTACCTGTTATTTCTTTATTTCTGGCTTGCAGGTCTGCTGCCCAGTGTCAGATTCAGCTCGATGGATACATATTCACCGTTCTGAGGTCTCTGTACCGTTACGGTTACGGAATCACCGACCGCATAATACTGTAACGTTTTCTGCAGATCAGAGTAAGAAGAGATACTGCTGCCGTCAAATTTGGTAATGATATCACCTTTCATGATACCGACATTGGCTGCTGCGCTGCCTTCCTCTACAGATACTACATAGATACCTTCCGGCATGTTGTACATCTGGGAGATCTGGGAAGTTACTTCCCGCAGGGAGATGCCGATGTAACCGACTTCATCCTCAGCTACCTTGGTTCTGGTCTGACGCTCCATCAGATCTGCAATGATAGGACTTGCCGAAGTAATCGGGATAGCATATCCCATACCTTCTACGGCAGTACCACCGATCTTGTTGGAGTTGATACCGATAACCTCACCATTCATGTTCAGCAGTGCACCGCCGGAGTTACCGGGGTTGATGGCTGCGTTGGTCTGGATGAAAGTACCGGTAGAGCCGTTCTCCAGACCGGTAGAGCCGTTCTCCAGAGTGATCTCACGATTCAGGGCACTTACAATACCGTTGGTAACAGACTGACCATAGCCAAGGGCATTACCGATAGCGATGACCGGCTCACCAAGCTTCAGATCATCACTGCTGCCAAGTGTTGCTACTGTAATAGCATTCTTGGTATCATCACTCAGATCATTTAAAGATACTGCGATCACTGCCAGATCCATGTCGGAATCCAGTCCTTTGACCTGTGCCTGTGCTTCACTGCCATCGATAAAAGTAACGGTCAGAGTATCTGCACTCTCTACTACATGATTATTGGATACGATCAGCAGTTCATCATCGGTCTTACCTACAATGATACCGGAACCACTGGCTGCTTCTTCCTGTGTGTACTGCTGTCCGAAGACATTGGCTGTCTCGGTAAAGTTATTTACGATGGATACCATGGCAGGCATTACTTTTTCTACCACATTGGATACATCGGACTCTACATAAGTAACATTGGTAGCCAGCTGTGCACTCTGGGTACTTTCTGTCGTTGCCTCAGAAGCGATCTCATCTACCACTGCGGTATCTGTGCTGGTCGTAAACATCCCGGTTCCCTGCTGTACTGCATAGAAACCGATTCCTGCGAACAGTCCGAAGAACAATCCCAGGCTGACACTTACCATTGCCTTCCGGAAGTAACCGCCATGTTTTTGGGTTTTCTTAGGCTCCGTATTGTTGCTGCCTGTGGTTCCGCCCATCTGATAAGTGGTGTAACCATTCGTGCTTCCTGCTGCACTCTGGGTAGTACTATGATTTTCATAGCCATAACTGTTTTCTGTTCTTGTCTCATTCAGATCTGCTCCACTGAATGTACCGGTTGTATTTTCATTGCCGGTTCCGTAACCGGAAAAATTATCATTCTCGTACATATTGCTTCCTCCTATCCTGTTGCAAGTGAGAAACTCTTTTTACCATTACCTGTTTCATTTCTTCCTCTCACCTTATGAACACAGTATATCCGTCAATTGTGTCCGAATTGTGATAACTTTCTGAAGCAATTATGAATCCTGAAAAAAAAGAGAGTCTGTTCTGCCTGCAAGCAGTCTCTCTATGGGTAAGTTATTACACTCTACTCAACAGTAACGGATTTTGCCAGGTTTCTGGGTTTATCCACGTCACAGCCGCGTCCCACTGCCACATAGTAGGAGAACAACTGCAAAGGAATGATTGCCAGAGAATTGGTAAAGTACGGATTAGTCTCGGGGATGTATATTACATAATCCGACGCTTTCTCAATGGCCTTGTTGCCTTCAATGGTGACTGCCATAACAAAGGCTCCTCTTGCTTTTACTTCTACCATATTACTGATGGTCTTCTGGAACAGATCCGGCTGGGTTGCCAAAGCCACTACCAGCGTACCATCTTCGATCAGAGAAATCGTACCATGCTTCAGTTCTCCAGCTGCATAAGCCTCGGAATGAATATAGGAGATCTCCTTCAGTTTCAAGGATCCTTCCAGTGAAATCGCGTAATCAATACCGCGTCCGATGAAGAAGATATCTCTTGCTCCCACGTAACGGTTGGCAAAATGCTGGATCTTCTCCTTCTGTCCCAGAAGCAGTTCGATCTGATCCGGCAGGCATCTTAAATCTGTCAGCATACCGGCGAACTTCTCCTGATCAATAGTACCACGTACCCTGGCGAATTTCATAGCCAGCATGTAAAGTGCAGTTAGCTGTGCACTGTAAGCCTTGGTGGTAGCCACTGCGATCTCGGGACCTGCCCAGGTATACATAACACTGTCTGCCTCTCTGGCAATGGAGCTTCCCACCACATTGACAATGCCCAGTACCTTGAAGCCCCTTTCCCTGGACTCTCTCAGTGCTGCCAGAGTATCTGCCGTCTCACCGGACTGGCTGATGACAATGACCATATTACCCTTCTGAAGAATCGGATCACGATAACGGAATTCACTGGCCACATCCACTTCTACCGGGATTCTTGCCAGACCCTCGATCACATATTTTGCGGTAACTCCGGTATGATATGCGGAGCCGCAGGCCACAATATGGATCTTCGTGATCTCTTTGATCTCTTCATCACTCATGTTCAGCTCTTCGATCACAATATCATTATCCTTGATTCTCGGAGAGATGGTATCGTTGATGGTCTTCGGCTGCTCATAGATCTCTTTCAGCATGAAGTGCTCATATCCAGCCTTTTCTGCCGCGTTAGCATCCCAGTCAATGGTCACCGGCTGCTTCTCGATCTCTTCCTCATCCACGGAGAAGAAACGCAGACTACCCTGCTGTAATTCCACAACTTCCTGATTGTCTACATAATATACGGTTCTGGTATATTTCAGTATCGCAGGAACATCGGAAGCGATAAAGCTGCCGTTGTCGCTCTTTCCTACGATCAGCGGGCTGTCCTTGCGGGCTGCAAAAATCTTATCCGGCTGATCTGCAAACATGATTCCCAGCGCATAAGAGCCTTCCACACGATGAAGCACCTTCGTGATGGCTTCCAGAGGATTTCCCTTGTAATAATAGTCTAACAGATGTGCCAATACCTCGGTATCAGTCTCGGATACGAACTGATACCCCTTATCCTGCATCTTTTTCTTCAGGGGAATATAGTTCTCGATAATGCCGTTGTGTACCACGGCAATGGTTCCCGCATTGTTCATATGCGGATGGGAATTGATATCGCTGGGAGCTCCGTGAGTTGCCCAACGGGTATGTCCGATACCGGAGGTTCCTTTCATATTCTCTCCGCCGTGGGTCAGGTTCTCCAGAACCTTAAGTCTTCCCACTGCTTTTCTGGTGTTGATCTTCTCACCGTCAAAAATCGCCATACCTGCGGAATCATATCCACGGTATTCCAACTTGGACAGACCGTCCAGAATGATCGGTGCTGCCTGTTCTGTTCCAATATAACCTACAATACCACACATAGTCATACATCCTTTCTGTTCTGTTTCCAGTATTCCTTGTTGGAAGTAAAAGCAAGTACCCATTTTTTCGGGAGCCTGCGATAGTTCTTTCCCAGTAAATAACCTGCATATTTACAGGCGCATTGCATATAAAAATGGGGCAATCCGGCAGACATATGGTTGTTGCGCAAATATACCGTCACATCTTTCACCATTCGTTTTCCCTCGGACTCCGAAGGATATGCTGCAAAAATCTCGGGATGCTCTGCCTGCGATACTCCCAGGTCAAAGTTTCTGTGGAACTGCTGCCCGTTGGTATAATTATGAGAATGCACCACCTGCGCATCCGCCGCATAAGCCACAGAGTATCCTGCTTCCACCGCCTTTGCCGCATAGATCATATCTTCATTAAATATCGTATGTCTGACGAACCCGCCCAGTTCCTCATAGATCTCCCGGCGATAGGCCGCACAGACATTGGAGCAGAAAAAGGTCTTGATCCCCAGGCTGTCCAGGTCTGCTGCCGATTTGATCCGGGACTTTGCCGGATAGTTAAATTCTCTGGTATAGCTCTCCACCGGTGTCGAATCCTCTCTGGGCAGCTGTCTCGCATAGGCCACCGCCACTTCCCCCTGCAGGGGTTCCACCAGTTTTTCGATCAGCCTGTCATCTTTCGGCATGGCATCCTGTGTCATCATCACGAAGACATCCGCGGAAGACTTTTTTACTCCCATCCGTCTCGTACCGCCATGATCGAACTCTCTTTTGGATACATGGTATACCTTGATATTCTGATAGGTTTCCAGAAATCTGATCCCGTAGATCAGCTGTTCAAAATATTTTTCTTCTGTATTCAGAAGAATCACCTGATGTACCGGTACGCTCTGACTGCCCAGTTTATCCAATAATGTAAATAATTCTTTTCCCGGCTTATACAGGGGAATGATCACATCTATCTCCATGTCAGAGCGCTCCTCACTTTTCCAATCTCTGGTTCATTATACTTTAACTCTTATTGCGGCACAAGCCTTTTCCTACTGTCCAAAAGGCTTATAACCTTCTGGGTAATGCACAAGGGAGCCCCGGCAGATTCCGGAAGACTCCCTTGTATTCCTGTTGCTTTACTCTATACACTGTTTCTTACTTATTCATATAAGGTGATGTGTCAGATTCAATCTTATTGCTGTATTCCTTCACGTTGCTGGTTACGGAATAGTTGGCATCATCAAACAGGAACTGATGCAGCCATACTACATTGCTTTCGAGATTTACCGGAATAACACAGCTTCCCTTTGCACCGATATTGCCGGTGTCACGCATGGTCTCTTCGGGGAAACCTCCTTCGTCCACTATGCGATAATTTGAAATATTGCCCAGCAGATCCAGGATGTCCTTGGAATCCAGACTGGTGTAAATGTCGTCGATGGCACTGTTGAATACCTTGGACAATGTTGCATAATCTGCTTTCTTTGCCTGATCTTCGATTGCCTGAATGACTTCACGCTGACGGGCAGCACGCTTAAAGTCGTTACCAGCGGTATAACGGATACGGCAGTAAGCAGTAGCCTGCAGACCATTCAACAGCTGCATACCGGTCTCAGTTACCGGTGTATAATCGCATTTCAAAACTTCTGCAATACCGATCTGATAGTTGTTGATATGCTTGATCTCCTCAGAGTCCACATCAATATAGATACCGCCCAGACCGTCGATCACTTCGCTCAGTCCTTTATAGCCTACGGTCACAAAGTTCGTAATATCCATATCCAGATTCATGTTCAGCATCTTAACCGCCTGCTCTGCTCCGCCATAGGAATAAGCGGCATTGCATTTCTGGTAGGAATCCGTACCGATATTCAGGTACGTATCACGATATACGCTGACCAGTTTGATATCACCGGTATCCATGTTGATGCTGGCGATCATGATACTATCGCTTCGGCTGCCCTTGTACAACAGGCTTTCCTTGGTGGCATCCACACCGAACAGGGCAATGTTCATATAGCCCTTCATAGTTTCATCCTGCTTCACCTCTTCGGGAATCTGAAGTTCTTCTGTCTCCAGAACGGTTACCTTGGGGCCCTCATTGCTGGTATGAGTCATTACCAGATACAATAATGCTACCATGAACAGGATCACTACGATCTCTATGCCAAAGATGATAACCTTTTTTCTCTTCTTGGCTGCACGCTGTTTGGCAGACATTCTCTTCTGTCCGTTCGCAGCTCCGGTTCTCTGTCCACTGCCGGCAGGTCTCTGACCGCTTCCGGCGGGTCTCTGTCCTGTAGGTCTCTGTGCGCTTCCGGAAGGTTTTCTTCCGCTTCCGGCAGGTCTCTGACCATTGCCGCCATTGTTGTTAGAATTTGTTGCCATCTTGTCTTCTCCTTGTACTAATAAGCATTTTTATTGATAAATCCTGTAAAGAACGTCATAAGAATGATCTTGATATCAAATCCAATGGTCCAGTTCTCAATATAGTAAATATCATATTCGATTCTCTTCTTGATGGAGGAATCACCGCGCAAGCCATTCACCTGTGCCCATCCGGTCAGTCCCGGCCGTACCTGATGTTTTACCATGTAACGGGGAATCTCTTCCTTGAACTTTTCCACAAACTGCGGTCTTTCCGGTCTGGGACCGACCAGACTCATATCTCCTTTTAAGATATTGAACAGCTGGGGAAGTTCATCGATACTGGTACGTCTGAGAACCTTACCGATACCGGTGACTCTGGGGTCATTGCGTACCGTCCATCCCTTTTTCTCTTCCGCCGCCGTCTGCATTGCCATGCTGCGGAATTTGTACATATAAAACGGCTTATTATGAAGTCCTACCCGTTCCTGCTTAAAGATCACCGGTCCCGGGCTGGACAGCTTTACCAGAATTGCTGATATGAGCATGATCGGTGAGGTAATAATGATACCGAAAATGGAACCAACGATATCCATTGCCCGCTTGATCACCATATTGCCTGTGTTCGTCAGCGGTACATACCGGATATTGATCACCGGTAATCCCATCAGATCCTCCGTATAGGGTCTGCTGGGGATCAGACTGCTGTAATCCGGAATGAATTTGGTGTGCACCCCGGATTTCTCACAGATATCCACCACACCTTCCAGATAATCATAATCCTTCAGGGAAAGTGTGATTGCGATTTCATCCAGCTTGTTCTCCGGAAGGATGTATTCCAGATTACCAAGCGTTCCCAGTACTTTCACTCCCTTATAGGTCGTGCCGCCCGGGATGTGCTCATCCAGAATACCACACACTACATATCCCCATTGGGGATTGCTGAGGATTCTGTCGATATATTCCTCCGCCGCCCGGGAATAACCTACCAGCAAAATATGCTTCAGATTGTATCCTTTTTTCCGTATGGAACGCAATGCCTTGCGCATGATGATACGGAATACGGAAGTCAGAAAAACATTCAGGACATAAAAAATTGCCATGACGGATCGTGAAAAATTGATCTCACGGATGATCATATACAAAATAATGATCAAAGCCGCCAGGCCAATGGTATTCGCCTGCAGGATACTGTATATCTCATGTCTGCGGCGAACCGTACGCTTCGGGGAATACACACTGCACCGGTAATACAGGAACATATAACCGGGTACAATAAAGGGAAGCAGCATATAATAATCCTGCACCGGCAGGACACCGATCCCCGGACCGTCATTTAAGATATAAAATTTGATATAATAGGCAAGGACAAAAGATGCTGCCGTGATCAGCGCATCTATTATCACAAGAAGCCTGTTAAAGACTTTCTGGTTGTCTTTTATCATACGGGTCACCCAATCTTTAAGTCCGAAAAGCTTCTTTTCAACGATTTCATTCTACAATAACGGTGGTTTTTTCTCAACTTAAGAATTTATGAAGCAATTTCTTAAGATTTCATAAGAATTCGAAAAACATTCAGGTATAATTGCCACTGAATCTTCACATAATTCCATAGATGGCTCCATTGAAAGTGCACCTTTGCCTGCTTTCCCACAGGACCCACGGTACGTTTCCACCCTTCGGCCAATCCCTTTAAATATAGTTTTCCCATTCTCTTCTTACAAAAAAACAGAAATTTTATACCAAATCCAAGCAAAAAGAACGGCAGATTCAGGATCCACTGTAGTAGCGGCATATTTTTGCCGATGACATAGATATTATTGGAAGAAGAAAGTTCCGTTTTCCGGGAATTGTAGCGGGATCCCGTAGAAGCACTGCCGTAATGCAGAACGGATGCCGTCGGCTCGTACCGGTTCTCATAGCCGTAGATCCGGGCACGGTAACCGATATCCAGATCTTCCAGATAGGCAAAATGCGCTTCGTCAAAATAACCGATCTCCTCAAATACCTGACGCCTGTAAATTGCCGCTCCGCCACAGGCTGAGAATATGCTGACATTCTTGTCATAATCCACAGCAGGCCGGCCTTTTCCCCGGGAATATGCCCATCCCAGAACACAGTAGCGGTCTCCCGCATCATCCAGCAGCTCTGGCTTATCCCACATAAGCATTTTGGCGCTGACGGAAAAGATCTTTTCATCCTTCCGAATGGCATCATACAGTCCTTTCACAAATCCAGATTCTACTCTGGTATCGTTGTTCAACAGGATCACATAGGGGCTTCGTGCCTCCCGGATTCCCAGATTCACCGCATGACAGAAGCCGGTGTTCTCCGGCAGGGCGATCAGACGCACCTGCGGTTTTCCCCCCTCTTCTGCCAGTGCCTCTTTTTTGCGACACCATTCGCTGTCCAGATATTCCACGCTCCCGTCAGCAGAGCCATTGTCTATGATCAGCACTTCATATTCCGGTGCATTTTCCTGTCCCTGACACAGGGAAGCCATGCATTCCGGTAAATATTTCATTCCGTTGTAATTGGGTATAACGACGGTTACTTCCTTCATAGTCTCTCCCATTTCTCCGGATACTCCGGCAGATACAGCAGTCTTCCCCGTTTTCGTAATGCGTCCGATAATTGCAGACTTAAAAGCCGGATATCTGCCCCGGCAGGCAGTGTGGAGCTGTCAAATACCGGCTGTTGTTCCGGACCTCTTACTACTTCCGTATAAGGCACTCCCACGATTTTTTCAAACAATTCCCTGTCAGCTGACCGGATCCTGATGCAGCGAAGGTCTAACGCTTCTGCATCCTGGGACAGCTCCGCCCGGTGAAGATAACCGCCAAAGTCCTTCGGCAGTCCCTCGTAGAACACCTTTCCGTCCGCAGTCATTCTGCCGCCGGCGATCCTGCCGCGGTTTTTCCCAGACAGCACTCTGCCACCTACGGCAGCCACATCCGGTCTCTCCTGTAATACCTCTGTATATTGTAACCGATAAAATCCTACATGTCTGGTCTCCTCTGCCTTTGCCGGGATCCCACGTTCTGCCGCATGATCCTGCAGTGCACGCAGCCCCGCTTCGTAAGCATATTTCTTGCTGTGGGGATTGGCTGCTGTAGATGCTTCATGGCATCTCCAGTGATACAGCACTCTGGGAATATGAAGAATTCTCTCCTCCCCGGAGCGGTCATCTGCAGCCAGCACCTCTGACACTGCCCGCAGCACCAGATCATAGTCCTGGGCACCGTCGCATTCTGGCCGGAAGGCAAGTTTCTTCATCAGATCTGCATCCATCACCAGAAAATGGCAGATATAGTTATTACTCAGGATTAAATCGTAATTAAAGTCTTCTTTATGGTTGGGATCGTAATATTTTGTCTCATCCCCGTTGCATTTGTCTTCATCCGAATAAGCGAATGCGACTCTGACACCTCTGTCATTTGCTTTGGTAATAGCATCTGCCATCTCATACAGAGCATCCGGTGTCAATACATCATCATGATCCAGCAGGCCGATATATTCTCCCCTTGCATAGGGTAATGCCTGATTGGTATTCGCCGCAATTCCGGCATTTTCCGTAAGGTGTATATAGTGGATCCTTGCATCCGCTGCAATAGTTTCCGCATTTTCCAGGAGCCGTTCTGTCAGGAATCCCTGATTTGTCAACGTCTCCTCCACACTGTGATCCTCTGTGGCATCCGCCAGAATCAGTTCCCAGTGAGGATAGCTCTGTTGCATAACGCTTGTTATCATTCTGTTCAGATAGATTTCCGGGGTGCGGTACAACGGCACCACAATGCTGAGTGTAACCGGATTATCCCATTTTCTGCAACTTTGCCTTTCCAGTTCCTCTTCCGGACAGGGCACATAAAAATAGCGGTCTGTCTCTGTCAGGCGTTCCCTTACAGAGATCCAGGTTTCCCTCAGGCCGTTGCGTTGCAAATAATATAGAGTTTTCTTAAGGTTTGCTATGTTCAGCTTTGCCACGGATACCTCCACTTTTATAAAAGAGCAAATCGCCCTTCCCGGGCGATTCGCTCTTAAAAATAACATTAACTATTCAGAACCCCATTCGCAAAATCGCTCTTCCAGAGCTTTCCTGAATAACATACTTGCATGCTATTTGCTCATGGTGGTTACAGTACAGCCTTTACATCCTCGGTCAGCTTCTCTACCTTGGCCTGTGCATCCTCTATGCTGTTACCTTTAACACCCATGTAGAACTTGATCTTGGGCTCGGTTCCGGAAGGACGGGCGCAGCACCATGCATTGTCGGGAAGTTCAAAATACAGGACATTAGACTTGGGAAGTCCGGTAGTAGTCTTCTCGCCGCTCTCCATGTCGATGACTACATCGTTCAGATAGTCACGGAATTTCTCCACTTTCAGGTCACCGAATGCCTTGGGCGGATTCTTACGAAGCTTATCCATGATCTCGGCGATCTGTCTTGCACCGTCGATACCCTTCATGGTAATGGTGTACTGGGTCTCCTTGAAGTAACCGTATTTCTCATACATGGATACCATCATATCCCACAGAGTCATGTTGTGCTTCTTGCAGTAAGCCGCCACTTCACACAGACACATAACTGCTACAACTGCATCCTTATCTCTTGCATGAGTACCTGCCAGACAGCCGTAGCTCTCTTCCAGACCGAATACATAATTGTTGCTGCCGGTCTGCTCGAAGAACTTGATCTGCTCACCGATGAACTTGAAGCCGGTCAGTACTTCGATCAGCTTTACACCATAAGCTTCGGTGATGGGCTTGGTCATATTGGTGGTAACGATGGTGGTTACCAGTGCTGGATTCTCGGGCATAGCGCCGGTAGCAGTCTTCTCTCTCAGGATATATTCTGCGATCAGCATACCGGACATGTTACCGGTAAATGCCACATACTCGCCGGTCTTGGTATCCTTGGCATACACACCCAGACGGTCTGCATCGGGATCGGTTGCCAGAACGATGTCCGCATCCTTCTCCTTGGCCAGACGCAGTGCGTATGTAAATGCCTTGGGATCCTCAGGGTTCGGGTAATCCAGTGTGGTGAAGTTTGGATCCGGATTCTCCTGTTCGGGAACTACATAGACGTGCTTAAATCCCAGCTCGGACAGGATACGTCTTACCGGCTTGTTACCGGTACCGCATAACGGAGTATATACGATCTTGATGTCATCAGCCATTTCCTGAATAACATCGGGATGAATGATCTGCTTCTTCAGCTCAGCCATGTACTTGTCATCGATCTCTTTACCGATCACCTGATAGAGGCCTGCTTTTTCCGCATCTTCTCTGCTCATGGTCTTCACGGTATGATAATCCTTGATGGCCTGTACTTCGGTGATGATGTCCTTATCGATAGGAGCGGTTACCTGTGCGCCGTCCTCCCAGTATACTTTGTAGCCGTTGTACTCAGGAGGGTTGTGGCTTGCAGTCACTACGATACCTGCGGTACATCCCAGCGTACGAAGGGCAAAGGACAGTTCCGGGGTAGGTCTTAAAGATTCAAAAATGTATGCCTTGATGCCATTGGCTGCCAGGCATCTTGCTGCCTCATCGGAAAACTCGGGAGACATGCGGCGGGAGTCAAATGCGATAGCCACACCCTTGCTCTGGGTGCCGCGCTTAATGATATAATTAGCAAGACCCTGAGTTGCCTTACGAACGGTATATACGTTCATGCGGTTGGTTCCTGCACCGATCACGCCACGTAAACCGCCGGTACCGAATTCCAGTTCCTTGTAAAAACGATCTTCCACTTCTGCCTCGTTGTTGCGGATTGCCAGAAGTTCATCCTTGGTCTTCTGGTCAAAATAATCATCATTCAACCAGAAATTCAGTTCGTCCATATAACTCATTTTCCTATCCTCCTGTTTTATCGCTATCTTTATCTTTCTTCAGTAAACGCTCTCCGCCATTATTCTACCATAGATTACCTTTACTGAAAAGAGCAATTTAACGTCCGCTAACCGGATCTCTCAGCGCATAGTCACTGCGATCCAGAGAGAAATTCGGGTTGTAATAGGGGTCTCCTGCTTCCAGCTCTGCCTTCCATTTTTCACGGAAATGCTCGGATTCTTTGTTGTAACGCTCCGCCTTCTCTCCCTGATCATCCAGACCTCTGGAAATAGATTCATAATGATACAGTTCCGCAAAAGGGGTCCATACATTCAGCAGTCCCAGTTTGCGCAGTTTCAGGCAGAAATCCACGTCATTCAGAGAGATCACAAAGCTCTCGTCCAGTCCTCCCACCTGCTCATACAGACTCTTTTTCACCAACAGACATGCTCCGGTCACTGCCGTGGCATTCTGGGTATAACACAGGCGTCCCATGTAGCCGAGGTTCTGTACCGGAATACGATAATGGGTATGTCCTGCGGTGCGATGTGCCCCCAGTCCGATGACTACACCGGCATGCTGGATCGTCTTGTCCGCATAATACAGCTTTGCACCTACGGCACCCACATCTTCCCGCTGTGCATACATCAGCATCTCTTCCATCCAGTTGGCAGTGATCACTTCCGTATCATTGTTCAGCAAAAGGATATAATCTCCGGTGGCATAGGATACTCCCAGATTATTTACAGCAGAATAATTAAAGTCACCATGATAGGTCACCACAGAGATCCGGCCGTCCTCGCTGTGCAGAATCCCGCCGTCATGACCGCAGACGGTATGCAGCTTGCATCTCTCTGCGTAGGAATCATTGCCGGACAATCCCAGCAGCTGGGAATAGTAATCCCGGATTTCCGGTGTGGTGCTGTTGTTCTCCACCACGATGATCTCGTAGTTGCTCCAGGTGCTGTTCTTCTGAATAGAAGTAATACATCTCTTCAGATCTTCCACGTGATCCTTGTTGGCGATCACGATGGAGATCTTCGGATCTCCCAGAATCTGATAGCGGATCCGGAAAATTGTGGCACAGGCTCTGGTACTGGTGATCTGAAAATGTTTGAATCCATGCTTTTTCAGATGATCCGCCACGGCACCCTTTGCCGCCTCGATGGCATAGGGCTTTGCGTCAATACTGGCGGCGGTACTGCCCGCATGGCTTCTCCAGTAATACATCAGTCTGGGCACATGTACGATCTTTTGTGCTCTGTCCGTCAGACGCAGGATCATATCGTGGTCCTGCGCACCGTCAAAAGCCGTACGGAACAGTTCCTCGCCTTCCAGAAGTTTTCTGGAAAAGACGCTGAAATGACAGATATAATTGTTGGCCCGCAGATTATCCGGTGCATAATCCGGCTTAAAATGCATGGTCAGCATTTTATTAATATTGTCCTCCTGGAAGGTGGTCTCATCACAGTACAGATAATCCGCACCCTGTTCATTGATTTCCTTGACATAGGCATACAATACGGAAGGATGCAGAATGTCATCCTGATCGAACAGTCCGATATAGTCTCCAGTGGCCAGCTTGTAACACTCATTGGTGTTGTAGGAAATACCTCCGTTATGGTCCAGGTGCTTATATACAATACGGCCATCTGATTTCGCCGCGTACTCCTTGCAGAGTTCTTCGATGTAAGCATGTTCCGCATCGGAACCGTCCGCCAGACACAGTTCCCAGTTCTGATAGGTCTGGTTCATGACGCAGTCCAGCATCTGTATCTGGAACTCTCTCTTGTTATTCCACAACGGCACGAGAATACTGATCTTCGGCATATAGGGGAATACCGTTTCTTCCTCTTTCTTCCTCTGCTCCGCGTCGGGAAAGCTTCCGGTACCGTAGGATTCCATCAGGCTCTTCTGGTGACTCTTGTTACGGATCTTCCGCAGAATATCTTTGGGACCACCGCAATGAGACAGCCGTTCCTTCTGTCTCTGGGCAAAATGGATCACACTCCTGGCAGGTCCTGTAGCCTTCCAGAATTTATTTTTCTTGATTCGGTCCAGTTTGAACTGCAGATCTTCCTTCTCCGATTCCAGTACTACGATCTTGTCCGCCAGATCCGCACATTTTTCATGCTCTCTCTCGTAGGCTTCCTTATAATTGATCTCGGTGTTGCTCTCTGACATATGTCTCCTCCGTGATGCTTTCACCGCATTTTAGCGGATCATGCATCTGTTTTATTCTTTTGCTGCCGGAAGCTCTACGGTCAGATATTTTCCCGTAGTATTCCAAAGTTTCAGCTTGCTGACACGATTCACCACAAGAACAGCGATCGTATAGTTTCCAGCCGGCAGTTGTTCTCCTTCTCTGAGGACACAAAAGCCGCCCAATGCCACATTTTTCTGATCCGGAAGATTTTCCTCCAGTTCCTGTCGGTAGGCAGGCATCAACTGCATGGACCACACATCCTGTCCTTCTGTTTCCCCACAGGGAATCAGCAACAGATGTTTTTCATAGCAGGCATTATCGTCTCCCAGAATTACACTGTATCCCTGGATCCGCTCCGGTCCCGCTGTCTCTACTCTGGCCATCAGGCAGTTATCCCTGCGGATCTTCTGTAATTCCTCTCCGCCAGGAAGTCCCCTTTTCCAGAAAGGCTCCTGTAAAACATTCCGATCTGTCAGATATGCCGGAACCACACGGCCGTCCAGTCCCTCCCGGTTCAGCCCCTTCGGGTAAAAAGGATCCTCTCCCCGGAACTGTGGATGCATCTGGTAGAGCAGTTCTCTCTCCTGTACCAGACGCTGCATTTTCTCAGGACTTTCATCGCTTCCCCGGCTGAGAGATTCATGGTGATATGCAAAGCTGTCGTTCCACACCACATTGTAGTATCCCATTTCCAGAAGCCGGAAGCCCAGTTCCACATCATTATAGGCTACCCGCAACACTTCCCGGAATCCTCCGGCCTCCCGGAACACCTCTGTCCGGATCAGGAGACAGGCTCCCGTCACGGCCACACAATCCTGTGTAAAACGGTTCCGTCCAAAATAGTAGCTTCTGTCATCCTCCATAAACTGTAGCTTATGCACCGGTCCCACCGGCAGATTGACAATGCCGTCATGCTGGATCTTCACGGAATCCGGATAATAAAGTTTCAGTCCCACACTGCCCACATAAGGCTGCAAGGCTCTGGACACCATTTTATCCAGCCAGTCATTCTCACATAATTCAATATCATCATTTAAGAACAGCAGCAGCTTGCCATCTGCCAGTTCTGCGCCACGATTACACATGGTGGAAAAATTGAACTCCGCAGGCTCATATACATACCGGATCGGTGTTCCGGCTGTCCGGATTTCTTCCACCAGCTGTTCTGTTTTTTTCCTGTTTTCCTCGTTACTTCCATTATCTATCAGCAGGATTTCCACTGGGACACTGCCCTGCGGGCGTTGCGTCAGCGACCGCAGACATTTTCCCAGTACGGAAGGATTATCTTTGGAAGGAATGATCACAGAGACCCTAAGCTCTCTGGCGAACAGTTCTCTGGCTTCCTCTGCCGCTTTGGCCGCCAGTTCCACGGACAGTTTTGCGGATTCCGCTGCCGTCCGGTACTCTTCCCAGGGGTTCTGCTCATCTTCCGCTTTCTCCCAGCTGGTTTCTGCCGGTCCCTGCAGTCCGATTCCCGCAGTACCAAAAGTGCCGTGAAACAGCACTTCTTCCAGATGTCCAATGGTATGACAGCCTCTCTCAAATCCACCGGCCGCCAGAAACAGCCGGTCCATCAGGGGACGGATCTCTTCCGCTTTCGAAAATACTATTTCCCTGCCGGTGCTCTCTCCTTCTGTCACAGCCCCGGGCTCCCCCAGTTTCTGCAACAGTCTGCTCCGCACTGCCACGACGCTTCCCACATAGAAGAAAGCCCGGTAGGTATCCGGAGCCCAGCAAGGCTTGAACCAGGGGATCACACGCTCTCCGTTCTCTGACAGCAGATCTTCATCTCCATAGACGATCTCTGCCTCCGGATGCTTCACAAAATACGCATTGATCCGCTCCACAGCATTTTCCGCCAGCTGTCCTTTCTGCTGCCTGTAGATCACGAATTCCGCAAGACCGGATCTTTCCCCGATCTCTGTGACCACTGTTTCCGCAATCTTTTTTTCCTGCTCCGCAGCCCATTGCGCGTAGGTCACCCGCAGCTTTGCCAGTTCTGCTTCATACTTTTTATCCTGTTGTCTGACAAGCATCTGCTTTACTGACGTCCGAATGCTCAAGTCTCCTGTCTCCTTAGAAAAATTTTTTCACCGCTCCCGCCATGTCACTTGCCACAGCAAGGGGAATCTGCACGATCTCCATTTTCACAGTCAGGATGTTCTCTGCCTTTCTGTTCAATGCATCCACCCGGATCGTCAGATTCGGATCCTCCGTGGGAAATACCACGCTGGGATGCTCCGCACCGTCTGCGGACTTTATGATTTTTCCATTGGTGGTAACGATCTTTTTGTCCTGCACAGGAACTGGCTGTCCGTTCATGGTAAGCTCCCGGATTTTACACACGCAGGCGCACATGGCCGGATCCAGCCGTAAATAATGGACATTTCCATCGAAATTCACCGTAAATTCCGCCTGTTTTTCCTCTGCATAGACGTTCTCCGGGAAATAAGAATTTTCTTCGGAAAATCCCTGTCCCTTGTCCTCATAGATCTGTACCCTGAGTTCTCCCTCCGTCTGACGGAACCGTCCGATCCATTCCGTAGGCTTATAAATTTCGCCGCCTAAGAGATTGCGGATCTCACCCATGGACAATTTCTGTCCGGTCACATATTTCTGAAATTCCATCTCCTGCTCTCTGTACTGTCTGGCTTCGTTTTCCGTGATGCCCAGACGATCCAGAATACGATCCAGTTCCAGTGCATTACGTCTTTCATCTTCCAGTACATAACAGTATACAGCCCGGAAGGCCAGAGCTCTGGTCTCTATGGGACGGTCAAAAGTCCATTCATAATCAATCAGTGTCCAGTGGTCACCATCCACCAGAATATTGGCAAAGATCAGATCAAAGTCTGCCACCGGCACATCCTCCCCGTAGCCCACTCTCTCCAGATATTCTGCGAACAGGTTGTGAAATTCCTCCACATCCTGTCTGTCCAGGCACTCGTCCATCAGTTCCGACAGCGGTCTGCCCGGCACGAACTCAAATTCCGCATAAGGTATGCCGTTCTCTTCTCCCAGATGGCAGACATTGACATCCAGACTGCTTCCCGCATACCGTTCCTTCAATTTTTCATAAGCCTCCGGCATATGACGCACATGGGCTTCCGCTTCTTTTGTCAGCGGATATTTTCGGACCGTCTTACAGCCTTCCTTGTCCCGCAGGATCTCGGTGCGGATCCGGAAGCTTTCCGCACGGTCATTGGAATATCTGGCATATTTCAGATCCAGAGGTGCTCCGATCACCGCCATATAGGAATTGGAAAAAACGGAAAACAATCCTTCCTCCACAATTCCGTCAAAAGCACTCTTCTCATCGAACAACAGCATTCTGTCCCGGTCAAAATTCCGCAGATTGTTGGACAGCTCTCCACGTCCTGGAAGATAAGCATCGGAATAGACTGTGGTCATAAATTTATAATCGGGATACGGATAATAAAAGCTGCGTTCTCCCACACCGCAGGCATCGAAAATGCGCTCCAGCTTTTTCCGGGAAAACGTGCGTACCACACCGCCCTCCGGATAATTTTCAATGCCGGAAAACCAGCTGCCCAGATGATCTTCCTTGCATCCGGCAAAATATTTCAATCCGTATTTGTTCTCAATGGCAATCACGATCCTGCCGTCCGGTGCCAGATGCTTCTGCAGGATCTTAAGAAAATCCCCGTAAGGCGTCTTGCCGCCTATGTAAGCCTGTCCATACTCAAAAACACCGATCAGACAAATATAGTCATAGTCTGCGGGAAGTTCCGGTTCCACATCCGTGAAATTGCCCACATGGATCGTCACATTTTCACATTCGCTGTGGCGGTAGGCGTTGATCAGGCTACGCTTCTTCGAGAGATCCACACAGGTCACTTCCCCGGCTTTTCTTGCCAGTGCACCCGTGATGGCTCCGCATCCGCTGCCCACTTCCAGCACTTTCTCTGTTTTCTGTATGGGAAGGAAATCCACGATATTTTCCCGGAGAGCAGACAAATGATACAGGATCGGCCAGCTCTTTCGCTCCGCAATGATCCTGTCATATTCCACCGTACTGTATTTTTTTACAATGTCTAAGATCTCGTCCTCCACACTGCCGTCGCAATAATAATCCTCGCCGGGATATTTATCCAGATTCAGTGTGATCTTCCCGATGGTCTCTGTCATTCCTTACTTCTCCTCCGCATCCCATACTTTTGTTTCGGAATCCATATCATAATATCCTACGGTGTTCTTGTCCGATACCACCGTAATATTCAAGGCATCATACAGTCTGTGATATACCTCGAAGGTATCCTGATTGTAGCCGGTCACTCCCAGAGACAGCAGATACTCACCACCCTGTAAGTTCATCTTCTGGGTAAAAGTCACATTTTTCACCTCTCCCGGCTCCACGCTGTCCAGAAAAGCCTTTTCAATCATGGTATTTGTACCGGTGATCTCCACACCGATGACGTTTTTTACAGAAAATGCAAAAATGGGGGCCGGAATATGATCCATAAAACGAACCCGCATATGGATGGTAAACATACTGCCCTTCAGGATCGCATTGGTGGGAACCCCTCTGTCATCCGTAATGTAAAATTCCTCAATCTGTGCCTGCTTCGTACCGTATTCCAGGGCATTGGGATTCTGCCCCTTGGCCTCCATGGAAGCCTGGGAAGCATCGGTCCCCTTCTCATCTGCTTTTTGGGCAGCTGCTCTCTGCAGGTCTTCATCATCCAGCAGACTGGCAGTCTCTTCTCCCACACTCTCCGGGCCGTCATACTGTCCCACCAATACCCTCTTGTAGGTGTCGATCATAGCCTTGGGACTGCCTTCGCCCAGGATATTTCCCTGATTCAGCAGATATACACGGTCACAATATTTGCTGATACTGCTCAGATCATGACTGACGAACACAATGGTCTTGCCCATCTTCTTGAATTCTTCGAATTTATGATAACATTTTGCCTGGAAAAATACGTCACCGACACTCAGAGCCTCATCCACGATCAGGATCTCCGGCTCGATATTGATGGCCACCGCAAAGGCCAGCCGGACGAACATACCGCTGGAATAAGTCTTCACCGGCTGATAGACGTAATCTCCGATATCCGCAAAACTTAAGATCTCCGGAAGCTTTGCCTCGATCTCCTTCTCGGAAAATCCCATCATCGTCCCGTTCAGATACACATTTTCAATGCCGTTATATTCCATATTGAATCCGGCACCCAGCTCCAGCAGAGCGGAAATACGGCCATTTACCAGCACTCTTCCCGAAGTGGGATTCAATACACCGGTGATGATCTTCAGGATCGTGGATTTACCGGAACCGTTGGTACCGATAATACCCACCGTTTCTCCCTGATAGATCTTCATGTCCACACCCTTCAGGGCATAGTGAAGCTTATGCTTCGTCTTTTTTCCGAAGCCGAAAGCCTCCTTCATCCGATCTGAGGGCTTATCATATAGTTTATAGATCTTCTGGACATTATCGACTTCAATGGCCAGCTTTTTCTTTTCCTGCATCAATTTTAATCCTCGCTTATCAGCGTTACACTGTCTTTGTCATACCATATGGCCAGAGAACGGTTGGCCTCGTTATTTTCATCCTCCGAGAGGTCTCCCATGCACAAAAACCAGGGCTTGTAGTGATAAGGTTGCAGCTGTACATCATCCTCATCTCCCAATAGCTTCTCCACCCGTTCCAGATATTCCTGATGGAAATTATACGCTTCTCCGGTATGCACATAGTAATAGGCCCCATAAGCCGAATAATGTCCTGCCTGATTGGGTGACACCTGAAAGATCATGATAAATTCCAGACCCATAATCGCATAAAACCACCACACTGCGGCTCCGTTCCAGTTCGCCAGCCATCTTGCCGTGCTGCCTGATGCCTTCTTCTGCAGTCTTTGCTGCAGCCAGCCACACCAGTATATTTCGTTCAGGAACAACAGCAATAAATATGTGATCTTCACCGCATTCAGAGTTCTGGACAATCCGGCATGTCCGAGGGAATACAGGCTTGGGGTGTAACCGGTGGCATACAGGCAGAAGGACCACAGCAGTACGACTCCCGGATACCGGAAACGATACTCCGTCTCCTTAAGTGCCTGCCAGATCAGGGGTAACAGCATCACCATTACCATAAGAACAATAGATCCCGTAAACTCTGGAAGATGTTTTACTCCTTCCAGAAAAGATCTGCCGATGGACTCCAGGGGACTGTATCCCCAGCCGACATAGCTGCGGGCCCGCACGGAATTGCCCGGTGCCGCTACATTCAGCCCAAATCCTATAATGTATACCAGCGTAGCAGGCAACAGCCACAGTCCCTTTTTCCGGTGTTCCACTACCACACTTATAAACAGAATCGTCAACAGCGATAAGAGTCCCTGCAATGCCGTGACAAAATTGCTTCCGGCCGTGATCATGGAAAGCAGTACCGAGGCCGTAAATAGCAGTCCGGCAGCAGTTCTTCCTTCTGCTCTCTCCAGGCAGATTGCCACAGACAACATCAACAATCCAAAGCCGTGCATTCCCACGTAATGAACTCCGCCGTTATACCAGTAGAAGCCACTCTGTGCGGAATAAATAAACATAAAGACTGCCACTGTAATCACTGCCTGTGCTGCCAGGCCGGTCCACTTTTCCATGCCCAGTACTTTCCGCAGGATCACATGGGTAAATGTCATGGTACCCGCCAGCAATAGCAGCAGGATGAACACTGGACCGAGGAAATAATACTGTTCTCCCCAGATTGCCGGCATCAATGCCATAAAGAAAATAGAAGAATAGGTTCCCTGCCACGCATACCACTGCGTTCTGGAGCAATCCAGTGCACCGGAGATGGCAGCCCATTTTGACTGTTCCTGCTCCATGGCAGCTCTGGCAAATCTTCCGAAATTGTAATCATCATAATACGGAACCGCATAGACTGTCAGACGAAACAATGGAATCAGCGTCAACAGCAGCAGTCCGCAGCATCCCACGGCCAGCAGGATCTTTCCCGGCTTCCATAACCAAAATTTTCTAAATTTTTCACGAGCACCCTTCAATTACTTTCACCCTTTCTGTTTTCCCCACAACAGTTTTGTAATGCAGCTCCTCCCCACAAGGTTCTTCATCTATAAAAGTTTTGCTATGCTCTGTTTTTTATAATACGATTTCTCCGTTCTTCGAACTCTCGAAATCGTAACAATCATTCGTATTATAGCACGTCTGCGAAATGTACCTTCAATCGTTTGAAAATAACGGCTCCCAACCCGAACAGTACTACCGTTACGATCCAGAAATACATGGTGGAAAAGAAATCCTGGAAAAACCATTCCTTCTCATAAATAGCACTTCGATAACCGTTTACAATATACACCAGCGGATTCAGCTTCAGGATCATGATCCATTTGCCGGACAATGCATCCAGATTCCACAGAATGGGAGTGGCCCACATGCCGATCTGCAATCCGATACTGATGATCTGGGACAGATCCCGGAAAAAAACTACTACTGCACAGGTCGTGTAGCTTAGCGCCAGTACGAAAACAAACAGGCAGAAACTATAATAAATGATCTGTGTAGTATATATGGTAGGATAATATCCGTAGATAGCGGCCACGATCAACAACAGACACACAAAAAATACATGAATAAAGGTGGCTGCAATGATCTTGATGATAGGCAGGATACTGATCTTGAATACTACCTTTTTCACCAGATAATTATATTCCAGCAGTGCATTTGTCCCATTGTTCAATGCCTCACTGAAATAGAACCAGGGCACCAGTCCCGCCGTCAGGAACAATACGAAGGGTACTTCCACACCCTCCCGCAGGGGAGTACTCGTATTACCCATGATCTTATCAAAAACAATGTAATACATAGCCACCGTGACCACCGGCTGCGCCATGGCCCATACCGCACCCAGATAAGATCCCGCATATCTTTTTTTGAAATCATTTTTGGCCAGTTTCCAGATCAGATGACGGTTCTGGAACAGTTCCACCGGCAGTCCGGTGAATTTATCATACCAGTGAATAAAAGCAGCGCATGCCGCCGCGATCACTACGCAGGAAATGATCTTCTTGGCCAGTTCCTGTCCCGGATCTGCCGCAGGTCCCGGATTCTTATGGAATACAATGAGCACCGCCATGATCACTGCCGCTGTCACAAACAGGGTAATACCCGTTTTCTTACTTACCTTCATTCTCTTTTTCCTTCACGTACTGTTCCAGTGTGCCCCACTTGGTATCCTTCTCGGAAAGCGTCAGTTCCATACCTTCGGGAATCGGCCATTTTACACCGATATCCGGTGTATTGTAGGCAATACCGCCCTCATCATCGGGATGATAAAAATCCGTACATTTATAGCAGAATTCCGCATAATCCGACAGTACCAGAAAACCATGTGCAAAATTCTTCGGGATAAAGAACTGCTTCTTGTTCTCTTCAGACAAAAGCACTCCGTACCACTGGCCGAAAGTCCTGGAACCTTCCCGCAGATCCACTGCCACGTCATAGACTTCTCCGCGGATCACGCGCACCAGCTTGTCCTGAGGAAAATGTTTCTGGAAATGCAGTCCACGCAATACACCCTTCTTGGAAGCGGACTGATTGTCCTGTACGAACACCTCAGGAATTCCCGCAGCCTTGAAATCGTTATAATTGTAAGTCTCCATAAAATATCCTCTGGCATCTCCGAATACCGTAGGAGTAATGATCTTTAATCCTTCAATTTCACAGGTTTCTACTGTTATTTTACCCATTTATTTCGTCCTCACTCTTTATTTTTATTGACTATTCGTAGGTGATATTCATGTCCACACGACCTTCGATGCCGTCCACTTTTCCCTTGGAGGTATACTGCCAGGTCTTATAATATCCCTGATATAACGGAACACTGCGATACTCTGCCAGCCAGATATGATAGTTTTCCAGTCTTGCTGTCTGCAGATTATTGTTGTACCAGTTACGGCTGGCATAGACACCCGCCGTATATCCGGCATTTTCTATGGTCCTGCAGAACGCTTCACATACCAGTGTTCTGGTCTCCGCATCCAGACTGTCCGCACGGCCGTTACCGCCCGCACCTTCGGTATCGATAAATACCGGATAGTTCAGCCGGTAATCCCGGATCAGTTCGATCACCGCGGAAGCCTCTTCCACAGCTTCCTTCTCATCCACAGCCTGGGTGAAAAAGTATACGCCCACCGGAATTCCTGCGGCCTGTGCACCCTTCATGTTCGTCACGAACATGGGATCTTCCACCAGGCTTCCGGTTACCGAACCGCGGTATCCGGCACGGATAATGGCAAACTGCACTCCTGCATTTTTCACCTTATCCCAGTCGATCTCCTTGTTCCATTTGGAGACATCGATACCGACCTTTGCATTACCGGATGTGGTCTGCAGCTTCTGGATCTCTGTCTTGTCCGCATCTGCCAGAGCATCTGCCACGGCGCTGTCCTCGGCTTCTGCATCCACTTCATCCTCCGTCTTGATCAACAGGGAAATATCGTCAATGGCCAGATACTCCACTTTATCCTTGACGTGAACTCTTGTCTCACTGACCGGAACCTTATATCCCTCAATGGGAAGGAGCTCAATATAATAGTCTCCGGAATCCAGATCTCCAATGTAAATGATACCGTCCTGATCCAGATCCTTGTAATCACCCAATCCGTCCAGTCGTACGTAGAAGCTCTCCCCGGTCACCGGACTTCCTTCGTTGTCCACGATCTGGATCCGCAGATCCTTTTCTATGGAGGTGGCTACCAGAGACAGACGGTTGCTGTTATCCTTTGCAGCTTCCAGAATTGGATTTACTTCCTGATCAAAAAACGTATTATCTTTTAAAAATGCCTTCAGATCATTGCCGATCTGACCATCCGGTGAGACCGTCTCTTCTGCCTGAACGCCATTTTCCGCCGGAGATGCACTGTCACCCGCTCCGGCATTCTGAGTGCCGGATGCCGGCGGTCCGGAAGCTGCCGTAAACTGCTCCCTATTGACATACATGACCAGCAGTGCCACCAGCAGGATCACCGCCATGGAGGCCAGAATCGCCATTTTCCGCAGCTTAGAGTCCATTTGCTACCTCTACCAGATATTTTCCGTAGTTCGTCTTAAGCAGCGGCTCTGCAAGAGCAAGCAGCTGCTCTTTGTCAATGAATCCTCGCTTGAAAGCGATCTCTTCAATACAGGAAATGTACAGACCCTGTCTCTTCTGGAAAGCCGCCACAAAATCTGCCGCATCCAGAAGGGCATCATGATTGCCGGTATCCAGCCATGCAAAGCCTCTTCCCAGTGTCTCTACCTGTAAACTGCCTCTGTTCAGGTACTCGTTGTTGATGCTGGTGATCTCAATCTCTCCTCTTGCAGAGGGCTTTACATTCTTTGCGATCTCCACTACAGCATTGTCATAGAAATACAGTCCGGGAACCGCATAATTGCTCTTGGGATGCTCCGGCTTCTCCTCGATGGAAAGTGCCTTGCCGTTCTCATCAAATTCCACTACACCGTATTCTCTGGGATCACGCACATAATAGCCGAAAATAGTTGCGCCCTTTTCTCTGGCAGCTACTCTGCGCAATACTGCGGAAAAGCTCTGTCCGTAGAAAATATTATCTCCCAGTACCAGTGCCACTCTGTCATTACCGATGAAATCCGCACCGATGATAAAGGCATCTGCCAGCCCGCGGGGCTGATCCTGCACCGCATATTCCAGGCGCATGCCCAGCTGGCTGCCGTCTCCCAGCAATTCCTGAAATACCGGAAGGTCTCTGGGGGTGGAGATGATCAATACCTCTCTGATATCTGCCAGCATCAGTGTTGACAGGGGATAATAGATCATGGGTTTATCGTACACCGGCATGATCTGCTTGGAAATCGCTTTTGTCAGGGGATACAGTCTGGTTCCGGAACCTCCCGCCAGTATAATTCCTTTCATTTCGTCCTCCGATCCGCCCTTTTCGGGCTTCTTTTTACTTGTTTTTTAACACACCGAATGGGAACGACGTTCATCGTTCCCATTTAACAGGTATTCTTTACTTTTCTTCGTACATCTCATTGTAGTACTTCTGGTAATCACCGCTGGTCACATTATTCATCCAGTCTTCATGCTCGAAGTACCAGGCGATGGTCTTGCGGATGCCTTCCTTGAACATGGTCTCGGGATACCAGCCGATCTCTGCCTTGATCTTGTCTGGTGCAATGGCATATCTTCTGTCATGTCCCTTACGATCCTCCACGTAAGTGATCAGGTCGTTGTTAATATGCGCCTTGCGGGGATCGGAATCCGGAAGCATCTCCTGCAGAGTCTCAATGATAATGTGGATGATCTCGATATTCTGCTTCTCATTATGTCCGCCCACATTGTAGGTTTCGAACAGTCTTCCCTGTTCCTGTACCATATCGATAGCCTTAGCATGGTCTTCCACATACAGCCAGTCACGGACGTTCTTACCGTCACCGTAGACCGGAAGCTTTTTGCCATGCAATGCATTATTGATGATCAGAGGGATCAGCTTCTCAGGGAACTGGAAAGGGCCGTAATTGTTGGAGCAGTTGGTAATGTTGGCAGGGAAATGATAGGTATCCATATATGCCTTCACCAGCATGTCTGAGCTTGCCTTACTTGCGGAGTAAGGGCTGTGGGGATCATACGGAGTGGTCTCATAGAAGAATGCATTGTCATCATCTGGAAGAGATCCGTAGACCTCATCTGTAGATACATGCAGGAACTTCTTGCCTTCTTTGAAGCTGCCATCGGGAAGCTCCCAGGCTGCCTTGGCACAGTTCAGCATCACTGCAGTACCCAGGACATTGGTCTGTACGAAGATCTCCGGGTTGCGGATACTTCTGTCTACATGGCTTTCTGCCGCAAAATGTACCACACGGTCGATATCATTCTCTGCGAAAATTTTGCTGATGGCATCCTTGTCACAGATATTAGCCTTGACAAAGGTGTAGTTCTCACGCTTCTCCACGTCCTTGAGATTCTCAAGATTGCCTGCATAGGTCAGTGCATCCACGTTGATGATACGGATTTCATTATCGTATTTTTTAAACATGTAATGAATATAGTTGGAACCGATAAAACCGGCCCCTCCTGTTACCAGATAAGTTCTCATTTTTTCTCCGTTCTGCGCACAGCGCACATTTTTTGTTATAGATAGGGATATTTTACCATAAAACAAGCAGGATATCAACACGGCTCCTCCGCACTTCGTGCTCTCGGATCCGTGACACACATTCGCATTCCGGACTATCGTCCTACATGCTCATGTGTGTTTCATCAGCTAATGGCCAGCCGGTTCCGCCTGCAAGCAGTCTCACCGGCTGGTCATTGCTGATGTTAATATCCCAGGTAGCTGAGGTTCAGATCCACATTGCCGCTGATGCCGCTGACTTTTCCTGTGGATTTGTATTGCCACAGATCATAGCGCCCGGTGTAGGTGGGTGCTGCTGCATACTGGGCCAGCCAGATCTTGTAGCCACTCAGTGCACTTGCATCCATCTTCTGGCTGAGCCAGGTCTTGTTGGCATACACACCTGCGGTGTATCCTGCATTCTGAATGGTATTGCAGAATGCCTTACATACTGCCGTTCTGGTAGCGGAATCGATCTTATCACCTCTTCCGCCGCTTCCTTCCACATCCAGGAATACCGGATAGGAAATCTTGTAACCGCTGATACGGTCCAGTACCATGGAGGCTTCCTGTACTGCCTCGACCTCATCCACTGCCTGGGTAAAGAAGTATACACCCACTTTCAGTCCTGCTGCCGTAGCTCCCTTGATGTTGGTCTTGAAGGTAGGATCATCGATCAGTGCTCCCTGAGAGGAACCGCGATAACCCACACGGATGATCACGTAGCTGACACCGGAATTCTTCACGGCGTTCCAGTCAATTTTTCCATTCCACTTGGACACATCGATTCCCATGGTGCCGGAACCAACTACCAGAGATCCGTCACTGGCAAAATTGTATTTTGCGCCCTGAATGACCTGTTCTCCGGTAACCTTGTTGCCATCCGCTGTAAAGAAATAAAGCTTTCCGTCCAGTGTCTGCCATCCGGTGTATTTCACATCACCTTTGATAAAGAACTTAGAGGCAGTAAAGTAATCCGCATAGACTGCTTCACGATAGCTGTCACCATCCTGTACATACAGCTGTACACCGCTCTTGTCTTTCAGCTTGGTAGTTTTATCTTCTCTCGCATTGGAAGCCTTTACTGTTACTGTGCACTTGGCTTCCACCTTGTTGCTGCCTTCTGTATACGTTACCGTTACCGTAGCACTTCCCGCTTTCACGCCGGTGATAGTAATGGTCTTGCCGCTTACAGCCACAGTTGCTATACCGGTATCACTGGAAGCCGCACTTACGGTTCCACTTCCGCTGACTTTTGCGGTAACTGTATCCGTTGCCTTCGGATAAGTCGTCACTGCCGTTTTATCCAGAGTAATTGTCGCCGCCGGAGTCGCTGTAGGGGTTGCCGTAGGGGTCGCTGTAGGAGTTGCCGTAGGGGCAGCTGTCGGGGTTGCCGTAGGGGCCGCTGTAGGAGTTGCTGTTGCCGTCGGGGTTACTGTCGGAGCCACTGTGGGCTCTGCAGTCGGGGTTACTGTCGGAGCCACTGTGGGCTCTGCAGTCGGGGATACTGTCGGTTCTTTTGTAGGTTCTGCTGTCGGTTCCGCTGTTGGTTCTGCTGTAGGTCCTGCTGTAGGAGACACTTCTGCCATCCGCAGGAACTTACCGCTGTAAGCCACCGTTACGGTCTCCGGATCGGTAATGGTATCCTTGGATACTTCTTTATAAGTATTGGCAGTTGCGGTACTTGCCACCCACTGCACAGTATCCTGCAGTGTGGACTCTACAGTAGTATCCTTGATCTGTGTATCCTCTTTTGCAGCATTGATCTCAGATTCTTTCTTGATCTCATTGGAGACATCGACCTTTTTATAGGCGATATCTTTCTTTACTTCTACTTTCTGTGCTGCTGTCGGCAGAACATAGTCCTTGTATTTATCATCCGTCAGTGCGTTTACCGCTACGGAATAATTCCCCGGCGTAATACCCTTTTTATAGATAATACCGTCCATATCGTCATCAGTCCAGGTCTCGGTCTTGCCGTTGGGATCTGTGATGGTTACGCTGAAGGGTACGTTGGAGATCAGCTTGCCGGTCTTTTTATTGTTGAATTTGATCTTCAGATCCTTCTGTACAGAGACCAGCTCCAGTTCTACCGTACCGCCGTTGGTGTACTCTGCCTCTTCATATTCCTTCTGTTCTTCCGGATCTTCTTCTACCGCATTGGCTGCCGCGATCTTTGCCATCTGTGCGTCTGCCACTGCCAGAAGTCCCTGCTCACCGATCATCTGGATGCCGTCCAGCTGTGTTCCCACGCTGACGAACTCCGATACCTGTCCATCCACTGCCCGGGCACTGGCATAGACACTTCCGGTCACGATAGCCAGAATCAGTACCGCCACTCCGGTAGCTGCCATGATCCGGTCCATGGTACTCAGGTTCAGGAATTTTGTCCAGATTACAGCGATTCCGCCCTGCTTTTTGCCCCCGGTCTTTCTCCTGCCCGTGGGAGCCGGCTCTTCCTCGTAATCCTCGTCGGCATAGTACTCCTCACCGTCTTCTTCTCCGGTGTGCTCTTCCTCATCGGCGTAGTACTCCTCACCGTCGTCTTCTCCGGTGTACTCTTCCTCATCAGCATAGTACTCCTCGCCGTCTTCTTCTCCGGTGTACTCTTCCTCATCAGCATAGTACTCTTCGCCGTCTTCTTCTCCGGTGTACCCTTCCTCATCGGCATAGTACTCTTCGCCGTCTTCTTCTCCGGTGTACTCTTCCTCATCGGCATAGTATTCCTCGCCGTCGTCTTCTCCGGTGTACCCTTCCTCATCGGCATAGTACTCTTCGCCGTCAGTCTCTTCCGGATACTCTTCTTCATCGGCATAGTATTCCTCGCCGTCTTCTTCTCCGGTATATTCTTCCTCGTCCCAATCGTAACCATCCTGTACGTCTTCTTCCCAGTTACGGTCCGGACGTTTTGTATGGTTAAATAATTTTTTCATCTGATCTATCCCTTCTGCTCATAATTCTCGGTGTAACAATTCCGTAACATTATAGCATTGTATTTTCCCCACATCAAGGCATTCACCCATTTCTTCAGAATTTCTTAAATCTTTCTAATATTATGGACTTTCTTTTCGTATAATAGTAAAATCAATATAACTCTTTTTACCACTACATTATTGAATTACCTGAAACGGAGAGAATACATGAAACGAAACAATAACAACCATAATATCCACGCATCTTCTGTGAATGACATGCCGGATATTGAGATTGTAGATCTGGAAAACGACACAATGCAAGACACAGATTCTGGTAATTTCCATTCCGGGAATACTCGTTCCGGTTCTGTGCACAATTTCCATACCGATTCCGATGACGACATAGAAGACCTTTACGTAGATGCCGATGAAGAAATCCCTGAGGGCGAAGAGTCTGCGGCCCCTGCCGGTATCCGGCGCTTTCTGAATTTTCACGTACTGTTTGCTCTCGTGCTTCTTATTGTTGTCGGCGTGGTAGGATACCGCGTCACACACTGGGGACAGAGGATCAGCCAGTCCGACATCTTCAAGGACGGGCAGGGTTCCTACGACGACAGTTGGGATTCCATCCTTCCCCTGACCGACGAAAACGGTCAGATGATCATTAATGATGCTTCCAATATCGTTGTCTTCGGAAATGCTCCCTTCGCAGATGACAGGGACTCTTCCGACAATCTGGCCAATCTGATCGCCAAAGAGACCGATACCACCGTTTATAACTGTTCCATCAGCGGAAGTTACCTTGCTGCACAGCAGTTAAACTACGACCCCACCGTTGCCCCCATGGATGCTTACTGTCTCTACTGGCTGGTGAACCTGGCCGTTGGGGTTCCTCTGGATGGCTACTACACCGATGCAGCCAATGCTCTGGGCGACAAGACACCGGCCGAAGCAGAGGAAGTAATCAACACACTGAAAACTCTGGATTTCAACACGATCGACACCGTTGCCATTATGTATGATGCTACCGATTATCTGTCCGGCAATGCCATGTACAGTGATGAGAATCCCACGGATCCCACGCAGTTTACCGGCAATCTGGAGGCCAGCATTGAAGTATTGCAGAACTATTACCCCCAGATCCGCATTATCGTTATGTCTCCGACCTATGCATATGCTGTGGATGAGAACGGCGACTATGTAAGCTCCGATATGTATATTTACAACGGCCGTGATGTCTTATCCACTTATGTGATCAAGGAATGTTACTCCGCCAATATCCACAGCGTATCCTTCATGGATAACCTGTACGGCAGCATTACCGAAGACAATGCCGATGAATATCTTGTCGACAATCTGCACCTGAATGTAAAAGGACGTAAGCTCATCGCCAAACGTTTTGAATACTTCCTGAATTACTATTCCAAGGATTATGCATCCCAGGAAAAATAATTCCGGTCAAAAAAGGCTCCCGAAGCAGCCAGTTACTTTGCTGCTCCGGGAGCCACTTGTTTTTTCCTGAAATCTCATTCCTTCATAAAGTAATACAGATCCACTGTGGAATCTTTGTAGATCACATATCCGTGCATTCTTCCGAATTCTTCAAATTCCTGATTCTGCATCTTCCCCACCAGTTTTTTATCTTCCGACAGGATCACATAGGCACAGGCCTCTTCTCTGGCCAGTTCTGCCAACTCCTGTGCATCAATGACCTCCTGCTCCATAACATCATAAAGATCATTCTGCACCGTCCACTTGCTCACCATAATGTCCCGGCCGTAGGGCATACAAATCACATTGGAATACTGTCTCACATACTGCAGCAGTTCTCCCGGGAATGCCGCCATGACTTCTCTGCCCGGAACCTCAATGGTATCACAGATATCCACAACGCTCTGGGGTACATGATACGCATTTTCCGCCTTCTGAAAATTGGGATTCCTGTAGATCAGACTGCCGGATATCGTAAACAGCACAATAGCCAACGTTATCCCCACATATCTTTTTCTACCGGCGAGTTTTCCACAAAGCTGCACCGTACCGAAAGCAATCACCGGTGTCACAGGCAACAACCACAGGATCCGGTAATAGATTTCCCCATCCGCCATCTGAGAGACGATCTTCGCCACCAGCGGATTAAAAAAGACAAGCAGCAATACTAACGGCACATAAAGAAACATCACCCGGATATATTTTCTTTTCTCTGTGAGCCACAGATACAGCAGACTCACCAGGAACCACAGAACGATCAGTCCGGTCCCCATATATTCCTGAAACAGCTTTAAAGCATCCATTCTTCTCCTCCGGTCCTATCATCCCAGCAGCAAATACATTCCGGCATACACAATGCAGGGAATACAACAGCCGATCAATGGCAGTATGAGTTTCCATTTTCTGTAACTGACCGCACCACAGAGCCCGGCCGTTCCCACCAGCATGCATGCCAGCAATGCTCCCATGGTACTGGCCAGACAGCAGGCCGTCATCACAGATCCCAACAGCACCCAGAAACCGACAGTGATCTTCTGTTCTTCCTGTATTTTTCGAAGCAGTGTCAGCAGCAGGAAAAATATCATGGGGATCAGGATACTTCCCAATGCAGCCTTCCCCTGTCTGCTCCTGGCAATCATAAAATTCTCTACAGTATAATAAGAATAATCTCCGAAAAGCACCAGCACTTCCGTACAGAGTAAAAATGCAGGCAACGCCCATTTCTTCCGGTATGCGCCCTCTCCTGCGAATAATACCCTGCTTCCCAGAAGATAAAATACTCCGTAAGTCATGGAGATCAGAGCGACCGGCACCAGAGTCTTCGCCACGATCACCGTAGTGATGCCGGTCATCTGGGCCAGCCATGCGATCCAGATGGGAAAAGGTGCCAGCCCGTGTCTCACATCCAGTTCCGTATGCATTCCCGTATAAGGGATCTTCTGATACATCCTGCCGGATTCCTCTGCCGCTGCGGAGATTGCCACATAATAGGCATCGTCACCATCACCGTAGACCATCAACACTGCCAATACCAGCTGTACCAGCAAAAGCACACCAGACAGCACCCACAAAATAATCTCTGCTTTCTCCGGCTTTGCTTCCCGGACTGCCCGCAGAGTACGGGACTGCCGGAAATACCGGACCGTTGCCGCTGCCAGCAGCACCAGGATGAAGCCGCAATAAGCTACGGTCACCATCCACATACGGCCTTCCAACAGGATCACCGGCACACAGATCACCTGAAATCCCGCCCATAGCAGCATCTGACCGCTAATCCACAGAAATACCGGATTTCTACAGGGTTTATCCACATTTAAAAAACAATTTCCCACCCATGCCGGTATCGCTACCAGCAGAACGGCAAGCCACAGCAAACGAACTGCGATCATGTTTCAACCTCATTTCTGTCTTCTTATCATTTCATTCCTTATCTGGAAAACATATATATCATATCTCCGTGCACGCCTTCCGAAAGCAGAAGTTCCTCCGACGTATAACCATACTTATCCCGGAGCACAGACACTGTTGCTTCTTTATCCACACCCGGTTTGATCAATACGATCACCCGGTCCAGTGCCTCCACGGATTCCGTATCCTTACGTTCCTTCAGTTCCTCTGCCGTTACCAGCAAAGTTTTGGTGTAACACATAAATTCCGGCAGGTTCTCATAATAGCCCACTCCCGCATAAACGCAGATGCATGGGAACTCCTCATATTCTTCCGCCAATGCTTCCTGTCTGGCATATCCCTGATAGAGGTATTCCCCATCATAGGCCGCAAGCCGCAGCCCCTGTACCACCACGAGCAACAGCACCAGCATGCCTCCCACGATCTGTTCTTTCCATCCGGAGATCTCTGTCAGTTTTTTTCCAAGGAGACACAATAGCAAAACAAGCAGCAATGCCACAAACGGAAACAAAGGCATAATATAGCGGTCCACCAGATACGGTGACATGCGGGATGCCAGCAGAAAATATCCGGCCACCGGCACCATCAGCATCCAGGCCGCATCTCTTCCGGAATTTTCACCTTTCTGTTCCTGTTTCCCGGCCCGGAATCTCAGATACAGCTTTCCCAGAAGCAGGATTGCGCCGGCGGCACATCCGCAGGTCAGAAGAGGCGCTCCCACTGTCCGATCCGCCAGAATTCTGCCAAATGCAGCCAGTCTCTGTCCGTAACCGGCAAATCCGGAGGCCAGATTGCCGAGAGCTTCCGTCCCTCTTCCGCTGGAGAACACATCCGAAATTGCAAAAGGGAACAATACCAGTCCGATCACTGCAGCGATCACCATGGACCGGATATAGCACCATAATTCTTTGTTCCTGTGCCGGTACAGCAGGATCACTGCGGTAACCGCCGCCAGCAGAAGGCAGTAAAACAGGAAAAAATACTGTGTCAGGAAACCCAGCACCGTAATAGCGATAAGACCCTTGTTTTTCTTGTCAAACCCGTTATTCTTCCATTTTTCCACATGGACGGAAAACAGGGCGACACACAGACAGGAAACCATCCCATACATACGGATCAGCAGCACCGTAGCCAGTGCTCCGGTACTCACTCCATAGAGCAGCACCGCCAGGATCCCCAGCTGTCTTCCCTTTCCTTCCAGGGAAAACACATCTGCCAGCTGTCTCCCCAGCCGCAGTAAAAGCCACAATGTAATTCCCAGACAGACCAGATTGATGCTGCATCCAAGCCACGGTGACAATGTTCCCCGAAAGACAGAACTCATGGCATGCAGCAGCATAAAATGTACCGGCGGATGATTGTCATCTTTTACATTAAAATAAACCGACAGGTAATCAAAGGCATCTTTCTGATCCACCGTAACATAATCCTGAAACTGCCGGTCCGTGATCCAGACCGGTTCCTCATAGACATCTGCTTTATAAGACAACAGCTTACTGTTTCCCCGGTTCCTAAGCACATCTGTTACTGTATTTTTCAGATTCTCCAGAGTCTCTCCCGCACTGTCCCCCTCGATCTCCTCGTTCACGAATTTGGCCAGACGCCCTTCCGGCTGGGTAGGTACGATCCAGGGATTATACCTGGCATTTGCCAGTTCAAAGCTCAGAAGTTCGTCCATGTGATAGCCTTCCTTCCGGCTGACTCCCGCGCCCATCAATACCAGGCACAATATAACTGCCAGCAGTTCCGGCAGGATTTTTTTCCATTTATCCCGTTTTTCCTGTCCAATCATAGGAATCTTCCCATCTCCGTTATTATTCATTATCCATTACCCGATAGAGATAAATGCGGTAATAGCTGTTCTCTGTCTCAAAGGCCTCCGGCCTCATCAGTTCCAGACCGGTATCCTCACTGTGATCGATATAGGCTGCCGACAACAGATAGCTTCCGCCCAGCTGCCTCAGACTTTCCGCATCGATCGTATAGTCCTGAAAATAAAAGCCACCTTTTTCGATCGTATAATAGCCGGGGCATTCCGCGCTGAACAAATAGCAACGATTCCCCCAATGGTCAAAGCTGTCTTCCAGATATTCACTCTTGTCCAGCTCCGGTGCAATGATCTCCCGGAAACGGTGCTTGTACTCCAGAGAGTAGTTATTTGAATAGCCGTCCAGACAGTAAAATCCATGATACAATGCCGCAGCGGGATCGATCCCCAGACTTACGACCCGGTAATCCTGTGGTTCTTCCCCGGTATTCTCCCGCAGGTACTCCTGTACCTGATCCAGCACATCCACGGCATAATAATCCCGGAAGCTCATGGCTGCATAATTCCGGTTCACCAGTTTTTGCAGATTGGGCTTCAGATTGCTCTCCAGCAAAATCTTCCCGGCTGTTGCCACGGTAAGAAGCATTGCGGCCATTACGATGATCCCCGGGATCACACCGTTCCTGCGTCCGTTCCCTGTTTTCTCCGCTCCTGTGTCTCTTTCCGGGAGCTGTTCCGTCAGCAATAACAGGCTGCACCCCAGAATAAAATACCACAGGCAGGGACTCAGCCACAGGACTCTGTTGGCCTGAAAGCCCTTCAGAGCACCCAGACTGGAACGGATAGCGATTCCGATACTGCTGTCCCACAGTGCGGCCACTGCCGCAAAGCCTGCAATAACGGCCAGTGACAGGCCCACGGCTTTCCATAACCGTTTTTCTCCGCCCTCAGGTACATTCTTTTTATCCGCTATGTCCTTCTTCGTTGCCCGATTTAGGAAAAATAAAACAACTGTTGTCATCAACAGCACCACGAGGATCAGTCCATGATAATCCACACTGTGCTGTCCTCCCTGCAGGAGGTTTGTTTTCAACTGACTGAAAAAGTCCACCGGGCTGAGCAGATATTCCGATTTGTGAGAAATCTCTTCTCCCTGTCCTCCGGACAGCTGAAGCAATAACGAACCGTTCTCAACGATATACGTAAGCAGCAAAATCCCCCAGGCTGCAGCCTGTCCGGCGGAGAACTGTTTCCTTTTGTCCACCAGTGTGACGATCTCCCATACCGCCCAGATTCCCAGCACAGCAAAACCGGATAACACCAGGGAAGAATTACATCCGAAAAGCAGTACATAAAAATAACAGAGAATCCGAAAATTCTTCGGTCTGTCCTTTTCCCCCAGTCGCAGTACACAATACATTAACAGCGGCAATCCATACTGGGACAGCCCGTACACCGGCAAAAACGGCAGATACGCATACATACATCCGGTCAGCATAGCTATGAAACCGACAAGTCCTTTTCTTCTCCGCAGTGTTTCCGATGTTTCTCCGGCCCATCCAAGCAGGCAGAACATTCCCAGATATCCGGCAAAGCTGCCAGCCACCTGCATACAGGCCAGTGCCAGTTCCGCAGGCAGCCACCGGTATAACAGCACACAGGCGGGGGCCGGCATGGTAAGCGCTGTTTTTGCTGCACCGTTCATGAATTCCGGCAATACACCGCTGCCATCCCACAGATGTCTTGCCTGCAGAAGATAGGCGATCACCTCACCGTCCAGCTGATCGTGATACACGAACACAGAGTCCTTCCCTAATACAAGATACGGAACTCCCATAAAAAATACTGCCAACGCTCCCAGAAAGAACCAGACTTTTTCTGATTTCTGCGTTTTCACTTTTGTTGTCATCTTCGTCATGGTTCCTCCTTCCCGCGTTTCTGCTGTCACAATTCTATTATTTCTCCGGGTTGTCTTCTGTATCTCCGGCGCTTATGGTCCTATCGGTCCAGAGGATCATTCCCACAAGCCACAGAGACCCCGGCAGCAATCCGTTCTTGTAATCCAGGCATCCGGCATCCCGCATGGTATACCACAGGATCATGCCTGCCGCAGTGATCACACAGACTCCTGAGATCTTCCAGAACAGGCTTCTGTCCGGTACTGTTTTTTCTTTTTTCTGTCGGAGCATGGCAATGATCCCGCATATCATGCCGCTCACGACCACAACAGCGATTCCCGACAGGAACCACCAGCTGCTGTATTTTAACAAAAGCTCTGTCAGCCTTGGATCTCCCGTCATCATAATGTCTACATTTCTGCCAGAGAAGGAGTCATATCCCCTGCCGTCCAACAGCAGCTGCAACAGTACCGTAGGCATGGCATATCCGAGGCAATCCCAGGCGATCTGATGGATATTGTCGGAAGTATACGTCTTCAGATGATACCCGGCATACTCTCTGAATATCTTCTGTGCTTCCGCCTTGCCGAAACGATCCTCCAGCGTCTTTTGTATGCCGGACTCCATGGTTCCCGCATAATACCCGGCATTCCTCATCTCTTTCCAGGTCATCCAGGTACGCAGCTGTTCCGGCCATTCATCGTATTCTTCTTCCTCTCTCATATGCGTCCAGCTGAACCGGCGCATCATGGCGGCGCTCACCGTATTCTCCGCCTTCCCGTAGCTGCCCGGTGTCTGCCACATGGGCACCAGCGTGAATAAAATTCCCGCCATTGCCAGAAGGAGCAAAAGTTCCCGGCCTACTCTCTTTTTCTCCGTCTTTCTGCTCCGCAGCTGCCACAGATGTATCAGCCACAGAACAATAAGCGGTACCAGCCCCAGATACAGATTCTCCACCACACACAGTGTACTGAGCGCCCACCAGATTCCGGCTTCGAACAGACCATGTAACGGTCTGGCCGGCGCTGTCGTCTCACCATCCTCCGCCACAGCATCCTGCCGCAGGATCCGGATCACCGCCGACAGTTCCAGCAGTAAAAAGGAATATCCCGGAGAATTCGGCAATACGGCCAGATGACTTTGCATGGCACAGGGAAAAGTCAGAAGCGCCAGGCTTCCCCAGCACAAAAATATCTTTTTCCCTGTCACTCCGCATGCCCGTAAAAATACTACACCGGCATAAAATGCAATCAGGATCTGTACCGTATATACAAAAAAAGTATAAGGGATAGAACTTATGGATTCTATCCCTTTTACAAGCATCAGAAAAAGAGGGTAGCCGATCCCCATGTAGTCATCACACACAAGTGTCTCTGACGCTTTCAGCCATGTGTAGCTATCGCCGAATTCCGGAAAAATTCCAAAGGATCTGACGCCCCAGCAAATTCCCAGAAGAATCTGCACGGAGACACCCAGGAACAGAAATCTGCCTGCAACCTGTGCAGACGCTCTGCCAATTTTTTGCATGTTACTGCTCCTCTAATTCAAAAAAGTTTTTCACCAGTCCACAGATGAAATCCACCTGATCCAGTGTCAGCCCATAGTACATGGGAAGTCTTACCAGGCGCTCGCTCTCTCTGGTAGTATAACGGTCCTCGCCGTGGAACCGGCCGAACTTCTGTCCTGCGGGAGAAGTATGCAGCGGGATATAATGGAATACCGTAAGCACACCGTTCTCCTTCATATAGCTGATAAATCTTGTTCTCTGTTCCAGATCTCTTGCCTTAATGTAGAACATATGCGCATTATGCACACAGCCTTCCGGTACGGTGGGCAGGTCGATCTTTCCCGCTTTCTTTAAGGGAAGCAGCTGCTCATAATAGCGGTTCCAACAGGCAAGTCTTGCCTCATTGATCTCATCAGCGATCTCCAGCTGTGCATAGAGATAAGCCGCATTCATATCACTGGGAAGATAGGAAGATCCGTAATTTACCCAGGTATATTTATCGATCTGGCCCCGGAAGAACTTGCTGCGGTTGGTTCCCTTCTCCCTCATGATCTCCGCTTCTTCCACGTCCTTCTTATCACGGATCAGCAGTGCTCCGCCCTCACCCATGCTGTAGTTTTTGGTCTCATGGAAGCTGTAGGCACCGAAGTCACCGATGGTTCCCAGTGCTTTTCCCTTGTAAGATGCCAGCACACCCTGTGCGGCATCCTCTACTACCTTTAAGTTATGTCTTTTTGCGATGTCCATAATGGTGTCCATCTCGCAGGCCACACCGGCATAATGCACCGGAACGATGGCTTTCGTCTTCTCCGTGATGGCATCCTCGATCAGTGTCTCGTCAATGTTCATGGTATCCGGGCGGATATCCACGAACACAGGAACCGCACCGCGCAGTACAAAGGCATCTGCGGTGGATACGAAGGTGTAAGCAGGCATGATCACTTCGTCCCCGGGCCGAATGTTACACAAAAGTGCTGCCAGTTCTGTCGCATGGGTGCAGGAGGTCGTCAGCAGGCATTTGCCGGCTCCGGTCCTCTCCTCGATCCAGGCATTACATTTTTTCGTATATTCTCCATCTCCGCAGATCTTCTGATTTTTTACACATTCCTGAATGTAATCTGCTGCTTTATCCACATAAGGTGGGACGTTAAACTTAATATCAATCTCTCTCATAACACATCCTCTTTTCTACTGTCTTTTAGCTTTCTCTATGTTCCCGCTTCCAGCTTCCTACGGCTGTCCCAGGCACATTTTCCGTCACATGACTGATAATATATTTCGGTCTTCCCTTGACTTCTTCATAGATTCTGGCAATATAATGGCCAATCACACCAAGGCTTAACATAATAAATCCGCCAATAATGAGGATCAGCAGGATCACCGTGGTAAAACCTTCCACCGCCGTTCCCATCAGATAGCGCACCAGGGTCTGAATCGCCAGGATCACACTGAACAGGATGGATACCCCGCCCATGATCGTCACCAGCTGCAATGGCAGTGTGCTGAAGGAAGTGGCATTGGTAATGGCATATTTCATCAGACTCCAGAAGGACCACTTGCTCTGTCCGTATTTCCGCTCCTGTACTTCATATTCCACAATCTCCGTACGGAACCCTGCCCAGAAGGTCAACGCCCGGAAAAAGGTATTGCGTTCCGGCAGTTCCAACAGGACCTGTACTACTTTTCTGTCCAGAAGTTTGAAATCGGAAGAAGCATTCATGTCCATCTTGATCAGTTTGCTCATGATCTTGTAAAAAAGTCCGGCAGACAACTTATATCCCAGACTCTCCTTACCGCGGTCGGCCTTGATACCTTCCACGATCTCGGCACCCTGCTGCCATTTTTCCCACATCTGTGGAATCACCTCAGGCGGATGCTGCAGATCACAGTCCATAACGATCACCGCATCCCCCGTAGTCAGCTCCAGGCCTGCAAAAATTCCGGCTTCCTTTCCGAAATTCCGGGAAAACTCCGCTCCCCGTACTCTCGGATTCCTGGCCGATTCTTCCTTAATACGTTCAAAGGTTCCGTCCTTCGAACCATCACTGATAAATACCAGCTCATAATCGATCCCGTGCTGTTCCAGCAGTTCCCCCAGTACTTTTGCGGTATTGGCAATATTCTGTTCTTCGTTATATGCCGGTAAAACAATCGATAATAATGACATCCTCTAATCCCTTCCGCAGTTCTCGGTCTTGACATACAGGATTCCATCCACAACCCTGGTGGAATTCGCTCCCGGAAAAGTATCCATGTCAATGTATTCCTGCGTCATATAAATCTCACCCACGGTATCCGGATCCAGAAAATTCAGGGTTGCACCCAGATAGTTCTGCATAAATGCCTGATAATCCGCTCCCTTATAGATCAGATAGTCTCCGCTGAGACCGATCATACCGTCCGTGACTTTTCCGGTAATATCCGTAGTGGGGAATTCATCATACCCGATGACACCCACCAATGCAATGGGAATTCCCTGATAGTACCCTTCCGTCTGCTCGATCCTGTCCAGCAGACGTACACAGTACGCATAGGTCTTCTCGTATTTTTTCTCCAGATTGGAATATCCGATATTATCCGATACTCCATAATTGAATACCAGGATTCCGGCCGCCAGTAATGCCACCCACTGGATCCCGATATCTGTTTTCCCGTCCTCCGACGCATATCTGTCCACAAATGCCAGCATCAGGATCAGATATAATACCCACTGATACCGCATCAGCAAATGATAGGTCAGATTCGGAGAAATCACCAGAATCACATTGGTCAAAAGCGGAAGTCCCGCCGCCAACAGAATTATTATAACGAAAAATGCCGGATTCTTCCACCATTTTCTTCGCAGCATGCTTCTCACCATCAGATAAGCCACCAGAAGCACCAGTGCCGCACAGGCCGTAAAAGAGAAAATATTGTTCACCAGCACATTTCCATGCACCGTAAATGCCAGAAAATCAACATACATTCCCCGGATCGTTGCAAACAGCCCCAGACCGGAACCTCCCTGCTCCATGGAATTGATCCCCTGATAGGTATCCAGCACCTTTCCCTGTAATTTCAACAGAATCTGCAGGATCACGTAATACAATGCGGCTCCGGCAACTCCCATGCCCAGGTAACGAAGTACATAGAACGCTTTCGTCTTCCAGCCCTTCTCTTCCATAAAAAAGAGCAGGATCACATATACGCACAGCAGAATGGCAAAGGGCAGATATGCCTGATAGATCCCCATACTGAACGCAAGACATACCGACCCGGCCAGCCAGCCTTTTTTCTGTTTTTTCGTAAAAAGCACTGCCAGAATTGCGAGGAACAGTGCCATCATATAACCATCCATGGTAAACACATAGGCAAAAGTGGATGCCAGTGCCGGAAAAGAAACCAGCAATCCGCTCACTGCCATGATTACCAACGGGTCTGCAAGTTCCAGCAGTTCCGTCAATGCCACCGCCGCCAGCGCCAGCCAGAGCAGACCGATCAGACCAATGATCCACGGAATGGTAAAATACGAAGAAAAGCCGCATGCCACAGACAGAAACCACCGTCCGGAAGTGATCATATTCTGATCAAAATACATACTGCTCAGGCCGTCATGATTCGGAATATCCGAAAGCATCACCGGCAGATGGATCAGAATCCCCAGTACAAACGCTGAGAGAAAGGCGATCTTCCATGTATTTTTTATTTTTGTTCTGCTAGATTGAAAAAAATCCCACGGGGTCTTCATCCGTCTGTCACTCCTTATTTAGTCTTTCCGCGATCGTCTGTGCGATCTTCTCTCTGCCGGCCTCATTGGGATGCAGGCCGTCATCGGTATAGAGATACAAATCATCCCAGGTGTCATGTGGATAATAGTCATGATAGATGTCTATGACTTCTACATTCAAAGCCTCACACAGCCCGATCTCCGCATTGACATAATCCTCCAGCACACCACCGCCCAGATCATATTCCTCACAGGTCAGTTCCGGATCCGTATACCAGGTATAGGGCGGGGTGATGAAGATAATGCGCAGCTCCGGATAGGCTTCCCGCAACTCCTTCACAATACTGCGGATAGCTCCACAGTAGGTATATTCATCATACGGATCTGCCGTGGATTCGATGGGAGTGCCTGAGTGATAATCATTCAGTCCGGAACCGATAAACAGGATCTTCACCTGGTCAAAATCGATCTGTCCCAGATCTCCCAAAGTATCCTCAAAATAATCCGTGGCTGCTTCTCGGATGTGTACGGTCCTCTGGACACCGAAATCCTTCACCACAAAGGAACGTACCAGTCCGGCCGCAGAAATGGAATCCTTGGTATATCCCAGCCTTCTCTCCGCATCCGCTCTGCCAAGAACCGTTCCTCCCAGCCCACCGTTGTAGCATTTTAAACCTGTCTTCTCCTGAAGCTTTGCTGCGATGGATGTCTCATCCCGGCACAGACCATATACACTGTCTCCAAGAAACACTACATCATAAGGAATCCTCTGATATTCCCGGTCCCCCGGAAAAAACAGTACCAAAAGCAGCACGAACAAAACAGCTGCTGTCACACTATATAAAATTTTTTTCTTCCAGCTGCCGTTTTTCTTCATAAACCTCAGATATTATCCTTCTATTCTTCTATTCCCGCCGTCTGCAGGATCTCTGCGATCCGGGCAGCTCCCTGCCCGTCGATCAGAATTCTCTCCGCTTCATAGGTTCTCTGCCGCAGTTCCCTGTTCTCACAGACATTCCGACACCATCTGCCGATGGCTTTTCTTGTCTCTTCCGGTGTGTAATGCCATTTTCCGGCATATCCGGCAATTTCCTGCTTTCCCAGCCATTCCGTCAGCCCTTCCTGGTTCTCTGCGTAAGAAAAACAGACAAAAGGCACTCCCAGAACTGACAATTCATAGATTGTCGTTCCACCGGCAGTCACCGCCAGCTGACAGGCCGTCATCAGTCCCGCCATGTCTTTCACATCGCAATGCAGAACCACGTTGTTTTGCTCCGATGCATATTGCTCCAATTTTTCCCGGTTCGGATTAAACCTTCCCACCACCAGATGATACCTTATATTTTTTCCCACCAGACTGTGCTCACACAGTTCCCGCAGGATTTCTCCCGCAATGTTGTCTTTGTCTCCGCCACCGGTGGTGATCAGGATATCCGTTACATCATCCTGCAAAATATACTGTGCTGCCGCCTCACAGAACTGCTGCCGCACCGGCACATAAGCAGCTCCGAGATACTGTCCGGTACTGCTGCCATACAGTTCCCGATACTTTTCCCGGGAAGCAAACAGATTGTAATTGATCACACCGTCCACCGGAAATGCGTGCTGCTGCATATCATCCAGCAGATACACCCTGCCAAACCGGTGCAATGCCTGCAAATAAGCATCCGTCACCGCATAGCTGTCCACCAGAAAAACATGCCCGCTTCCACGGATCAGTCCTTCCAGCGCCGAAAGCTCTCCTTCCAGGTCGGCAGGATCCGTCCCAAGGATTTTCACCGGCATGTTCCAGCTCTGCAACAGTTCCGCAGATGCCTGCTCCGCGCACAAAAAGCAGAGTTCTTCCGGATGCTCTATTCTTTTTTGTAATTCCTGTGCCACCGTGAGGCAACGCATCAGATGCCCTGCCCCCGTAACAGCACTGCCGTCCGCACGAAAATAATACATTTCCGCTCCTTACTGCTGTTCCTTCTCTGTGAAATCCACAAGAGACCAGTCCATAGGGGTTCCCAGCCTGGCATCTCTGGTGATCCGTTTGCCCAACAGTTCCTCATAATATCTGGTATGCAGTCCGCAGGAAGGTCTCACAGACCGCAGATTCTCCGGAGTAAACACATCCCCGGCCTTCATATCCTGTGCCACGAACAGGGAACGGGAATGTTCTCTGCTCTTTTTCTGCTTCGGTGTCAGATCGTAGGTCACCTTTCCTACTGCTTTCTCGATCATGCGGATGTGATCCACCATCTCTTTGAATTCTTCCGGTTCCATGGAGAATGCCGCATCCGCACCGCCGTCTGCTCTGCGCAGGGTCAGATGTTTCTCCACCACCTTGGCTCCCAGCGCCACGCCGGCACCGGCCACGGCACAGCCCATGGTATGATCAGAAAGACCTACCACACAGTCAAAGACTTCCTTCATGGAAGGAATCGTCTTCAGATTAATATCCTCATAGGGTGCCGGATAAGCGGAGGTACATTTCAACAGGATCACATTCTCGTTGCCCTCTTCCTTACAGGTACGCAGTGCCAGCTCGATATCCGCCAGATAGGCAATTCCGGTAGACATGATAATCGGCTTGCCGGTACGGGCGATCTTGCGGATGAAAGGAATGTCGTTAATCTCGAAGGATGCCACCTTGTATACCGGTACCTCCATCTCTTCCAGAAAATCAATGCTGGTCAGATCAAAGGGAGAAGAAAAGAATACCAGTCCCATCTCCTCTGCGATCTTTTTCAGCTTTGGCTGCCACTCCCAGGGAGTATAGGCGGTCTCATACAACTTGTGCAGTGTGGTTCCGTCCCAGATGGTTCCCTGTGTGATCTGGAAGCAGGGATCATCACAGTCCAGTGTGATGGTATCCGGGGTGTAAGTCTGTATTTTAATGGCATCCGCACCGGCATCCTTTGCCGCCTGCATGATAGCCACTGCTCTGTCAAAATCCATCAGATGATTCGCAGACATCTCTGCAATTACAAAAGTGGGAGAATCTTCACTGATTTTATGATTCCCGATCATGATCTCTTTGTTCATAATAGTGCCTCCTTAAGGAAATACAATATGTTCGTACTTCTTGCTGTCCCGGATCCCTTTCCAGTGTTCCGCTGTCATGCGCATATATGTCACGTCATAAGCAGCTCCGTTTTTCACCACGTGGGCTTTTTTCTCTTCCACGACTTCACAGCCGCAGATCTTATGGAGCTGGATGACTCCCTGATTCAGGGTAAATACATCACTGTATACCGCATTTTTCCCAAGATCCAGAAACGCATGGTCATACATACTCATCTCCAGCGCCAGTGCCGTCTGGATGCTGCGCAGTTTTTTCTCGCCCACGTAATAGGCCCATCCCAGATCTCCTGTGGGATTCGTCAGCCCTGTGTAATTGATGACGCCGGCTGCTGTACCGTCGATCTCAATGATCCAGTAGCTCACATCCGGATCCTGCTGCACTTTGGCAAACCATTTCTTCTGCCCTTCCAGAGTCAGCTTCGGATCCGTATTCATATAGCGGGTAATCTCCGGATCCATGCGCCAGCGCATGATCTGTTCCAGGTCTCCCTCTGCCACTTTTCTTAATGTAACACTCATTCGCAGCCCGCCTTTTCCAACAGTTCACGCATTCCTTTTAACTCAATGGCTTCGTCTAAGGGAATGCTGACACCAAGCTCTTCCTCCAACTGTCCGATGATCATGACATGCGCCAGGGAATCCCACTGCTCCACATCTTCGATCATGGTATCCTCGGTGATGGTTCCCGCCGGAACCTTTAATACATCTTCAATCAGCTTTATGATCTTCTCTTTCATATGGTTATCCTCTGCTTATCCTCATTTTTTCTAACATTTACCACTGTCCGGTCTTCCGTCCGGCAGCCGTCATCCAGCCCCAGGTCAATCGTATAAAGTCTCCTTCAGCCAGTAGGCCCTCTCCGGTCTCTCTGCCAGTGTGATCTCATAGCAGGTAGCGCCCTCCTGTGTACTTTCCGTCCTGTGGTAACCCAGCTTTTCATACAGAGCTTCCACCGGCTTATTCTTGGCTGTCGGGATATATCTGCCGCGGAGTCCGGTATATCCTTCCTCCTGCATCTGCTCCTCGATACGGTCGATCACCGCATTCTCGATATTCCTTCCCATGACACGGCAGCTCATGACCAGATCCGTGATCTCCGGCAGTTCTCCGGCAGTATCCACGATGGCTGCTGCCACGATTCCGTTGTCTCCAAACGCATCCGTCACCTGATACAGAAATACTCTCTTTCCGGCATCTTCCACGATCTGCTGCATCTGCTCTCTGGTGTAGCGTCTGGTGGTCAGGTTGAACTGGTTTGTTTTATTCAAAAGCTGTGTCAGCCGGTCCAGATGTTCCTTCGGATCCACCGGGATCAGACAGATCTCCAGCTTTTTCACATAGTCTTCAAAGCTCACCGCCTGCTCTGCCATGGCATTTCTGCCGGCATTGGCCCGGTACTGTGCGGTCTTCTCCCGGTCCTCTTTCGTGATCACTGCCCGGGCAAAATATTCTTCATAAATCTTTGCCATGCAGGGCGCCAGTTCCTCCGGTCTTGCCGGGAAATCGGGCACAGTCACCTCCGGCAGCATCTGCCGTACCATTTCCCGCTCCGCTTCGCTGTCATCAAAAAAGACAAAGGAATCCGTTCCCAGATTCAGTTCTTCCGCCATCTTACGGATATTGTCCGGCTTCGGGTCCCAGTTGATCCTGCGGGCTGCGAAATCTTCCGGCCCAAGCAGCATATGGGGATGATGTTCCAAGATCTCCATGGCATCCTCTTCATTATTTTTGGATGCTATGGCTAACAGCACACCCTGTTCCTGCATCAGCTTTATGACCCGTTGCAGATTTTTATAAGCCAGACCGCTGTGGTCTTCCGACAAAAGCACCGGTGTGTGATCCGTCTCTCCGGCCAGGCCGCCCCACAGGGTATTGTCCAGATCCAGGACCAGCACCTTTTTAGGGGTGCGTTCCTCCAGTTCCGCCTGCTGTAATATTTTTTCCGCCAGAAGAGACTGGGTCTCCATCCCCAGCAACACTTTTCCCATATACCACATTTTCAGGGAAAACGCCTTCTCCTCGCCCTGATGCTCTATGATCCGGCGATAAGGAAATATCCGCACATTGGAATGTTTCTCCGTCAGCTGCTGCAGTGCAGCACTCCACAAACTCTCCAGCTGCTGTTTGCGTTCCGGATCCGCCAGCACAGCCAGTTCCACCGCCCACAGATATGCATCGGAGACATAGAACACACCATGCTCCGGCAGACAGCCTTCCAGCGTCTGAAACCAGTTTCTGATCCGATCTTTTGCTGTCTGCGGATCATAGTCATGTTCCAGCAGTTCTGCCAGATCCATGATCAGAAAGGTAATGTCCGGCTGAAACGCATGATAAGAGGAAGCCGGGTTCAGCAAAACTCCCAGTTCATTTCCATAGCCTTCCGCATCGTAGACTTCCGCCTGTTTCTGTAACATACGGATCACCATATTCATATTTACATTGGACAATACTGCCAGTCTGCCTGTTGCCATAGTCTCAGATTCCTCCGGGATTATTTTTCCTCCGTCATCAGACGGTATTTCATCTCTGCGATCTTCCAGTCCGTCAGATTATCGATATCCTGCACTTCCAGTTCCGATACGATCAGGGGCAGAATATTTCCCACCATCAGCTTCTTATTCACTGCAAAGCGGTCCGTACGGAAGACATAGAACTGTCCCACATCATGATAATGGGGCTGCAGGTCCTGGGATCTGCTGTCCAGATATTCGGGATATTTAAATACCAACCGTTCCTGCTCCACTACCATGGCCCGCTGGGGCGGGTAGGAAAAGCTGACCACCGGAATCAGGGTGTCCGCATCGCTTGCTTCCAGCTGTTCTACCGCTGCTTTCAGTTTTTCCGCTGTCACAAAAGGCGCTGTGGGATAGATGCAGCATGCCACATCAAAATGCATGTCACGCTTCTCATATTCCGCCAACACTTCCGCCAGCACATCATTGGTGGTGGCAAAGTCTCCGGAAGTCGCCTCACTGCGGAAAAACGGCACCTCTGCACCGTACTTTTTCGCAATCTCCGCAATCTCCGTATCGTCCGTGGATACCATCACATGGTCAAAAAGTCTGCTGGACAATGCCGCCTCGATGGAATATGCCAGAATCGGTTTTCCACAAAAATCTCTGATATTTTTCTTCGGAATCCGCTTGCTCCCACCTCTGGCGGTGATAATCGCTAATCTGCTCATTTTCCTAACCTCATCTTTCTCATGCCCCATGGCCGCCCTTCAGGCCCGTAGCTTCCATACAAACTGCCGAATCCTGTAATAGAGATAGAACCGCAGATCGCTCTTTTTCTGCATGGCGATGAATTTGCGTTCCTCCGGCCCGGTATATTCCAGATAATATTTGTTCCTGTCGAACTCCGGAAAATGTCGTTCTGTCCCCTCCCGTAGTTCTTTTACAAAAGACAGCTTCGGCTTCTCCACTCCCGACAGATAGGAGAATAAAGTGATCACATAATACAGCTCCGTAAAACGGTATTCGATCTGCTCCCGGTATTCCGCAAGGAACCCTCTGTTCTCGCATTCCGTGTACAAAAGTTCTGCTGCTTTCATACGATCACGGCATTTTTCCTCCGTGATGTGATGTACCGTGGACACCGCATGCTGGTAATAATAATACAGCGGTTCCTCCACTCTCTCAAAACGTCGAAAGTACAGGCTCCACAAGGGGCCTGCACAGTTGTCTTCGTAGAAAATATGCTCCGGAAAATCCAGATGATTCTCCCGGATCACACTATGTTTGTAAATTTTCAGCACCATACTGCCGGGACGCATGAACAGTCTCTCATGCTTTTCCTTCGTCAGATCCCCGGTCTGATCCGGTGTATTGTTGACGATGACCTTCCCGACCTCAAAGGTATGATGATCCACCAGACTGTAATCGCAGCCCACCAGATCCGCTCCGGTTGCTTCCGCTTTTTTCAGAAGCTTCTCGTAATAGTCCGGTGACACCCAGTCATCACTGTCGATGAAACCGATCCATTCCCCCTGCGCCACCCGCAGTCCGGCATTTTTGGCACCGCCCTGTCTTAAGTTCACAGGGTTCGGAATGACACAGACCAGCTCCGGATAACGCTTCTGATAATCCAGCAGGATCTCCAGAGAATCATCTGTAGAAGCATCATCCACGCAGAGGATCTCATAATCGTACAGCCCCCGGATGGTCTGTCCCACCAGGCTGTCCAGACAATAATTCAGTTTTCCCTCCGTCGCCATATTATAGACGGGCACGATGATGCTCAGTTTTTTACTCATAGGCGTTACAGATTTCCCCGTTCTATTTTTGCTCTGCCGTCTTCTACCCGATAGACAATGTCACATTTTTCAATGGTCTGCAATCTGTGGGCGATAATGATCAAGGTCTTGCGGCCGTGCAGTCGGTTGATAGACTCCATGATGGCTGCTTCCGTATCATTATCCAGTGCGGAAGTGGCCTCATCCAGGATCAGTACCTCCGGATCATTATACAGCGCTCTGGCGATACCGATACGCTGTCTCTGTCCTCCGGAGAGGCGGATGCCCCGCTCGCCGATGCCAGTCTCCAGACCTTCCGGCAGAGTCTTGATAAATTCATCCAGCTGTGCCTCTTTCAATACTTCCCACAGTCTGTCCTCATCAATCTTGTCCTCCGGCACACCGAAGGCTACATTTTTACGGATGGTGTCATCCAGCATGAAGATCATCTGGGGGATGTAGCCGATATTCTTCAGCCATTTCCGGTAATTGCCCGGTTCCTTTACATCCACGCTGTCTGCATAGATATGTCCCGTACTGGGCTCCAGCAGTCCCAACAGAATATCCACCACGGTACTCTTGCCCGCGCCGGAAGTACCCACGATACCTACCGATGCACCCACCGGGATCTTCAGATCCGCATGGTCGAAGATCAGACGCTCCGTATTGGGATAGGCATAAGTAATATCTTTCATCTCGATGCTTTCTTTTACATCCAGCTTTTCATCTTCATCGGTAGCAAAGGACATGTCGATATTCTGTCCGTTGATCTCATCCTGTAAATTATCGCTGACACCCATGAAGAAAGGTTCAAAATAGGCGATGGAATTGATCTGGTTGTTGATACGGTTCACGCAGGGCAACAGTACCAGTGCCGCTGCCGCCAGAGTTCCGAACACTGTCAGCATATTTTCTGTAGGCACACCGGTGGCCACCAGAAAGATCATGTATCCTACCATAGTGGCAACGCAGGCTGTCTCGATCAGCAGCTTCGGCACCTGATTGTACAGGCTGTAACGCTGTACGGCATCCACGTAGCCTTTTCCGCATTTGCGGTACTCGGATACGAAATACTGCTCCTTGCCGGAAATCTTTACTTCCTTGATACCCTGTACCGTCTGGGATATCCATTTGAACAGACTGCTGTAATAGTCCTGATTGTCCTTACCGGCCTTGTACATGATGGGCTTCAGCACTCTCTTGATCAGCCACATCAACAGAAGCAATACCACCGCCATCAGGATCGTCATGGTACCGCTGGAAATAAAGCAGTAACTGATGACAAACAGGGAAACCACGCTGTCGGATAACAGCTGTAACAGTGCCAGGATCAGTGCATACATATTGTTGACATCGGAAGTGATACTGCGCTGCACCACAGCGGTATCCGCATTCAGATAAAATTCATAACCTCTGCGCAGGTAATTACGCATCATGCGCTCGGAAGTGCGGAACTGGTTCGTATAGACAAAGGATAAAGTCAGCTTCTGCTGTACATAAGTAAACAGGTTCTTCACCACAAATACCAGAATCAGCAACACCATGACAATAATGGAGAACGTACGATAGCTCTCCACACCCATGATCTCATAGCAGGCTTCCGCCACCTGGCTGTGTTGTACCGCTTCGGGATCAATGACGATCTGCATGACCTCCACCAGCATTCCCACACCGGCAGTCTGCAAAAAGGCACTGATCACCATGAGGATAATGAGTCCCACCATGGTTCTTTTCTGTTTTTTGTCCAGCAGGACACGTAATTTCTTGATGATCTGTATCATTGACGGTCTCCAAACTTATATCTGTTCATTCTGTCTGTGGATCAGTGGATCCTCATAGGCATCCATAAAATCAGGTCCGAGGCGTACCGCTTCATCCGCAAAAGGAAGTCCCTTTACCTCCGTAAATATGGTTACCACCTTTTTAAAACGCAGATTCGGGAAAAAGTTCAGCATCTCCATGGGCATGGATGCATCGAACTGGGGATATTCCGCAAAAAGCTTCTGGTAATCCAGCAGGTCTCTGGGATGGGGCTTTAAAAATATGGTGCCCTCTTTTTCATACATTTTGATAATATCCCGGAAGATCTGTTCTCTCACATCCAGTGCGCATACCGGATCCGTGAGGATCAATATTTTATCTCCCACCTTATTGCTCTCTTCGATCTGGTGTTCCAGTTCGTCTTTATTTCTCACGAATGCCTGCAGAAGCAGCTGCTTATCCTCCGCTGTCAGCCGGTCTTCCAGCGGCTTTCTGGGAAGTTCAATATATCGGGGACAGGGATAGCGGATGGCGGAAATGTCATTTACTTCCATATCCATGCAGTATTTTCCGTAGCCGTTCTGAACAAAGATCAGGTTCAGATACATGGACAGGAATGCCTTGATCTTAAAATGTCCACGGTTGTCATATCGCGCCGCGTCAAAATTCTTGAGACAGTTCAGGCCGTCTTCCACGGCATGATAGCGGATATGGTTCTGATTCAGGTAGTAGCCGATGGGATCGGAATCGCAGTAGACATAAATGTCCTTGTAAGTCCGAAGATCTACCGGCACATAAGAAGCCTCGAGTCTGGCGTACTCCTTCGTAAAGCGGATCCGGTTCTTCAGATTCCCCAGAAAGCTTCCGGTGTCCTCCCGGTATTTTTCCAGTTCCGGGAAGAAATCTTCACGCTTCTCATCGAATTCCAGTACCTCTTCGAACAGTCCCGTGCTCTCCACCCGGGATTTCAGGTTCTCGAAATTATTGGACATTTTGGACAGCACTAAAGTAGCAGCCCCTGCTTTCTTCGCAGGATCTGCCTCCGCCCTTAATTTCAGTTCTTTTAAAAAAGTCACATATACATGATAGTATGTGTGACAGATATAGATTCTGTCTTTCATATATAATCTCTATTATTGCTTATTGCCGTATAATTTAGTAACTATTCACTCCCCATCCGCAGAATCACTGCAATGCGGATTCCATGAATAGTTACACTATAGCACACTTTTCGCTTTCAGTAAAAAATCTTATGAAATTTTAAGAAAGTCGGGGCAACAGTTCAGCCATAGGATGACAGAATTGGTGTCTGGGTGCTTGCACACAAGGCAACGATTCTGTCATTCTATGAGCGGAACGCAAGGTCAATGAAATAAAAGATGAGCCGCGATGCGGCGCCGGCTGCGAAGCAGACGCTTTTATGAATTGGCCTTGCGCTGAACTGTTGCAACGGCTGAACCTTTACAATCTATACACCCAGATCCCCCAGTAAGAGTCTTCTGTTTCAAAGTATCCCACAAGTTCCATGCCCATCCTGTCGGCATCGCCGATCTCAGCTCCGGAGAACAGGTACTCACATCCCAGTTCCCGCAATGCCTCCATGTCAAATTCCAGGCCTTCATAGACCAGTGTGTTTCCCTTTTGCAGGCGCATGTAATTGCCGGTAATGCTGTTGAACAGATAACAGCGGTTCCCCCATGTATCAAAGTATACCCGCACTTCTTCGTTTTTCTCAATCTCCGGTGCAATAACTTCCCGGAATCTGTGCTTGTACTCCAGAGGATAATTGTTGGAATATCCGTCCACCGTATAAAAACCATGCATCAGTGCCGGTGCCGGACTGATCCCCAGATGCGCCACACGATAGGTGCTCTTGTCCCGGCCAATCGCATCATCGATCTCCTGCATCAGATCCTCTGAAAACCAGCTTTCCCAGGAGATATATCCCGTGATTCCGGATCCGTTATTGATCTGGTTCACATTGAGATACATTCCGGAATTCACTTTCAACAGCTGAAGCGTCGGCAACAGACACACTGCCAGGATCACCAGTTTTCCCGGCAGCATCCTGCTGTCGGTATGCGGCACTTTCGTTCTCCACAATACCGCTGCCGCCAGTGCGAACTCCAGATACCAGTCCGCAGGATACAGCCAATAGAACCGGTGGATCTGAAAATAGTGTAAAAATCCCGTGACGCTGTTTTTGAAATCAACGACCACCGTCATATGACAAAATGCATAGAACAATGCGATGCCGATCAGGAATAAAAAATTGATAACAGCCGCCTTGTATATCATTCTGTCCGTTTCTTCCTTTTTGCAAAATGCTCCCAGAAGCAGGAATATGACAATCGGCAGGATCAGATATTTATGTAAGGACGGTGCGTGTTGTGCGCTGTTCCGGAAGAGGCTCCAAAAAGTCTCAAAAAAGGGAGTCGCGGAAGACACCATTTCTTCCCGGTGGCTGACATAACTGCTGTCTCCCAGCAGAATCTCCAGGATCAGTGACCAGTTGACAATGACATAAGTCACCAGCAATTCTGCAAATCCCAGAACCGGCCATTTATTCTTTCTTTTTTGAAAGAAGGTAGCAAGAAGTGCCAAAAGCCACAATCCCAGCACCACATAACCGGTATACACCAGGTGGCTGGTCAGGCCGAACAGTAACGTACACATCAATGCGGGAAGGATTCTTTTCCGTTTCCACAGGCACAGAAAGGCATATGCCACCAAAGGAATGCCGAATTCTGAAAGACCGTAGACCGGATATAAGGGCAGCACACAGAAACATGCCCCGGCTATCACCGCCAGAATACTGCTCTCCGTGCTCTCCTTTACCAACAGATACATTCCCAGAAACGCCAGCACAAAGCAGATCATGTATTGTGTAAGAAACGCCACCCTGGCAGAAAACAGACAATACAGCGGCAGGAATAGAATGGCCGACGGCTGCATACCGCTGGCATTGACCCCTCCCAGCATCTCCGGATATACCGTACTGCCGTCCCATAAATGTCTGGCGGGAAGCATATAATTCATAATGCTTTCATCCAGCTGGTCGTTGATCTCAAAGATGCAGCCATCCCCCAGAATAAAATAGGGGGAAAAAAATACAACCACGATCAAAATTCCGGTCCACCAGAGAGGGATCCTGTCCAGCCACAGGAGGAACCGGTTGATCTGTCTGCCTATTGCAGGTTTTTCATCAGAAGTGAACAATAATATAGTCCCCCTTATCTACAATATATCCCTCCTGCGGATATTCCGGCAGATCCAGAGACTCTTCTTCCGCTGCCGCATAGAGGCTGATGTCCTCCAGAGCCACCAGCTGATGCCCGTGCATTTCAAAAAATTTCACCAGCTCCGCATCGGAATCAAAGGCATAGCGTCCCCAGTCGATAACAGACAGTGCCGGTGTCTGTGCCACCCACACTCCTCTGGATCCACGATTGTATTTATCTAGCAGATCCGGGTCCACCAGATCCGCCAATCGTTTCATCTTATAATAAACAGGGCTGCTGTAGCTCACATAGGCACCCTGAACTATGCTATAGGGAATATCATAATTTCCCGTGAAGATCACCGGTTTTGAAGTATCAAAGTCCCGTTCCAGATCCATTGCAATCTGATCCACGGTCTTCACTGCCGCATCATATTTTTTCTTGTCAATATAGAACCATCTGGTCATATCCATACACTGGTTCCAGAGGATCACCGCCAGCACCAGAACTGCAAGTGCCCTCACACCAGCAGAGATTTTTCTGCCAGCCGTATTCTTCGCTTTTGGGGACATAGTTCCCGTCAGCTGCCAGATCCCATACACAAAAAGCAGCGCTCCGTATCCACAGAAGACCGGCAGGAACTGTGCCGAACGGTACAATGTGGCTTTTCCTTCAATGAACAGAAGAGAAAATGCTGCCAAATAAGCGGCAGGCAACAACAGAAGTGCCCACAGATCTCTGCCGCGGATCACCCGCACCAGCGTCACCACAAGGATCACAGCCGCTGATAATATAAAAATCCGGATCGGCAGATAAGCATAGGCAAATACCCCATACAGCACAAAGGTCCTCTTGAGGATCATGGCAAGCTCCCCGAAAGCCCCCGGCTGCAGCATCCAGCCCAGCATTTCCGTCACGGAACGCTGTACCGCCTCTCCCCGCAGATATTCCAGGTGAAATGCTTTCGTCACTACCCCGATCATCACACTACGCAGCACAATGGCCACAAGCGCCGCCACCGCACCGGCCACCAGTGTGGCAAATATGTCCTTCTCCTGACGTCCCCGTGCGATCCGCTCCGTCAGCAGCAAGAGCATCAGCCCCGCCAGCCACAGGATCATAAAGGACTCGTAACATCCCATGGCGATCCACAAAAAGACTGCCGCCGTCAGGATCTCTGCCACTGCCAGGCATCCCAGTTTCTGCCGGATACCGGATCCTTTTTGCATTTTCCGGGTACTGCTCTGCCATTCCCTGACACAGCACAGGCTGATGCCACAGCACAGATAGCCGATGGCGATACCGTTATGCAGGAAATAAGTAAAGACTTCACTGATCAGGGGACTGGAGAGAAAGACGGCACAGAAGAAAGCATAGCCTGCCGTCGGAACCTTCTCTCCCAATACAGAATAAAACAATGCAGACCAGACAACCGCTGCCAGCACCAGTATCACAACTGCCGCAAAATCCGTCACGAAGGGAACAAACTCTGCCAGCGATACCACCTTATTCAGCAAAAACAGAACCCACCGCCCCACAATGGCGATCAGTCCTTCTTCAAAATAATATAAGGATGGCGTATCATCGATGCCGATGGTTGCATTTGTCACTTTATAGCCGTAGGCACACACCGCTGTCAGTAACAGGATCCCCATATACAGGCGGTTCTGCTGGAAGTGTTTCCCGTAGCTCTTCCATTTCTGCATCACTTTTTCCATGCTTTTCATCCATTCCTTTTTCTTATTCGTCCATTACTGTGCTACTCTTCCTCCAGCTTCTCCAGGCGGAAGATTGCAAAATCATAATACATATAATGAAATTCCAATACCTGTTCATAGCTGTACTCATCTTCCATTTCATTGGGGTAGCCCCCCTGGAAGCAGATATACCACAGATTATCATAAGTGTCCAGCTGACTGTAACTGCTCAGTGCTTCCGTATTCACAAAAGGAAGACTGTACAGCTTATATGCGATCGTGTAGTAATGCAGTTCAGGATGATACACATTCAAAAAGATCGTATGCGTATACGGTCCGATGATTGCATCATTCTCCGTCATGTATTCCTCCACGAAATTCTCGTAGGTTTCCAGACCGTCATCATATTCCAGCCTGATCTCGGAGGTATACTGTAACAGGAAGCAGAGACCTGCCGTTCCCAGAAGGCCTGCAGCCCATATTTTCCTGCTTTTGCCTTTTGTGTTCTCCGTGATCTGTGCAAATCCCACGGCATACCACAGCATGACAAAGCCCATGCCCGGGAACGCATAACGGCCCATAAAACAGTTATTGACCGTAGCGGAGATCATGCCTCCCACGATACCCGTCAGGGCAAATGTGCCAAACGCGATGGCCGGTGCAATATTATGATTCTGTCTCACCCAGTCCACGGCTCCGTAACTGAGTACCAGACATAATGCCATTCCCAACAGTACGACAATGCCGATGGGAGTCTCCACCGCTGAGAACCATTCCTTACAATAATCCATCACGGAATACAGCGTTGCCAGTTCCGCAGTGGAACCGTCATCGTAGCGCATCCGCAGGACAAATTGCCGGATCGTCACCGCCAGCCAGGGAGAAAACACCAGCGCCACCGTAAATCCGGAGATAAAATACCCCTTGATCAGCTCCTTCTTATGGCAGATCAGGATCACTGTGAAAAACAGCAGATAGAATAAGAACGTCTGGATCAATGCAAAGGTATGACAATATACCGTGCCGATACTGGCGATGCAGAATACGATCCATTTTTTCCGGGCCGGCTCTCTGAAAATGTCATAGGCAGACAGTCCCGTCAACGTCAGAAAGAACAGGGCCACCGCATACATTCTCACATTTCCCGCCTGTACACTGAAGATCGGCATCAGCAGGGAAAACAGCATAAAATACACCGAAATCTTACGATCAAACAATTTTGCCACATAATATTTTCCCAGCAGCATATATCCCAGCATGAACAGCACGGACATCAGCTTCAGTGCCCAGAAATGGGTTTCTCCCCCACACAGATGATAGAAGCTTTTTAACAGCACATAGTAAAACGGTGAGTGATCATCCGTGGCTGTAATATAGATCAGCCGCTTCCAGGGCAGGGATACCATGGATGCCGAATAAGCCTCATCATACCAGAGGCTGTTGGTAATGCAGAAGGCTCCCCAGAGAAGCAATGCCGCCACCGGCAGTCCATGCCACAGCAGTGCCCACATATTGTTCTCTGTGAAATTATGCTGTTTTCTTCTCTGTGTCTCCATTACGTCTATAGTTCCTTCCCGTTCTGTCTTTTTCCACATATCAGATTTCAAAATCTTTTTCCATATCTTTCGATCTTTTATCAGTATCTCCGGTACAGCACCATATCCGCATCCCTGCCGAGCTCTTCATACCCTGCCGTCCGGCACATTTCATCGATGGCTCCACCGCTCACCGTTGCCAGATAACGACTCTGCAGCTCTGTCAGATGCTCCGTAATATATTCCCGTTCACAGCAGCTGATGCCAAAGCCCTTCGGTGCACTGTACAAAAGCTGCCATTTCAGATTCTGATGGCCTTCCGGGGTCTCATCTCCGAAGGTCCAGATCACTACATTCTCATAATTCGGCACCTGTTCTGTGTCCATGGCCAGTTTTTCCGAGAAGATTTCCCGCCAGTACTCCACCTGTGCCTGCCGTTCCTCTGTCACATAGGGAATCTGATAGTCATAGGGCTCCACCGCCTTGAAGCTGTACAGATACAGGAAAGCCGCTCCCAGAAGCACCGCTTTCTTATAATATCTGGTCTCCAGCATACTGACGATGAAAATGCCTGCTGCGATAAAGGTCAGGAAATGTTTGCTGCCTTCCACCATTTTGTACATGAGCAAATGTGCGAACAGCATGGCGATGAGGCTCAGGGCAAAATGCACTTCAATAACCAGCTGGTTGTGCAGTTCCCGTTTTCTGTCCTCTGTCAGTGTGTACGGTCCGAACAACGCCTCCCGTACCTTCTTATCCTCCGGCTCCATCGCGATCCGTTCCACCCGCTTCGCCCGGCGCAGTGTGCGGATGTCCAGAAAACTCTGCACCAACAGGATCAGCAGCACCAACAGATAACCGTCAAAAAAGGCTCCGGAAGCCAGACCATTCCGTCCCCCTTCGATACAATGTCTGTAGAATTCCAGTCCTTTCCAGTAAAGTGTTCCGAAAAGGTTGCGGAAGCCCGCGCCGATCCCATCAGTGAAAAAGGTAGTGATCCAGTCCGTATAAAACAGCGGTGTAAAATATTCCGCTCCCAGATAATGTTTGATCAGGGCATAGGTAATTCCCGTTGCCGCCACTATCAGAATCGATCCGATCCACCCTGCCTTTTTATTACGGCAGATCCAGAAATAGCAGGCCAGAGCCAGAAACAGCAGCATATAAGGCCGCATCAGGGTCAGCAGTACCGAGATCACGAACATGGCGATCAGTTTCCCGCGGCTCTCCTTTTTCAGATAGCTCATGGCCAGTCCGTAGAACAGGATCAGCAGGCTGAAGCAGATCACCTCCGGCATACCGGACAGCATATATCTGACAAACAGGGAATACAGGCTGAACAATACCGTCAGGATCCCCAGCTGTTTCCAGGTGGGCTTCACCAGCCAGACAAATACAAACATGGTGATTGTCAGCAGCACGATATTGCAGATCACCGGAGACAGCAGATTCCAGCCGAATAACAGTCCCCACAGGATCCAGGGAAATACCAGCACCGGACTCCATGCTGCAAAGGACAACTGCAACGCATGACTTTCGTTAAAACCGAAATATCCACGGGGAAAACCGTAATTTACGATTCCCTCCACCTGCTTGAAATAGAATAATTCGTCGTTCCATTCCGAAGAGGGAAGATACACCTGTCCGATGCTTCTTCCTTCCGCTGCCGTCCGTACCAGACAGCAGAGCAGGGGAAGCAGTGCCATCAGTACCGCTTTCAGCAGTGTCATATAACGTTTGTCCTGTTTCCACCAATCCACAAAACGTTCTTTCTTCATCCGTTTTCCTGTTACCCTTCTGTTTTATTTCGATTTACCGGTCTTCCTCACCCAGATGGATCTTTTCCCGGATCACATACTGGGGAGAATTATTCATGCTGATGTAAATACGTCCCACATATTCCCCGATCAGTCCCAGCATGATCATGATCATGCCGCCGAAAAATACCACGGCTGCCATCAGGGCACTAAAGCCCATGGGCACATTAGGATTCACCAGACGCTTGATAATGGTATAGATTCCATAGAGGAAGCCCATACCGGCACATCCCACACCCAGTGTAGTGGCAATCCGCAGCGGTTTCACCGAGAATGCGGTAAATCCGTTGAACCATAAGCCCAGCAGCTTTTTCAATGTATATCCGGAACTGCCTTCCTCTCTTTCCCTGTGACACACCGCCACATTGGTAATGTTTTTGGTGGCCCGGAGCACCAGTCCAATGACATAGGGGTAGGAATTCTCATAGCGGATCATATCCTCCACCACGAATCTCTTCACTGCAAAATAGCTGGAAATATACAGATCCGCCGGTTTATCCAGCATCATCCGGGTCATCAGCTCATTGACCTTGCTTCCCATATTCCGGAATGTGGAATGCTGTTTATGTTCGTAGCTGGCGTAAACGGCATCGAAACCCTCTTCCAGCTTGCCCAGCAGCTTGTCCACTTCATCCGCCGGTGTCTGTCCGTCATCATCCAGACACACCACGTAATCGCCGTCGGAATGACGAAGTCCCGCCATCAGTGCCGCATGCTGTCCGAAATTCCGGGCAAAGCCGATTCCCTTGATATTGTCATATTTATCACACAGATCCCTTATGGTTCCCATGGTATTGTCCGGGGAAGCATCGTTCACCAGAAAAATATCGTATTCATACTGCGTGAGTTCCTGCATTTTTTCCCGGATCTCCTTCACCACATGGGGTAAGGTATGTTCCGAGCGATAACAGGGGATTACAAAACTTACTTTTTTCATAATTGTGTTCTATTCCTCGTTTTCCTGATCATTTCCGGAATTCACTGCTGCCATCCAGACGATATCCCGGTAGTCGCCTTCAATACACACATCGTCCCGCAACAGGCCCTCTCTGCGAAATCCCGCTTTTTCATAGCTGCGGATCGCCTGCCCGTTCTCCGACAGAGCCCGCAGATACACTCTGTGCAGCTGTTCTTCCTCGAAGCAGTACCGGAGCATCAGCTTTGCCGCTGCCGTACCGACACCTCTGCCTCTGGCATCGGCCTCTCCGATGAAAATACCGTATTCCGCCTTGTTATGATGTCTGTCAATATCCCGGATATAGACGGATCCCAGTGGCTTGTCGTTTGCCAGATCACAGATGATCATCTGCACCACATCGCCGGTCTCCACATGGGTCCGGATCCAGTTCTCATGGGACTCTCTGGTAAAAAGAGCCTGATAGATAAAATTTTTCCGCACGGCATCACTGTTGCGCCATGCCACGATCCGGTCGGTATCCTCACGGGTCATCAGCCGTAAATAGATTCCTGCTCCGGTATCCCGGTAAACTCCGGGAATCCGTTCCGGCGCTATCCGCTTTTTTATTTCTGTCCGCATGGTATCCTGCATAATATTCACTCCTTATGCCTGTCTGTAGGCATTGCACAGATCGATCACTCTGGCGATCTCATCCTCCCGCATCTCCGGGAACAGCGGCAGGGTCACGCAGTGTGCGGCCAGATATTCCGCATTGGGACAGTCTCCCGGCCGATAGCCCAGATTGGCATAAGCCTTCTGTAAATGGCAGGGTACCGGATAATGCATGTTACATTCCACATCATTTGCTGCCATATACCGGATAAAGTCTTCATGATCCGGCACCGTGATGACAAACAGATGGAAGACCGGAGTGGTGTTCTCCGGATGTCTCTGCATGGTGATCAACGGATTTGTGATCTCCTTCAGATAACGATGTCCGATCTCCTGCCGTCTCTTCGTCCACTCCGGCAGATATTTCAGGCTGACACTCAACACTGCCCCCTGCAGACCTTCCAGCCGGTAGTTGTAACCGATCTCATCATGATAATACCGCACATCACAGCCTTGATTCTTCAGACGGTCGATATGCTTATAATATTTTTCTTCCTGACAGGTAACACTGCCGCCCTCACCAAAGGCGTAGAGGTTCTTGCCCGGGTAGAAGCTGAAGCAGGCCAGGTCTCCCAGCGTTCCCACATTTCTGTCCTCAAACTTTGCTCCGTGAGCCTGGGCACAATCCTCCACTACAAACAGTCCGTGGCGGTCTGCGATCTTGCGGACTCCCGCATAGTCAAAAGGCTGACCGTAGAGGTGAACACCGATAATGCCTTTCGTCTTTTCCGTGATCTTAGCCTCCAGTACGGAAGGATCGATCTCCCAGGTATCCGGCGTACAGTCTGCGAACACCGGTGTGGCTCCTGTATAGCTTACCCCCCATGCAGTTGCTATATAAGTATTGGCCGGAACGATCACTTCATCCCCGGGGCCTACGCCCAATGCCAGCATTGCCAGATGCAAAGCGGAGGTACCGTTGTTGACACCACTGGCAAATTTGCTTCCCACATAGGCGGCAAACTCTTTGTCAAAGGCATCTGCATATTTTCCGCCGGAAAAAGCGGTCTCTTTACATACGTTCTCAATGGCTTTCCGGTAGGCTTCCGCATGCGCCTCCACATCTCTTGTCAGATCGATTCTTTTAATATGTGCCATGGTATTATCCTTCTTTCTTCCGTTTCCGGGGCAAAAGCCCTCAACCTTGATGCCTGCGGATTGTTCCGTGCTACGCACTTATGAGCGAGTTCATGTGGGCTTAGACCTTTTTCCCCTGGCATCTTATATATGCTTCTTAATATAAAACTCGTTAAACAATCTTGCAATCTGTACCAGATAATTACAGATCGTCTTAAATACCTTAACGGTAGTATTGTAATCTTCCTGCCACTCCACCGGGTAATCCAGGATCTTCACGCCCCGCTTCTCCGCCCGTAACAGGAATTCGATCATATAGAACCAGCCGTTATCCTGACTGCAGCCCTCAATCAGGGAAAGAGCAGTCTGTCTGCGTACAAAGGTAAAGCCGCAGATGGCATCCGTGGACTTCATCCGCAGGAACAGTTTCAACAGAATCAACAGTCCCTGGGACGTGATCCTGCGATACCATTTTCTTCCCTTTGTATCGGATTCTCTGGCGAAACGGCTGCCGTTAATGTATTCGATCTGAGGCTGTGTTTCAAAAAGATGGATTGCCTCTCCCAGATGTTTGATATTGGTAGACAGGTCAATGTCCATATATCCCACCACGTCACCGTGGCTCAATTCCACACCTCTGCGGAAAGCCGCACCGACACCGCGGACATTGATTCTCTCATATCTTACTTTTTCATATTTCTGACAGAGCATCTCCGCGATCTGCGGGGTCTCGTCCTCGGAACCGTTATCCACAATAATGATCTCATAATCTTCAAATGCGATCTTACGCAGATACTCCACCGTCCGTGTCACACCGCTTTCCAGCCGCAGACGCTCATTTAATACCGGAAAAATTATCGTAAACATCATTTTGTCAGTTTTTCCACTCCTTCTATTACATAACGCTGTCTCTTAAAGCTCATATTCAGAATGACGGACAGGTATTTGAAGATCAATGTCAGCATCACCGACATCATGAAAAATCCAAAAGAAATCAGAGTCATCAGGCTCATCCAGCCTTCCACCGGGCGTACCGTGCTGAAGATGGAATAAACGATCCACCCGAACATGATCACCATGACTGCAAACAGAATACTACTGATCAGCATGGATAATTTCTCCAGTACATCCGTGAAAATGATCAGCGTATCCAGAGCCAGACTGCTGCGGGTATTCCGCTCTTCCCGGTTCCTGGTTCCCTTTGCCATCTCTTTATTGTCATAGACTATGGTCTCCGCCCGCAGTCCGCAGTTCATATACATGGCCTTGCGGTAAGGAATATACGCATTCATCTGATTCACACGGTTCACTGCCCGTCTGGAAATAATGCGGAAACGTTCCTGACGCAGCTTATGGGTATTACGGCTTCCCAAATTGTACACCGCATAGAAAAGTCTGGAGGTAAATGCTACATCCCGCTTCGGTGCCGCAGCCACAACGTCATAGCCTTCCAATGCCTTATGATAGATATCCATGATCAGGGACGGTTCAAAATCCAACAGACAACGGTCGAATTCAAAGAGAAAATCTCCAACAGCCAGATCTCTTCCGGCGTTCATGGCCATTTCCACCCCCTGATAAAAGCTCAGATTGATCAGGCTCACCACATGGCGGGTATTGCTTTCTTCCAGATACCGGTGGATCTCCTCAATGGTATCATCCATGCAGCAGTCATTCACACAGACGATCTCATATTTTTCAAAATTCTGTTCCATGGTCCCGCAGACAGTCTTCAGGAACTCTCTGATATTTTTTCCATCGTTGTGCAGATACAGCACGCAGGATACGAAATTTTTCTCTTTATTCTGTATTGCTTCTTTCTCCATAATGTTTCCTTTTTCTTCGCAATTAATCTAAAAACGGATCCAGATCATATACGGTATTGATCTTGCCCGATAATACACTGATAAAAACAGGATCTTCGGAAAGAGCCCGGATTACTGTGGGTCTCGAATCGTCGATCTCCGAAGCCTTCAGAATGGGCTTCATGGAAAACAAAGATTTCTCATAGCTGAACGCATACTCTTCCCGCATATATTTCCGTGCCAGTGTGGACATATACTCCCAGGCGCTCTCCGGTCTGCCGGGGCAATCGTTACAGTTCCCCAGAAAACCTCCCTGACAGCAGTTGCCATTCTCTCCCACACAGGGAAACTGTGGTGTCGCATCATAGCTGGTCTTATGAGGAGTAAAGGTTACCGAAGTCAGGGAATGATAACCGGTCTTTCCAAACGGCATAATGGAGAAAAAGGGGCCATCCATTACCGTAAAACCGATATTCCGGATCTTATCGCTGGCTTTGCAGAGAATGATCTCGCACAGTTCATATTTCAGTCCGAAATCCTGCGTCTCTGCGCCCTTTACTTTCCTCAGGATCTGATTCACAGAAGCATAGGTGGCATTCAGGACAAAGGGAGCCCGGTAGACCTCCTGTTTTCCTTCGTGAAGTGCCGTCACCTCATAACAGTCCGTCTGCTTTTCGATCTCCGTGATCTTCCGTCCGAAATGCAGCTTTATGCCGGGATATTTTGCAATCTCCTCCATGAGGTAATCCCGCAAAATATGGGCATCGTACGTATATTCCTCCGTCAGGAACGCTCCATCACACAAGCCCGGCTGAAAATACTCTTCCACCGGAAGAGGTTTGCAGGGGATCCCCGCATCCTGACAGAATTTGCGGAACTCGGTTGCGTCTGTCCAGGAAAAATGGCTGGAAGTCGCGTAAATCTGCTCAAACTTCGTATGAATACAGAAGGAATAGTCCTCCACAAAACGCTTGAAATACCCCGCTGATTTCATAGCGGTGGACAGAGATCTGGGATAATGGTAGCCCATGTGAACTCTGGCCTGATTGATATATGTGGCTCTGGTAAAAGGAGCCTGTTCGATCTCCAGTACCTCTACCTGTTGTCCTCTTTTTCCACAGTACAGGGCTGCGTACAAGCCATACAGTCCCGCACCGATGATCAGTTTATCCATTTTTCCTCCTGCCGGTGACAAGCGCCAGTACATAAGGCAGCGCCAGCATCACCGGATATACATATCGCATCTGTACGGTGGGTCCGAACAACATGGTCCCGTAATAGCCTGCCACAATGGCAAGGGGCAGACAGAACCGCTTCCTGTCTACGATCACCAGCACTGCTGCCAGGGCCAGATACAGCCACAGATAGCTTCCCGGCACGAAGAGATATTTCAATACCGGAGTCCGCAGATAACTGTTGTTCTCCGCCCAGCTCTCCAGCTGTTCAAAGAGCCACGGCCATTTGCTGTCCTTGTAGATCCCTCTGTCATTCAGCGTGTCTTCTTCCCATCTGGTCTGCACATAGCTTAATCCTGCTCTGCCCTCCACACGGTTCACATCCGCATGGGTCGTATCAAACGGAGACAGGAACCCGGCATTGGTAGCCAGTGCCGCATTGATCATATCTCCCGGATACTGCGTCAGCAGGTGCAGATATACCCGGATAAATTCACCGGAACGGTAGCGTGCCACATAAGTGTTGGTATGTCTTTTGACAGGATCCGCAATTCCGGGATCATAATCCAGATACGCCTCATCCAGAATAAAATCATTGATCAGTGCTTTGTCCGCCGCATCCATGGTATTGTCATCCTCCGCAAGGACGCTGACTCCCCCGTGATAGATCATACAGCGGGATAACTGCTGGATCGGCATGCTCAGCATCTCCCGGCGGTCTCCCTGTTCCGCATGCGTGGCGGAAAATACCGCAGACAGCACAAAAAGCCCTACGCAGAAAGCTGCTCCGCATACCACCAGCAGTCTCCCCCAGAGCTTCCTCGCTTTTTTCCCGAAACAAAAGGTCAGGAATGTAAAAGCCAACAATACGATCATTGCATATTTTCCGTTGTTACGGAATAAGATCATCCCCACGGTTCCCAGGGCAAACAGCAGATCCCGGATCCCGGGCCGCCAGGCATTGCGGTCTTCCCACAGCAGATCTGCGAGACTGACCAACTGCAACAGCAAAAATGCACTGAATACCGTGTCCTTGGTCATGCTGACACTCATATACCAGTGAAACGGGAAAAACATCCCCAGTAACTGAATGGCCAGCTGCCACCCTGCGGCAGTTTTCCGGTGATGCAGTACCAGCATTCCATAAGCCATGCTTCCCGAAAGCAACAGCATCTGTACTGACGTATAGAATGCCATTCCGGCATTCACACTGCCGAAGATATGACTTCCCAGCCACAGCATCCCCTGCAGAAACAGAGTGTGCACAATGGGGTGATGATCGAAATAATAATGTTCCATGATCTGTCCCGTCTGCACCGGTGCATCATAGGCACAGATTCCGGGATAATATGCCAGATATACCGGCAGCCAGGCCAACAGCAGAAACAACAGACTTCCGAAAAATATCTGCACACCGGAGCGGCGCTGCAGCCAGGCGGAAAGGTGGGCATACCATGCAGCCTGCTTTTTCCCGGTGTCTTCGGCGGTCCGTGCCCGGTTCCAAAGTCGATGCACCACCCAGGTTCCAAGAAATCCCAGAAGGCACCCCAGCACTACCGTCCACAGCAAAGTACTTCCGATGTAGCCTGCCGTCCACAGGATGTTTCCCGCAGATGCCAGGTCTTTTTCTGTTTTTGCAAAAAATACAAACAGACATCCCAGAACACTCAGCAATACAACGCCTTTGCGTCTGGGAAGAATTTTCTTTTCCTGCATATTACAACCCTTTACGCACCTGATGCTCCCCATGGACGCGATTCAGGCGATATTCAAAATCTTTCCGGTCCTTGGCCGCCATGACTTCCAGCATCATACCGGCAAAAAACGACTGGATCCCCGCCAGCAGGATAAAGCCACAGGCGATCAGTGTCGGGAATCTGGGCACCAGACCGGTATTCAGATATTCCAGGAAGACCGGTACGAACAGGATCGCGGAAACAGCGATCAATAACAGGGCCAGCATACCGAAAAAGTGCAGCGGCTTGTAATTTTTGTACAACTGCATCATTTTACGGATCACACGGAAGCCATCGCTGTAGGTATTCAGCTTGGACTCACTGCCCTGGGGACGATCGCGGTATTCCACCACTACGTTTTCCACCTGCATGTTGTAGTTTACCGCGTGGATCGTCATCTCTGTCTCGATCTCGAATCCCTTGGAAAATACCGGGAACGTCTTTACAAATTCATAGCTGAAAGCGCGATAACCAGTCATGATATCCTTAATGTTGGCATGAAACAGGCTGTTGATCCCCGCCCGCATCAGACTGTTGCCGAAATTGTGGAACGGGCGCTTGTTCTCCGTAAAATAAGTAGAGGAAAGCCGGTCTCCCACCACCATATCCGCCTGGTGCTGCAATACCCTGTCTACCATCTCCTGTGCGCAATCCAGCGGATATGTGTCATCTCCGTCGATCATCAGGTAACATTCCGCATCGATCTCACGGAACATCCGGCGTATTACATTTCCCTTTCCCTGTGCATATTCATAGCGTACGATTGCTCCTGCCTCCGTAGCCAGCTCCACAGTGCGGTCGGTGGAATTGTTATCATATACATAGGTCACTGCCTGGGGCAGGAACTTTTTCACATCCGACACCACCTTGGCGATGGTCTTTTCCTCGTTATAGCAGGGAATCAATACCGCAATTTTATCCATTTTCCATTCCTCGTATTTCATTTTATCATTCAGAGCATCACATAAATTTGCAAAACCGCCTGATAAATCGGGCTTTCCTTTTGCATATATAAAACTATTGTACCACGCTTATTGATTTACAGCCACTGTTTTTTTATGCTATAATCAAGCGTGAAAATGCAGCGCTCAAAAGTTCCGGAAGACTTCCTGTCTCTCGCCGGTGCTTGCTGGCAAGAAAGGACTTTTCCCATGCAAAAGTTTTATCGTCTGTCTGTAAATATCGTAAAGATCCTGACACTGCTGCTGGCAGTTTTTCTGTTTATTGGCAGCTTTCTCACTACCTGTTATGCCGAAAACATGGAGACCCAGCAGGTGCTTCTGCGCTTTGACAATCCCTTGTGGAATCTGCTGGAGCTTGCCGGATACGGGCTTTTATTTGCCTGTTGTCTGTCTCTGTCCGGCAAGGCCGGTGTGAAATTCCGCCGCGGGCTGCTTGTTTTTACTCTGGGGCTGATCCTGCTTCTGGGGGGAATGCTCATCGTCTTCGGCCGCACAGTTCCTGCTGCGGACGCCTTATCTGTATACAATGCTGCCGCTGAATGGATCCTTGGAAATAAAGATATTATCCACCCCACCTTCTCTTATCTGTCCTATTATCCACAGCAGATCGGCCTGATGGCCTTTCTGGAGCTGCTGCTCCGCCTGTGGAATCTCACCGGGCTGAGCGTTCCCGCCTGGCATTTTGTCAAGCTGGTCTATGTCTGCCTGCTGTGCGTGGCCGTTCTGTTCCAGTACCGTTCCCTGCGCTATCTGTGGCCGGATGATTGGGAACCGGTCTCCTGCTGTTATCTGATTCTGGTATGCTGTAACCTGCCTATGATCCTGTACAGTTCCTTCGTCTATGGCGAGATCCCTTCCTTCGCAATGCTTTCTGTGGGACTATTTCTTCTGTTAAAGCTGTTGGCAGACTGTATTCCGGCACATTCCGTGGAGACCACTTCCCCGGACGGCACCCGCGTCGTGGCTACTTCCCACGCATTATCCGCAGTTACGGTCTTTACCGCCCTTGGCAGTATCCTGTTCCTTACTTTAAGTGTGATGCTGCGCAAGAACTCCCTGATCCTCATTATTGCTGTGCTGCTGGTGCTGTTCTTCGAAACGCTGCGTCCGGGACGCAGCGGCAGGGCGTGCATCGGCCTGATGGCTATGGCAGTCTGTCTTACCATTACCTCCGTGGGAGTCCTGCCGCTGGTGCAGAAGTGCTACGAGAAAAAAGCCGGCAATACCTTAAGTTCCGGCGTCACCGCCATGTCCTATTTTGCCATGGGGATGCAGGAATCATCCCGGGGATGCGGCTGGTACAACGGCTTCAATATCGATACCTATGATGCTGCCGGGATGAATTCCGACGCAGCCAATGCAATCAGCCGGGCGGCGATCAACGAGCGTATTGCCTATTTCCGGGAGCATCCCGGCTATGCCGTGAACTTCTATCTCCACAAGCATCTGTCTCAATGGGCAGACGGTACTTATGCCAGCCGGCAGGCCACTCTGGCCACCTACGGTGGGCGAAGCGACTTTTTGAAGGAAGTCTATGAAGGTTCTCTTGCCTCTGCTTATATCGAATGGGGCAATGCCTGGCAGAATGTGTTGTATCTGGGCATGCTGTTGTTCTGTATTGCTACAGTCAGAAAGCGCCGTCCCGGCAATGGCTCCGCGAATGCCGCAGCCAACGACGATTTCCGTTTCCGCAACCTCTGCCTCTACACCTATACGGGACTGATCGCCGTGCTGGGCGGTTTCCTGTTCCACACGATCTGGGAAGCCAATTCCCGCTATATTTTCGTGTACAGCCTGCTGCTGATGCCTTACTGTGCCGCCGGGGTCCATGATGGACTGGTGCGTCTGGCAGCATGGCGCAGCAACAGAACGCTGACACGTCACTCAAATTCATAAAAGCAAAAAACTCCCGTGAATCGAATAAAATAACATTCCATTCGGTTCACGGGAGTTCTCGTTTGTATTTTAAACCTCAAAATTCACAAATAAAATACAAAAATATGTTTTTTCAAGCCTAAAAAAATTATTATTTTCGTTAATAAAATATTTTGAACAAATTTCGTACAAAAAATCCTATCTTACCATACTTTTTGTACGAGAATGCTTATAAACGGCTTATTTACGAAAATCCTACGGAAACAGTATTTTCTAATAATACATGGCCCCTTGTAAAAATCCCCAGAAATAATACAATCCACACACCAGATGCCACAGATAGGCCAGCCATTGTATCGCAGCCAGTCCCTTTTTCTTCTTCGTATCCGCCTTTCCGGTAGCCCGCAGCAATACCAACAGTGCTCCCACAAATGCAAAAAAGATACCGTACATATATCCCCAGGAAAAGTTAAAATCCATCTCCCGGAATCCCTTCTCGTACAGGCAAAACGCCATCAGAAAACTCATACCGTAAATCTGCCAGGAGAAGCGGTAAATGCTGTCTCTGCACAACTCCTTATAGTTCAACAGAAGCACCAGGATCGGGAAACCGACAGCCAGACCGATAGCCAGCGGAAGATTACTGCAATACTGCAGCCACACATGTCCCAGCGTAAAACCGATGCCGCCTTCCTGTCCCTCCTGCGGGACGAACACACCGCGGAACTGGTACAACAGATCCGCAAAAGTAGGAAGGAAGCATACTCCCAGCCAAATGGTGGGCATGAAGTTCCGGAATTTGCTGTGGAACATTCTCCACAGCATCAGAATTCCCGCGGCCCCCACCAGTACGATCGTAAAGCTCGGCTTCGCCATCGTTGCCAGTAACAGATAAACAGAAAAGAGGATATAATCTCTTCCATACTCCTTGTGGGCATTGTCCTGTTCATACAGAGGCATCAGCTCTGCATACTTGAAAAATGCCAGGATTGCAAAGGGTCGTGCCGCCATATAAGTAGCATTATGGAAAGGATTTGCCGTAAATACTCCCAGATACTTGTACTTGATCCCCGGCAGATAGATTCCCGTTGGCGGATATACCATGGATACGAAAAACAGGGATACCGCTACCGTTCCTGTGAGTACGCCGGGAAGCCAGGCTTTCCCGGGCATGGCTTTACGCAACTCCGCCCCCACGTGCCTGTCCAGCATTATTTTCAGGGCGATCATCGCTACGCTGTTCAGCAACATCGTTGCCAGCGCCATGGCCAGTTCCGTTCCGGTGGGCAGACTGCCTGTGACCAGATGGATCACTGCCGCCAGCTTGAAGAGGATCGGATAGGGAAAGCTGTAACCGCTGTCCAGTCCCTGCATTTCCAGAATGTATGCCTTCATATCGGAATGATACAGTCCCGTCCCCAACATACTTTCCACGCACTGCCGGTAAAACAGCCAGAGAGTAACCGCCGAAGCAATCCCCACCAGTACGGCAAACACAACGATCTCTATGAAATTTTCGACATTATTTCTTTTTCCCGTACTGTTTTCTGCTGTTTTCTGTCTCATGCCGCCTTTTCCCGCTATCCGTCCAGGTTTCACAGTCGGATCCTATTTCAGCTTCGTGTAATATGCTACCACTTTTTTCACCGCATGGATCACATCTTCCACGTCTTCGTCGGTCAATCCGTAGTACAGAGGAATACTCATGACTTCGTTGTAGTATTTCTCCGCATTCGGGCACAGCCCTTTTTCATAACCCAGTTTTTCATAATAAGAGTGCCAGTATACCGGCAGATAATGTACCTGTGGGCAGGTATTCTCTGCATACAGCGCGTCAAAGAACTGCCGTCTGTCGCAGTTCAGATTCTCCAGATTCAGATGCAGTACATACAGATGCCAGGTCGTGTCAGACTCCGGGATCTCCTTCTGTGGAATCAGTTCCGGCATGTCTGCGAAGGCTTCGTTGTAGCGTTTGCGGATCTGTTTTCTGCGTTCAGAGAACCGTGTCAGCTTCTTCAGCTGACTCAACAGCAATGCAGCCTGAAATTCAGTCATTCGATAGTTAAAGCCCAATTCCACCTGCTCGTTATACCAGCGTGCGTCGGTAGGATGTACCATCTCTTCCGGATCTCTGGTAATGCCATGCGTACGCAGACGCAGCAAATGGCGATACAGCTTTTCATCATTGGTAGTAATAGCACCACCCTCTCCCGCAGTCACCGTTTTCACCGGATGAAAACTAAAGCAGGTCATATCCGCCAGACTTCCCACCGGCTTTCCCTTATAGGTTGTCCCAATCGCATGGGCTGCATCCTCGATCAGGAGCAGGTTATGCTCCTTGCAGATCTCTCTGATCTCATCCAGTTCCACAGCCTGTCCGGTGAAATCCACTGCGACAACCGCCTTGGTCCTGGGGGTGATCAGCTTCCGAATGGATGCCGGATCAATATTATAAGTCTCCGGGTTAATATCCGCAAAGACCGGCTTTGCACCGGCATATAATACACAGTTGGAAGAAGCCGCAAATGTAATGGAGCTTACGATAACCTCATCCCCTTCGCCAAAACCAGCGGCCAGAGCCGCCAGATGCAGGGCTGCCGTTCCGTTGCATACTGCCACTGCATATTTTGCATGTGTGATCTCACACAAGTGCTTCTCCAGATCGCTGACCTGCGGTCCGCTGGTGATCACATCTGCAGTCAATACTTTGGTCACCGCCTCGACATCTTCCTGATCAATATACTGTCGTCCGTAGAATATAGGCTTCTCACGGACCGGTTTCCCTCCAAAAACAGCTAATTCTTCCATAAATATCCTCCTGTCTGATCCTTTTCGGCATCTATGTTTAAAAATACTTCCATTTGTCAACTCAACTTACTAATTTTATCATACTGAAGGAAGAAAAACAACAATGGTGTTGGCATCCACCGCTTTGCTGCGGTATAATAAAACCGTTATAAATCCATACTTACTGTTCACAGAAAGGATCTCTTCGCCTTATGAGTTCAAATACGAAAAAGAAAATAAAATCATGGAAACTCTTTTCCGGTATCGTTATTGTAGTTCTGCTGCTTGCCGTAACAGCCGCCGGAATTCTCTATGTGAAAATATATGAACCCGGAAAACGTTCCGCCGATCTTGGACGCCTGCAGCAGGAATCCTATCAGGGGGTCTTCTGCTCCATGTATGCGCCGGAAGCTTTCCCGGAAGACATTTACTCTACCTATATGGGTTACGATGCTGTCAGCTGTTCCCATCGCCTGACTTCCTTTTCCGATATCTCCGATTATCTGGAAACTGCTTTTTCCTCCGGAAATGAGGTCACTCACGTATTGCTCATTTTGGACCCCTTACTGCTGTGGAACAGCAATTTCCATAATAACAGTCGATTTTATGCCTCTTTCGATGAGGACCTTTTGGCATATGTCGATTCTTATTCCGGTGTTGAATTTACCATAGTATTCTCCTGTCCTTCTCTGGAATACTGGCAGGCCCACAGCAGTGACACCGAAACCTACGAAAATCTGGTGCAGGTTCTGGCAGCTCCCCTGTCTGTCCGGGAAAATGTCTCTCTGTTCTTCCCCGGCGGAGAAGAATGGCTGATCTCCAATCCTGATGCCTATGACACTCCTCTGGAATTAAATGCTGTCGCTGCCCGCTCCGTCATGCTGCTGGTATTGAGCGGCACCTTGCAATACCATGGTATAGATGCCGATAACTCCAGTCTGACACAGTTTGATACCCTGGTGCAGGCAGCCATTAATGCCCCTGCTTCCTACTCCGATCTGTCCGATTATGACATCGTCTTTTTCGGTGACAGTGTATTCGGAAACTATCAGGATTTTGCCTCCATCCCCGGCATTATCGGTGCCCTGACGAAAGCCTCCGTTCACAACCGTGCCATCGGAGGTTCCTCCGCCACACAATTGACCCCCGATGACAAATCCTTCCCCAGTGCCGTACAGCGCTTTTTATCGGAAGATACTGCCGAAATCTCCGGGGAGAAAAAACTTTGTTTCGTAATCAATTACGGATTGAATGACTATTTTACGGGATATACTGTGGAGCAATACCGTGACGGTCTGCAAGCAGGGGTGCAATCTCTGCAGGATGCTTACCCGGATGCTGAAATTCTGATCGCTTCCTCGAATTTCATTACAGCGTTCGACAACGGTACCGCTTTCAACAATGATCTGGATGAAATTCTGAACGATTATGTGACCGGTGCCGAAGAAACCGCGGCGGCCATGAACGTTTTCTTTCTCAATACCAACGAGGCACTGCAATGGAATCCCCAAAATGCTGCCTGCTATCTGGTGGATGCCGTTCATCCCAACGAAGAGGGACGTTTCCTGTTTGGCACAGCAATTATAAAGGCTTTAGAGGAGGATATTTTTTCTTATCCTGTACACTGATATCTTTTCCCAGCTGTACTTCGATCACCTGGAGCTCCGTGTCTGCCAGAAGCATATGCCGGCATCCCGCCGGCATCCGCAGCACATCACCGGCCTTTACTCTGCATTCCTCACCATCTATCACTGCCCGGCCTTCTCCGTAGATCACCGTCCATACCTCATCCCGGAATTCATGGCTGTGATAATTCATCTTATGTCCGGGATTCAATGTCACTTTGATCGTCAGACTTTCCTTTTCCACATCCATGATCCGGAAGCTACCCCAGGATTTCTCTGCGAACATGACCTGCTGGGTAAAACTGCTCACATATGGTTTGATATAGCTGGACTGCTCTTTGTCCGATACCAGAATCCCCTCGGGGCTGGCCGCCACGACAATATCCTGCAATCCCATGCACAGCACCGGCATATCCAGCTCATTCACCACATGGACATTCCGGCAGGTCTCATTGAGCACCGCCTCCCCGACGCATGCACTGTCCATGGCTTCCGTCAGGGTGTTCCAGGTACCCAGATCCTTCCAGGTTCCGGCAAAACGCATGACCTCGATCTCAGGTTCCTTCTCTACTACCGCATAGTCGAAACTGATCTTCTGTAGGGTTTCATATTTTGCCAGCAAATCTTCATAATCGGTAAACTCTATAAGTTCATGAGCCTTCTGCAACACGTAATTCAGGCGGAAGGCAAACACTCCACCGTTCCACAGCGCTCCCTGTCTGATATATTCCGCTGCCTGCTCCTTGTCCGGTTTCTCCTTAAACATTTCCACCGGGCTGATATTTTCCGCTGTTTTCGGAATGATATAGCCATATTTTTCGCTGGGATACGTCGGTTCCATACCCATCAGCACCAGATGGGCCGCACTCTGTGCCGCACGCTCCTCCAACCGCTGCAAAGCTTCGAAATAATCCTTTTCCACGTACGGATCCACCGGACATACGATCACCGGCTCTTCTCCTGTCACTCCCTGCACATCCTGCAGATATGCCACCGCCAGTGCAATCGCCGGGAAGGTGTCTCTTCTGCAGGGCTCCATGCTGATACCGACATTTTCTCCCAGCTGGTTGTGGATGGAAGAGATCTGTGCCTTGGATGTGGCAATCGTGATCTTTGCCTCCGGATCCGCCTCCCGGATCTGCCGGTACACCCGTTGCACCATGGACTCCAGGCCGCCGTCTTCCGTATGGAATATTTTGATAAACTGCTTGGAACGGATCTCGTTGGACAGGGGCCAAAGCCGCTGTCCGGAACCGCCCGATAAAAGTATGATATTCATAAGCGTCCTCTCTTAATTCTGTACGGTAAGCAGCAGATAATCTCCTACCGTATCCACTACATCATAGGAAAAATCAATGTATTGCAGATCTCCCTGATACAATACCAGCAGGCCGTCTCCCACCATCTCCACCAGTTCTGCGGCCTGTTGCTCTGGATAGATGTAGTGATACCGGTCCGCATAAGCCGGAAGCTCTCTTCCGTTGGAGACATTACTCTTCCCCTGATAATACTGTGCGTCTATCTTACAGACATACTGGGTCAGGATCTCCGTGGCATCCCGGTTGAACTGCCAGCCCAGATTGCCGGTGATGTACAGACTTTCGTATTCCTCCAGAGAATCCGCTTCCGCCACCGCCTCCATGAAATCTTTGTTATAGTACTCTCTGCTTTCTTCCGCATAGGTAGTAAAATAAGTCCCGAAGAACAGAATACTGCTGATTCCATAGGCAGCTGCGACCACCGGCCACAGCTTTTTCCACTTCCGAACCGCCAGACCGATTCCGTAGGCACATAACAGGATGATCGGATAGAAAATAATATTCACACGGTTAATATTGACTTCGTAAGTGATCAGGCCGACCCAGATCCCGGTGACCAGGAAGCCCCATAATGCCAGCATCTGTGTCTGTTTTTCAATATTTTTCTCCCGGAAGAGCTGTATGGTAAATACAATGATCCCCACAAAGACAAACGGGATCGACACATGATACAACGGGCCAAAAGCCGGAATCGAATTGAAGAAAATATCCGGCAGCTGCAGGAATACATGGCTGAACAGAGCCCAGGCATTTTTCCCCAACTGTGCAAAGGAAAAGTTCAAAAGCAGAATATCTGCGCTTCTCACACTGTCCGGAAAATACGGCATGGTAAAAAGCGGAGTACTTATGGTTCTGCCAAAGTGTACCGCGTTGATTCCCAGAACTATGACTTCCGGCAGGGCCACTACCGTAAAGATCAGTGCGCACAGCAATCCTTCCCGGAATTTCAGCCGGCGCTTCCACAGACACCATATGAAGAATACAAAAAGAAATGCAGTTACGGAATAGGCAGCGATACCGTAACAGTAAAATGTCAGTCCGAAAAGACCATGGACAAGTATAAATAGCGTCGTTTTTCCAATCCAAGAAGCAGTAAATAAAATCCCAGCAGGAAAATATGCGGGAAGAGATTGCAATCCAGCGACCAGCGGCTCTGCATAAACTGCCAGGGATTTACAGCGGTCAGCAGCATTGCCACCAGGGCGATCCGTTCAGAGAATAATTTCCTGCCCACAAGATATACCAATGCCACCGCGCCAGAGGAGATCAGTACCATCGGCAGACGCACCGTTACCGTGTTGAATCCGAACAGTTTGATAAAGGGGACCATGCAATAGGCAAGGAGAACGCTCATCTGACTGTATCTCCAGGCAGTAAAATGAACCGGCAGAAAGGTACCATATCTGTCGGTTCCGTATTTTGATAATGCCCAGGCATCCACCGCTCCCATGGCCTCGTCCTGGTTGATACCGTCCGGCACTGTGGCAAAACGGATGCAACGCAGGATCACGGCAAGCGCAAGGATGCTCCAGAAGAAAATTTTTCTGTTTTTATTGTTCCAAAGACCAGTGGAAGAATCCTGTGTCATAGTATTCATAATCGTACGATACCTTTCGATGTTCTCTTTCAGGCCTCCTGCGTCATTTTTTCCGCCGCATATGCATATGGCCTGTCACTATCACATCATACCACAGAATGTTGCATTTGTCCCTATTCTTCCTGATACTGATTCAGCATTTTCAGGTAAGTCCGTAAAGCCATTTTCCTGTCCTCCGGCAGATTACGATACATTTTCAGGATATTTTCTTCATCCTCAGTCTGTGTCTGCGACACTTCCCGTTCTCCAAAGAAATCACTGACCGAAATACCAAGTTGGTTGCAAAGTATCATCAGGGTATCTACTCTCGGTACCGTTGTAGCCGCCTGAAAACAACTGACCGTAGAGGAAGATAGCCCGGATTTCTGAGCGATCTTATAAGGCGTTGTGCCTCTTTCAGCACAGATCTGTTTGAATTTTTCCGCAAGCTCTTTGCATTTTTCTTTGGTATTGTACATATAGCTTTACCGCCTTTGCCATTTATTTATGTCTCTATATAATACATGACAAAAGTCGACAGAATCTTACATACTTTTTTATTTATACTCCTTCGTATACTCCTTCGTTTTAACCGCTGTGTTCCTTCGGTATTTCGAAATGTAATTTTCTTGAAATTGTATGATTTTATAATATACTTAATTATATATAGTGCGGATGGATTATAAGGGATAATTAGAAGTTATCTATTATTTTTTACTTTGGAGACTATGCAATGGCAACACAATTAAATGATATAATAAAAAAATTAAAAAAATATGGTTGTACTATGACTAATGATAATGGTTCATTCACAGCGGCTCAAAATGCAACATACTCAGGAGATTATACAAGTCAAAGCCTCAAGCGGGCTCATTTAACCAATTGCCTATTAAATAATGCCAAATTTGACGATGCAGCTGTAACAGGTTCCTCTTTTTTTCAATGTATTTTTATGAAGTGCAGCATGAATAAAGCGGATTTTGAATTCTGCAATTTTGAGAATTGTAATTTTCAAGACACGCCATTAACAAATGAGTCATTTAACAATAGTACATTTTATGATACTAAATTTATAAATAGTCCATTTTCTTCATGTACACTAACAGGCACCCTATTTAAAAATGTACTGTTTTCACATTCTGACATAAAATATTCCACTTTAGAAGGGGCTGTATTTGAGGATTGTAGTTTTGAAGATATGAATTTAAACAATTTAAATCTTGAATTTATTGAAATAAAAAATATTCATATGAGCAATGTTATTTTACCGTTTTCACAAATTCCATACATTTTAGGTGGAATAGAATACATAAAAAATTCGAATGATATTGTGTGTATCGGAACTAACTCCACAAAAAATATTAGTACCAAGGAATATGTTTCTAAAGCGCTTCCTTTATTATGTGAATATTATGAAAAGCAGGAACTCCACTTTCCTCTTGCTAATATTTATCTCGGGTTATGCGAAAAGGAAAAAGCATACAATCATTTAAAACTGGGAATACAGTATTGCGTTATTTCAAAAGATTTTCGTTTGCTGAAATATTTTTGTAAATTAGTGGCAAGAAGCAATGAATTTACATATAAAGAGCTAAATACGCTCTATACTTTAGTTCAAAAATTTATGCCGCAAGATGCATTAAATCAGCAGCAGCTTCATGACTACTCAAAACACATTGGAGAAATAAAAACAATCCTTTTTTCAAAACAGGATACACCAAAAGTAACATTTTCTATTCGAACCAACATAGAACCAAATGATATTTCGCCCCTTTCAAATCTAATAGATGATATTTTTAAGATAAAACAGAAAATTTGCAATACTCCTAACGCATTACAATTAGTTTTAGAGCAAAATTCTCCATTTATCGTAACATTAAATATTGTGGGTGAATTGTTCGAACTTTGTTGTTTTGTTTTAATTGTAATTAAATTGATTAATGAATCTCAAGAACTCTATTCCTTATATTGGAATTATCTATGTACATCAGGAGAAGATTCTGCTGAGTATATATCAAATAAATTATGTCCGTTGCTTGAAGCTGTTCAACCGAGACAGGCTGAATATATTTCGTCCAATACTGTTTTTTCTGTTGATGAAATATGGTTTAGCAATATTGACAATTGTAAATATTTGAAATTGCAATATTTTAATCCAAATAGACTAGCCATAATGGAGAAGAAAAATGAGTAATTTTTATCAAGTTATTTCCGGTAATATTGAAGGAAGCAAAACTGAAAAAAGCTATTTAATTGAAAAATATAAATTCTTACTAGTTTTATTTCAAGTAATAAGTATTTGTTTGGCAATGCTATTTACATATAAAATTTTTACTATCTGCATAAGTGAGAAAAATTTAGAAAATACCATTTCATTAGGTTCTATTTTTGCAACTTTCGGTTCTGCAATTGTAGCCGTTGTCTCACTCTATTGTAATGATTCATATGTACGTTTTTCAGATAATGTAGGTATATTACAAACGGAATTATTAAAAGATGAACATTGGACACGATGGACTTTTGTAAAACGTAAAAGTAAAAGAAGACTTTTAGATAATGGAAATTATGTACAAATCCTGCAAAATGCAAAGATTAAATTTTCATTAGGTAGTCATGATATTTATATATATGTCCCAACTGTAAGAGCAGATTTTGATGATTTACCGATTTTTCGCCAATTAATTTTAATGAAAAGATATAGCAAACAGTACGAAACTAATCTTTGCAATCACGCAAGTCCAGACGATGCCGTTGCCTTTTTTATATGGGACTGCATCTTTGACATTTATGTACAGATAGCCTATTATAAAATATGTACATATGTTATTTGGATTGGATGTAGTTTTGTTTTTTCCAGTCTGGTCTGCGCCTTTGTTTATATTTATATATAGGAAAGAAGGTATAATAGCATTCTTATTATGGAATGTACCATTATACCTTCTCTATTATTGAAATGTAACTTTTAGAACATTATCTTCGCAATAATGGCACTGGGGGCCTAATGCAACACCATAGTTATTGCAAATCTTTAAGATCTCATCATATATCTCTTTAATTTCTCTGTTAGTAAATGGAACCATGTATTCCAATTCAGTTCCCTTAATTGGCTTGAAGACTGATAAAATAGGAGAAATACCATATTTACATATTTCTTCTACTCCTTTTAGCAGAGATTCTTTAGGCTCTAATCCTACAATAAAGATGCTTCTGACCGCTCCTTTGTTTCCCCACAATTTGACCGCTTCTTTTAGTGCAGATATATATTTTTCAATAGGAATACTACCTTTTCCAGGCATATATTTTTGCGCCAGCATTCTGTTATATATTTCTATATTAAATGCTACTTCCGTAATTCCAGCTTCCTTTAAATCTCTTAAAATTTCAGCAGATATAGGTGGTAATGACATTAAATATATTGGTTTTTGAAATGTATCTTTTACATACTTACTTAATTTCATAATATTGGAGAAATCGGATTTGGGGGTATCTGAACCGCCTCCGATTAAAAAATGATTTATGTGTGCTGTGTTTTTATATGCGTCCAATATTTCTTTTATATCATTTAATGATAAAGGCGAGGAAACGTTATCAACATCACAGAATTTGCATCCCTGACCGATTTGCTTAAAGTAGCATCCCTGTTTATGAAAAATTCGTAACCTGTCAATTCCGAGATATGCGATATCTTCATATAAGAATCCACTTTTTGTTTGTTGTAACGATAGAGGATCTACCGTACGAATTGTCACTTCCAGCTTACTATTATTATAATTCAGTGGAGTACCATAATAGCACAGTCCATATGTATCCTCTGAAAACATCTGAATTGAAAAAGGACTAAGTTCTGAAAATCTAGTTTGAAACGGCACATTAATATATATATTATTAGCTAATACCATATCAACTGCTTCAAATTCCCGCCAATTAATTTTTCCTTTACTCTCAATAAATGCTTTAGCCTCTTCGGATAAAACAATTCCTTGATTAAATAGTGCTATTTTTAAATATACAAAGTAATCTATAGTATTTTTTTGATTCATAAAATCAAAATTATTAATAGCTATATTTTCAAGAATACGAACTATATTATCCGGTTCCCATGATATAATACTTCTATTGAAGACTACCTTAAACAAATAAGTATGTTCATCCAGCTGATAATTCCAGTTTAGATTGTCATCATTTATTTCATATTTATTGCGAATGAGTGCTTTGTGAAAGTATTTTAATTGTTTTCTTAAGCTTTTCATATACTGATAACCATAAAAGCTATATGGAACCTGCGTAGGAAGTAATTTTTTATAGCTACATGTACTATTGTGAAATGCATCCCAATGTATCTTTTGCATTGAAAGTTCATGAGCACATAACGTCTTATTAAGAAGGAATGTAGAAGATTGAAATCTTGCATTTATTTCTGAAAAAAACACTTTATTCTTATTAATATCATAGAGCAAATCAATCCCACAAACTCCACGATATCCGCAATACTGTAACTTTTGGGATATCGTTCTAACCATGTGATAAACCGCGTTATGCGTTTCGATGGATAAACGATCATATGCTATAAAATCTGCTCCTTTATAAAGAAACATATTATCTGTCAGGGATATGAGTTGGACAGAAGGAGGTAGGATAATTATATCATCACTATATATTACAACATGTGCATTCAAAGAAATATTCTCTTTGATATATGGTGTTACCATATACAAGCAGTTATCATTTAGCCCCTGATCATTTGGATCATACAATTTAGTACCAAAGCCACCGCAGGAATATGCAGATTGTACTACAAACTTATCATATCCTTCAAAGCATGTCTGCAAATTTGATTTTGATAATTCTTTACCCGTCATAGTAATATATGGTAATTCATTAATACTATTATTCAACCATAATTTACAATATATTTTATTTTCTAATAATTTGAGGAATTCCATCTCGTTTTGGCAAACTGTGTTCTTTTTTACTTCAGAATTATACGCATCTATTTCTTCTGGGAAATAGAGCATAAATTTTGCAGTTGGATCCTGCTCCAGGATTTTTATAGCTGTTTCATTTATAAATTGAATTATTTCTTCATTGTCTTGATTATAATCAAAACGCCATGAATTTGTAGAATCAAATGCATAATTTGAGTTGTTATTACTTCCAAAAATAGTAATTGAACCTTTAAAGAACATACCGGTTTGCATAATTTCAGATTCCCTTATTCCAATCCAGTATAACGAGTACTGCTTTTGTATATTCATAGATTACTTAAATCCTTTCGTTAAACTCATGTAGTAATTGAGCGTATGCTTTTTCTATTCTGTTTTTTATATCAAAATCATTAGATCTACTTTTTACCAACTTGTTTTGAAATGTCTTCATGCAATCACATTGGTGGCTTTCCAATAAATCATTTATTAATTTTTTCCTTTCTCCAGAATTACCTGTAGCCAGATATTTAATATAAAAGTTATGAATAAGATTTCTGCATTTAGGACAAGTGGAGGGAAATATAGTTATTTCATTATTGTTTGAATCATCACGGTTTCCCCAATAAGCTATATCGATTTTTGATAAATAAGTTTCATCAATTATTGACAAGACATATATCATTTCCCAGTTTGAAATAGGTGAATATAATCCATTCTTGTATAAGTAATAAATTAAAGTATATCTTTTAATGTTTATGGGAAATAATACTATTTCTACCCGGTTATGTATACACCAATCTATAGATGCTAAAATATCATTTACCTGTTGCCTTTCATCTAAAAAGGGTAATCCCAGCAAAAGATTCACAATAGGAATATATCCAAAGGATCGAATCATGACTATTGCTTCTTTTAAATGCGTAACAGATATTTTTTTGTTTAGAATGTATTCCTGATAGAAGAAGTTTATTGTTTCAAGTCCCAACTCAATTTTTACTATTTTATTTTTAAAAAGTATTTTAATTAATTCTAATTTTGAATATGTTATAGTACTATAATGTGTTTCAATATATATTTTTTTACAGGAAAGCTTGCTTGCTGTCTCCATAATACTTTTTTGAAAATCTAAAGATAGTTGATTATCATCTAAAAAACTACCATTTGTACATAGCATTAATGAATCAACTTTAGAAAACAGATTGTAAATACGAAGCATTTCTTCAATGAATATAGACACATCTTTTTTAGATGAAGCAATTCCATAATCGCACATGGTACAAGCCCCTACCTTATCATAGGAACATTGTCCATTTTCAAATGATATTTCAAGATAATTATTTTCATAATAGTAAGTACATACGGTTTCTTCATTAAGAACCAGTCTTTCTTGCTTTATATAGGTATTAATTTTTGAAAGAATTTGTCTGTCCATCTGTTTTCTGTATTTCCTTAATAGTAAGAATGTGCTTTTCATACGGTTGATATATTCATAAGAACATGCGGCATCTGAATATGATAGATAACTTCTAATTATCGTTCACTTATCTTTCAATTCACCACTTTGTTTTCTTGCAAACATCCGATATAATAATTCACATTGCCTATCAAAAAATAACAAAGGAGTTTCTGTAATGAACAATTTAGACGCACAAATTATCGATTACCTGACACACTGTGAGTTTCAAAAAAGACTAAATTCTAAGACTTTGAAAGCCTATAAGATTGATCTTAGACAATTTTCAGAGTTTATTCACATTTCTGATGTAGCTGACGTCTCATCTTCCGTTTTGGAAACTTACATCAGTAAGCTTCATCAACTCTATAAGTCTAAAACCGTAAAGCGGAAAATTGCATCAGTTAAAGCGTTCTTTCATTATTTGGAATATAAAGAAATTATTACTATAAATCCTTTCAACAAAATTCAAATTAAATTCCGTGAACCAACCATTTTACCCAAAACAATCCCCCTCCCAATTGTGGAATCAATGCTATCAACTATCTACGCATATCGCATTCAGGCTTCCACTACCTATCAACGCCAAAATGCTTTACGTGATGCGGCTATCATTGAATTACTTTTTGCCACCGGGATACGAATTTCCGAACTATGTTCCTTAAAAACAAGCGATGTCAATCTGGTGGACCGATCTATTTTAATTTATGGGAAAGGAAGCAAGGAGCGGCGCATGCAAATAGGTAATGATGATGTCTTACATATTCTGACTGAATATCGCAACAGTTTTCACGATAAGAATAATCCCTGTAGTTTTTTCTTCATTAACCAAAATCAAACTCCCGTCTCAGATCAGGCAATTCGGCGGATGATTAATAAATATGTATCTTTAGCAGCAATTGACCTTCATATTACTCCACATATGTTTCGCCACACCTTTGCCACAAGCCTTTTGGAGGCCGATGTCGATATTCGTTATATTCAAGAAATGCTAGGACATAGTTCTATTAATATTACTGAAATCTATACTCATGTCGCATTATCCAAACAAAGGGATATTCTTACCTCTAAACATCCCAGAAAAAATTTTCAAGTATAACGAAATCGCAAAAAACAATCGCCGGCACATTCTCCTCAATGCCGGCGATTCCTCTATTCTGTTGTAACTGACTGATAATCAGATATTATCAGTCGGTTTTTAGTATTCCAAACAACCCAAAGGAGGATTTAATTATGAAAGTGAGCGTTATCGTTACAACCCATAACACAGAAAGGTATCTATTAAAATGTATGGATTCCATTTTTAACCAAACCTTATCAGACATTGAAATTATTATTGCAGATGATGCATCTACAGACAGTACTCCTCAAATAGCAACTGAACTTGCCAAAACGCACGAAAATGTTTTGTTTTTGCCGCTTTCTACCAGCCTTGGGCCTGGAGGAGCCCGAAATAAAGCGCTCCAACAGGCATCTGGAGAGTACATATCATTTATTGACAGTGATGATTGGATGGACCTAAATTATCTGGAAGTAATGTATAATAAAGCGCAACAATTAAATGCCGATATTGTTACATGTAGTTTGATGCGAGAATACGATTATATTACTACTTCTCCCGTATATAAGTGCAAATACGATCAAGATTATGTGCTTTCTGGAGAGATTGCATTTCGTATTATGACAAACGAGTATAATTATGGTATAAAGTTCTTGCCGTCAGCTTTAAATAAAATATATCGAAAAACTTTTTTGACGGATAATTTATTAACATTTCCAGAGCATATTTTTTTTGAAGATCAACCTTTTTCATATAGTTGCACGCTGGCTGCAAATAGAGTGGTTTGTGTCCCTCAAGTTGTGTATCACCACTATAAACGTTCGGGATCCATTGTACAGTCATTTAATCAAAAGAATATAGACGATATGATGACTGCATACAAAATGATTAAGGAATACCTGCAGAAAAATAACATTTATAAAAAATTTCGATTTAACTATTATTCATCATTACAGCATTTTTATAATTTAATTGTTCGACAAATATTTGAGTTTGTCCCTGACGAAAAATCTAAAAAAGAATATCTCAAATATTCTTTCATTCGTCTGAAGGAGGTTATAGACATAGACGAATATATTGATTTTTTATCTTCTGAAGAACTGCGAAAGCATATTCAACCGAATATCACTGATACTACTATATATTAAAAGCAACTCTATATCCGCATGCTATTACACTTAATATAGCATGCGGATATCTATATAATATTTCCCTTCCCGAAGATGCCCGCCTAAATAAAACTCTAAATCATCTAATGAAAATTCATATTGATTTATATATTTTATGTTGTGACTAATAACAGGAAGGTACGTTGACCTTTCAGCGAATAATGTCACTTCTTTTTCCAGTTCATTTATTGCTGCCATTTTTTGATGCTTATGCAAATATACTAATGCCGAATATGCTGCTTCAAAAGCAAGTTGACGCACTTTCAATGGTCGCTGCGTTTTCATATATTCCAGCCTATACTTCTCACACAGTGGTAAATCTCCTTTGGTTAATGCTAGAAGAGAGGTAGCAAAAATGTGTCTATTATAATCATGAACAAAGTTTTCTTTTAATAGATTATTTGCGACAATGACTTCGCTGATATCTACTTTATCATTAATACAATCGAGAAATATAACAGCAAAATTATACATATATTTTGTCTTGGCATCGCAATCCGGTCTATTCTGTACCAGACTGTTATATTCTCTAAGTATTTTTTGCGCTGTATCAAAATCATTTGTAAGATTACATAAAATCAAGCGATACGTGGAAAAAGGAATATCTTTTGAAAACAAAAAATCTTTTGCCGGAATTTTATCCAAACAATTAATTCCATTTTCACTGTCAATAAACATTTTTACTGTGTTTACAGCGTATTTTATCGATGGAAGATCCCAGCCGAACAGAACTTTCCAATTATTTTGAACAGCTGTTGCCATTCTGTTAAAGCAATCTATTTTTTGCAAAGCTTCTTGATACTTATTGCTTTCATAGAGTGAATTGATTATTTCCCACAATGCAATATATCGAATTATTATTACTGTTGTGTCTGATACCGAAGCTGCCTCTGTATATAAACGTTGAAACAGATCATATCCAGAATAAGTTGTTCCGGCATTTGCATTTGCATAAGCAAAATATGCAAAAAACATAAAATAATTTTGAGTACAAACACCGTTTTTGAACTGCCTTTTTACAGTGTCTTCCAGAAAAATGTTTTCCAAAATATAATAAATTGAATAATATTTCTGCTCAGCAAATAACTCCTCCATTTTGCTTAATGCTTCCTCTACGGTATTGTTTTCCTGGCTTTTTAGTTCAAGTTGTAATTTCATATGGTAAACATCTTCAAAGGGAATATGTATACCATTATATGGTTTTAAAGAAAAATGACTAATAAATATATCTCTATAGTAATCATGCCAACTCACAAAAAAATCATCATCATTTTTTCTGATTAATTCGGCATCTAATAGTAAATTAAGGGTTTCAGCAGATTGTGGAATATCATTTATTAACTTACGATGTATTCCTGATAAGGTATAATAAATACAGGAACATAATGCTTCCGCATCAGCATTTCTGCTAAACGTATTTTTGAATTTAGAAATCATTTCATTTTTGAGAAGCTCACATCGCATAAATGAGTGATATGCTAGCTTAAAATCGTCGATATTTTTTATAGCATCGTTCAGTGTAGACAAATATTTCAAAAAATATACCACTTCTATTACCGATCCAAAAAGTGTTGTTATGCCAGCAGCATCAACATCAATATTTTTATTGCCAAGAAGTGTACATATATCATTACTGGTGACGTTCACTTCAATACTATCAAAAAATTGTTTTTTACCATTTCTATATTTTTCCATAGAAATTTTTTGATGTGAAGTTATAATGCAAAAAACAGGGTATTCCCGACTTATTAGTAACTTAAGCATTTCCTTTAAAATATTTCCGTATTCACGTGGTACTTTATGAATATCATCCAAAAGTATAATGCGATTATTAATACATATGTTGCTGAGAAAAATATCTTTTAACAGTTCAGGATTTTGAACATATTTTATAAAATCTTCTATTTCGGTTGAGAAAAAAACAAAATTCCAAAAAATATCTTTGATTTTAGGAAAATTTTTTCGTAATTCATTTACATAATCCGAATCTAAATCCTCAAAATATAAATACGGGAAAAACAATTGAAAAATAATTTTTTTAATAACCTTTATGTCATCTACTTTATCGCCTGAAAAAGTATAAGTGCTACATAATATATGCTGTTTTTCTTTCATTAACTTATTTTTAAATAACTGTAGGACATAAGATTTTCCAATTCCGGAACTTCCATATATTGATATTAACGAAAATTTACAATCCGGATTATGGGTATGATCTGTCAGATCCTTACATAATTTATCAACCAACTTATTTTGTGATGGAATGTCAAAAAATATATTTTCTGAATTTATAATTTTTATTGCAGTTGCCGGAATAATTTGTATTTCAAAATCTTCTGTACTAGATTCGTTTTCTAATAAATAAGCAATGGATATGGGCTGTAGCGTCTTATATTCGCCAGGTGAATCCAATTTTGAAATAGGCTCATATTCCAAATTTTCCGGTATACAGGCATAAAAAACATAATCATTAATTCCCTTTTTTAAATGAATTTTTTTCGAATCCTCTGATAGTAGTTGGATATTAATACAGCTATTCAATGTGGCGTCAAAATCCTTGTATACAGAAATGGAAAAGTGAATTTCATATATTCCACCAACGTATACAGAAGATAGCGGTTCTTGAAAAAAATTATTTCCAATAGAGTAAAAAGAAAGTTCTTCAATATGGTTGAAATACGGTTTTTCTAATTGATTATACATATCAAGAGTACATTTAAATTTAGATCCAAAAAAAGAAAACGGCTTGTCTAAAAGCCAGTTTTCCAAATGACTTTTTGTATAGAATTTCACCTCGCTACAACTATTGGAGAATATCAAAGCTTTTCGAATATCCGCAATTGTTTTTGATGCTATCTCTAAATTTGTAACAAAAATGATTTTTGAAATATTGCGTGACAAAATTGCGCTAACAATAGTTGCATCCAAGCGATATCTGCTTATTATGCTATTTTCCTGAGTTGCCTCAGCAGAATATTTAGCTTCCATCCACCAGACATCCACATTATTTGCATATCCAACAAATACAGCAAAATCCGGCTTTGGAATGTCTGAAACTTCTCTGGCCAGAATTGCATCATGATTTCCGTCTCGCGTCTCCTTTGTTGGTTTCCATGAGCATCCATTTTGTGGTTCATTTTCTTCTACAAATTCAAGAGCCAATTTTTCAAATCCCCTAAAACCATCTACTATTGTTTCCCAATTAATATTCATTCTATGCAACCACCTCTATTTTTATAAATAATTGTAAAATTAAATGATAATATCTGATTATCTATCACGTTTCATTCTTCTTTGCTATTCGCTTTACATCTGTATCAAACTCATCATTTGTTATTAATGACTTTGTATACCTTTCATCAAACAGATCTATCAAGTGTTCTACGTCTTTATAAGTGTTTAGCTGTATTTTTCCATTTATAATCGTAAATGTTTCACGCCATCTTTCCGTTTTTTGAATTTTCTTTATTAACTCCTTTGATTTCAGTTTCACAACATTGTACTGCTTAATTCGAAGCATTTTTTTGGCGTATGTCTTTGATGGACGACTTACATATTCCTGTAATTTAAAATTGTTTTCCACAAGACCCGTTTTGGTTATATCTTCCACAACTTTCATGGCTTCTGAACGAATATACTGTTCAAAGCCAAAGTGCCTCTGCATCAGCTTTATATCCCTGGTCAGTATATTCTCTCCCACCACCAGTAAATTTACTTTTTGAGTTATCGTAAAAATTCTATCCGTAAATTCCTCGAACTTGTCCATATCTTCTGTAGATATCGCCTTGACCAAAAAATTTTCTTTTTTCTTGTTCGGAATCAATATAGGCTGAACACTTTGATATGCCCATATACACCTGCTCTCTCTTTTAAACCGAAAGAGTATTGCATCCACATTGTCAAAGTCATTTACTCCAAAATAATTTTCCTTCGGCTCAACAGCTTTCAAATATTCAAAAGGGGCATATTGTTCGTTCTGTGGCAGCACATATATTCTGTGTTGATCATCCGCCACATAATCTACACTTACATATTGTGATGCTTCAACTCCATAATCTCTTTTCACAACCTCAGCAATTGTTTTCTGAATTTTGTCTTTGAAATTATCTTGATTGTTTTTACTTTTTTCATAGAACGCAAAGCGCTTTAGTGTCTTTTCATCACCTTTTATAAGTGCATATACTTCGAATCCATATTCTTCATCGCAAAACATAGTTTCTATTTTCGTTACTATGTTTTGCATTGTACATTCTTCTCTTACATCTTCCATTTACTGTTCCTTTCTGTTCTTGTTGTACATAAGGCACACATCATCCGAAATATATTTCCATTTTACTACCTTATTTTCGTCCAGTTCCTCACGGCATATAGCAATATATGTTTTGGGATTTGGTACATTCGCTATGTCAGAAGTAAATTTCACCCTGTAAAGCTTGTATTGCAATAAAATCAATACAGGATTCTGGTAATATAAATCCGTTTTGACCATAAGTTCTGCAACAAACCACATCACCAGTATATATGAGATAAACTCATTAACTGTACTTACTTTATCCACCAACAGCGAAAGTATAAACGTCATAAAAAAGCTGATACCGGAGTCTTGTATCTTGTCTTCTATCACAATTTTATCCCCATCATCATTAAATGCTGTAAAACGCGCCTGCCGAAATTGCCAGAACGTAATGAATCCACTGATTGCAAACCAAAGTGCAATAATACCAATTAAAATCTGCCAAATATCGTCCCTCAGTCCTGTCTCTTGAATCGTCTCAATGATATTGCATTTATGTAGTATGCTATCCAGCAAACAATATATTTTCCCAAGCGTTTCCTTCGTTACGCTTTTGATTACTATAAGAATCGACAATGGCAAAAATGACTGTACAATTAATTTTCTTTTCAATTTTTTATTCTCAGTCATCTATTCTCCCGCTATATTCCTCAAGCATTTTCACATATGTACCTAATTGCTTTCTCTTCTCTCCTGATAAACTTCTATATACTCTTACCAGTTCTTCTTCCTCCTTGGCATACTGTTCCATAACCTCCCGTTCTTCCAAAAAGTCCGTCATAGAAATCCCAAGTTGATTACAAATAATCAGTAATGTATCAATTCTTGGTTTTGAATTTCCCTTCAAGAATTCACTTATTGTAGACGAAGAAATACCTGCTTCTTTAGCAAGTTTGTACGGTGTACTTCCCTTGGCTTCACATATTTTCTTAAGTTTCTCCGCCAATTCCATACATTTTTCTTCAGTATCATACATTTAGCTACCACCTTTGTCCTGTAATATAAAATCCCTCTATTTAGTACATGACAATAAATGACAAAATCTTACAAACATTTTTAAATTTTTTATCATGGAGTTTATGCACCAAAATTTTCAGGTGCTGTTACCATTTACCCGGTTATCACTATCATAGGCTTGGCTACCGGTTTTATATCGGCTATTCTCCGGGCATCCTCTAACGTATATTTTTCATTCAGTTGCTTTAATTTGTCGGGTTCTATAAACGTCAGTTCTCTGTCACTAATGAAAAATCCCTCCTGTTTCAGACTATTCTTTAATATTTCACTTCTTTTTTGATTGTATTGATTTAATTTGCAGTATTCATCAAAAACACTTTTGCTAAATATATGTGTATTGGCTATCTTTGAAATGTATTTGGTAATATCGGGGACATCCTTATGAGGATATATTTTTTCGCCTTTTTCCATTTCCTCATAGATCCATTCACAGAAATCCTCATCCAATAAGAATTTCGCCTTATCGAATTGTGCATCCAGATACAGATCCTGTATTCCAAGAACCATATAGGCATGCTGCGACCTACACCGGTTAAACGGCTGATACCCCACCGGTATCACATGCTTTTCCATGGATTGATATTCCGAATTTTCCCCACAGTTATTTTTTGCGGTTTCCACTACCAGCCACATCAGATCTTCTATCTCCGTCCTTGCCTTATAAATCATTCCATACCGGGAATCTCCACCTATTTCAGCCACATTGGGTCTGGAATCCTTTTTCTCAAAATCACACTTTCTGAGAGGCTCCCATCTGCTAAATGAATCTTCCTGTTTCCACTTACAGCACGCAAAAAAGAGAGCCGTTTTTATATCACCGGTAATATCCAGCATATGCGTGGGCAATCCATAATGCTGCATAATCGCCATGTAAGAAACATCGCTGATTTGTCTGGACCACTGCAATGGTGCCTCCATCTGATCCAACAGTTTGCCACACTCATCGTATCTCATTTTGGTCACTGCCTGGAATATCCCTGGGGACAAATTTCCGGTGCTCCTGTAAATACTCGGTTTCGAAGAGCCGTAAGATGCGTTTTCTCCTCTCCAGAAAAGCTTTCCTCTCGACTGCGTAATCATTGTCCCCACACCGGGATAGGTACACAATAAACCATCCCGGTAAAACGAAACCATCAAATTAACAACCATCGAAAGAAGCCTGATAGAATTTTCGTCCGACAAAACTTGCGCCCTGATTTTTTTCCGTTCTTCTTTTTCTCCGGGAAATACTACGTAATACTCATTTAGAGAAATCCTGCTCTCTCCCGGAAACACTCCCAGTATCTCCGCAGCCTGTGCCAGTGACTGCACATTCTGGGTATTACACCAGTTCTGATACAGTTCACATGCCATTGCGGCCATCCTTTGATTCTGTTCTTCAAATTGCATTGCAGCCTGCAAATGATCTGTAGTAATTTCCAGTACATTTTCTATCTTATCCACGAACAATGTCGAATGCTTTCTTTCCTCTGACCGCAAATAGATTCCCAGATTTTTGTTCCAGTCTGCCATATCCCCATATAAAGTCTTTAAATGTTGTTGAATGATATAGAGTACATTGCGATAGGATAACGTTACCCCTGAATTATCAAGAGTCATTTGCTGTGCCATTTGTTTTTCCCATGGTGTTTTATTCAATTCCTCTACTGTTGGATGATACATGCCGTTCCTCCTCTCAATGTTTACTGCATTTCGGGCATTTGCCCTTTCCTCTGGTTCTTTCCACAATAACTGCCGTCCATTTCGTCTCGCAGAGATGGCACTTCCAGCCTGCTCTTTTTCCGGAACCCGCTGTCAGAAAATCAGGATTCAGGTTGCTGTTTTCCTCATAGTCCCAATCCTGCATCAGTTCCGGATGCGTCATGGTAATCGGCTGCTTTTTACTCAAAAGCTTCCTTTGTCTCGCTGCGGCTCTGCTCTTTTCGGCACAAGCAGGACAGCCCCGTCCATTATTTCTGGAGATCACCGTGGCTTCCCATTCATTTCCGCATTGTTTGCATTTCCACCAAACTTTTTTCGTATATCCTGCCAGGATTTCATAGGGACTGACTGTATTCTTCTCCCAATCCCACGCTTCCAGCAGAGCGGGATTCTTCTCCGCAAGGTTCCCTCTGTCTTTTACCATCTTCCTTCTGGAATTTGCATATCGGATCCTCTTCCCACATTCCGGGCAGCCATTTCCCTCCGCCCGTCGGCGGATCATTGCCTTCCATTCGCATCCACACACAGGACAAAGCCACCATACTGTTTTCTCTGATCCAATGCTAAGCTTTGTTGGATCCAGTCCACTATTTTTCTCAAAATCCCATGATTTCAGCAGTCTTTCATTTGAAGTAATGTCGTTGTATCCTTTTAAAGCAATACGATTTGCACAGATAGGGCAACCATTTCCTCGATTTCTTGAAACAATGGAAGCATACCAGAAATGACCTTTTTCACATCTCCACCATACTTTTTTACCGCTTCCGGCAGTAATTTTCTCCGGGGATAATTCATCATTCTTTTCATAATCCCATTCTTTTGCAATTGCCGGATTCACCGTTGCCAGATCATTAAACCCTTGTAAAACCCGCATTCCGGAACAATAAGGACACTTTCCACTGCTGATTTCATAAGAAACTGTACTCATCCATTCGTGACCGCAATCTCCCTGCCACCAGAACTTTTTACTGGACCCGACAGAAATATCTTCCGGCGTTACCCGGCCGTTCTTTGTGGGATGCCACATTTTTGCAATCTGAGGTGCCTTTTTCAAAATTGAATTTTCTTTCTCGCTGAATGCAATCAGTGAATAAATCTCTGCCGCATCCCGTTCCGGATCCACCTCATCCTCTTTCATGTGTATCTCAACTGCGTATTTATCTGATAAATACTGATACAAAAAATAAATTGCATCCCTTAATCCATTTCTGTCTTCCAGTCTGTAATCGAAAGAAGAATCATTCAGTTCCGGACAGTCCTTCTCCCGTATCCGGACCAGTGCAATGTGATTTTCCTCACATTTCCGGTTTTTCCGAAGATCTCTGACTATTCCGTTTCCCCTAGAATGTCCGTAAGTTCCGTCATATTCAATTGCCAGACGATATTCCGGCAAATAAATATCCAGTTCATAAGGTGCTATGTTCTCGTCCCTGTAATTTGCCTGTACATTCTCTATATGTAGGCGCAAATAATAGAGGATTGCCTTTTCCGGAAAAGATACCCTGCGTTCCTCTGAACATTTAGGGCATCCCGTTCCCTTGCTCCGGTCGCTGACAGTCGCCTTCCAATGATGCCCTCTTCTGCAATTCCACCATACCCTTTTTCTGCTAAAGCATGCACATTCTGACGGGTCAATCTCATTTCTGTCGTAGTCCCATTCCGACAGCAGCTCCGGGTGCTGTGATGCAAAATCATTATAGGATTTTAAAACGATTCTATTCGCACACACCGGGCATCCCGTGCCACCATTTCTCTGAATCACACGTGCCTGCCATTCATGACCTTTATCGCATTTCCACCAAACTCTGTTTTTAGAGCCTGTCCCCACATCCGTAGGTTTCAGATTGCCGTTTTTCTCCCAATTCCACTCCGCTGCCAGTTCTTTGTTCAAGGTGGCCAGATCGTTGTATCCCGGCAAAATTCTTCTGTTATTACAATAAGGACACCCCTGCCCTTTCGTTCTGCTTCGGATATCCATGTCGAAAGAATGCCCCTTCTCGCAGATCCAATATACTTTCTTCTGAGAACCGGCAGTAACTTCCTGCGGAGTAAGTCCATTGTTTTTCTCATAATCCCACTGCCTAATGAGGCCAGGATATAAAACGGCTAAATTATTTGGTTTTGACATATTCAAGTATATTTTCACCTCCGCAGATCGCTATTAAATTACTGCCGTAAGGCATTCTTTTATTCCTATTATACTTCATACTGCATCCCTTTTGCTTTTATTTATTTGTTAAATATCATTAGGATAATATAAACTGCGTAATAATTGCGTTTTTCCATACAATATGTTATTATGATAAAGAATTTAAGTTTCGAAAGTGAGGACATTATGTTATTAGATGATAAATCCATTTTGATCACAGGTGGTACCGGTAGTTTTGGTAAGGCTTTTACCAAATATGTACTGGATAACTACAATCCCAAGAAGATCATCATTTATTCCCGCGATGAATTCAAACAGTTTATCATGCAGAATGAATTCAAGCAGTATGCCGGCAAGCTCCGTTTCTTCATCGGCGATGTCAGAGACAAGGAACGTCTCACCAGAGCGTTTGAAGGAGTCGATTATGTGATTCATGCCGCAGCTCTGAAGCAGGTTCCTGCCTGTGAATATAATCCCGCAGAAGCTATCAAGACCAACATTCATGGTGCGCAGAACGTCATTGATGCCGCACTGGATACCGGGGTCAAGAAAGTGGTTGCTTTATCTACAGATAAGGCTGTTAATCCCGTCAATCTGTATGGTGGTACCAAACTGGTATCCGATAAGCTGTTCATTGCCGCAAACGCTTATGCCGGAAGCAAGGATATCTGCTTTTCCATCGTTCGTTATGGTAATGTAGCCGGAAGCCGCGGATCCGTTATTCCGTTCTTCCATAACATTATCAAAAACGGCGGCACCGAGCTTCCCATCACCGACTACCGCATGACCCGTTTCTGGATCAGCCTGCAGCAGGGTGTGGAACTGGTGATCAAAGCTCTGGAAGAATCCAAGGGTGGTGAGACCTTCATCTCCAAGATTCCTTCCTTTAAGATTACCGATCTGGCACAGGCAATGCTGCCCGGATGTAAAATGCCCGAAGTAGGAATCCGCGAAGGTGAAAAGCTCCATGAGATCATGGTCACAGTAGAAGACTCGCTGAATACCTATGAATACGATAAGCATTTCATCGTATATCCTCAGATGGTATGGAGTGAATCCAGACGTGCCGTTCCTACCGGCAAGAGAGTACCGGAAGGCTTCTCCTACAGCTCCGGCAATAATACCGAGTGGCTGAGCGTGGAACAGATTCAGGAATTGCTGAAGACAATTGATTTGGAGAAATAATTATTATAGAAAGCATTACTGTTTAACATCTTTACAAAAATTCCCAAACCATCAGTTCTTTAAACTATGGTTTGGGAATTTTCATTTCTACAGAATCTCATCCGTCCATCCGATATCTTCGCCATCTCCACTATCAGAGGAATCTCCACCGGAATTACTGTCTGAACTGCCATTATCGGAGCTTCCATTATCTGAAGAGTCATTGTCGGAATGATCATTATCAGAGTTATTATTGTTATCCGGCTGCTGTACCGGAGCAGGTGTTGCCACCGGAGTTGCTGCCGGTGCTGTTACCGTTGTCGTACTATTACTGCCTGTCTGTGCTTTCGGTGGCTGTGCAGTTGTTTTGTTATTGCTGCTCTCCACCCGGGATGCGGATACCAGTGCTACGCCTGTCAAGGTACCTGCTTTAGCCATCAGCGGAGAAATCTGTTCTGCACTGATGGTTCCATTCTGCACTGCTTCCCGGTTCTGTGTGATCAGTTCCTGCATCTTGTTTCTTCCTGCCAGTACCGGATCCGCCTGCAGCAGATCTTCTACCGGTGCCACATCTACCCATTGTTGATGCTTATCCTGTTGCTGTAATATACCGTTCATAATGCGGATTTCCTGTAAATTATCTGCTCCTGCCAGTTGTTGTTGCTGATCCATTGTCACTGCCACCACATCCTGTGCTCCCGCCAGCTGACTCTCCAGGAGTTTCCTGTCACTCTGAGAACGATATAATGCCATTCCCAACACTAATGTCGTCAGTGCAAATACACAGGTCAGTATGATCCATACTGTATTTTTCTTATTTTTATTATTACTTTCCATTCAGAATTGCTCCTATCTCTACTTTTCTACGCTGTCCACAATATTTTTCAGGAAATTATAACCAGACGTTCCCGGTCTGAAGTCTCCACGGTTCAAAATCTGTTTGCAGACAGTATACATACTACGGGACATTTCCGGCCCATAGATTACCACATTGCTACCGTCCTTTTCCATGACTGTATAGGGGCGGAAGATATACGCTGTGTTATAACGAGCCGGTGGAAGATTCGTAAGGACATTTGCAAACTGATCTCTGCCATTCACTCTTCTAATGACCTTATCGCTGAATCTGCCGTTGATGACACCATATGTTTTTCCTCCACCTAATTTATTGCTTCCATAGACCATGGGATATTGTGTATAGAGATCCGGGCGCATAATCAGCGTACCGATTTCCTTGATCCGGTATCCCTGCAGTCCGGAAGCACCGGTCAGCTGCTGTTTTTTTGCAGAATCTATACCAAAGGTACATCTCAGTCCGGTGTTGCCGGTATACCGCACAGAAAATCCGTGGTAGGAAAAAAGATTCTCAAACTCAGGGATCGCCGCAGCCGTATAATAGCTTCCATTATAGGAGAGACTCCATACATACATGCCGGTGGGAATGCCTGATGCATTGTATTGAACTGCCATAGCCGTCTGTGCCGTAGTTCCCAACGGTCCTGTGCTTCCGATGCTTATCAGCCGTTTCGACTCGTCATTCTGCCATGCTGTGCCGGAAAACTCTACACCGTCAATATACAGCCTTGCACTTGTGTCATAGCCTGTGGGGAGAGCCAGAACAACATTGCCATTTCCCACTTCCGGTTCTGTAACCTGGGGCTTCGGTGTCGGGGTTGGTGTCGGCGTTGGTGTCGGTGTAGGCGTTGGCGTCGGATTTTCCACCGTCTTCATTGTTTTGACAGAAGTGATTCCGCCAGTCGTAGCTCCGGCAGCATACAATGTATTGCCCCCACAAAAAATATCAAAGCTATTGATATCTGTCCCTATGGTGGACGCAAGCTTCTGCCAGCTGCCATCCAACAGATAGGCTGCCTGCAATTTTTTATCATTTCCCGCCGTCCAGAAGATATACGGTATCCCGTCCTTCAGTGCCAGCCTTACGGTATCCGTGCTTTGAATTTCCTCCGGCAGAATTTCTTCACTCCATTTCGTACCATCATATGTAATCAAGGCTGTCTTTGCAGTCGCATTATTCAGGGCTGCCAGATACAATACATTACCAGATACACAGACATCCGCATAACTGATCTTTCCCAGACTATTCATGGTATACACATCCTGCCAGCCTTGCTGCTGAAGGACAGCGACTCTGCCATTCGCCCCTGGTGTCATATAATCACAATAGGAAGCATACCAATTACCACCATAATAGAACAGCTTTGCACCCGAGATACTCGCCCCCTGTACCGTCAATGCCGGAAGCGGGCCGGACTGATCTGAAAGATTGATCACCTGAAGGGATTTGTCGTCCATCCAGCTCACCCACAGTTTCCCCTGTTCATAAAATAGTTCCAGACGCTGTGGCCAGACTGCTGTCTGTGAAGTATACACGCCATTCAGACCCATAGAATCCGCTTGCGACACGTGCACATAACCTGAAGTGTCCATATAGGCCACATAAATATCCCCGTTCACATTCAGAAGATCCACCGGTGACATTTTTTGAGATATAGCACTACCCGGTATTTCTGTCCATCTACCGTCTGCAGCCTGTGAAGAATATATTTTCAACAGGCTCCCTCCCTGTTCCTCTACAACGCCTGCCAGATACAGACTGCTACCCGCTGCATCCCCGGTAATTGCAGGAGAACACAGTCCGGTGATACTCTCTCCTCTCTGCTGCCAGTAACTGTCAGCAGAAAGTACCGGGAATTCCACATGAAATGAAATACTTCCGTCAGACCCAGGCTGAACCTGGTCAATCACAATTCCACTGTTACTTCCATCCGAATAAAAGATAGTATCTGCCGTATAGGGAGCGTTCATATCGCTGCTTCCCAGAGCCTTGCGGTATTCTCCTCCCACCGTGGCGTACCTTACCTCTTCCTGCGCCTTTGCCGGATCCAGCGTATCCTTCCGGAACACATAAATATAATTGTCCCCTGCCTTATTGGTATGATTCTCCACCGCATTGTTTACCCGGTAGACGATCAGTCCGCTCTCCGGAATATAGAAATCATAGTCCTCCCGCTCGGAAGGGGAAGGCTTTTGCCGGTATTCCACCACAAAGAACTCCGAATCACTGCGGGAAGTCTTCAGAATATATGCCCGGGTGCCGGATGATTCTTCTGCCGGCCGCAGGGTGTATGTCCCACTCTCCGTCAATGTCCCGATGCTCATCCACCCGAGTTCCTGCCGTGTATAGGTCAAAGGATAAGGTGCTGTAAAATTAGATCCTGCCATCAGATCCCACCATCTCCCCACCGGATGCCCAGTCTCTCCCGAGGTACGATACAGATCCGGTGCTCCCAGTGTATGCAGGAATTCATGGGAAGCCAGTGAATATCCTGAGTCTGCGTTCGTTCCGACCCCAAGCATGTTAGTCGGCAGCACATTATAAGCCCCCACTTTCCATTGTCCACCTAACAGGGTATTGGAATCTCCCCAATCTGCCTTACGAGAGCCGAATGCTCCTGTCATTTTATCCTTATCTACCTGGACGATAATCGTAAGATTATCTATATATCCATCATTGTATCTGCTGTCCAGCTTCGACGGCAGAGCCAAACCGGAAGCCGTGTTTACTGCATCAATGACAGCTCCCACAAAGTTCACTCCTGCGGCTGCATCCGGATAATTTAGTGCCGTTCCGGTGATAGTGATCGGTATGAATTGTCCATTTACTACCTGCGGGAAATAATTATTTACCTTGACCTGTTCATCTGATATTGTTGAAATATATTTTTCCAGGGAACGCTTCGGCGCTGATGCTGTACCGGTGTACATTTCCTGATACTTATTGAAGTTTGTGCTGAAGGTATTATCGCCATCATCACTGAAATTAACCATCAGTACCAGATTATCAACCTGTGTTGTGGCGGCTTCTGCATGCAGTGGGGCTTTCCAGAAGACAGCCAGCATTATTACCAACAGAATCCAACTATATCTCTTTATTCCTTTTACTATCATAACTATGCTCTCCGTTTACTGATCAATCCCAGATTGTTACTATTCCCAGCTGTTCCGGTGTAAATGCATTTTGTACTTCTTCCTCCACTACCGTCAGGTAGAAAATATTATTGCCCTCCTGTCTGACAGCATAAACAGCATTACCTTCCTTCTGCAGCTTTTTCGGAGTCTCTGCCGCAGGCTTTCCCTCTGCCGTAAACTCTCCTTCATAGGTCACCGCCTGTGCGCTTCGATTACGAAATGCTTCTGCTGCCCCTGCTTCCGGATCAGCTGTTCCCATATGAACTATAAGCTTCCCCTCCGGAAGGTTTGTTGCAGATAACGTTCCTTCATATCCCGTATAGGTGCCATCTGTCAGATTCAGGCTCTCGCTGGTAAACGCACCGGTTCCATTCTCAGCGCAGACGTAATACCGGATTTCATTATCGCTGACCTGTACGTAAAATTCTCTGCCATCAGCAAGCGGATACTCTATCGCAGTGCAATGCTGTCCCAATTCATCCGATAAAATCAACATTTTCCAGTCCCCATTGTCGGTGGTGCCGGTATAATTTCTCTGCCCGATCAAAAGATCCGACAGCATTACCGTATACCAGTCTTCTGCCAGGATACTATCCACTGCTGCTTCTGCTTTTCCCTCTGCCATGGCATCCAACACCGGCTGTGCCTTGCTCTGCACTTCCTCTGTATCCTGTGTCAGTTCCACCGTAAGCTCCGCTAACTGTGCCTGTCTCTCCGTTGTGTAATCCAGGCGCTGTTCCCACTCCAACGCATCACGCTGTGCTAAAGGACCTTCTGTCTCGCTGTCCGTCTCTGCGGTCTGTCCGGCAGCCGCTGTACTCTCTGCCGATGCTTCCACTGCCTGTTCAACGGTCGCTGTTAATATGCCGGAGTTCTCTGTTCCGCAGGCTGTCAGGGTGATGCACAGACTTACGGCGATCATGGATAGGTTTCTGATGTACTTCTTATTTTTCATTGTATTTTCTCTTTCTGTAATTAGTATTGTAATTATATTACGGCAGGGATTGGGAATTTCATTAGTTTCAAAAGGCTGTATTTTCGCACAGTCTTTCTGTCAATGGATTGTTCCAATAGAAAATATTTGTTATACTACTGCCATTTCAAATCGCATAAATATTGCACTGCACGGTGCGTATTTGTAAAGGTACTATCAGTAAAATAGAATTTTTCTGTTATTGCATCCTCTGTTGATACTCCCTTAAGTTCGTCTGCAATCTGTTTTAAGCACCATTCACCATTTTCTATAGCCATTGTGTACCTTTCAGCAATCTTCCAAATAGTCTCTTTATCACCCTTTTTATACCCCGGGCAGTAATCTTTTGTCGAAAGACGTTTCAAAAGATTTTCTTTATCCTGAACTGTCACAATTAATGGCTGTGTCTTTTCATAATGTAGAAGAAAATAATACTCAATACAACCTTTTGTCATAAATAATTTTACAGTTGCATTCTTACACTTTTTTCTTATTTTTTTTACAATATCCCAGTTTTCCTTCCACTTTGCCCGCATCTCCACTTCAGTATCAAACACAAGCCATATTTCATCAACATCTAAGACATCATCAGAGTAAACACCCTTAAGACTAAATGCTTTATCGGCTGCCCCAAATAATCCTTTCTTATTGTGCACATTCAGGTTCGCAACCTCATGAAATCGATCTTTCAGAAATTTAAAATATTGTTCTTCACTTTCCCCCTCCCAAAAAACAATAATATAAGGATTCCGAGACTTATTCTTACTTCTCCGTGCCATAGCTATTCCTCCCTGATATAGGGCACTGCACCATACTTTCCCAGAAGATAAGCTTTCCCAACTTTTTCATCATTTCTAACTGAGAAATCAGATATAGAATATAATTCAGACACACCTGTTTCGCTGTTCTTATCAACAAGATAATATTGATCTCTTCTTAACATTTCACGGTTCATGATATCTACACTATGTGTTGTGAAAATCAGCTGTGCTTTTGTTTCATTATTATGCTGAAAACGCTTAATAATATATTCTACGAGCATTGGATGAAGTCTGTCTTCTATTTCATCAATAACCAGAATGCCACCATTTTTAAGAGCTGATTCCAACGCCGTCGCTCTTGCCATCAGTCGAATGGTACCATCCGATTCATCTGAAAGGCTTAGCGGATATTCCGTTTTCTTTCCCTTTGCATCCAAACCGGTATGAAATGATGTTGCTTTCAATTCATTATATTGTATAGTTCCATTGACATTATCCGCATCTCCAGACAAGCTTTCTTTAAATTGAGATAATGCCTTCTCGATTTGCAGTCTGCTTTCCATGGGAAAATCTTCCGGTAAGTCATCCAGACTTGTAATCGCCTTATTGTCAATCTCAAACTTCATATCTGAAATACCAATATCTGCAATCTTAGCAATAGAAGCTACAGATTTCAACATTTCAGAATCATCACTATATTCCAATAGATTCTTACCCAAATCAGAATAATCTCTGGAGAAAAACAGTTTTGTTCTAAACCACTTCATTGCCTCAATACAAGGTTCATAATTCATTGTGCAGGAAACAGCAAAAAACAATTGATTCGGTGCAACAGCCTTACTGATCATTTCCTTTATTTTTTTATCTCCATTTACAGGGAATGAAAAATCTTGATATTTTCTATCAACCACAACAGACTTTTGTCCCTTGGGTGCCCAGTATAAATGCTCCTCGCAAATACATTTTCTCGTAGCAGAAAAACCATAGCAATACCAGATACCTTCTTCTTCATATTCAAATTCAAAAGAAGTCGGCTCGTTTTTTGAATAGTCATTTAATTCAAACGGTCTTACCGGAACCTCTGCCGTCTCATGTTGCGTACGCTGTGCATTTTTAATAAACTGTGCGGCCAACCACATTGCCCGAATCAGATTACTCTTTCCGCCGCCGTTTTTACCATTGATGGAAACAACTGGAAGATATGAATTATTTTTATATTTCAGTAAGCATTCTTTCTGATCTCCAAGCCCCGCTGCTTCCATATCAAGTATTGACTCATCTCTTAATGATCTGTAGTTTTTCACTTTGAATTGTAATAACATATGATTTTTCTCCTCTTTACTTGTATGATAATTCTTTTTTGCAAGTAATTCAATATATTATTACGAAAAATTCACGTTTTTATTCTTAATTTATTAAATCATTCTCATTCTCATTCTCGATTTCATGATTTCAAAAAAATCCACTGTTCACTTACGCCTATATTTTCCAACACTCCATTCATTTTATGGAGATCCCTTCTATTTTTTCAACATTCCGCACTTCAGCGCCTTATTGATGATATATGGACAAATAGAATAACCATCTGCAATGAAGTATTTTGATTATACAATGTACTTTTTTACAACTGGAATATTATTTAAAATTGCCGAAATAACTAACGAAATAATAAACACTATACAAACAACCAACGGAACCGCAATAACCGGATTCCATCGTGAGGCAGTGATTCCTAAGCGGCCCAATTGCTCAATAACTATAATATGAACTAAATATATGCCAAAGCTATACTGTGATATCTTCAATATCACTTTTTTGTACCATAGTCCCTGCTCAAATGAAATGTTCTTAAGAAATGTAAATATAGCAACGGCCTCTAAGAAAACATTGATACATGTATTCGAATAATATGTTTCTAAAGGCGTCTGCATTTTAATCGCAAGAGCCCATGAGAGAATAATCGTAAATAAGAAACCACAGAGCCCCGACAAATATATTGCTGTTCTTTGCTTTTGGTTCAATTCCAGTTTAGAAATTTTATACCCTAATATGAAGTAAAATACATAGCTGCATACAAGGCCCATATTCATATTGTTTATATTTCCATTAATTGCATTTGTAATAAGGATCATTTTTTCATTACCAAAATCATTTACAAGCTGACTTATTTGAGGTAATAAGAACCAAAATACAAAAGATATTATTAAAAAATAATTGGATATTTTATCATCTTCTGAAATCTTTTTAATTATAGGCAGGCAAATATATATTCCGGCTATCATTGGCAAAAACCATAAATGATAATAGCTTGTAATAATACCTGCGAGCCTCCCAACCCTTCCCGGCGAAAACAATCCTACAAATTGCTCTGCGATTTCACCTTTTGATACTAAATAATATATGAAACTCCACGCAGCAAACGCCGTAACTATTCTAAGCACATACTTTGAGAATATCACTTTTGTTGATATTTCATTTTTGCTCAAAAACAATGCTCCACTGATCATAACAAAAACAGGAACGCCCCATCTCATAATACTGTCATAGAAATTAAATGCAAGCCATTCTTTACTATTTACATCGTAAGCGCCAAATAATCCCGCGGCTAGCCAACAACCGCCTCTAACTTCATAATCGTAGTTAGACTATTTTACTACAACAACTACAATTATGGAGGACAACATCATGGCAAACACCAGAAAATCTCGAGTTCCAAAGGAAGAACAGTTGAAACTTATCAATGAATGCCGGACCAGTGGCATGACAGACATTGACTGGTGCCGCGAGCACGGCATTGCTGTCAGCACCTTTTACTACTGGGTAAAGCAGCTTCGAAAAGAAGCTGCCCAGATACCGGCACCTGCCTATGGTCATTCTGAGAATCCCCGCCCCAAACAGGACGTGGTTCCCATTGACATAGTACCGGAACGCTTCCCGGTACAGCATACTCCGTACCTTGACAATCCTCATACATTAGAGATCATTCTAGGATCTGCAACGATACGCGTTACCAATGAAACGGATCCCCAGCTGCTTTCCAGAACGCTTCAGATTCTGAAAGGTTCTTTATGTTAGGCGATATTTCAGGGTTGGAACGGATCTACATTGTCTGCGGTTACACCGATATGCGCAAATCTATTGACGGACTTTGTGCAGTCGTGGAAGAACAGCTGAAGCTGGATCCTGCATCCAGTTCTCTGTTTCTGTTCTGTGGCAGACGCCGGGACCGGATCAAGGCCTTGTACCGCGATGCAGATGGTTTTGTACTGATCTATAAAAAGCTGACAGTGCATGGCGGATACCAGTGGCCGAGGAAACACTCTGAGGTCAGAAATCTGACCTGGAGAGAGTTTGACTGGCTCATGTCCGGTATCGATATCGACCAGCCCAAAGCCCTGAAACAGGAATAAAAACATGCACAGAAAAATGCCTGCAAACCGCATATTTTCGGCATTTTTCAAGAGTGATTTTCCTTTAGGAAGACTGCTTTTTCTGGTATAATAAAGGTATCAAAACCAAGGAGAAAAAGCGTGGCTTCCAGTGCAAAAGACATTCAGCTGCGAGAGCTGAAGGATACCATTTCACAACTGAATACGATAATGTCCGAGCAGACAGAACTGATCCGTTCCCTCAGAACGATCATTGAGGAAAAGACTGCCCATGAGATGGTGCTTCAGGAACAGGTGGACTATCTGACGAAAAAACTTTTCGGCTCTTCCAGCGAAAAGACACCGGCTGATATTCCCGGACAGTTGAATCTGTTTAATGAAGCTGAAGTTTACCAGGATCCGGAACTTCCGGAAGAAGACTGCAGCCGGGAGCCACGTCCACGGAAGAAAAAAGCTACCCATGCGGAACTTTTTAAAGGTCTCAAGGTTCATAAGGAAGTAATACCGCTGGATGAAGAAGATAAAGTCTGTCCGGTATGCGGTAGCCCGATGGAACGTATCGGAGAAGAATACGTCCGCAGGGAACTCGTTTTTACTCCTGCCAAATGTGAAGTTTATGAATACTACACGGAAAGCTATGGCTGCCCTGACTGTAAGGAAGGAAAGGGCGATACGGAAAAGTCTGTGATCGTCAAATCCAAAGTACCGCCCGCACTTATTGGCAAGGGTCCGGCTTCTTCTTCCACGGTTGCATGGACAATCTATCAGAAGTATGCAAACGGCATGCCTCTCTATCGTCAGGAAAAGGACTGGAAAGAGTATGGTGCCGCTGTCAGCAGGACAACCCTTGCGAACTGGATCATCTACAGTGCTGGGCATTATTTCCGGCCACTGTATGATTACTTTCACCGCCAGCTTCTGCTGAGGGAATTTCTCATGGCAGATGAGACCCGGGTACAGGTGCTGAAAGAACCCGGACGCAGTGCAGAAAGCCAGTCCTTCATGTGGCTGTACCGCACCGGGGAAGATGGTCTTCCGGTCATCCTGCTGTATGGATATACCCCGACGAGGAGCGGAGACAATGCAGCAGACTTTCTGGACGGCTTTCAGGGATATCTGGAAACCGACGGTTACCAGGGGTATAACAAGGTATCCGGCATCAAACGGTGCTCCTGCTGGGCACATATCCGCCGATACTTTGTGGATGCGATCCCGAAAGGAAAGCAGCTGGATTACAACCAGCCGGCAGTACAGGGAGTGCATTACTGCGACCGCCTGGCAAGACTGGAAAGCAGCATTTCCGGTAAGTGCGGAACGGATTATGAAAAAAGGAAACAAATGCGTCTCGAGAAGGAAAAACCGGTTCTCGAGGCCTTTTGGACGTGGGTTGACAGCCAGAAGCCAGTCCGCAACACCCGCCTGGATAAAGCACTGACCTATGTGAAGAACCGCAGGGAAACATCCATGACCTATCTGGAGGACGGGCGCTGCAGCTTCACCAATAACCTTAGTGAGAATGCCATCCGACCTTTTACAGTAGGACGTAAGAACTGGCTGTTCAGTGATTCCGTAGAAGGTGCAGAAGCCAGTGCGATTGCCTACACGATGGTAGAGATGGCGAAGGCACACAACCTGAACATTTATCAATACCTCAGCTACGTTCTGGAACAAAGGCCGAATGAAAACTGGAGTGATGAACAGCTTGCAGAGTTGGCACCCTGGAGTGAAAAACTCCAAACTCTAAAAATGTGAGAATGAATTTGTAGCAAAATACTCCAACCGAAAATAGGTTGGGGTAAATTTATAGGTACCGCCGGATTATTTGGCGCTTACCATGATTAGAATTTGGTCTGAAGTCGTTTTTCTTCATTGAATTTATTCCAAACTTGGAATATAATATTATAGAGCTTGGAGGAAAAAATATGGAGTATTTAACATCAAATGAAATAGCTGAAAAATGGAATATTTCAAGTCGCAGAGTTAGAATATTGTGCGGTGAGGGAAGAGTCGAAGGAGCAATTCAAAAAGGTATTCTTTGGCTAATTCCAAGTAATACTCAGAAGCCACAAGAACTCCGGAGAGGGAGAAAAAAACAGGATGATATATAAAATGTGTTACTAGGATATGGAGGGTATTCTCATGGCGATTCATAATAAATCCCATAATAATCACGCTTTAATGTCTTTGAATAAAATGCGTAAAGAGGAAAGCCTAAAAAATAAAACAAGTTCTGATTTTGAGATGCCTGCGGAAATAAAGCTTTTACATAGTATATCTGATTGTGGAGATTTTTTGAAACAATTACCTGATAAATCAATTCAATTGATTTGCATTGATCCCCCGTATAATCTGGAATTGGCAGGATGGGATATTTACGAAAATTATATCGAATGGGCATCAAAATGGATTGATGAGGCATATAGAGTTTTATCAGATAATGGAAGTATGGTTATTTTTGGTGGTATACAGTTTAGAGATGCAAAATCAGGAGATTTGTTAGATATAATTCAGTATATTCGTAAAAATACAAAATTTAAATTAGTAAATACAATCATATGGCATTATAAAAATGGTATGTCAGCACATCGTTTTTTTGCAAATAGGCATGAAGAAGCTATATGGCTGGTTAAATCAAATGATTATTACTTTGACTTGGATTCGGTCAGAGTACCATATTCAGAAGAAGATTTAAAAGTTGCATTAAGAGATAAGAGATTAAATCCTGAGACAACAAGAAAAGGAAAGAACCCAACCAATGTGTGGGAAATTGGAAGATTAAATGGAAATAGCAAAGAACGTGTAGGTCATCCAACTCAAAAGCCGGTAGCTATTATAGAACGATTTATAAAAGCACTATCATATCCGGGAGCTACCGTGTTAGATTTCTTTGCAGGTAGTGGAACTGTGGGAAGAGTTTGCATAAATGAAGGAAGAAACTGTTTGATGTGTGACAGTGATAATAAATCTCTTGATTATTTTGCAAAGCATCTTTCGTTAATGGAAGAACTGGGACAGAATACACAATATAGAAAAGTTGAAAATATACAAGATTTTTTTGAATATAATACAAAAGGAGATACCGCAAATGAAAAAGGGACAATCTAACAGATTAACAGAGCAACAAAAAGAGGGGCAAGGTCCTGTTACAATATTTCATAAAGATGCTAAATTTCATGATGCAGAGGTTGGCTCTACATCGGAATTAGCAATGATTAAACTTAAAAATGAATTTCCTATGCTTAAATTTAGATACAGAAAAAATTTATCAAAGAAGGAAATAAACGAAGCTTTAAAGAAAATTGATGATTTTCTCGGTCAAACACTTTTTTTGGAGAAGGCGAGAATTAAGCCAGATGGCGGCATTATTGAAGTTCAAGATGATAATGGAAAATGGCGAGTTGTTTTGGTGTCAGAGGCTAAACATCAGGGAAAAGATATTGAGAATATTAGAGCAGGAAAATTGGTTGGAAAGAAAAATGATAAAGATCTTATGCCGGCTGGAAATGTCATTGAGAGGGCATATAAAAACGTAAAAGAAATAGCAAATTATATGTTGGGAGAAAGTTATTTCCCGTATATTTTATTTTTGGAAGGAACAAATTTTTTGACGCAAAATGTCAATGTGACAAGACCGGATGGGAGAATAGTTACATTAGTATATAATGACGGCACATTAAATCGTATTGATAGATTGACTGCTGCAAATTATGGAATGCCAATTAATACAAATTTGTGTGAAAACAGATTTGTAAAGAGTAATGGTGCAAACATTATGCTTCAAGCTGCATCAATTTATACAAAAGGTGATGGAGAGCATTGGGCTGAAAATGATATGGTTGAGGTTATGCTTGATGTTGCAAGAACATCACTAAAAATGCTGGGGAAGGATTTGTTTAACCAGCTTACAAAGAAGTAGGGAAATATAATGAAAAAAAGAGAAGTAGATCATTCACTGTTAGATAAAGCGAAGATTAATAAGAAAGATGAATTTTATACTCAACTAATAGATATTGAAAAAGAAGTGGTTCATTATACAAAACACTTTAGAGGTAAGGTTGTTTATTGTAATTGCGACGATCCGGAGTATTCAAATTTCTGGAAATTTTTTTATGAGCATTTTGAAGAATTAGGATTAAAAGAATTGAATGCAACATATTTTGGAGAAGATGCAAGATTCTATAATTATGATGGAAAAGAAATAACTATTACACAATTAAAAGAAAATGGAGATTTCCGGAGCAATGAGTGTATACAAGTATTAAAGCAGAGTGATATAGTGATAACAAATCCTCCGTTTTCTTTGTTCCGTGAGTATATCAGTCAATTGGATAAATATGATAAAGATTTTTTGGTTATAAGCAATATAAATGCGATTACTTATAAAGAGGTTTTTCCATTAATTCAATCCAATAAGGCATGGTTAGGAGTTTGCTTTGGAAGAGGTATATCAGGGTTTATTGTTCCAGAAAGTTATGAATTATATGGAACAGAAACAAAGGTTGATGAAAATGGAAAACGAATAATTTCACCGAATAATTGTATGTGGTTAACTTCTTTGGATAATGAGAAGAGACATCAGCCTATTGAATTGGTTAAGCAATATGAGGGAAATGAGGAATCATATCCTTTTTATGATAATTACCGGGGAATAAATGTGAATAAAACGCAAGATATTCCGATGGATTATATGGGTGCAATGGGGGTTCCAATTACTTTCTTAAATAAATATGATCCTGAGCAGTTTGAGATTATCAAATTTAGGAAAGGTGATGATGACAAAGATTTGAAAATAAATGGTAAAGCACCATATTTTCGTATTCTTATTAAACGTAAGACAGCATAGTAATTTGTGACATGAAACTATTGGGGATAGTATTCATGTCACTTTTTTGTTGGTCGTGATGAATAATCCGACCTCCGTGTCGTGAGAAATGTTAGTATATCGACAGCCTTTTAAGAGAGGCTTTTACATATTTTTCAGTAAACGTCAAATCCTGCGCCTACCCTTAAATTTAATGCCGCTTTTATGAGCGGCGTGGTTTCCGGCATTCCTCGGGAAGCTCCTCTGCCCAGGGCATCAGCTGATCTAGTTTTGCCGGATCTATATTTCCTTTTTCGTCACAACACTTCGGCAGTTCTGTGAGGATATACCTGAAGTAGTAGTACGGGCGCAGATTGTTCAGCTTTGCTGTTTCTGAAATACTGTAAACAAGAGCGCTGGCTCCGGCACCTTTTGCTGTGTTATGGAACATCCAGTTCTTTTTGCCGATACAGAAAGTCCGGATAGCCCGCTCGGAAGCGGAGTTATCGATTGGGATATCCCCATCGGTCAGAAATACCTTTAAATAGTTTTCCTGATGGATGACGAAATTTAGTCCCTGTCCGGTCCTGGATTTCGGAGGCACCGCACATTCTGCAGCCTGTTGTTTTGCCCACGCAAAGAAATCCTCAACCAGCGGCTTTATCCTTGTCTGCCGCTGTGTAAGGCGATCCGTTGCCGGAAGTTCTTTCAGTTCGGTATCGATCCGGTACAATTCTGCGATCTTTTGTAATGCCTGGTATGCTACGGAATTTTTTACTGACAGGGGATCCTTTTTATCCGCTGCCTTTACGGCATCTGCAAAGGCTCTTCTTGCATGTGCCCAACAGTTTGCATTTGTCACTCCCGGCAGTTTTTTGTCCAGCAGATGATACTGCTCCAGACTGTCCGTGACCAGAACTCCTTTGTAGTTCCGGTAAAACTCCAGCGGCTTTTCGTGATCCCTGCCTTTCTGGTATTCGTAGATCACCACAGGACGTTCCTTATAGAACTCCCCGGAACGGTGTACCCACATGTAGCATTTACTGTTCGGACGGCCACTGTCACCGATCACCTGTGTCGGTGTTTCGTCTGACTGCGTCACCGGCAGGGA
>OGMQ01000033.1_pt1 | contig 80361 bp, 49 predicted proteins | sample 1573291 | NCBI WGS metagenome assembly OGMQ01 (sample SAMEA2582008, study PRJEB24529) | metagenome | biome: Human gut stool | place: China | collected 2011
TTAAACAATCATAGTATTATAAATCTCTGGTAACCGGTTAATAGATAGTTATATTACGTTCTTCAATTTTATATTGCATTTTCTCTGTAGATGCTAACGCATCCAACACTTCCTGAATGCCTTGCTCCCGACGGACGAAGTTACCGTAGAACCGGAATTTATTTAATGAATCATTAGCTATGTGGATATTCACATTGTAGCTACGTTCCAGTTCTTTCACAATATCCGGTAAGAGTTCTTCATCAAAAAACAGATAACCGTCCGTCCATTGCGAAGCATTGGAAGCCGTTACCGACTCTACTTTCATAAGCCCGTTCGACTTATCTAACACGGCTCTTTCATTAGGGACAAGATAAGTTTCCTTCTCACTTTTCAGTAAGTTATTCAACGCTACCCTACCTTCCAGCAAAGAAACGACCACTTCATGATCTTCCGGATAATTGCGGAAATTGAATTTTGTGCCTAATACTTGCAACTGTAAATCTCTAGTCTTAACGGAAAAAGGGAGTTTCTCATTCCGCCGGACTTCAAAATATCCCTCGCCTTCTAATTCTACTTTACGATTATCTACTCCAAAGCCTTGTGAATAGATTATTCGTGAACCGGCATTCAACCATACCAATGTACCATCAGGCAAATAAAGTTTGGTCTTCGATCCTAAAGGAGCCTCTACGGATATATCTGCAAAAGTGTCTTTTACATTCACTCCTCCCTGCCAATATGAGAAGCATCCTACTGCAAGTATGACTGCGATAATCGCGGCATAACGCCACAATGCCGACAAACGGAATTCCCGGCGAGGAGCTTTCTCCACTTGTTTCCGACTTCCAATGCGATTCCTAAATGTATCGAATGCCTTGTCTTTATTGTATTTCGACGCGGCTTCACGGCTCACGGCAGAGAACCAGACTTCCCGTCGCTGAATAAAATAATCCTCATTTTCAGGTGATGCAGCTATCCATGCTTTCAGTTCGGCTAAAGCATTTTTGTCTAAACCTTCGGTCAGATAGGTTGCAATCAATTCATCCATATGTTTCTTTTCTTCTTCCATTTTTCTGCGTTCTATAAGGGAGACAGTAGATTTTTAATTGAGGGTAGTCTAAAAATGACTTTTTTTCGTTTTTACCCGAAAAAAAATAAAAGTAGAGTAATCAGATATTTACTTAGATTCATTTGTAAAGATGCTAATGCATTCTTTATATGATATTTAACCGTATTGACAGAGATGCCTAACTCTTGAGAAATTTCTTCGTATGATTTTCCTTCAAAACGACTTTTATCGAATACGCGACGACATTCATTCGGCAATTTATCAATGGCTTTATATATTTCCTCTTCCAGTTCACGTTCCAGCAATGTTCCCAACGGATGCGAATCGGATATCATCATTTTATCGTCTGTTATCTCATCGGGCATTAGAGATGAAAACGAAATCTCACGCTTTTCCCATTCTGAATTAAGATAGTTAATACAACGGTTACGGACGGCTCTCAACAAATAGCTACGGATGGAAACGGAAATCTCCAGCGTTTCACGAATCTCCCATAAATGAAAAATTGTATCCCCAACGATGGTTTCCGCAAGAAAGTGATCTTTTACATAGCCATTTGCGACATGACACAGCAGGGCATAATGACGGTCATAGATGTATTGATAGGCATCTTCATTGCCTGTCTTCAACTGCTCCACTATTAAAGTTTCAGTATGCTCCATAAATGTATTAGTCAAGTTAATGGCACAAATTTAGAGAATTTGTTGCAAACGACCTAATTATCTATATTGATATATCTGCCGGACACTTCAACTAGAAAAATAAAGAAAAAAATTATCTCCGAATAACTATATATGGAATAAAAAGTTATTTTTGCACCGTTTTTTAATTTTATCTTAATCTGATATTATGTACAAGATTTTTCACGGCTTTCATTTAGTGGAAGCTTATCAGGATTTGAAAAAAGCCAAACGGTTGGCAAAAAACCGGACGGTAACCCGATGCATAAAGTTAACCGTGACTATTACTCTCTCCCTTATTTTATGGTTCCTCCCTATTGATACATTTGGAATAGAAGGATTAACCGTCATAGAACAAAGACTTATTTCCATCTTTATTTTTGCCACACTGATGTGGGTATTCGAAGCTATCCCCGCATGGACAACCTCCGTATTGATTGTTGTATTACTATTACTTACCGTTTCAGACAGTAGCTTATGGTTCCTCACGCAAAATATTTCAGCTGATGAGTTAGGGCAGACAGTCAAATATAAGTCCATTATGCACTGCTTTGCCGATCCTATCATTATGTTATTTATAGGTGGGTTCATACTTGCCATCGCAGCAACTAAAAGCGGACTGGACGTATTGTTGGCACGTGTCATGCTGCGACCTTTCGGAACACAGTCACGCTATGTACTATTAGGATTCATTCTCGTTACGGCCGCCTTCTCTATGTTCCTTAGCAATACAGCTACAGCTGCCATGATGCTCACTTTCCTTACTCCTGTATTAAAAGTACTGCCAGCAGACGGTAAGGGGAAAATAGGACTGGCCATGGCTATTCCTGTAGCGGCCAATGTAGGCGGTATGGGAACTCCTATCGGTACACCACCTAACGCCATTGCTTTAAAATACCTGAATGATCCGGAAGGGCTGAACCTGAACATCGGTTTTGGAGAATGGATGAGTTTTATGTTACCCTATACCGTTATTGTATTGTTTATTGCGTGGTTTATTCTCTTAAGACTATTCCCTTTTAAACAAAAAAACATTGAATTACAAATCGAAGGCGAAGCCAAAAAAGACTGGCGTTCCATTGTAGTTTATATTACTTTCGCTATCACTGTCGTCCTATGGATGTTTGACAAAGTGACAGGAGTGAATTCCAATGTTGTAGCCATGATTCCAGTAGCCGTATTCTGTATAACAGGGGTTATCACCAAACGTGACCTGGAAGAAATCAGTTGGAGTGTACTCTGGATGGTAGCCGGTGGGTTCGCACTGGGTGTTGCCCTACAAGAAACAGGACTGGCCAAACATATGATTGAAGCTATCCCCTTCAACACATGGCCTCCTGTACTAATGATTGTCGGCTCCGGACTGATTTGTTATGCCATGGCAAATTTCATCTCGCATACAGCTACTGCAGCATTGTTAGTCCCTATTCTTGCTATTGCAGGAAGCAGTATGCGTGAAAACCTATTTTCATTAGGTGGAGTCGAAACTTTATTGATCGGGGTAGCAATCGGGTCATCATTAGCAATGATATTGCCCATCAGTACTCCTCCCAACGCACTGGCACATGCTACAGGTATGATTCAACAAAAGGATATGGAAAAAGTCGGTATCATTATGGGAATTATCGGACTAATACTGGGATATACCATGTTGATTATACTTGGCTCCAATAAATTGCTATAAATAATTTCTTTTCCATAAAGATAAGCCCTGCAAGAAAAAACATTCTTACAGGGCTTTTTGGGGTTAATCTATCTCGTTTAGAGAATTAGAAAGTATCTTTTTCGACATCATTATTCGCTGTTCAAAATATTTGCGGACTTCTTCCCACTGATAATACGGGAAACGAGATGTTGCCACCGGAATAGCTACTTCTTTTTCATTCAAAAGTATTTTAATCCAGACCTGACCGTTTTGATCATAATAAAGAACCCATTGCACGTTGGCAGCCATGGGAGCAATCTCATAATCTTGCCAATAAATGGATACAGAATCGGACGCCGTTATCTGTATGTCAGTTTTTCCTATCCCCATCAAAGCCACCAAAGGGATAACAGTTTCCGCATGGGCAAAACGGAGATTTACCCGGTTATCTGATTGACCGTGAATTACCCTTTCTGTAGTTTGAATGAACTCAGAAAGTAACGGCCACGCAATTGCAACCGGCAGCATTCCTCCTACCGGTGCCGCACTTTTAGTCATATATTGCCGTAAATTTTGCGTTTGCCAATAATTGTACCATTCCTTATTTCTAAAAAGGTCTTTCATATCAAAAGGTAAGCCCGTATCAGGAAGGATTGCCGCTATTGAAAACAAAGCCATGACAAATTCCCGGCTTTCCAATTCTGTTTCTTGCCCCAAAGTAAGAAAAATTCTTTTCATGACAGGAGTAACCGTTATTTTATCCCGGATAAATGATTCATACAATGGAATCCAATCTCCTTTCTCTTTATAATGAATATAAGGCTTGTTCAAATCGAAAAAACGGAGAAGAGTATTATATTGCTCCCCTGCACTTTGCCGTATGACCAGTGAGGAATCGCACTTCTTCATACTGGAAAGAAAAACATCCATACTGTTGATGCAACGAGGAACGTAGGTAGCTATGGCTTCAATCCGAGCCGAATCTACGAATAGTTCCGGATAACGTGATAACATACGTTCTGCTATTTCTTTTTGCTCCTGTTCTCCTATTGGCGACAACTTTCCCCATTGATCCTTAAAGTTTTCGGACAGTTGCAATATCGTAGCAAGTAGTTCCAGTCCTTTTGCAGTCAATCTTTTCTCCTGCTTCGCCAGTATAAGCCTATTTCTAACTTTCTCTAACGCTTTTCCCGAAGTTGGGAATCGTGCTCCATGTCTTCCCAAATGGTTAATATAAAAAGGAACCATACCCTCATGATTTAAAATGGGAAGTTCCTTTATTGAAGGGTATGGCATGGCCGTACCTGCATATTTCTGAATTTCACTTTGTCCAAGTAGAGAAGCAACAGGGAAAAGTAGAACAGCTAAAAATATCATTATCGCTTTCATCCGGCATTATTTGTTTCTATTTGCAACACATAACAACCAGAGATAAAATAATGTTTATTCTCTCCCATATACTATTCCATATCATTAGTTGTCGAAGAAGACACCTCTTTCCCCACTTCTGCATACTTACTTGGACTTACATCATAATACCTTTTAAATACTTCACGGAAGTATTTGACATCCGAGAATCCAACAATATCAGCAACCTCCGTTATCGTATGTTCACCCTGTTTTAGCAATTGTGCAGCATGTTGCAAACGTATCATCCGGATATAATCAGCCGGGGCATAACCGGTCAATACCTTTAATTTATTGTAGAAACTCGTACGGCTCATATGATGCTGACCGCTAAGCATCTCCACATTAAAGTCCGAATCCCCCATGTTCTTCTCGATACATTCCTTAACTGAAGCTATAAATTTCCAATCCAAGGTATTGGAGCAATTAGCTGGCAAATCCTCTTCTTCATCTTCAATACTATTATAAACATGACGAAGCAAAGCGCGATTCGCAAGTATGTTTTTTATAGTAACCTTGAGTATTCCCACACTAAAAGGTTTGGTGATATAAGCATCTGCTCCTATTCCCAGTCCTCCGAGTATATCTTTCTCATCCCCTAGTGCAGTCAGCAAAATAACTGGAATATGAGACATCTCAATATCAGTCTTTATAGTTGAACATAGTTTATCCCCACTCATCTCCGGCATCATTATATCAGATATGACAAGATCCGGATTAAATTCCCGTATAATGACAAGTGCGTCCTTTCCATTAGAACAAGACTGAACGTTATAACTAGCAGTAAGCATACCAACAAGATAATTGCGCAATTCATCATTATCTTCTACCACTAAAACACGTTGTGAAGATTTATTCATCTGTGAAGATTTCATGGTCGGCAAGTTCGAGACTTCACCCGACATAATAGTTTCCGGACATTCATCCATCTCTTTAGGAGAAACGAATTTAGCTTTACGAAAATGTTTATTTCCTTTCGGAAACATTATCCGCACACAAGTTCCTTGCTGCTCGACACTTTGAATTTGAATCTTTCCCTTATGCAACCGGACCAGTTTATACACCAGCATAAGCCCGATTCCACTGCCCGTCACTTTCAGATTGACAACATTACTACCTCTGAAATAGTTCTTAAACAAGTTCTTTTGCTCACATGAAGGAATACCAATTCCCGTATCTTTTACCTCAATGCTCCAAGTGGTCCCTTCCTCAGAAGCATAAATACACACGCTACCGTTTTCCGGTGTGTATTTCAATGCATTGGATAAAATATTTTTCAGAATAGACCCCATCTTATCACTATCAAACCATACATTCAGATAGTTAAAGTTGCTTTCATAAACAAATCTGATATGTTTCATTTCGGCATATTTGCGGAAAGTGGCACAAACATTATTCATATAGGAGTTCAACTCATATTCAGAGACGTAAAGGGTAGAAGAGTAAACATCAATTCGCTCAAAGTTTATCAGATTGGTCGTCAGTTGAAGCAATGTATCCACATTTCTAAGAGCCATATTCATATGTGGCAACGCTTTTTCAGCCACCAAATGATTTTCTACAACTTCCTCCAACGGTGCTTTTATCAATGTAAGCGGTGTACGTATGTCGTGGGCCGTATTAACAAAGAACCGTGTCTTCTCATCCGATACCTTCTTTTGTTTGTGCAACATGATAATACGGAATATGATAATCATAACCAGCACCAACAGAATTGCATACCCCACCATGGCCCACACACTAGCCCATACCGGAGGCGTAATAATAATCTGAATACTCCTCGTCTCATAAGTTTTATATTTCTCCTCATTAGATATGGCACGAATCTGTAACGTATAAGTGCCGGGAGGCAAATTCCTGACAAGAATTCGATTATCATAGCTCGGACGGCTCCATTCTTTATGATAACCGTCAATTTTCCATGAGTAAAGAATATTGGAAGGATAATCATAATTGATAGAAGCTACATCAAGGGAAAATGTGTTTTGTCCGTAGGCTAATTCCAACCGGTCAGTTTCATCAATATCCTGCTTCAAAGGAGATCCATCATCACCCGGATATACAGGATGATAGGCAATCATAAAGTCACGTAGTAATAAACGCGAATAACGGGGCTCCGGTATCTGTATATCTGTCGAAAACCTAACAGCACCATCATTACCTCCAAAAACAAGCGTACTATTACTATAAGCAGTAGCAGAGCCTGCATTAAAATTAACACTCATCAATCCTTGCTCCCGCGTCCAGTTGCGAAAAGAATGTTCCTCGGGAGAATAGATCGTAATGCCGTTCTCCGTCCCCATCAAGAGTTTACCGTCCTGACGTGGAAGAATCGTATAAATATTGTCGGAAATCAACGCGCAATTGTCAGTTCGGTACTGATGCACAAATTTTCCTTTATTGCTATCATAAACCAGAAGTCCAGCTCCACGAGTGCCAATGTACAAAATGCCGTCTTCTCTTTGACATAATGCACATATATAAAGAGATTCAATGGGCAGGTCAATGTACTGATAAATTCCAGATTGCTTATCAAGCTGATAGAGCCCCATTCTTGTACCAATCCACATCCGCCGGACATCCTTCTCCAAAATGGTAGTAATGGAGCTTATTCCTGAATACAAACGCACACTTTTACTCTCAAGATTGATGCGTTTCAAATGATAATATCCACCGGACCAAATATCACCGTTAGAATCTTTTTTAATATCAAAAATATATTGGTCAGGACGTATTCCCGCAATAGAAGCAGGAGAAAAACAACTTATTTTAAACCCCTTTTTTTCTATCTTATAAATATTGGAAGTAAAACCACCAGCCCATATCACACCTGAAGAGACCTCACAGAGTGCTAAAAAGATATGATTCTCATCTTCCATGGCCGGATCAAACGAACTTACAAAAGAGCGCCATTCTTTTGTTTTAGTCTGATAGAGACTGATACCATTACTGGTTGCGAACCAAAGATCACCGTCACTATCCTCCATCACGTCATGTACTTGATCGTTCACCAAAGACCGGTTGTTGCCGAGGGAATGTTTTATAAGGTCATAACTCTGATAACGATTATTACGGATTGTGATACCTGTGGGGTAATTGGCAAGCCAAATACGCTCTTCTTCATCCACATAAATGTCATTGATATTGTTTCCATTCATCCCATTATAGCTACTATAATCAGCTATTATATAGGGTTCACTCATGGCTGTATTCACATCTAGTTTGTATACCCCTTTTCCACCTGTGGCTATCAGGAGTTCATGAGCGTTCAAAGCTACAATTTGGTTAACCTCTACATTATTGGGGGATTGACAAGGAATGATTTTTCCTGTTCCAACCATGTCATATATAAGTATTCCCTCTTTATAGGTTCCCACAAACAACTGTTGTGAAACAGCATGATAATAAAGTTCATGTACAGGTGCAGCAATACCTTTCACTACTTCATCAGCAACCAACTTCAGTTCGTCCCCTTCTACTCTAACACGAAACAAACCGCTTCCCGTACCGATAAAGAACTGGTGACTATCCGTCTGTTCAATAGCAGTTATTTCCTCATGAACCGGCATTGACAAATGTAGTGTTTTTCCTGTACGGATATCATACCAAGTAAGGGCTTCTTTATAACATAGCCAGATATGGTCATTCCTATCCAAATAGCCGTAATTAAGAAACGCCTGCGACTTATTTTTAATCAGCTCCGGATGTACATATGTCAAGTCGAATTTATCATGTTTCGAATCATACTTGAAAATCCGCCCTTTTTGACCAATCACCCATAAGACATCCCTTCTATCCATATAAAGCCAACTCAAGGCAATCCGCGAATCCAACTTCATGCTATCGTCTGAAAAGGTGTAATGCTTGATATGTTTGCCATCGTAACGGTCGACCCCTTCTTGGGTCAAAAACCACATATATCCTCTTCGGTCTTTCTGGATATGGTATATTTTCTGATTATTCAAACCATCTTCCAGTCCTATGTACTTATAAATCTGCCCTTTGCTTACAGTAGCATTAATGAAAAGGAGTATAAACAACAAAAGCCTTTTCATTTTTACAAAACGATTCATATCTTCACAAATATTCAAAAAATACTCTGCAAAAATATGAAAAATTTAATAAAAACGCAATACTACGAATGTATTCATATTCAACTGATAATTAAAATTAATCCTCATGTATCCAGGTTGAGGAAGCTATCCCAAATACAAAAAAATAATCACCCAATAACTATACAGAAACACATTTATCATTTCATCTTATACACCAGTGTACCACCTTTTACAATATCTTCGTGTGAGATTGTTTTCTTCGTATAAGGTTCACCGTTCAATGTTATACTATCTACATATTTATGTTTTTCCGATAGATTCTCTGCAATGATTGTGAAAGTCTTGCCATCGGCCAAATGTAAGGTCATTTTGGGTAATTGTGGAGCACCGAATACATATTCTGCACTCACCGGATCTACCGGATAGAATCCCATCGCACTAAGCATATACCAGGCAGACATCTGTCCGCAATCATCGTTTCCACAAAGTCCATCAGGTTTGTTCTTGTATTGAGTATCGAATATTTCACGAACCAGTTCTTGTGTACGTTCCGGACGACCTGCCAGTGCATATAAATAAGTTACATGATGACTAGGCTCATTACCATGAGCATACTGACCGATCAGTCCGGTTACATCTGACAGACTTTCGCCCTCCAACTTAACGGTAAACAATGAATCTAACTTATTCAGGAAAGGTCCTTCACCACCCAACAAACTGATCAGTCCCGGCACATCATGTTGTACATGCCAAGTATATTGCCATGCATTTCCTTCTGTATAATCTCCACCGATACTTTCAGAATGTCCTAACGCACTTGGATTAAATGGAGCCTTCCAAGTTCCGTCAGCCTTACGGGGACGCATGAACTTCGTCTGCGGATCGAACAAATTTTTATAATAATCAGCACGCTTTGCAAAATATGCCGCATCTTCCTCTTTACCCATACGACGTGCCATATCGGCAGCTGCATAATCATCATATACCGACTCTAAAGTAGAAGATACAGATTCAGCTTTTATCAGGTCTGTCGGGAAATAGCCATATTTTGTATAAACTTCCCAATTGGATTTCAACGGATGAGACACCGTCTGCGTCTTCTTTATTATATTGAAAGCACGTTCAGCATCAAAGCCACGGAATCCTTTACGATAGGCTTCGGCAATGACTGATACACCGTGATTACCAATCATACAGAAATTCTCTTTACCCCATAATCCCCAAATAGGCAAGAACCCCTGCACTTCACCTTGTTCGATCAACGAATTGACAAAACCATCCACACGTTCGGGGATCATTAATGTATAGAACGGATGGGCAGCACGATAGGTATCCCACAAAGAGAAGGTAGAATAGAAAGCACCCGTTCCCGCTTTTACTATTGAATCGGCAGCGTTGCGATACATACCGTCTACATCCGAAATCTGGTTAGGCTGAATCAATGCATGATAGAAACAGGTATAGAAGTTTGTCTTTTCATCATCCGTACCGTCTATGTCAATACGACTCAAATAATTATTCCATTCATCATGAGCGGCAGTTTTCACTCCCTCAAAATCCCAAGCGGGAATTTCCGCCTCCAAGTTCTTTCTGGCACCTTCTATACCGGTAGTGGAAAGAGCTACTTTCATCATCAGCTCATCTCCCGGTTGCATATCGAAAGTCGCAATGATGCGTTTTCCTTTTTCTGTCTTTCCCATCGGCAGGTAAAGCGAATCGACTACCGGACGATTGAATTTCATGATAAAGAAATAATCCTGATCCACCCATACTGTGTTATTGACGTACCCGGTCAGTGTCTGCGCATCTTCCCAGTTTACTTCACAACTGTTGACCTGTGAGTGATATTGTTCTTCTCTCCATGCAGGACCATGCTGCAAGTCTATCAGAATAGAAGCGGAATCGGCTTTATGATAAGTATAACGGTGAAGGGCTGCATGGATAGAAGCGGTCAGCTCCGCTTTCACTTGAGGATCGGAAAGTTCAACTGTATAATAACCCGGAGTAGCAGCTTCCTTATCTTTAGAGAAGCGGCTACGATAAGCATCCCATGCACGAGTACGTGTACCCGTTACCGGCATGACGAGAATGTCTCCCAAGTCCATACATCCGGTTCCATTCAGATGTGTCTGTGTAAATCCCCATGCCAGAGAATCTTCATAAACATATTCCGAACAGTACCGCCAACCGACTGCTCCCGTCACGGGGCTAGTCTGTATCATTCCGAAAGGGCAACAGGCTCCGGGAAAGGTATGCCCATTATCAGCGGCACCAATAAAAGTATTAACGTACTGAGTATAATCCTTGACTTCCTGTTTTTCTGTTGGTGTACAAGAATACAAAAACAAGCTTGTTAAAGCTATAGCCATAAAGGGGGCTTTTCTTTTCATGGTAAATATAATGTTAAGTTAATGTCGCATTAAAAGTAATGTTGCAAAAATAAAGAATTATTCCCATTTAGGAAGACAGGATACAGACAAATATACTTAAATTTCAAAGGATAGAAACTCCGATTTATACAGATTCATTGTGATAAAACAAAAATTCGCACGACTTATTGAATAAATATCAACTCAATTATTTATCTTTGTTAGCTTAATAACAAGCTGGCGAAAAAACAATTAGTATAATGAAAGATTTCTTGAAATTTACACTTGCCACAGTGACAGGTATCATTTTGTCAAGTATTGTATTATTTATAATCGGCATGGTAACGCTGTTTGGTATCATGGCTGCTTCGGATACGGAAACGATAGTCAAAAAGAACTCCGTTATGATACTCGACCTGAACGGAACGTTGGTGGAACGCACACAAGAAGACCCACTAGGAATTTTATCACAGTTATTCAACGACGATTCCAACACGTATGGACTGGACGACATTCTTTCGTCTATCAAGAAAGCTAAAGAAAATGAGGATATCAAAGGGATTTATCTGCAGGCAAATTCGTTGGGGACATCATACGCTTCTCTACAAGAGATTCGTAATGCACTGCTCGACTTCAAGGAAAGTGGCAAATTTGTCATCGCTTATGCCGACTCTTACACTCAAGGGCTTTATTATCTTTCCAGTGCAGCCGACAAGGTTCTGCTAAATCCTAAAGGAATGATTGAATGGCGGGGTATTGCCTCCACCCCTTTGTTCTACAAAGACTTATTGCAGAAAATTGGAGTAGAAATGCAAGTATTCAAGGTAGGAACATACAAATCCGCTGTAGAGCCGTTCACCGCTACAGAGATGAGTCCGGCTAACCGTGAACAGGTCACGGCATTTATCAATTCTATCTGGAGCCAAGTTACCGAAGGCGTTTCCGCTTCCCGAAATATTCCCATAGATTCATTAAATGCCTATGCCGACCGTATGTTAATGTTCTATCCGGCAGAAGAGAGCGTCAGATGTGGATTGGCCGATACGTTGGTTTATCGCAATGATGTACGCGATTACCTTAAAAGGTTGGTAGATATGGACGAAGACGACAATCTTTCTTTATTAGGATTGGGTGATATGATAAACGTAAGGAAAAATGTACCGAAAGATAAAAGCGGGAATATTATAGCTGTTTATTATGCCAGTGGTGAAATTACAGATTATCCGGGCTCTGCAACTTCAGAAGAGGGTATTGTCGGCTCCAAAGTCATTCGCGACCTTCGCAAGCTGAAAGAAAATGATGATGTGAAAGCCGTTGTTCTCCGCGTCAATTCACCGGGTGGCAGTGCTTTTGCTTCCGAGCAAATCTGGTATGCGGTGAAAGAACTGAAAACAAAGAAGCCGGTAATTGTTTCCATGAGTGACTATGCCGCATCAGGAGGCTATTACATTTCTTGTGGTGCCGACACAATCGTAGCAGAGCCAACAACGCTGACCGGTTCCATCGGAATCTTCGGTATAGTTCCCAATGTAAAAGAATTGACCGATAAAATCGGTTTAAGCTATGACGTAGTGAAAACGAATAAATATGCGGATTTCGGCAATATCATGCGTCCGTTCAGTGAAGGTGAAAAAGCATTGCTCCAAATGATGGTAGCCGAAGGATACGACACTTTCATAACCCGGTGTGCCGAAGGACGCCATACAACCAAAGAGGCAATAGAAAAGATCGCTGAAGGTCGTGTATGGACAGGTGAGGCCGCCAAAGAACTGGGATTAGTAGATGAATTGGGGGGAATCGATAAAGCATTGGAGATTGCTGTTGCCAAAGCCGGAGTCGGAGGATACGCCATTGTGTCTTATCCGGAGAAAAAAGACGTATTGTCTTCTCTGCTTGATACGAAGCCGACTAATTACGTAGAATCACAATTACTGAAAAGTAAGTTAGGCGAATATTACCGGCAATTCGGTCTGCTAACGAACCTGAAAGAACAATCTATGATTCAGGCACGTGTTCCGTTTGAACTGAATATTAAATAAAACGCAAACATGGACGATCACTTTATCAAGATACACAAATGGCTTTATCCTGCCTCCTGGCTCTATGGAATGGCGGTAAGGGTGAGAAACAAGCTTTTTGACTGGAATTTTTTCCAATCAAAGAGTTTCGATATACCTGTCATCAGTGTAGGTAATCTAGCCGTAGGAGGAACAGGAAAAACTCCCCACACCGAATATCTGATAAAGCTTCTTTGTAATCAATATAATGTAGCTGTATTGAGTCGGGGATATAAACGGCACACGAAAGGTTATGTGCTTGCCATTCCGGAAAGTACAGCAGAAAGTATCGGTGATGAGCCTTACCAGATACATCAGAAGTTTCCATCCGTCACAGTAGCGGTCGATGAAAAACGTTGTCATGGCATAGAAGAGTTGCTTGCATTGGAAAAGCCTTCAATAGATGTCATTCTGCTGGATGACGCTTTCCAGCACCGTTATGTCAAGCCGGGACTGAGCATTCTATTAACAGATTATCATCGCTTATTTTGTGATGACACATTACTTCCCGCAGGTAGGTTACGTGAGCCTGTCGGCGGCAAAAACCGGGCACAAATCGTCATTGTGACCAAATGTCCGCAGGATATCAAGCCCATTGATTACAATATTATCGCAAAACGTCTGAACCTTTATCCCTACCAGCAGTTATTCTTTTCTTCGTTCCGATATGGTAATCTGCAACCGGTATTTCCAGCCCAGATAACGGATGCAGAGATGGCTTTGGTGAACAAAGAGATTCCATTATCCGCATTAACGGATACGAATGTATTATTGATGACCGGTATCGCTTCACCCGTTTCTATCCTCGAAAAGCTGAAAGACAGTGCAAAGCAGATAGATTTATTGGAGTTCAATGATCATCACGATTTCAGTAGCCGGGATATGCAGCGTATCAAAGAACGGTTCAATGAACTGAAAGGGGAACATCGGTTGATTATCACTACCGAGAAGGATGCGACACGCCTGATCAATCATCCGGCTTTGGACGAGGCTTTAAAACCATATATCTATGCCTTGCCTATTGAAATAGAGATTTTACAGAATCAACAAGATAAATTTAACCAACATATTATCGATTATGTTAGAGAAAATACAAGAAACCGCAGCTTATCTGAAAGGTAAGATGCATACCAGTCCCGAAACCGCCATCATACTTGGCACCGGGCTTGGCAGTCTGGCCAATGAAATTACCGAGAAGTATGAAATCAATTATTCGGATATCCCGAACTTTCCGGTATCTACGGTCGAAGGGCACAGTGGCAAACTGATCTTCGGCAAACTTGGCAATAAAGATATTATGGCCATGCAAGGTCGTTTCCACTATTATGAAGGTTATTCTATGAAGGAAGTAACTTTCCCTGTACGTGTAATGCGTGAATTGGGTATCAAAACCTTGTTTGTATCTAATGCGAGTGGTGGCACGAATGCAGATTTCGAAATCGGTGACTTGATGATTATTACTGACCATATCAATTATTTCCCCGAACATCCGCTTCGCGGAAAGAATATTCCTTATGGTCCCCGTTTCCCGGATATGAGTGAAGCATACAGTAAAGAACTGATTCGTAAAGCGGATGAGATTGCCAAAGAAAAAGGAATCAAAGTTCAGCATGGAGTGTATATCGGTACACAAGGTCCTACTTTTGAGACTCCTGCCGAATATAAGCTATTCCACATTCTCGGTGCTGACGCTGTAGGCATGTCCACCGTTCCGGAGGTGATTGTAGCCAATCATTGCGGTATCAAAGTATTCGGTATTTCTGTCATTACCGATTTGGGAGTAGAAGGGAAAATCGTTGAAGTAACGCACGAAGAAGTCCAGAAAGCTGCCGACGCCGCTCAACCGAAAATGACTACAATCATGCGTGAACTTATTAACCGTGCCTAAACAACTATCCCGAATTATATGAGAACTGAAATAGCATCTCTCGGGGAGTTCGGCCTGATAGACCGTCTCACCGGAGGAATCGAACTGAAAAATGAATCCAGCAAATATGGAGTGGGCGACGACGCTGCCGTTCTCTCCTACTCTTCCGAAAAGCAGGTGTTGATAACCACAGACCTGCTTCTGGAAGGCGTACATTTTGACTTGACATACGTCCCTTTGAAACATTTAGGATATAAGGCTGCCATAGTCAATTTTTCCGATATCTATGCCATGAATGGCACTCCCCGACAGATAACAGTATCACTCGGTCTCTCTAAGCGTTTCAGCGTAGAAGATATGGATGAGCTTTATTCGGGTATCCGACTTGCGTGTCAGCAATACAATGTCGACATTGTCGGAGGGGATACGACTTCTTCCCTCACCGGACTTACTATCAGCATAACCTGTATTGGTGATGCAGACAAAGATAAAGTTGTATACCGCAACGGGGCTAAAGAAACAGATTTGATTTGTGTCAGTGGAGATTTGGGAGCCGCCTACATGGGATTACAACTATTGGAACGGGAAAAAAATGTTTTGAAAGGTGAAAAGGACATACAACCTGATTTCTCCGGCAAAGAATATTTATTGGAGCGTCAGTTAAAACCGGAAGCCCGCAAAGACATCATTGAGAAACTTGCTTCTGCAAATATTGTCCCGACCTCCATGATGGACATCTCTGACGGTCTATCTTCGGAGCTTATGCATATATGCAAACAAAGTAATGCCGGCTGCCGTGTTTACGAAGAACACATCCCTATCGATTATCAAACAGCTGTGATGGCTGAAGAATTCAATATGAATCTGACTACATGTGCTATGAATGGAGGTGAAGATTATGAACTTCTTTTCACCGTACCTATCGCCGACCACGAAAAGGTTTCGCAAATGGAAGGTGTCCGTCTCATAGGTCATATCACCAAACCGGAACTAGGTTGTGCATTGATTACCCGCGATGGACAAGAATTTGAATTAAAAGCACAAGGATGGAATCCATTAAAGGAGGAGAAATAAGAAACCTCTGTATATAACAAAATTATTTTCATTCCATATAACACTGATAATAAGGTTACTAACTTTTTATCAGTGTTTTTTATTTCCAGAAGATTTGTGTATTCCAAAAGTTTCACTACCTTTGCAACCGCAAAAGAGAAATAACAGAATTAAGTTAACTATCTTGGTGTCATAGCTCAGTTGGTAGAGCAAAGGACTGAAAATCCTTGTGTCCCCGGTTCGATTCCTGGTGACACCACTATTGCCCCATTGAAATACGGTCATTTCAATGGGGTCTCTTTTATACTCCAATACGCAACTTCTCACCGAAAAACTCTAATTGATGCGGGCGGGCCCTAGTTATCTAGGAGCACCAGAAACGTTAAAATAAAGCAGGATGTAACAAGGAAGATATAAAATGAAACTCACTGTAACACTTATGAAATAATCAGAATCAAAATTAAAGTATAGTCTATAATCAACAGACTAACTTTGCCTGAAACAAAATTTCAGCAAATATGAACAGAAAAAACGATGGAATGCTGTATACAATTCTATTATGTATAGCAATGACACTACTCACTACTCAAAATATGGTAGGAGCCAACAAGAATAACAAAGAACTTAACATCATAGGCACGGGGAATCCTTATCTGCCGCTTTGGGAACATCTTCCCGACGGAGAGCCCCGTGTATTTGAGGACCCGGATAATCCCGGCAAATATCGTATATACATTATCGGTTCACACGATGTTCGTTTCAATAGCTACTGTGGGGCAGATATTCGCATGTGGTCGGCTCCTGTAGAAGATTTGACCAATTGGCGAGATGAAGGAGCCATCTTTACATACCACGTTCAAAACCAGTGGGACGTCATGTATGCTCCCGATCTGGTTGAAATAAAGAGAAAAGACGGAACTAAGGAATATTACCTCTTTCCACATAGTCGTGGTCGTAACCGTGAGGCTATGGTTTGCAAAGGTAGCCGTCCGGACGGGCCTTTTACTCCTATCAATCTGAACGAAGATGGTACACGAACACTTCCAGGTAGCTTTCTTGGATTCGATCCATCCGTCTTTGTTGAAAACATCACAGATCCCAATGATCCTGATTATGAAATAGGATTTCGTGCTTACGGATTCTGGGGATTCCAAAGATCGTCAGCAGCCCAACTAGATCAGAATACGATGTATTCTGTCAGACCGGGAACTGAAATTATCCCTTATTTTATTCCGGCAAGTACCAATTCCGGCATCATAAGAGATCCTGCCGGAACAACCTATCCTGCATTGTACAAAGAGCAGAATCCCAAAGATTTCAATTTCTTCGAAGCATCGTCTATTCGCCAGATCGGTAATAAATATGTGATGATCTTTTCCGGATACTCCGGACCGGAGTATGGTTTGGGAAATTCCAATTCAACCCTCCGTTATGCTTTTGGTGATTCTCCGTTAGGTCCATGGCGCAGCGGTGGGGTACTTGTAGACTCCCGCGGAATAGTTCCCAATCAGGATGGCAGTAAATTACAGGCGACCAATGGAGCGCACAACACACATGGCAGTCTACAAGAGCTTAACGGCCAATGGTATGTATTCTATCATCGTTCTCCACGCGGATTTGGTTTTGCACGCCAGGCAATGGTTGCTCCCGTTACAATCAAATGGGATGAGAAATCCGTAGCGGAAGGTGGAAAGGTAGTTATTCACGGATACGATCCTTATGCAGAAGAAGGGATATGGGAAGCTAAAGCAACAAATGGCAGTGAATATACAGGTGCGGAAGTCACTTCAGAAGGTTTTCAGATCTTTGGACTGGAGCCATATAAATATTATTCTGCCGGATATGCCTGTTATTTATCAAATATCGGTAGCCAACAGGATTCCTGGGATATTTGGGATAATAATATGCCTGTAGATGTACGAGGCAGCGATATCATCGGTTATAAATATTTTGGTTTTGGCGGTTTGAAGAAAGCTCAAAAAGGATTAAAACCTTTTGAAGGAACCAAAAAGGGGAATAAGACATCATTCAATCTCTTTCTAACTCCTATGACCGATGCTTCTTTCAAAATAAACATTTGGTTGGACGGACCTTGGGATAATAGTGTTTGGAAAGGGAAAAAGATTGGCGAAATCACTGTTCCTGCCGGTTCTATTCAGGAAATAACGAAATATACGATTGACGTATCTGAAGTTGTAGACAAGTTGGACAAAAAACACGCGATCTTCTTGGTTGCTGAAAGTAATTCTAAAGAGAAATTGTGTGTGCTTCAGGGGTTAGGTTTCAGTAAAAAGGGCAAAAGCCTGGAATATCCGACGGTCCCTACAGTAGAGATTATAGTTGACGGTAAGAAAGTGGATTTACCAACTACACCGATAAGATCAACCAATGCAAATGGTATTACCGGATTTAATCAGTATGAAGTAAAATATATTATTCCTAAAAATACAACCGATGTACCTGCGATCTCAGCTTCCTCAAGCGATCCCAATGTTAAAGTGAACATCATCCAAGCTACTTCAAGAAACAGAAAAGCGATTGTAAATTTTGACTACAAAGGCTGTATTAAGACTTACACCATTTTGTTGACCGAGTAACACAATCAAATACAAAATATATGAACATAAATTTCAGTAATCAACAAACTGCTTCAAAAGCAACATTGTTTTCAATACTCTCTATATTATTTATAGGACTAATGGCTATCATCAGTACAAAGTCTCATGCCCAAGCCGCAGAGAATCTAAATTTGAATAAAATTGTTCAATCTCCCTATAACTGTTATGGCCGTCTTGCTGACGGTTGCCCCAATGCAGAGAAATTAGGATGGAAAATCGGGATACAGTTTTATTCATTTCATAAATATACTTTCTTTGAAGGAATCGACCTTGCGCGCGCCTTAGGATTACATTATATCGAAGCAACTATCGGTGCACGGATATGCTCGGAAAGCAAGCAAGGAATTTATGCAGGAATGCCCAAAGAATGGATGGAACGTATCAAACAAAAACTTACAACAAGTGGTGTAAAATGCGAATCCGTCTATTATTGGATGAATGGCAGCGGTGAAGGCTTTGAGGATATCGTAAAATTCTGCAAGGAAATGGGATGGATGATTATTACAGATCCCCGCCGTGCAGATAAAGGAGGAAAACCTGTATCGTACTATGAAGAAATATTGAATAAACACGGAGTAAAAATGGCATTCACCAACCATCCGAAAGCCGCCTCTTATTGGAATCCAGATTTCACTGTCGAAGACACCCAAAGCTATGGCCCTTGTATAGGAGCTTCAGCAGACATAGGCCACTATATGCGCGGTGGATTTGACACCTATGATATAGCCAAACGCTATATTAAAATAGGTAAAATGTATCATTTTCACATGCGTGATGTCAGTGAATGTGGTCCTCACGGATTGGACGTTCCCTGCGGTACAGGTAAAGCCCGCCTTCCCGAAATTTTCCAGACACTAAATGATAACCATGTCAAACCTCTGATGATGCTGGAATATGAGCACGATTTTGATAATCCGATGCCATATCTCATTCAAAGTGTCAATTATATAAACGACATATGTGGCAGTATTATTAAAGCTAACGAGAAAAAAGCACAATTAGGTGATTCCATCCGCCTGAATGCAAATGTAGCTCGGATATCAAATGATATGAATCTGCAAGGCTATGGAGAACAGGCCACCATCCATGCATGGAGTAAACCTGAGCAGACCATATCATGGTCTACCAATCTAAATCCCGGAAACTATCAGGTATTAATTCGCTATGCGCAGCCTTACGAAGGTAGTGCAATGACCTTGGATGCCGATGGACAAGAATTGGCAACTTTATTCAAACCAACATTTACCTGGTATGATTATAAGACTGCCGAAGTCGGAATTATAAAAATCCCCCAAGGAGGAAAGGTAATCATCTCATTGCATGGCATTCAAAAAGGAATCAAACGTGATAAGAACGGCAAATTGAAAGCAAGTGAAGTTTTTCCTGATGTGCACTATTTAACTCTAATACCAACCTCTATGCAAGCTACATCGCAGCCTATAGATATCCTTAACCATTTCAAAGGCACTAGTATCTTCAATGGAAAGAACTTTGAAGGTTGGGAAGGTAATGATGGTGAAAACAGCCTGGCCCACTTCCGTATAGAAAAACGTTCTATCGTAGGAGGATCGATGGATAAAGATTTGGAACACAACCAATTTATACGTACAACACGTCCATATAAGAATTTTGAATTACGCTTGAAATATAAAGTCAAATCAACAGACAAAGATTACAATGGAGGAATACAATTCAGAAGTATGCCTTGCACTATACCAGAACGCTTGTTCGAAATGATTGGTTACCAAGCAGATATTATCCCCTGGAAACATGGCGCACTATATGACGAGCAACGCCGTTGGGATTTTCTCGGAATTCAATTGGGAACACCTGCCAACTACAAAGCGAATAAATGGAATGATTATATCATCCGATGCGAAGGTCCGCGTATTCGTATCTGGCTAAATGGAGTGAAAACAACAGACTATATAGAACCATATATTGATAATCCATTCGAAGACATGGGAACTATAAGCCAAGATGGCTATATCGCTCTTCAGATTCATGAAGGAAAGGCATCAGAACTTTGGTATAAGGATATTAAAATAGAAGAGTTGGAATAAATCTCTTTTTATCAAATATTATCGGGTATGTGGCTAATAGCCACTAACCCAACAATAAAAAATATATTATATCCGAACAAAACGACTCACAAAAGACAAACAAGTATAAAGAGCTGAATGCCAGTATTCCCAAGTATGTCCACCATCACGTACACGGAATTGGCAAGGGATATTCGTCCCACGCATTGCACGATAGAACTCTATATTTCGGTCAAGCAGAAAATCATCGTCACCACAATCAACAAACCAAGCAACACTACGTAATTCTGTTTTTCGCTCTTCATCAGATACTGTAACATATTTTACACAACTCTTCTCTATCACCGAACGAGTCAATACTGCCAACTTTCCGTTCGGGTCATCAAAACAAGCTGCTCCCTCTTGCGGAATATCCATTAATGCACTCATTGCATAAACTGCACAAAACATATCGGAATGACGCTGACCATAACTAGTAGCTCCGCCGCCTCCCATCGAGAGCCCTGCAATAGCGCGATGAGATTTATCACCAATGATACGATAATAAGCCTCTATGAACGATAAAAATTCCGTAAAGAAGAAAGTCTCGTACTTCCATCCCGGCACATCAAAATAACCATTTTGATATGTATTCGGATCTCCACCTCCAGCATCAGGAGTGACTATAATCATTTCGCAAGCTTCTCCACTCGCTGTTAGACAGTCCATTACATCTTTTACATGTCCACGGTTTACCCACACATCATTCTTCTCCCACATTCCATGCAAAAGATAGAGAACCGGAAACTTCTTTTTCTTACTCTGTTCATAACTTTTAGGTAGATACACCGTATATGCACGCTTTGCTTTTAAAACTTTACTATAAATAGTATCAGTAATCACTCTACTTTGATAACTTGCCTGCGCTTGTACTATTAAAGCATAAATAGACAAAACTATAAGTATTCCAACTTTTTTCATCTTCATTTTTATTTCAAATTTCAAGGTTGCCTGGTAGTGGCAATCACAAAACTTGCCCATTTATTTGCCTGTCAAATCCGCTATAATCACACAAACTTCTGGAACTCTTTCTCTGGTATAAACAAGAGATTTACGAGTTCCTTTTCTATCCTATGTCCATTTGCAAGTCATGAATAGCACGTATTACGCTTTTATGTTTTTTACATCAGTAAAGAGGAAAGCTACATTTTTTACGGTTACTAACGGCAAAGAGCTCACATAAGGAATTCTACTAACTAGACTACCCTATGAACATGAAGCCCCCCAAAAAAGAGAGAGGAAGGACCGGCAACTTACTTTATCTAGTCCTGTTTCTTTTTATAATCAAAAAAATCCACATCCACATATCCCCCAAGTGATTTGGTAGCATAATTAAAGATAGCAAACCTAGTCCCCATAAAAAGCCTCTGATAATCAAAGCGCATCTTGAAATCAGCACCTATTCTCTTCCAAGTCTTATTATCCAGACTATAATAGCAAGTCGCTATATCACGTTTCAAACGGAAATCCCCGTCAATCCGCAAATAAATGACAGATTGGGCTAATTTGACCTGTTCCTTTTCCTCATTTTTCACACCAAGAACAGCCTTGTTTGAGCTATCCAAAGCGACAGAGGCTTCAGACATGATAAGATATTTCTTCCCATTTTTCATTATGACAGATAAAAGAGCCGCATCCCCATTGAAAGCACTGAAACCAGTCACATCTCCTTCTTTCATGTGCGTTACATCCAATGCAACTACACCACTACACTCCGGGCCTTCCATTCGTTGACTAATCGTATTCGGAGCTAAAAAGAGATTATCTACCACTCTGTTTGTTTTAAGCCGTAAAAAACCGGGACGTTCTGTTAGTGACCATGCCTCGTTCACGGGGTTGTGGTTCCATTGCCAATTCAATTTCAATTTAGAATCATTGAAATCATCACTTACCACAAGCGACCGTTTCGGACATCCTTGTACAGGCTTTTCCATCACCAAAGGCACTTTCCCATTTTCATCTCCCAATATCGGCCATCCGTCTTTCCAATGGCAAGGCATCAGTGTAAGTACTCGCCCTATACCTCCGCGATCCTGAAAAATAACAGCATACCAATTTCCTCTCGTATCATCTACGATGCATCCTTGTCCCACGTATGGAAAACCTGCAAAGTTATCTTCCAATATCACCTTCTTTTCATAAGGTCCGGTGATTTTATCAGCGCGGTAGCATACTTGTCTGCGACTTTTCCCTTTAGGCCAAGAAATCATCAATAAATAATATTTCCCATTATGCTTGATAAAACGGCTTCCCTCCAACAAACCGGTTTCCTCTTTATCGCGTTCAAAAATCTTCATATCCACCCCACCAGGTTGTACACCCGTCAAGTCCGACTTCAGTTCTCGCACTTGCCCAGTTCCATAAAAGATATACGCTCGTCCGTCATCATCAAAGAAAAGAGAAGCATCATGAAAATGCGGAATACGTGCCACCTGTTCCCATTTACCACCTGCCGGATCAGTAGTAGAATAAACGTATCCCCGGTAAGGTTTATCATTCGGAGAAAAGTAAACATAGTACTTTCCGTTATGATAGCGGAGAGAAGTAGCCCATTGCCCGCGTCCATATGCCGTTCCTCCACTCAAATCATAATTAGGTGTATCCGTCAATTTATCAAACACATAGCTAGCTATCTTCCAATTTACCAGATCTTTGGAATGCATAACCGGAGCACCGGGTGCCAAATGCATAGTCGTACTTACCAGATAAAAATCATCACCAACACGAATCACGTCAGGATCGGGTACATCGCTCCATAACACTGGGTTCGTAAAAGTTCCGTCACCGTTGTCACTTGATTGAGCTTGTAAACAAGGCACAAGCAACCACATGATAATTATCACAAATCCGATCTTTCTAAAATAGTTCATAATTTATATTCAGTCCGTTCATATTTGATAATCTGATGAAACAGGTATCATGTAAATACACAGGACACCTGTTCCATACTGTGATTTCTTTACTTCTCTACTATCATATTGTCAAGGTAGAGATCACCAGCACCGGAGCTGTTGGCCTTCAGTTCGACTGTATTCTGTCCCTTATCCAGAGATACGCTGACCGCAACAGTTTGCCATGGATCTTCACCGCCATCTGTTTGCGTGAATATTATTGGGGCAGTCATTTTTGAACCATTAATATAAAGTTCAACTGTATTGATCGTTGCGACCGGAGCATTATACTTAATTTTAATAGTGTAAGTACCTGCTTCATTCACAGTAACTCTATCACGTACGGCGGCATCAGCACTTGTACCAAAGTTAAGATACCCCATACCAGTGTAGTAGCGAATGGCATCATTAACAGCACTCTTGTAAACCGTTTGTATATTTTTATACTCAAAGTGTTCTGCCTCATACTGACAAGCTCCATCATAATCCTTCCCCCAGTAATCTTTAGGAGTAATCGGAGCGGATATTCCCGCCATTGTATAAGACGTTTCCCGGTCGGTAGCAATACCTGCACAGTTCACCTTAATATCAACCGCACCATTATGCTTAACAGTCAACGTGAACACATTGTCCGCCCACTCTTCACTAACGCTGCAAGAATTACTATTTATGCGGTTTTTATATGTATAGGTAGGTCTTTGACTGCTCCCATAGATTTTTATAACATCAGTCGTCTGGGTTCCCTCTGTCGTATAGTTAGTCAGATAAAAATCGATTTTATCAGCATATTCCTTAATAACAGATGTAGTATATTTACCAAATCCCAGCTCCATCTTTTCACACGTATTGTATTTGAAAGGAATGGAAGCATTACGCACACCGGCCAACGGATTATAAACGACCCATCCGTTTTCATGACGCCCGGCATACATCTCACCAGTATACTCCTCCGGAAAAACTCGGTTAAATTTACCCTGTTTCAATTGTATGTTATCCCAACCGCCATTAAATTGAGAGGCATTGATCTTATAAATAAACGAGTTAGCAAGTTCATCTGCCAGATCCATCGCCATTGGAATGGTAGGATAACGTCCGGTTTTCTTAAAATAGAGAATATTCTTATTCTGATTTCCATCTTCATCCAATCGATAAAGTCCCTCAAATAAAGTGGCCGGAGTCAGATAACCGGGGTCTAAAGTACCACCTTGCGGACTGATATCATTGATAACAATGAACTTCGTGCGGTCTATTACCTCTTTACGGGTCATGATACGAATGGTTCCGTCAATAATCTTACGATAGATATCTATATTAATATTATCAAATTGAGGGAATCTCTCCCAAGCCCGTTTCGTATATCCATCACCTGCACTTTGCTCTTTCACCTCTTTAAAGTCCTCCGTCCAAATCAATTCGGGGCCGTCATACACCGTTTGTCCAGTCAGCATAATGTGTTCTATCATCGGGATAGCGCCAGCCGGTGTCTGAAATCCTGCATCTCCATTCCAAACCTTCTCATCCGGCCATCCACACACATCGAAACGCATTCCATATTGTCCGGCATAACCAGAAAGATAGATGCCAAGACAAGCACTTTCAATATCAAAAAATCCGGCTGTGGAAGTAAATTTCTCACAGACAATCAGATTCTCGGGATGCTGTTTACACATAGCTGCCAAGGTCGCATCACGTTTCAACATAGCCAACGGAGCAACACTGGAAGAGTATTCTCCTGAACCACAGTGACTAATCACTAAATATCCCCCGTACTTGTGACTCAACTGCATCAGGTGAGTCCAATGTTGGAGCCTTTGTGGATAAGTTACAGAATACGGATCATCAAATCCCCAGAACTGTTCACAATAGTTAAAACCGACAAAGTTAGGATAGTCTCGATAAAATTCATAAAATACGCTTTTTTCACTCTCCATATCCGCATAACTTGAGTAATCCGGGAAATGACTGAATCCACCGCTTGCAGGCTGTATCATAGCCCATACATTGTTTTCTGCACAAGTCCTAAGCCATGATTTAGCCGTCTCATAACCATATTCCAGATTCTTCCATGCTCCTGTCGTACCATCATGATTGATAGAAAGCGAAATATTGAAAATAACATACGGACGGATATCTTCCGGTATCAGATCAATAATAGCCTGCGGATCAGGAGTATTCCATGTATCAATATGAATCAGCCAAGCCGGATGATCGGGCGAAATGGGACGGCGCGGCGTATTGGTAGGCGGAATAGGATCTCCGCCCCCCCCATCAGTTCTGACAAGAGATAAGCTCGGTATGTCACCACGAAGAAAAAATCTCACTTCTTTCGTATTAGTCTGATCCACCTCTCCAAAAAGGCTTTTTACAGTTCCATTTTCCACTTTTTGTGCGAGTCGTTGCACCTCTCCACCGCAAGCCACAGTCCAGTATCCTTCACCATCAATGCTTACCGTAGGCACTACCCCGTCAACAACTTCCATATTTTTACCGCCAACCGTAAGGTAATTGCCATCCAAAGTCCAATAGTAACTATCACCATTCTGTAAAGCACTCACTACTGGAGAGTATGCCGGCCCCTCCTTTTCACCTAATGTAGTAACACGCGTGAGGAAGCTAAAGCTATTTCCATCACCCAATTCCACCCGATAGGTGGAATTGGAAATCTGAGTACAAAACTTCACATCCTTATTGTCCACCTTAGCCACAATCAGTTTCTGTAAAGCTCTAAGATTGGTATTTATTTCTTCTACCGTTTTATTAATGCTAGCACTTCCTGCAGGAGCCACTTCCACATCATCATCTTTACATCCTGCCAAAGTCAGAAGACAGAAAGCAAAAAACATATAGGCCACAATGCGTATTTTTTCAACTCTTTGTTTCATGGGTATTATTTCTTTATTATTTATTCTTCAATCCATTCACAATACCTTCGTACATCTCCGTACGCCCATAGCCTGAAGTCCACGGACAGATATTACTGCCACCACTTGTCTCGGTCATGCTGGAAAACGATATACCATATTGGTTTTCAGGCGAGATGATACGGAAATACTCTTTAATGATAAACTCCATATATTTCGCAGCCCTCTCACGCTGTACGGACGCTATTTTAGAGGTAGATACAAAATTACCTGCCGTGTCTTCATATATCATACTAAGATTGGAAAGACGGACAGCTTTTCCTGTAGCCGCCAATTGCTCAAGCATCTTTGTGATTTGTTTTTTACTAGCTTCTAATTCATCCGCATTTTCGGAATAAATAGCCTGTAAACGAATATTGTAGCCATCGATAACCGTAACATTATCCTCCTGCCATTCATTGACCATAGCCACAAGTTTATCAATTGATGACACAATATCATTATACTGATTGAAAGAATTGCCTATAAAAAGTTTGATTTCACTTTCAGATGATTCGCGCGCTATCTTTACAGCCGTACGTGCATATTCCTTATCACCCAAGTATTCAGCCCATTTAAAGGTCTTCGCATCATTTGTATCATCTAACGGTTCGCATATCGCATCCCATATCGTGATATTTTCACCTCCAGCCTTAACCATACCGGTAATCCACTTTCCGAGTTCTGAAGTAAGAATAGTCTTTTTTTCTTCGGGAGTTTTTTCAATAACAATATCTCCCCCCTCCTTCTGCCAATGAAAACTGATATTGTCAATGTAAGCATGCCATTCACCGGAACCAGACCCTATAGCCATTTCAAACTCATTCAAACTTGCCAACTCTGTCGGGATAACGACCTTTCCTTCTCCTGTGGTACCTTCTCCCTCTTTCAAAAGTGAAATATTGATGAGTCCACGTCCCCAAACATTGTCCGAACAGCCGAAAACTGCTGGTCCCCAACCACAATTGAGTTCTGTACCGTTAATCACCACTCTCATACCTGAACCAAATTTACCATTTTTACTACCAATGAGGTACATATCGAGAGAGATGGAATTATAATCGCCCAAGGTCATGCCATTTTCTAATTTTACATTAAATTTCGGATAAGTATAGTTACAAAAACTCTCACTAGTTCCCACATGTAATACCTTGCCGCTTTTCCCATCAGGATCTTCTTCTACTATTGCTTGATTGCCATTGGTCATAGGATAACTGGTACCCAATTCATCTGCCTCAAAATTAATGGTAGTAGCACCATTAGCCACTGTTTCCCAAGTAAATCCGATATTATCGAAATAAAGCATCGGATTCCCTGTACAAAGACCAATAGCAATTTGGAACTCTGTGAGACCTTTAAGTGAAGCAAACCAACTTTCACTCTCAATAGGAATAGCAACCTTACGCGCCCATTTATTTTTCGTAACCCCTCTACTATTGAGACCGCTGACCTGTGATCTGTACTGATCTCTATTAGTCCATCCAGGAGGTAGAATATAAACACGTAAGTCCGCGTCAGAGCCACTGCCGTCCCAATAGACATCAAAAATAAGTTCTTTCATATCACCCAGTGTCTTACCAGCCGGTAGCTTCACATCCAACATAGGCAGATGATATTCGCTAACTTCTTTTTTAGGACCTACCTGAAGCACTTTCCCATCACTACCGGCAGGATCACGAGCAACTTCAATGGTAATCCTGTCATCATCAAATTTTTGTACGGAAGGATAAGTCGTGCCTATTGCATCACTCTCGAAGTCACAGAATATAGTAGTGCCTTTTTCGGACACAACAGGAATAACCTCCGGTGCAATCAATTTATTCAGATAAGCAACAGGCTGCCCCTGATTAGAGCAAAGAGCTCCACCGTAAATAGTGACCCCGACTTCTTGCGCAGCATTGCCGATAGATTTCACATCAGTGAAATCATATGTACCATCAGTATCTTGCATATCGGCAGGAATATATGCCTCATTGATGTCAATTCCTTCAAAATTATTCACAAGTGTTGAATATGCCAATCCTTTCGCTTGGAAGTCTGCCGGAGAAACGGTAGCGGCAAGTCGGAAGGGAGAATTAGTATTACGATTGATGTAAGACTTTAATAAGTCAAACGTATTGAGATATTCCTGCGTAGCCACATCTGTCGGTTTTTCGGGCACAGCAATAGTTGCGTCATATTGGTCGACACAAGACACGCATGCCACAGAAAGAGCGCATAAAGCTATTTTATTGATGTATTTCATATCTTTATCATTTATAGATGTTAATTTTCCACCGGAGTAAAATGCTCTTGAGTAATGCCTCGATAGTGCATCACCAATGTATCTACAGTCTGATAAGTAGTATTCTTTTCCGGAATATTCACTGTATAATTCAAATAAAGCGCGTCGCGATCCTTACCTCCAAAACTATTTTTCTCGCCCAAAGCAACGTACTTACCTTCACCTTCTGCCGTCACATTATCCGTGGCACTGCTTACGGTACAAGTTCCATCGGCCTGAAATGTAAGTTTCAGATTTACCACGTAGTTCTCACCAGCCTTATCCTGATAAGTAATAGGAAGAATATTCTCCAAATAGCCTGTAGTGGTGGTTGCAACTTGTTCATCATTCTCCACATACTGCTCATGGCGTTCTACTTCAGTAGCCACCCCGTCTACAGCGACCTTGTCAATACCATGACGTAAGTAATGAGCATGCCAAGGATTGACATACTTCAAGGCATAAAGTACATAATCTTTATCTTCAAGGATACGATCCGCCCCCTGTTCAATATTGGTCATACGCAATGGAAGCACATACGTATTACTCAAAGACTTAGTATCGTTGAAGAAAGCGTCAGTTAGTTCCACTTTCACACCGCCCAAGATTTCACCCTTATTAATACGCAATTTATCATCGGTCAACCGGTAGTGAGTAGAAGGCAAGGGAACAACTTTACCAGTTGGTTTATTGTCTTCCGAAAAATAAAGATTCTCACAAAGAGACTCATCTACTACATAACCCACCACAATGTCTTTTTTGTTACCGTAAGAACCACCCATGGTTGCCTTAATGCGGACACAATGATTATTGTCATCCGTCAAATCCCATTGAGGATCATTGCCCAACTCCACCGTACGCACCGGTGTTTGTGAAGCAAAATAAACCGTTTGATAATCGAAATCATCAAATTCAGGATTGCCGTTTTCGCATGAAGTGGTTGCGACCACACCCAACAAAGCAATCACCAGTGTTCTTATATCGTATTTCTTTTTCATAACCATTCCATTGAATTTCATATTTACCATCCTTTATTTTGTTTCAGATTGCTGTACTTTAAGATTTCACTATAAGGAATCGGTCCATAGTACATATAATCCTTGAATGCACGCTTTTCCACATCGACCGATGTGATGGCAGAACCATTGATATCCACACCACGAACCGTTTCGTTGAGATCAGCTTTCCAACGACGAAGATCCCAAAAACGGAATCCCTCGAAACAGAGTTCTAAACGACGTTCATTACGGATAAGTTGTTGCATCTTTAACGGATCAGCAGCACAAACTTCCAAGTAAGGATCATCCGTACCGCCTACACCTGCACGCTGGCGGATTTTCTTAATAACATCATAAGCGGAATAGGCGTGCGTGCCTTTACCAGTGGGTCCCCAAGCTTCATTAGCAGCCTCAGCATAGTTTAAGAAAATTTCCGTGACACGGATACGTGGGTCGTAATGTGTCTGACCATTTTTTGAAGCAGGATTACAGTTAACCGACATAATCAAACGTTTTTTCATATAGTATCCGGTACGAGTACTTGTGGAAAGCACATTGAGACCATCATCCGTACCCGCTTTGCTACCCGTATAAATAGTGGTATTAGACGGTCCTTCCTTCGCTCCATTATAAATAATATAAGTAGCCAGTCGGGGATCACGCCCCTCATACGGATTGGATTCGCTGTAGCCACCGGCTCCTTCGGTAATAGGATAGCCATTTACCATAGGGAATGCGTCAACCAAGTTTTGGGTAGGATTCATTCTACCGCTACCAAACAATGTAGGAGGATAAAAATTAGATTCCGTATCAGAATGATCTTTTGAAACATTATTACGCCAAATCATCTCCTTGGGATTCACTCCCTCAGCGAAATTATTTATTTCATCCGTATTGGTGTAATAGGTCACTCCATTGTCCGCCAAGCCATCCAATCCGCCTTTTAAATCAATCACCTGTGCCGCCGCATCCGCCGCATCCGCCCAAGTAATAGTATTGTCGGCATTTTGGAAAGCAGAACTTGCTGCCATCAGTAAAAGCCGCGAGCGGATGGCCTTGGCAATCATCCCGTTGAGCAACTGACGGGCATCATTTCCCATCGCCCTGTTGTAAAGTTCCCATGAGGTAGTAATGGAACGATACTTTTCTGGGACTTCCGCATTACTCGAAATATTGTTATAGTCATCTGGAAGATATTCTTCCGCCAGCTTCAAGTCATCAAGTGCCTGCTGCACGCACTGTATGAACGTCGAGCGGGGAATATTGAAATCTGCATCCGATTCCAGAAACTCGTTAATAATAGGAACACCCATCAGTTCTCCGTCTTCCGTATATCCGGCATGGGCGCGGAGCAAAAGATACATGTGGAGCGCGCGAAGTCCGTAAGCTTCCCCTTTGGTACGCATACGAAGCAGTTCGGTCACCGCAGGGTCATTCACGTAATCGATATTCTGACCATTTTCGAGAAATTGGTTCAGATAAAGGATAGCCGCATAGGAGTCATTCCACCGTGAAGTAGGATTATTATTCGAAGTCCATGTGCCGGTCGCCATTTTGAGCCATCCGTTGTCCATATCGTTTGTCACGGCATCATCGGTAGCATAATCATTGTCTTGATAGTAGCCGGGCATACGACTATATCCCTGTATCAGAAAGCTTTTTCCGAAATCGGGTTCAGTCTCTATCTGATCCAAAGTCTTGAAGTTTTCCTTGGCTGGACTGAAAAGGTCATCACAGCTTGAAAACAGTAATGCGCCTCCCAACAGGGCAAGTATGATATTTTTTTTCATATTATTCGTCAATTATTAGTTTAGCAGTTAAAAATTAGCCGTCACACCCAGATTGTAGAATCTGCACTGCGGAGAAGAGCCTACACTCATTTCCAAATATTTACGTTCGGAGGAGATGGTAAGCAGATTCTGCCCGCTCACATAGATGCTTACACCTTTCACAACCTTATTATCGAACCATTTTCCGGGCATCACGTAAGTGAGCTGTACGCGGTCAAGATTAAACCGATTAGTTTTGTACATCCAAAACGTAGAGTTCGTGAAGTTGTTGTTGTTGCTGGTTGTGGTCAGACGCGGATAAGTAGCAGTCGCCGCTGTTTCAGGCGTCCATCTTCCCCATACCACTTCCGAGTACTTTCTGTCGCCATATACCCAATTATAAGAGTTATTTTTGTAAGAGATTCCACCGGTCTGTCCTGTTCCCATGGCATAGAATATGAAGTCCTTCCATTTCAGTGTCAGGTTAAGACCGAAAGTGAAAGGCGTTCCGCTATTACCCAATACCATCTGGTCGTTAGTGTCTATCTTGCCATCCTCGTTGATGTCCTGATACTTCAAGTCTCCGGCCCGAACATCTCCCAACGTTGATGTATATCCATTATCAATGTCCTCTTGCGTAAGGAAACCTTCACATACATATCCCCAAGAGGCATCAAGTGACTTACCTTGCGAACGGAGATAGTCGTACTCTTTCGTCTCGTCACGTTTCAGAGCCTTGCTCCTGTAGAGGGTGCCCACAAATCCCAATGTCGCGTCCACCTGACCGATCTTTTTGTTGAGATAGAGCGAGAAATCCAATCCTTGGCGACGATCCCTATTAAAGTTCATATAGGGAGTCAGACCTGCCGAACTATAATAGGAAGGATAAATGGTAGACCCGCTAATTAATCCTCCATCGGTATCTTGCGTAAAAAGGTTGACATCAAACTTCACCAATCCTTTCCACAAAGCCCCTTCTATACCAACACGCGCTTCTTTGCGAGTAATCATCCTCAAGTCCTCGTTCGCGCCTCTTTTATAAGAATAATACCAACCTCCCTGTCCTGCATCTTTCCACTGAAACCATGCGCCTTGATTATTGAATGTACTATTGTAAAGATAATAGTCACTGATATCAATATCCTGGTGGAGCACAGTGTAAGCGGCAGATAATTTCAGGTCATCAATCCAACTGACATTCTTCATGAATTTCTCCTTACTCATCCGCCAGCCCAAAGCGATAGAGGGCGACAGTGCATTACGGTTTCCTTCCGCCAGTTTGGCCGAGTGAACCAGTGCCATTCCGAAGTCAGCATAGTAACGCCGGTCATAATTATATTGGGCACTCAACCCAAGGTTCACGTTGCTAGTACGATGGTAGGCACTACCGTCGTTGTCGGCATCCTTTCCCTCCTGCTTCTGAAAACCCCAACCGACCAAAGAGGCGGCCACATTGTGTACATCAGCAAACTGATTTTGATAGTCGAACTGCGCACTAAAAGTAATGGTTTGCGCAGTACTTGAGGCACCAACCGTTTCATTCGTCGACTGCTTGTCAAGATTGTATTTTGTCAGTCCTACAATCATATCCTTTCCGTTCACGTTACTCCAAGTCGGTTCGTAAACGGCATACGTATTGTTATATTGCTCGGAATAATAGTCCCAATAGTCAATATCAAATATTGTCTTGAACGAAAGTCCCTTCAGAATCATATCCAAATCAGCGTCCAGTCCGATCTTAAACATAAAGTCACGGTACTTCAAACGATTGTAACCACCCACCTGCATATTGGCAAAAGAATTGGTCATATTGGTCGACTTACCACCAATTAGGTATTGACCGTCAATAAGATTTCCACTATTCTGAACCATAGCCGCTATATCGCTGTTATTCATGTCCATCTGGTCAATGGGCAAAAGAGGCGAAAACCAGTTAGGGCGCAGATTGGCGGAGTCATACCAAAATCCACTACTGGCATTCTTGTTATTCTGGAAGATAGCCCCCACACTCGCTGTTGATTTCAGCCAGTCGGTAATCTTCAACTCTACGTTCGACAGCAAGTTGAACTTCAGATAACTGTCATCCTTCGTATCGCCATATTTCAGCAACGAGTTACTGTAGACCAATGACATATTAGCATAATACTTGGCATTGCCGTTTCCACCGCTTATCTCTCCCGTCACATCCGTCTGATTGTAAGTCTTACGCAGGTTATCATCATTGAAAAACCTCAAGTCAGGATAACGGTAAGGATTGTTACCTGCCGCCGTATTGTAGATAGTGGACTCATTATAAAGAGGTGACTTCCCGTCATTGACGCAAGCCTCGTTGTAGAGTGTCATATATGAAGCGGCATCCAAATAATTGGGATAAGATTTCGGCACATAGAAGCCTGTGTTGACACGCATATCAATAGCCAACGGCTTGTCTTCACCCCGTTTGGTCGTAATAAGAATGGCCCCCTTTGCGGCACGGCTGCCATAAAGCACCACTGCACTGGCCGCTTTCATCACCGTGATACTTTCAATCTGCGAAGGAAGTACATCCGATGCGTCTCGGGGTACTCCATCGACCAGAATGAGTGGCCATTGCCCCCAAGCAGTTCCCGCATAGCCTCCTATCAGGCTTTGCAAACCGTCCGTACTATATGTACTATAACTTTTCTTTTGTAATTCTTCCATATCGACCACTGATACACCGCCCAGCAGATCTTGTTTCTCCACCTGACCGAAGGCTACATTCACTTTGACCGAATCCGCCAATATCTGTGCCCGTGCAGTCCCCCCTGACAAGAGGGATGTTGCCACAAGTGAAGCAGTAATTAATTTATTGTATATTTTCATCTTATTCTTGGTTTAAATAAATGATAAGATAGCTCTATTCCCAGCCAGGATTCTGCGTGAACTCGGAATATATATCCACATCGTCACGTAAGAACGGGAACCAATAGTGCTTTTCGGTATAATTACGCTGTACAATTACCTCTTCGCGCAAGTTGAGGACACGCGCATTGGCCGGATCGGCAAAGCGGGTTTCATCATCTATAGACGGGTCACGGTCAAAATAAACAGCTTTTTTCTGGTTATAAGGAGGCTTATCCAGCAGCAACCAGCGGCGCAGGTCGTTGAACCGATGTCCTTCAAACGACAGTTCGATGGCACGTTCACGCTGAACCTCGCTCATAAAGGCTTCGGAAGAACCCGTATATTTGCTGTTCACTTCGGGAACACTAGCACGCTCACGGACTTCATTCACGGCTTCGAGTGCGGTCAGGTCATAGCAGACAGACTTACTTTGCGGAGTTCCATATCCCATAGCTACCGCTTCAGCATACATCAGATAGACATCCGTCAGACGCATCAGACTAAGCACCATACAGTTGTTTTCGTTATAACCTTCCCATTCATTCGAAAACTGCGAGCATAGCTTCAGATTCATATAGCCGGTACGTGCGGCAGCAGTACCATTAGTGGTACGGAATGTTCCATCCGTATAAAGGCTGGCGTATTGGCGTTCAGGATCATTGCCTACTTTTGTACCGTCAATAACGCACTTCATACCGTCAAATACAAAATTCTTATAGAAACGCGGGTCACGATCACGGAAAGGATAATTGGGGTCATAACCTGTCTCATCATCTTTTTGAGTGATATCGGCAATGGGAAGACCATTCTTCATGCCGAAGAGATCGGCATAATTGGCGGGTGGGAAACACTTGATACCCGAACCGACAATGTTCTTTGGACGATAGTCATTCACTTGATTCCAACGGAAGCGACTTTCAGCATTACCTAAGAACTCATACAGAATAGTTTCGTTCACACCCGGTAACTTACCATTCTTATTATAGGTATAGGCTAGTTCCGTATACTCATCCCAAGCAGCTAATGTATACTTGCCGGTAGTTTTGGCTAGTTTCAACATCTGTCCGAATGCCTCTGCCGCTTTCTTGCAATATTCAGCATTGTAAGTGGCGCTTCCACCCGAAGCCTTGTTCATCAACGGACTACCCGCATAGAGGTAGTTCTTGCCTAGAAAAGCCAATGCAATCATCTTGTTGATACGCTGGTTATTCTTGCCCAACGTAGCCTGACCGGCCCCTGTTTCATCCCAATCGTTGGGAAGCACATCAGCGGCATGCTGAAGGTCGGTAGCCGCCTTATCAGCAGTGGCTTGATAACTCAAACGAGGCAATGCGATTGTCTCGCTACCGGTCAGATATGTATCAACATATGGCAGTCCCCCCCAATAGGTCATTAACATAAAGTGGAAGAAACCACGAAAAAAATAGAGTTGTCCCTCAATAAGGTTGCGTTGCTCCTGCGTTGCTCCGATCAACTTGTCAAGATTAGCAATTCCCAAATTAGCTTTACGGATGGCATACCAACAGTAACCATAGTAATGTTTATGCTTTTTAGGATCAACATCATTGATGTCATTATATCCTGTCCCGAAATAAGAATAGTAGCGGGTGTTCCAGCCCCAATAATCCCCCTCATCAACGGCATTGGTAAAAAGCCGCGTATCAGTATCCCACAATTCGTCATCACCCAAATTCCAGCAGTTGTGGAAGTCAGTAGCAGAAATACAAGGAATCGCATTATACAATTCCTCAACAAAGCCTTGAAAGTTAGTAAAGTTTTTATACGGATCAGTCTCGCTGATATCACTCAATGGAGACTTGTCCAGATAGTCCGTGCAAGAAGTCGCTCCAAGAGAGACCAACAACAGTGCGAACCATATTCTGATGGTAGCTTTCATAATTCTCATATTGATTTATAGCGTTATATTAATTCCAAGATTGAAGCGCCTCATGGTAGGATATGCACCGTTGGTAGCCGACCCACTGAAGTTCGATTCACGATCGTCGGGCATATTGGTCCAAAGCAGCAGGTTGTCACCGTTCAGATAGAGACGCAGAGACTTCATGTGCATCTTCTTTACCCAATCGTTCTGAAAGGTATAGGCCAGTTCAACATTCTTCAGACGCAAGTAAGAGCCATCATACAGAAAGCGCGTACCGTTAGAACCGGTCGGAGCTACAGAAGTCCAACGAGGCATCGGTATGTCACCGCCAGTCTGAAGATTGTAGTAAGTACCTTCCACATAAGCAATATTCTTGGTTTTGTCAAACGTCGGGAAGTTCACCTCACGCGTTACATTACTCACGCCATAAAACTGAACAGACACCTGAAAGCCTTTATACTCCATTCCCACCGTAGTGGAGTAGGTATTTTGGGGCACTGTAGAATATTGATAAGGCGCTTGGTCATTATCGTCAATCAAACCGTCCCCGTTGAAGTCCATGATGAGGTAATCACCCGAATACTTATAGGCATTGTTGGAAAGACGCTCCGTGCTTCCATACACATCATCCCAAGAACGGATATTTCCATAATCCAAATAAGAACGAACTTGATTGATGGCATAGCCCTGCGTTTTACGATAAGCAGCCTTCAACTCAGGATCGTCGGCAAAATGCACCTTGTTGGTAGCATGAGTCATATTGAACTGCCCGTAAAGACGCAAACCATTGCGAAATACATAATTAGAGCGCAAGGACCATTCCCAGCCTTGGCTTTCCACCTCTCCCAGATTTACCGTAGCGGCTTTCGCTCCAAAATAAGAAGGTACCGCACGCTTGTCACTCGAAATCAAGATGTCTGTACGCTTGTCTTTAAAGAAATCGAACGAACCGGCAATCAAGCCATTCAGGAATGAATAATCGGCACCAAAATTCCGTTTCTCCACCTTTTCCCAGCTTATATCCTGATTTCCCATCTGTGAAACATAGTAAATGGCATAAGGAGTCGTAGAAACGGGACTGCCCATATAAGCACCGGTCTTGTCATTCTTGTATTGAGTTTGATACAGGAAACGGTCTCCCGCACTGTCGTCACCGATACGTCCCCAAGAAGCGCGGAGTTTCAACATATCCATTCCCTTGAACCACTTCATGAACTTCTCACCGGAAATCATCCAGCCCAAAGAAAAAGAAGGGAAAAACTCGAAACGGTTGTTAGAGCCAAATTTCTCCGAACCGTTATAGGCTCCGTTCACCTCCGCAAAATAGCGGGTATCATAATTGTATGTGGTACGGAACACCCAATCTTCACGATAGTGGGCAAACTCGTTACCAGTGGCATACTGCTCACGACTAAAAAGCCCCATGGCTGTCACGTCGTGTTTCCCGAACTGACGAGCGTAGTTCAACTGCAACTGATAATAAAGTTTGCGGAAAGTTTTTCCCTTGTCTATACTACCCGCCTGTGTTGACCACCCGATCTCCTCCCTGTAGTCTTCCCCTTGTTTCCAAGAGATTTCACCTGTATCCGGATTGATGTACTTTTGGATTGTATAATTATATGAATCATTAATACCACGATCTACTTCTACCAATGTATTATCTAACGTAAAACTCCCTCTAAAACTCAAGCCTTTCGTTATAAAATCCAATTTCTGCTTCAAAATAAAGTCAGTATTGATACGAAGAGTCGTATGTTCCTCAACACCGGAATTAGACAAATTAGCAATAGCATTAGGAGCATCTGCATCACGCGGAGCGAAATAGCCGTAAGTGCCATCGGAGTAAACCGGACGAAAAGCGTCCGGAGCTGTCTGATAGACAGAGTTCCAAAGCCCGTCACTAGTAACATTATCATTGTTGTCAGTCCAAGGAGTGGTGCGGACACCATTGGAGCCAAACAGATTAACAGAAAAATCGGTAGTGGAAGTCAACCGAAAATCTAGGTTAGAACGCATATTGATACGATTGTAACCATAAGACGACTGATAACCGCGATTGGTTTTAAATTCCTTGAACAAGTCACCTTCATGCACGAAGTCCACCGAAGCGAAGTATTTCACGAACTTAGAACCACCGCTAATGTTAGCATTAGCACTATATGAGGTTGCCACATCACGGAACAATTCATCTTCCCAATCTACATTGGGATATCTGTCCCATTCTTCCACATTGGCTGGATTACGATACTTATTGATAATCTGCATCGGTTTGTAGTTACTCCATCCGGTAGGATAATCAGCAAGTTCCTTTTCGATAGTTGCATTCTTTAATAAAAAGGTATCGTAGGAATCATATTTCTCAGGCAGTTTTGAAACCGTCTTCATAGTCATATTAGCCTTGACATTGACTACCGCTTTACCGTCTTGACCACGTTTAGTAGTAATTAAGATAACACCATTAGCTCCCTTCACACCATAAACCGCTGTAGCGGAAGCATCTTTCAACACAGAAATAGACTCTACTGAAGAAATATCAACGGAACTCATCGGTCGTTCCACACCATCTACCAATACCAAAGGATCTGAACTATTCCAGGATGTTTGCGAACGAATCACTATTTTAGGTTCTTCTTCTCCCGGCTGACCAGTAGAAGTATAGGTAATCAAGCCCGGAAGATTACCAGTCAAGGCTTGTCCGAGGCTAGCCACTCCATCATGCTTCTGCAATGTCTTTGCATCAGTCTGTGAGATAGCCCCCACCACACTCGCTTTCTTTTGTTGTCCGTAACCCACTACGACTACTTCATCCAACTGTACATTGTCATCCGCTAAGGTTACCTTAATCATTTTTTGCCCTGTCACCCTTACTTCCTGCGGAGTCATACCAATAAAGGAGATGACAAGCACTGCCTTATCATTAGGAACATTCAACTTGAAATTTCCATCCAAGTCTGTAATCGTCCCTACCGTTTTGTTTCCTTTCACGGCCACACTAGCCCCGATAATCACCTCTCCTTTGGAGTCGACTACTGTTCCACGTACCGTAATGCCACTTTGGGCATAAGCCGTCAAACAACCGAGAAGCATGAATAAAACCAGGCAAGGAATCTTTTGAATTTGTAATTTTACATTTTTCATTACCATTAGTCTAAGATAATTAATAATATGATAATCTCTTTCTTTTAATTGATTAGTGAGTAAGGTTAACTCATCAACTGCCATCCAATTTGTTCTTCATAAACTACTCATTTAAGGTTGATACTTATTTTAATTCCACTAATGAACTCCAGCAGAAGTCTTCACCGGAACAGCACAAAGATAAAGTGATAATATCAAAACAGGTCACGCTTTTGTTTCATTCATACCTCAACATGTAACCGAATGTTACATTCATCATACGTATGCGTTTCATCATCCTTGCACAGACCGTTCAAATTATATATTCAAGAAAGAAACAACTATTTTTAGTAGCCTTCACCTTTTCTCTACGCCACGCTATTCATCGGCATTAACGGATGAACACACCTTCTTTCACTCGCTTCTTCACATGGATACATACAATTCTCCCCATTTACCAATAGATAACTTCATGTCTACTATCAGCAAAACTTTTTTTCCCAGCACATAAAGTTGCATTTGATCGGAAGAAAACTATAAATGCAAGTTGCAATTATATAAATGAAGCTTTTATTTTTATAATTGCAAGTTTTGTTTATAAAAACAAAAGCTTCGTTTATAGTTTATAAACGGCAAAAAGTAAGTTTAGCTTTATTGAAAAGAAGTTTACCTATAATAGTACAGAAGTTATCTACTAATGATTCAACACTCACACTATATACACATGGTGCTGCAGTGTAACTTGCCTTACCATATGTTCAATTAAGGTGAAGGATAGGTGATTAAAAGCCCTTCACCCGCAAATACCGATGAACAAGGCATTGTGAAAGGTGAAGGGCTTTATAACAAAAAAGCAAATGGAAGAAAAGATACCACTGAATACTTATTCTTCCGTCTTTCTGGCAGCATACTCCGAAGGAGCACATCCATAGAACTTTTTAAAAGCAATTGAGAATAAAGTAGGATTTGTAAACCCGACCAAATAAGCTATTTGGGAGATATTCACTTTTCTTTCTTTCAACAGTTTTGCCGCTTGCTTCAAGCGAATGTTACGGATAAATTCAGTGGTTGTATTTCCCGTTAATGTTTTTAGCTTACGATGCAGCTGAACACGACTCACTCCTACCGCCTCTGCCAAATCCTCAACACTAAACGTCGAATCTTCAAGGTTCTCATTGATAGCTTTCATCAACCGTTCCATAAAATACTCATCATTGGCCTTCACCTCAATCGTTTTCATTTTTTCTTCAACCTCCTGATCCATACCGAAACGCCCTTTTAAACGTATCCTGCCTGTAATCAGATTCTCGCAAATAAGAAGCAATTCTTCTATTTGAAAAGGTTTGGCGAGAAAAGCATCCGCTCCTACGTTCCAGCCTTTAAGACGACTGTCGTACTCCGTTTGTGAGGTTAAAAGAACAAAAGGTATATGACTGATATTCGCATTTCCTCTAGTTCTCTTTAGTAGTTCGAATCCATCCATCTCTGGCATTACCACATCCGAAATAATCAAATCCACTCGCTGGCTTAAAGCAATCTGATAAGCTTCAACACCATTGCAAGCGGTTATCACTTTATAGTAAATCCCTAATTCAAGCTTCAAGTATTCACGTATTTCCTCGTCATCATCCACGACAAGAATTCTCCATTGAGTTTTACTTTTCGATGCTGGAGACTTACTTTCTCCTTCCCCCTCCCAACAAGTTTCTTCGCTTAGAATTAAGCGTGCCGGTTCTTCGTCCGATGAGATCACTTCTTCCGCCAGTTCTTCCGAGTTCAAATGCTCCTTACCTAATGGTATACGCACTGTAAAGGAGCTACCTTGCTTATCAACACGATTGGCGGCAAGGATTGAACCGTGATGTAGTTCTACCAACATTTTGGTCAGATTTAGCCCGATACCGAAGCCATGAGAATTAGTTGAAGCCTGATAAAACCGTTCGAATATCCTTTCCAGCTTCTTCTCATCCAATCCCATCCCCGAATCTGTCACTGTTATTTCCGCATATCCGGACAAAGGACCATGTATATTCTTATCTCCACCTACAGTAAGCGACAATGTAATCTCGCCACCATCCGGAGTATACTTAAAAGCATTGACTATCAAGTTCATCAGAACTTTATCAAAGTTATTTCGATCAATCCATACAGGTAATTTCTCCATTGTATGTACAAAGCCAAACTTGATATTACGTTTGGTTGCCTGATAATCGAACATCTGGAATAGCTCCTCTATAAATCCTACCAAATCCGTTTCACGACATTCAATCTTCATTTGCCCCTTGTCTATCTTACGAATATCCAGCAACTGATTAATCAGATTAAGAATCCGATTTGCATTTCGTTGCATGGTCAACAAGGCTTTCTTTCTGCTTTCCTCTTGTTCAGTTTTTATCAAAGCTGCCAATGGGCTGACAATCAATGTTATCGGAGAACGAAGTTCATGAGCTATATTAATAAAGAATTTCAACTTTTCCTCATTCATTTCTTCCTGGCGACGACGACGTTGTCTCATATACCAAGCATAGAACATCCAAAACAAAAGTCCGGCACATAGCAACAGATAACCAATTTTTGCCCATAAGGTATCGTACCAAGGGGGAGCAATATAAATAGAAAAGGAACAAACCGGAGATTTACGTTCATTCTCACACACACAGACTTCAAATGTATAATGTCCCGACGGCAGATAATTATAAGTAACCCGGTTTTCTCCAGAAGATGTGCTCCGCCAAACTCCGTCCAACTCTACCAAACGATATTCAAATCTTATATTTTCGCGATCATGATATTCCATTGTGGAGAATTCGAAAGAAAAAATATCATTCTTATAAGTCAAATTGATTTGTCGGGCATCCATCCAGACCTTATCAGCAATCGTTCTTCCACTTAATTGAGTATCCGCACTTACTTCTTTATCATTCAAATATACATGGACCAGTTGGGGAGCACATAGTGGAGACTGTCTGCCTATCGAGTCAGACATCAATTTTGTGATACCATGCAATCCCCCCCAATAAATATCTCCATATTCACGTTGATAATAAATGCCTCTCAAATACTCCTTTTCAACTAACCCATTGCTGGAATAAGTAGCAACTTTCCTTTCCGGATAGCTCAATTTACATAAGCCATTGAATGTACTACACCATATATCCCCATTCCTACTCTGCCCTAATCCACAAATCATATTACTGGGGATCCCTTCTTCCATACCATAGTGACTCAACTTTAATGTTTTCTTATCATATTCAAACAATCCATTATTAGTTCCTATCCAAATATGCCCCTTTTTATCTTCTAAAAATGCAAAGCATAGAGACGATAGCAAAAGCTTTTCACATTCCAGTTTTAAGAATTCCCGTTTCATAGGATCATAACAATTAATTCCCATGCAATGCCCCAGCCAAATTAATCCTTCTGAATCACACATTATTTTATTAATCCAATTATTGGCAAGTCGCATTGTCGTACTCAACTTAGTTGTATCACAGATATGTTGTAACACACCCGTTTGCCGATTATACTCTACAAATCCTTCTCCTAAAACAGATATATAAAGTCGTTGATTACGTCCTTCAACAACATTATGAATAGCTTTTCCTTGCAATAAAGGTATCTTATGAACCACTCCTGTCTGTTCATTGAATTGAGAAAGTCCTGAATAGCTACCTAGCCAAATTGTCTCTTCGCTGTCATGAAGCATTGACACAATACCCTCTCCCAGTACATAAGAATGATGATTCTGCATATCACTATCCATTCGAATGAGCCTTCCATCTGCCGTGCTAGTCCAAATTCGGTTCTTTTTATCTTCATAAACAAATGAAAGCGTATTTCCCATAGATAAAGTAAAAGAGGAAAGAGGTTTGAATTTAAATTGAGAAGATTCATTAGAAAGGGTTACAATGCCTTTTTTAAAACCACCCAACCATAATTTCTCATCCTTATCTTCCATCAATGCATAAATTCTATCTTTCTCAAGTTCAAACTTACTACTAAAGGGCTTTAAAGCTTTACTTTCTTCATCCACAGAATAAAGCCCATTATTCACAGTATTCACATAAAGTTTACCACGCTTGGTACATATCATCCCCCGTACACCGATAAATTCATTTACAGGTTGCTCCATTTTAATCAGATGACTTTCCTCTTCATTCCATAAATAAATTCCGGAACTGGCTGCTATCCACACTCTACCTTTCAAATCTTCCAATATAGTATATATTCTACCCAATGCGTCTGCCGATGAGCTAAGAAAATCAACATCCTTCAAATCAGAAGTAATACGAGCAATCCTTCCGTTCGGCAAAGCAATCCATATTCTATGGCGAGAATCCTGATAAATATTATGCATAAACGGAGAACTACAAAGATCATTTACGCGTACCAAAGAAGTAGCCTCCATTGTTTCCTTATCAATAGAATAGGCACCATACCCTGCCGTGACCGCCCAAATCTCTCCAGTATGTAATTCCTGTAAACGCAGAACAGAAGGTCTATTGCCATCCAAGAACCTAACACTCCTGAATGAGTCTTTGTAAGGAGAGTATAATTGTAGCCCATTACCAGAACCCACCCAAAAGTTACCTTGGCTATCACACAAGAGAGATTCAACAAGATTATTCAGCAATGAAGTAGAATCTCGATCGTCATGAAAATAATTGGTAAAGGTCCATCCATCAAATTTATTCAATCCGTTCTCCGTTCCTATCCAAATAAATCCATAGGCATCCTGCACGATATTTTTTATCAGGCTACACGACAACTTCCCCGATCCATATGAACGGATTTGTTGGGCATGACAAACTCCGACCATCAATAATAGAAAGCCTGTGGTTAATATCAAACTTCTTTTCATAAGTATTAGTATTATGTTTTGCAAAATTAAAAAAAAACACGAACCTCAACAATCTTACAGTTCATTTTTTAATCAATGAAGGAGATACACACCGGTATAGCATATATCTCCTCACACACTACCCCTATTTAAAAAAAATACCTATAAAAAACACCTAACCTAAATCTAATTTCACTTTACCCTTGTTCAAAATGACACAAATGGTTGCATTTTGACCTGACAATGCAAAGGTACAACACCCTTACACCAAAAGCAAAGATATCTGATTCAAGAATCAGAAGCACATGTAACCTGCAACAGAGTTTTCGTTTCATTTATATTAGCCCAATGTTACATCCCCACTACAAACAAAGCAAATGTAACATACGCGATAACATTAGTAACACATATCGAGTTAGAAGCAACTTGCAACTACAAATCAGAAACATACATTCACTTCCAATAAAAGACAATAAGCTATCTTTGCCACATACGAACTCTCATTATAAATCAGAGAAAAAGAATATTATGAAGAAACTGTTTTTATTCCTACTTATATGTTCTACCTCATTGATCATTCATGCACAGGAGAGCAAAAGAATTCCATTAAACCAACTTAGTTTTACTAAGTCTGTATTTAATGAGGAACATAATAAAGTGATATTTAAAGGAGGAAAATGGGATAGTTTTGTCACACTACCAGCTTCAATCAATCAGGAACTACCAAAATACAAATACATGATCATAAATATACCTCAAAGTACGGTAATGGTACGCATTAAATTCGAAGGGAAAAACGGTTTAAGCAAAGAATTCTATCAACCGGCTGTGAAATCGGAATTAAAACGAGAAGTAAATCTATCTTTAGTACCTTTTATTAATAATGTGAAAGACATCCGGATAGAGGCAGCCCAAAGTGTAGATGAAACCGGCAATTACCACAGCCTACATATCAAATCTATATATCTAATTAATTAACGCAAATGCCATGAAAAGAAAGCAGTTTATATTCTCTTTCATTTTATTATTAATGAATTTATTTTATGCCACCGCACAAGATAAATTGTATTCCAATACTTTCTCTTTAAGAGATGTAGAACTCCTTGATGGTCCCTTCAGGCATGCCTGCAATTTAAATGTGCAAATATTATTAAAATATGATACCGACCGTTTGTTGGCACCCTTTCTTAAAGAAGCTGGTCTTCCTCCTAAAGGAGAGAGTTTTCCCAATTGGATAGGGCTGGACGGGCACATTGGAGGCCACTATTTAAGCGCATTAGCCATCCATTATGTCGCTACAGGAAATTTAGAATGCAAAAAACGAATGGAATACATAATTTCCGAGCTTAAACGTTGCCAAGAAGCAAATGGTGACGGCTATGTAGGCGGTGTTCCCAACGGAAAATTTCTTTGGGAGGAAATCAAAAAAGGAAATACAGCCATTGTATGGAAATCATGGGTCCCCTGGTACAATCTACATAAAATTTATGCAGGAATCAGAGATGCCTGGCTATATGGTGGAAATGAAGAAGCTAAACAAATGTTCTTGAAACTGTGCGACTGGGGAATAAACGTCATATCTTCTCTGAATGAACAACAAATGGAAGATATGCTGGCCAATGAATTTGGGGGTATGAACGAGATATATGCAGATGCATATCAACTAACTCAAGACATCAAATATCTGAATGCGGCGAAAAGGTTTTCCCATAGATGGTTACTCAACAGCATGGCGGACAGAAAGGATAATCTAGACAATAAACATGCCAACACCCAAGTCCCTAAAGCTGTAGGTTACCAACGAATTGCAGAATTAACACATGATACAACCTACACAACCGCTGCAGAATTCTTTTGGAACAGAGTAGTAAATAATCGTTCTTTATCTTTGGGAGGAAATAGCCGACGTGAACACTTCCCAGAAAAAGATGATTGCATTAGCTATGCAGAAGAACGTGAAGGACCGGAGACATGCAATACCTACAACATGCTGAAACTTACGGAAGGTTTATTCAGAATGCATCCTTCCGCACACTATGCTGATTTTTATGAGAGAGCAATGTTTAATCACATTCTATCCTCACAACACCCCGAACATGGTGGATACGTCTATTTCACTCCGGCACGTCCTTGTCATTATAGAGTTTATTCAGCACCCAATTGTGCAATGTGGTGCTGTGTAGGAACTGGTATGGAAAATCATGGCAAATATGGTGAATTCATATATAGTCATACGGTCGACTCCTTATTCGTCAATCTATTCGTAGCTTCCAAACTGAACTGGAAGAGCAAAGGAGTCACCCTTATACAAAATACCCGTTTCCCGGATGAAGAATCCAGCAAAATTACAATTAAAGTCAAGAAACCCATTAGGTTTACTTTATTGGTACGCCATCCGCAATGGGTATCAGCAGGCAATATGAAAGTAACCTGTAACGGTAAGAATTATGCGAACAGTTCATCTCCATCCTCATACATCAAGATAAACAAAGTATGGAAAAACGGGGATATAGTCGAGATCAAAACTCCAATGAGAATTTCTATCGAAGAGATGCCGAATGTACCGAATTATATTTCCATTCTGCGTGGGCCGATTGTATTGGGTGCCAAAACGGGTAAAGAAAATATGAAAGGACTAATTGCCGATGACAGCCGTATGGGACACATTGCTTCTGGTTCGTTAGTTCCTTCATTCGAGGCTCCCCTCATTATAGGCACCAAAGTGGAAATAAAAGAAAAATTGAAGAATATCCAACCGATAACCGGAAAATCATTCAGCTATACTATCTCTGGGATTGTACAACAGGATAAATATAAAGACCTGATACTTGAACCTTTTTTCCGGATACACGACAGCCGATACATTATTTATTGGCAATCCATGCCACAAAAAGAGTTTGAGCATTATCTGGCAATAAAGCAGAAAGAAGAACTGCTAAAAATACAAATAGACCAACGGACAATAGATGTCGTAATTGCCGGTGAACAACAACCGGAAGCAGACCATTTCATGAAGAATGAGAACTCCCGAACAGGCAACCTGGAAAGAGAATCGTGGAGAGATGCCAGGAATAAAGGATACTTCCAGTACAAACTTAAAACAGAAGGAAACGAAAACTTGTCGCTCATGGTACGTTATTGGGGAAGGGAAACCGGATACAGGACTTTTGACATTTTGATTGACGGGGTCAAATTTCTGACTGAAAACGTCTCAAAGAAATGGAATAAAGGTAGCTTCATAAACGTAGAATATCCTATTCCAGCAGAAATGCTAAAAAATAAACAATATATTAATATTACTTTCCAAAGTCGTGAAAATAGTATAGCCGGCAGAGTGGCAGCTGTACGCCTGCTCCATACAAAATAAATCACATAATAATAAAACCAAGAAGAACCATGAGAAACATTGTATTACTACTACTGATGAATATTTCCATCCTATGCCCTCTGGCAGCCCAGACATCATGGACTGCCGACAATGGAAACGGAACATTCACCAATCCCCTTTTCTATGATGAATTTTCGGACCCGGACATTATCCGTGTAGGGGAAGACTTCTATATGGCGGGCACTACAATGCATTGTATGCCCGGGCTCATCGTACTGCATTCCAAAGACCTTGTCAACTGGAAATTTCTTAGCTATGCCTTCAACCGTTTGGATATGGGAGACGAATTCCGACTCGCCAACGGCAAAGAGGCATATGGCCAAGGCATATGGGCTCCATGTATCCGCTATCACGAAGGAAAGTTCTACATATTCTCCAATATCAACGGACATGGTATGCAAGTATTTATATCCGATAATCCGGCGGGACCATGGAAACATAAAAACATGGGCGGCAACATCTACGACTTATCAGTACTATTCGATGACAATGGAAAAATCTATGCCATATATAAATATGACGAGGTAAGGATGATTGAAATAAAGCCGGATTTCAGCGGCTATATTGAAGGTAGCGAACGCGTGATTATCCCTGCCGGAAATGCCATGGGAGAAGGACACCACATTTATAAGATCAAAGGGAAATATTATATCATCAGCGCTGACTATTCTCCCATGGGACGTATGCAATGTGCCCGTGCAGACAAAATAGAAGGTCCATACGAAACTGCAGCTATCAGCGTAAAGGAAACAATAGGTACAGAACGTGTGCACTGGACGGACAATATCAGTCTCGGCTCGTCAGTACCGGAAATGGGATTCAAGTTCAAAATATCCAAGCCTTCCAAAGATAATATGGGATGCGCCACCCTACATCAGGGTGGAATAGTCGACTTGCCGAATGGAGACTGGTGGGGAGTTTCGATGCTGGATTTCCGTGCAGTTGGGCGTACTACCTGTTTGTCGCCTGTCACTTGGGAAGACGGATGGCCTTATTTCGGACTTCCCGGTAATTTAGGACGTTCACCCCGTACCTGGGTGAAACCGGCTGTTAATGCAAAGGTAGAACCCCACGCTCCCTATCAGCGTAGCGATAATTTTGACGGAAAGACCTTGCTGCCCATCTGGCAATGGAATCACGAACCGGACAACACCCAATGGTCGCTTACCAAGGGAAAATTGCGTCTTCATACGCTCCCAGCCAAGGATTTCTTATGGGCAAAGAACACGCTTACCCAACGAGGTATAGGTCCTATATCATCCGCAACAGTAACTCTCGACGCCTCCCGTCTCAAAGACGGTGATATCGCCGGAATCGGTTTGCTCAATATCCCTTATGCATTGGTGGGAGTTTCACGAATAAACAAAGAACTGAATATTCGCTGGTACGACCAAGCTCACGACAAATGGGTGGAAGCCGCATCCAAGCCATCTTCGTCCAAGCCTATTTACTTCCGTATCACCGGAAACTTTGATAAAGACACCGCATGGTTCAGCTATAGCGTAGATGGAGAATCATTCACGAACATAGGAGATAGTGTTCTGATGCCTTATCAATTGAAAACTTTCCAAGGAACCCGCTATGCTCTTTTCGCTTATAACTCGGAAGGGAAACAGGGCGGCTATGCCGATTTCGATAATTTCCGAATTGACGAACCACTAGCTGATCGTTCCAAAAATATTCCGACAGGGAAGATTATCACCCTTTTCAATCGTGGAAACAACACCCGTGTATTTGCTCATCCGCATGGTACTTTGCATTTCAGAGGCAAAGGAAGCAAAGAATATGAAACAGAAGCTTGCCATTTCCGTGTACACGACCGTGGGCAGGGACGTGTGGCACTCGAAGCGATGAATGGAACCGGATTTGTGACAGTGGTTGGAGCAGGGCTTTCAGCTGACGTACGCCTGATAAAAAAAGAATCGGAAGGAAGTTTGTTCCAATGGCAGGATATGCTACATGGACAATGCATGCTATTGTCTTTGAAAACGAATCGCTACGTAGGTCTTGACCCGGCTACCGGAGAACCTTACGGCGCAGACTGGACAGGTGCTTCACCCAGTCGTGAAAATGGAACCGTATTTATTTGGAACGATTGTCGTCCCAAGGAAGACATAGTCATTCATTTACAGGAAAAAGGAGCAGAAGTGTCCCCCACTATGTACGGGGTCTTTTTCGAAGAGATTAATCATGCCGGAGATGGCGGTTTGTATGCGGAGTTAGTGCAGAACCGGAGTTTTGAGGAACTAGAAATGCCTGAAGGTTACTATGCAGAAGGAAAAACATTATATCCCAAACCTGTAAAGAATCATATTACCGGGAAAGTACGTCCTGAACGATACAGATGGACCACGTCCCCCGTACCCGCATGGAGCTTACAAGTAAAGGATTCATTGGCTGCACAGATGCAGCTGACCAAATACCAACCAAAATTCGCCACAGCTCCCAATAATTTGGAACTAACCATAAAAGACGCTTCCGAACCAGTATCATTAATCAATGAGGGGTATTGGGGAATGAATCTCGTGGCAGGAGAAAATTATCTACTACGTACCATTATACGTACCGCTCCCGAATATAAAGGCCATATCACCGTTAAACTTCTTTCTGAAAAAAATGAAGAATTGGCTTCTGCGCCCCTTACAATCAGTACATCAGGAGAATGGAATGACATCAAACTAAAAATCAAGGTGAACGGAACAGCAGCCAAAGGAAAGCTAGCCCTCGTATTTGATGCACCGGGTAAAATCTGGTTGGATTATGTTTCACTTTTCCCGGAAAATACGTTCAATCAACGTGCCAATGGTTTGCGCAGGGATGTTGTACAGATGTTAATAGGATTAAAACCGGCTTTTGTACGTTGGCCTGGCGGTTGTGTAGTAGAAGGCATATCACTAGAAAATCGCTTTGAATGGAAAAAAACATTGGGTGACCCTGCCGCACGTCCCGGAGAATACAGCACTTGGGGATACCGGTGTTCTTACGGATTCGGATATTATGAGATGCTCCAGTTCTGCGAAGATATCAATGCTAAAGCGATGTATGTGTGCAATGTTGGTTTGGGATGCCAGTTTCGTATGGGAGATGCTTGTTCAGAAGATAAAATTGATTTTTACTTAAATGACTGTCTGGATGCAATCGAATATGCTTTGGGAGATAAAACGACTAAATGGGGAGCACGACGTGCTGCCGACGGACATCCCAAGCCTTTTCCACTACAATATATAGAAATTGGTAATGAGAACTGGGGAGATGAATACGACAAACGTTTCGATATTTTCTACAAGACGATCAAAGAAAAATATCCGCAACTGACATTGATTTCCAATCATGGAATCAATGGGACAGGTAAAATAACCCAAACGGATATGGTTGATCCGCATTGGTACGTTGCTCCTGACTTTTTCTATCAGAACTCTACTATTTTCGATCAACATCCGCGCGGTAAATATACTGTGTATGTAGGCGAATATGCCTGCAATCGGGGAGTCGGTGGTGGAAATATGACAGCTGCACTATCCGAAGCCGCATTTATATCAGGTATGGAACGTAATGGCGATTTGGTGAAAATGGCTTCGTATGCACCACTTTTCGAGAACCGCCATGACCGTTCATGGTCAACTAACCTTATCTGGATTGACTCTGACCAAGTATTGGGACGCTCTTCCTATTATGTACAGAAAATGGCAGCAGAAAACCGACCTACCTACAATATTAGGCACAACCGTAGCATGAATATAGACAGGAACTCCGATCCTATTCATATTCCGAATTCCATACCGCTCCAATTCATATCTTCCGGATATGATGAAGAGACAAAAGAAATCATTATCAAAGTTGTCAATGCCGCAGATGTTCCCTATTCTACTAGTATCAAAATAGAGGGTGTAACCAAGGTAAATAAGAAAGGAAGCGTCATCACATTATCGGCAACTAGTGGAAAAGACGAGAATTCATTTGATGACCCCGAAAAAATCTATCCACGGCAAAGTGAATATAATGAATTCAGCAAGCATTTTAATTATGAGTTCCTTCCGTTCTCATATACGATTTTTCGCATATCAGCCCAATAGATAATGCTTAGTAGTACGTAAATTATAGAAATCAAAGATTATAAAGATATGAAAAAGTTACAGAAAGTAATGGCGACCAGCCTGTTTCCCTTATTTTTGTGCCCTATTTGCCAAGCGCAAAACCCAGTTATACAAACATGGTTTACACCTGATCCAGCACCTATGGTGCACAATGACACTGTCTATCTCTTCACCGACCATGATGAAGACGATGCACAATATTTCAAAATGAAAGAATGGCAATTATACTCTACCACAGATATGGTAAACTGGACATATCGCGGAACTCCTATTTCCACCGCAACCTTTCAATGGGCAATGCAGGGAGACAATGCCTGGGCTTCTCAAGCCATCGAACGAGATGGAAAATGGTACTGGTATATCTGCGCTAAGGACACGGCAAGAAGATGGCATGGAATTGGTGTAGCCGTGGCCGACCACCCAGAAGGTCCTTACTCGGATCCTTTGAAAAGGCCTCTTGTCCCCGGAGATTTCGGTTTCATTGACCCTTCCGTATTTATCGATGATGACGGACAAGCCTATCTCTTTTGGGGAAACAACGGATTGTGGTATGCCAAATTAAACAAAGACATGATATCCTTAGGCAGTAAAGTCACTCCCGTGAAAGAGTTGAATGATTCCACGGCTTTTGGTCCGCTAGTAATGAAACGTGATTATAAACTCAACAAACGTGTCCTGAAAACAAATTATGAAGAGGGGCCGTGGGTATTCAAACGCAACGGGCTTTATTATATGGTATATGCCGCAGGTGGAGTTCCGGAACACATGGCCTACTCTACCGCTGAAAATATCAATGGGCCATGGAAATATCAGGGGCGCATCATGAATGAAGCAACCAACAGTTTCACCATTCATGGAGGTTCCATCGAATATCATAATCGCCATTTTATGTTCTATCACAATGGAGCATTGCCCAATGGCGGTGGTTTTCGTCGCTCAACCTGTGTAGAAGAATTCAAGTTTGGTGAAGATGGAAAAATACCTTTCATCCCTTTTACAAAAGAGGGGGTCCGTACTCCTGTTCGTAACCTGAATCCTTATCAGCGGGTAGAAGCTGAAACAATGGCTTTCAGTTATGGACTGAAGACTGACCGCAAAGCCGGTACGCAACATCATATCACTTCCATCCATAATGGTGACTGGTTAAAAGTACGTTCCGTTGATTTCGGAGAGAAAGGAGCGACAACCTTCTCTGCTTGTGTAGCCGGTTTGGTTCAGGGAGGTAGCATAGAACTGCGCATTGACGCACTGGGAGGTTCAGTTATCGGTACACTGGAAGTTTCACCGACAGGCGGACCAGAACAATGGAAAGAACAAACAACCCAAGTGAATGCGGTCAAAGGTGTACATGATTTGTATTTACTATTCAAAGGCGTTGACGGAGAGTTATTTAACGTAGACTATTGGAAATTCAATTAAAAGACATCAAACATGAAAAAGATAATACTTGCTTGCGCTACCACGCTTTTTATATCAGGAATATGTAACGCACAAAATCCGATCATACAGACTAAATTCACAGCAGATCCGGCACCCTTGGTTTATAATGATACCGTCTATCTTTATACTACTCACGATGATGATGAAGCGGTAGGATTCATTATGCAGGAGTGGTTATTATACACTTCCACAGACATGGTAAACTGGACAGATCACGGTGCAGTAGCCTCTCTGAAAAATTTTAATTGGGTGAAACGTGATAATGGTGCATGGGCGGAACAGGTTATTGAACGTAATGGAAAGTTTTATATGTATTGTCCGGTTCACGGCAACGGCATTGGCGTGTTGGTAGCCGATTCTCCTTATGGCCCTTTTAAAGATCCTTTAAACAAACCTTTGGTATGGCAGAAAGAACATTGGGATGATATTGATCCTACTGTATTTATTGATGATGATGGACAAGCCTATATGTATTGGGGGAATCCGAATCTTTATTATGTAAAACTGAATGAAGATATGATTTCTTGTTCAGGAGATATTGTAAAATGTGAAATTAAGCCGAAAGACTATCAAGAGGGTCCCTGGTTTTATAAACGAAAAGGAAAATATTACATGGCTTATGCTTCAACTTGCTGCCCTGAAGGAATAGGTTATTCAATGAGCGACAGTCCTGTTGGACCGTGGCACAAGACCGGCACAATAATGGACCATAATCCCAAAAGTAACGGTAATCACCCGGGAATCATAGAGTATAAAGGAAAAGACTATGTCTTTGGGTTCAATTATGGTGTACATAAAGCACAAAGTGACGTCCATTGTGAACGCCGCTCTGTATGTTTGGCCGAGCTAAAATACAATCCGGATGGCACCATTGACGAACTTGTTTTCTGGGATGAACAACGGGTAACTCCTGTTACATCATTGAATCCTTATCGCCGGGTAGAAGCAGAAACCATAGCATGGGCGGATGGAGTGAAAACCGCCAAAGACGAAAAAACAGGCGTATATATCACAGACATCCATAACACCGATTATATCAAGGTTCGTAATGTCGATTTCGGAAAAGGAGCACGTAGTTTTGAAGCCTGTGTGGCATCCATGTATCGCGAAGGTAACATAGAATTACACTTGGACAGCTTAAACGGAAAGTTAATAGGAATATGTGAAGTAGGGTGTACCGGAGGAAAAAAGAAATGGCAGATAAAAACATGCACAGTGGAAGAAGCTATCGGCAAGCACGACTTGTATCTAGTATTTACAGGCAAAGGGAAATATCCTTTCTTCTATTTCGACTGGTGGCAATTTAAACAATAATCAATAAGATAAAAATAATATGAAAAAGAACTGTTCATCCCCAAGAAATATCAAATGGATATTATTGATCCTGTTTTTGTGTATCCATCATACTGTCAATGCGGATTATCCTATATTCTGGCAACGTTACACCGCTGACCCTTCGGGAATAGAATATAACGGACGTTTATACCTATTCTGCTCACATGACACATACGATCCTAAAAGAGGATACGGTTATTTTATGAATGACATCACCTGCATTTCCACGGATGACATGAAAAACTGGACCGACCATGGAGAAGTTTTTCATGCAAAAGACTCTAAATGGGGAGCTAAAATGACTTGGGCTCCCTGTGTGGTCCATCGAAACGGAAAATTTTATTTATACTATGGTGATGCTAATGGCGGAGGAATCGGCGTGGCGGTAAGTGACCAACCCACCGGTCCTTACATCGATAACCAAGACCATCCGGTGGTCGGTATGAATACACCGGGAGTTTTACTTTATGATGATAATCACCAGCCCATTAAAAATAAAAAAGGAGTGCCGGGTGCCATAGCAGGCAGCGAGAATTGGGGGATGTGGTGCTTTGACCCTTGTGTGTTAATAGATGACGACGGACAGGCATATATGTATTTTGGCGGTGCACATCCTGACAACTCCCGGATTATCAAATTAAAGGAAAATATGGTGGAAGCTGATGGAGTTGCAATAAAACCTAACACACCGGGGTTCTTCGAGGCTTCTTTCGTACATAAATATAAAAACAAATACTATCTATCATATGCCGGACATTATTTTAGCAAACCTGCTAATATAGAATATGTAATAAGCGATAAACCTATGGAAGGCTTTAACAACCCAGGAGTCATTCTACCCAATCCACCTGTTAATGACGGTTTCAATAACCATCACTCTATCTTTCAGTTTAAAGGTGAGTGGTACATTGCCTATCATAATCGAAAAGTCGCCTATGAGAATAATGAACAAGACCACCGTTCTCGCGAATATATGCGCAGTGTATGCATAGACCGTCTTTATTATAATGAAGACGGCACTATCCAAACAGTTAAAACAACACGTGATGGACTGAAACAACTAAAAAACATAGACCCTTACCAACGTAATGAAGCAGAAACTATGGCAAAAGGTTACGGAATCAATACAGAGTTCAAGGTAAAAGGAAGCTCCAATCGTATCGTGAATTCCATTCATGATGGAGATTATTTAAAAATCTGCGGGGTTCATTTCGCCAATGGAGGTGCATCTAAATTTTCCGCCTCACTTTCCAGCCTGAAAGGAAACGGAAGGATTGAAATTCGCTTGGAAGGAGTGAACGGATTACTTATAGGTACTCTTCCTGTCTCATCAACTGGCAGCTGGGACCAGTGGCAAACAATGACAACAGCCATCAAACAGTTGGGAGGAGTATATGATATGTATCTGGTCTTCAAAGGAGATAGCGATAAAGAGGAGCTTTTCCGCATGGATTATTGGATATTTTCCAAATAAATATAATTATGGAGAAACGACTATATACTACCCTAGTTTTATCTTTATTCATGTTGATTGTCGCAGCACAGGGCTTCAAAAATCCAGTTTTATCCGGTTTCTACCCTGATCCCAGTGTATGTCGGGTAGGAGAAGATTATTATTTAGTAAACAGCAGTTTCCACTATTTCCCGGGAGTTCCTATCCATCACAGCAAAGATTTGATTCACTGGAAACAGATAGGGTACTGTTTGTCACGTCCTTCACAAGCGAAACTGAAAAAGATTGGTTTTTGGAATGGTATTTATGCTCCGACTATCCGCCATCATGAAGGTATTTTTTATATGGTAACAACAAATACCTCGGATAAAGGAAATTTCTATGTTTATACGGATAATCCAGCAGGTGAATGGTCCGAACCTGTTTGGGTGAAACAGCCCGGCATTGACCCTGACCTTTTTTTCGATGATGACGGCAAATGTTATTTTATGTCTGCACGTGGCGGAGGATGTATGCAGCTATCCGAAATAGACATAAAGACAGGAAAATTATTATCCGAGCCCAAAAATATCTGGAGTGGCACAGGAGGACGTTGTGCCGAAGCACCACATTTATATAAGAAAGATGGCTATTATTATCTAATGATAGCTGAAGGTGGAACAGAATACGGGCATAAGGTTACAATTGCCCGTAGCCGTTCCATTTTTGGCCCTTACGAAAGTAACCCTGCCAATCCTATTTTGACACATATCAATGCTACTGGAATGGGAAATCCCATTCAAGGAACGGGACATGCTGACTTAATTCAGGCACACGACGGCTCATGGTGGACAGTCTTCCTTGGTTTCCGCCCTCAATCGCACACTCATCATGTGCTAGGACGTGAAACATTCTTAGCTCCTGTACGTTGGGATAAAGATTCTTGGCCAATAATAAACGACAACGGTACTGTTTCTTTAAAGATGAATTGTCACACTTTGCCACAGTTTGTATTTCCTTTCGAACCATTACGTAATGATTTTACTGATGCGAAATTAGGCTTTGAATGGAACTATTTATGTATACCTCATGCCAATAATTATTCATTGACAGAACGGAAAGGATTTCTTCGGCTGAAAGCCACCACTCTAACCATTAACCACATCGATTCTCCCACATTTGTAGGACGCCGCCAACAGCATATTGATTTCCGTGCTACTGCCCTTCTTGATTTTCAAGGAATAAAGGACGGGGCAGAAGCAGGAATAACAACTTACATGGCAAACGATTATCATTATGATTTGTCAGTCCTCTGCAAAGAAGGAAGGCATTACCTGTCACTATCTTATCGTTTGAGTCGCTTACACCATCAGGAGAAAGAAATTGCTTTAGAAGGGAAACAAGTCTTTTTACGTGTAGAAGGCAGTAAAGACTGCTACACGTATTTTTACTCTACCAATGACAAGCAATACGAAAAGTTATCGGAAATAAATACTCGTTTCCTTAGTTCGGAAACTGCCGGAGGATTCACAGGGGTTTATCTCGGCCTTTTTGCACAGGAGAAACTTGCAACTGGCTCTTATGCTGATTTTGATTGGTTTGAATATACTGCTTTAGACAATAAATGTACTAAAAAATAGAGACTATGCACAGAATAATATTATTAACAGGTATTTTGTGGCTGTTCAGTCAGTCTATCCATGCAGAACAGAGTCAAATTACAAGTCCCGACGGGAAACTGTCAGTTCACATAACCGATGAAAATGGTGTACCATCCTACAGCGTTTCTTATAATCATATCCCATTTATCCTGGCTTCCCCGCTAGGGCTGGATACAAATATCGGTAATTTTACCCGGGAAATGAAACTGTCTACCACCAGTCCGGTCCAACTATTGAATGAAGAATACAATTTGCCAACGATCAAACAAAGTAACGTACACTATCAGGCCAATAGAGGAGTATTTACTTTCTCTCAAAATGGAAAAGTAATATATGATGTGGTCTTTCAGGTGAGCAACCGGGATGTCGCATTCAAATATAACATGTATCCGCAAAAGGAGATTCTCTGCTGTGTGATTAATGAAGAAAGGACAGGATTCGTACTTCCTTCCGGAAGTACTACTTTCCTATGTCCGCAAAGCAAACCAATGGAAGGATTCGCCCGCACGTCACCCAGTTATGAAACCTCGTACACAGTAGATGATGCTGTAGGAAAAAACGGATGGGGTGAGGGGTATACTTTCCCATGCTTATTCCGTAACAATGATAAAGGTTGGGTATTGATATCCGAAACAGGGGTTAGTAGCGCTTATTGTGGCAGCCGACTGATAGGAAAACCGGACGGTCTGTATCAAATCGGATTTCCTCAAACTGGCGAATATAATGGTAACGGCACTACCAATCCCGGCATCATGCTGCCCGGAGAAACTCCCTGGCGCACCATAACCATAGGTGAGACATTAGCTCCCATCGTTGAAACAACAGTAGCTTTCGATGTTGTAAAACCACTTTATGAAGCTTCGCAGGAATATAAATATGGAAAAGGCTCATGGAGCTGGATTATCGGTGGAGATAGCAGTTGTAATTATGACGAACAGATAAGGTATATCGATTTCAGTGCAGCCATGGGATACCAGTCTGTTTTAATCGATGCTTTATGGGACAAACAAATAGGACGGAAAGGTATTGAGAAATTAGCCGAATATGCAAAAAGCAAAGGAGTCGCCCTTTACTTATGGTATAACTCCAATGGCTATTGGAATGATGCACCTCAAAGTCCGAGAGGTATCATGAATACTACTATCAATCGTCGTAAGGAAATGAAATGGATGCAAAGTATCGGGATTCGTGGGATAAAAGTCGACTTCATAGGAAGCGATAAACAAGTGACTATGCAACTTTACGAAGATATTTTAGCAGATGCCAACGACTATGGATTATTAGTTATATTCCACGGATGTACGCTACCACGCGGTTGGGAACGTATGTACCCCAATTTTGCTTCAAGTGAAGCGGTATTAGCGAGTGAAAATTTACATTTCTCACAAGGCAGTTGTGATGCTGAAGCGTTCAATGCCTGTTTGCATCCGTTTATACGCAACACGGTTGGTAGCATGGACTTCGGCGGCAGCACATTGAATAAATATTATAATGCAAGAAATGATTCAACTACAAGAACCAGCCGTCGGATCACTTCGGATGTGTTTGCACTTGCTACGGCTGTTCTCTTTCAAAGCCCTGTACAACATTTCGCACTTACTCCCAACAATTTGACTGATGCTCCTGAATGGGCTATCAATTTCATGAAAGAGGTTCCGAGCACCTGGGACGAAGTACGTTTTTTGGACGGATATCCGGGAAAATATATCATATTGGCCAGACGATATCAAAATAAATGGTATATTGCAGGCATTAATGCTTCATCCGAAGAGATCAAAGTCAAACTTCATTTGCCAATGATTTCTGCGGGAGAAACAATAAGCGTTTATACTGATAATGCCAGACTGGTAGGCAAAACTTCGACGGAGAAACTAAATAAACATCAACAGTTACAAGTTTCAATACCCTGCAATGGCGGCATCGTAATCGTAAATTAATCTATATTATTTAAGTCATACTTTATGATGAATAGAACCACACTCATCTTTTTGCTTCTATTAATAAGCAACATTAGTTTCGGACAGGAGCTGAAACTTTGGTATAGCCAACCTGCCCGAAATTGGTCGGAGGCCCTTCCGATCGGTAATTCCCGTCTTGGTGCCATGGTATATGGCGGAACCGAACGCGAAGAACTTCAACTTAATGAAGAAACATTCTGGGCTGGCGGACCTTATAGTAACAACAATTCAAATGCAAAGTATGTATTACCTGTCGTACGTAAGCTTATATTCGACGGTAAGAACAGGGAAGCACAAAGTCTGGTAGATGCCAACTTCCTGACCAATCAGCATGGAATGAGTTATTTGACGCTAGGAAACTTGTATATAGATTTCCCCGGACATAAAGATGCATCTAGTTTTTATCGGGACTTGAACCTCGAAAATGCGACTACTACCACCCGGTATGAAGTAAACGGTGTGACTTATACCCGTACCACTTTTGCTTCATTCACAGACAATGTCATCATCGTACATATTCAAGCGGACAAAACACAGGCACTGAATTTCAATGTGACCTATAATTGTCCGCTTGAGTATAACTTAAATGCTCAAGATGATAAACTCATCATTACTTGTCAGGGAAAAGAACAGGAGGGCATCAAAGCTGCTATCCAAGCGGAATGTGTAGTTCAGGTGAAAACTAACGGAGCAATCAGTCCCGCCGGAAAAGTTCTTCAGGTAGAAAAAGCTACAGAGGCTACCCTCTACATTGCTGCAGCTACTAATTACGTAAATTATCAGAATGTCAGCGCCAATGCATCCGAACGGGCAAATAAATTCCTGGAAAAAGCGATTCAAACGCCTTACAACAAGGCTTTAAAGGATCACATTGCTTTCTATAAGAAGCAATTCGACCGTGTCCGTTTGAATCTTCCTTCAAGTGAAGCATCCAAAGCCGAAACTCCCCGACGTATTGAGAATTTCAATAAAGGGGAAGATATGGCAATGGCGGCTCTTTTATTCCAGTTCGGACGTTACCTGCTGATTTCTTCCTCACAACCGGGAGGGCAACCCGCCAATCTACAAGGTATATGGAACAACAGTACTCATGCTCCCTGGGATAGCAAATATACCATCAATATTAATACGGAGATGAATTATTGGCCGGCAGAAGTTGCTAATCTAAGTGAGACACACAGTCCGTTATTCTCCATGTTGAAAGATTTGTCTGTCACGGGAGCAAAAACAGCGCAAAGTATGTATAATTGTCGTGGATGGGTGGCTCACCATAACACTGACTTATGGAGAATCTGCGGTGTTGTAGACTTTGCTGCGGCAGGAATGTGGCCCAGTGGCGGTGCCTGGCTAGCCCAACACATCTGGCAACATTATCTTTTCACAGGAGATAAGGAATTTCTGAAAGAATATTACCCAATACTGAAAGGAACGGCACAGTTCTATATGGATTTCCTGGTAGAACATCCTGATTATAAATGGCTGGTAGTGGCTCCTTCCGTATCGCCGGAACATGGACCAATCACTGCCGGTTGTACCATGGACAATCAGATTGCTTTTGATGCTTTGCATAATACATTATTAGCATCCCGGATCACTGGTGAAACCTCCTCTTTTCAGGATTCACTCCAACAAATATTGGACAAACTGCCTCCTATGCAAATAGGGAAGCATCATCAACTACAGGAGTGGCTCGAAGATGTAGACAATCCCAAAGATGAGCATCGCCATATTTCTCATTTATATGGGCTATATCCGAGCAATCAGATTTCTCCTTATGCCAATCCGGAATTATTCCAGGCTGCACGGAACACACTGCTACAACGCGGGGATAAAGCTACCGGCTGGAGTATCGGTTGGAAAGTCAATTTCTGGGCACGTATGCAGGATGGAAATCATGCCTTCCAGATTATCAAAAACATGATTCAGTTATTGCCCAGTGATAATCTGGCCAAAGAATATCCGGAGGGGCGTACTTATCCGAATATGTTTGACGCTCATCCGCCTTTCCAGATTGACGGTAATTTCGGTTATACAGCCGGAGTAGCGGAAATGTTACTTCAAAGTCACGATGGAGCTGTGCACTTATTACCAGCATTGCCCGATGCATGGAAAGAAGGAAATGTAAAAGGATTAGTGGCACGTGGTAACTTCGAAGTGGATATGGATTGGAAAAATAACCAGTTAAACAAAGCTGTAATTCACTCAAAGATAGGAGGCACGCTTCGCATCCGGTCTTATGTTCCATTGAAAGGGAAAGGGCTGAAAGAAGCGACTGGAGAGTGCCCGAATTCATTATTTGCCACCACTTCTGTGAAAAAGCCTTTGGTTAGTAAAGAGATAACTCCGCAATCGCCGGAATTGAGAAAGGTTTATGAATACGACATTGCAACACAGGCTGGAAAAGTTTATGTTATAACTGCAATATAAAAATATAGATAAGTACAGGCTATGAGTAAATTTCATAACGTCAACTTCAATTAGATATAAATAGATAGAACTTATATGACAAAAATAAAGTATTTAACAATAATTGTTTGTTTGTCGAATCTAATGAGTCTAGTTGCACAAACTAGAATGGAATCCTCATTGAAAGAAAATGATGGAAGTCAATTATGGCTACCCACTATAAACGTTTCAAAAATGAAAGAAAAGACTCCCCAAATAAGCTATCAGGGCAAGCTATCAAAGACAATTAGTATTGCAATATTCGAATTGCAGAATGCATGGAGAGGACAACCAATTATCTTAGAGAAAACACGAGGAAAAAAAACAGATGGTTTTACTATCTCATCTTCAGAAAGACAAATACAGATTGTTTCAACAACAGATGTAGGATTACTTTATGGAACCTATCACTTATTACGTATACAAAACACTGGAATAGTAGACAAAAACTGTTCTATAACTGAGACTCCATTTTATGAACTGCGTATCCTTAATCATTGGGACAATCTAGACGGTACAATAGAACGTGGGTATGCAGGTAAATCCCTGTGGAATTGGAGCGATTTACCAGATACGCTCTCACCTCATTATAAAGAGTATGCACGTGCTAATGCTTCCATCGGTATCAACGGCACAGTTTTAAACAACGTAAATGCTTCCCCAGAAATACTCTCTGACAACTATTTGAAGAAAGTAAAAGCATTAGCAAACATATTTCGTCCCTATGGTATTCGTGTGTATTTATCTGTTAATTTTGCATCACCAATAAAACTTAGCGGATTGCATACGGCAGATCCATTAAATAAAGAAGTTATTCAGTGGTGGAAAAAAAAAGTTGATCAAATCTATGATCTTATACCTGATTTTGGTGGTTTCTTAGTCAAGGCCAATTCTGAAGGGCAACCTGGACCTTGTGATTATGGACGAACACATGCAGAAGGAGCTAATATGTTGGCTAAAATCTTGCAACCTTATCATGGTATTGTAATGTGGCGTGCTTTTGTATATCATGCAACAAATGATGACCGCGCTAAACAAGCGTATCTAGAATTTCAGCCGCTTGACGGACAATTTCACAAAAATGTTTTAGTCCAAATTAAAAATGGACCCATTGACTTCCAACCTCGTGAACCATATAATCCACTGTTTTCAGCTATGCCTAACTCTCAATTAATGGTAGAGTTTCAAATAACACAAGAATATCTAGGATTTTCTAACCATTTAGTCTATTTAGCACCCCTATGGAAAGAGTTCTTTGCTTCTGTTCCCTTCCATACAGTAAAAGCAATAGCAGGAGTAGCCAATATTGGGAGTGATAAAAACTGGTGTGGCCACCATTTTGCACAAGCTAACTGGTATGCTTTTGGACGTATAACATGGAATCCTTCCCTCTCGCCAGAAAAGATTGCGGATGAATGGCTCAAACAAACTTTCACAAATGAGCCCCAATTTGTAACTTCTGTCAAGAATATAATGATGCAGAGTCATGAAGCAGCTGTCAATTACATGATGCCTTTAGGGCTTCACCATATTTTTGCAGGAGAGCACCATTACGGACCAGAGCCTTGGTATAATATGTTGAATGTCCGTCAAGACTGGTTACCCGTTTATTATCACAAAGCTGACAGTGCCGGAATTGGATTCAACCGAAGTAGTACAGGATCAAATGCCACAGCTCACTATCCAGATTCATTATGTCAGCTTTATGGAAATATAAAAACTTGCCCAGAAAAATATCTTTTATGGTTTCATCATGTTCCATGGACATACCGAATGAAAAATAATCGAACTCTTTGGGATGAATTATGTAATTCATATGACAAGGGGGTACAAAAAGTGCGTTTTTTTCAACAAGTTTGGGATAAAATGGAACCTCATGTAGATACAAGAAGATTCAAAGATGTACAAACAAAACTAAAGATACAGTCTCGAGATGCAGTATGGTGGAAAGACGCTTGTTTACTTTATTTTCAAACTTTTTCCCGATTACCTATTCCTTATGAGTTAGAACGCCCAATCCATACATTGGAAGATATGATGAATTTCAAGTTAAAAATCTCAAACTATGAATGCCCTACCGCTGGATTTAGCAAATAAAATCACCGTAGCATTTTTTAACAACCAGTTAAAATATGAAAAGTAAAATTATCTCATTTTTATTTATTGCTTTCATTTCCTTTCTCCATTCTGAAGCGAAAGTAAAACTAGCAACTGTTTTATCGGATGGAATGGTATTGCAACGAGACAAACCTATAAAAATATGGGGTACGGCTGACGCCGGTGAAAGGATAATCATAGAGTTTCGAAAAAAACAATATGAAACTACTGCTTCTCTAAATGGAAAATGGCAAACAGAGTTAATAGCGACAAAAGCTGGTGGCCCTTTTGAGATGAAAGTAAACAATCTCCTAATAAAAGATATATTTGTTGGAGACGTTTGGCTATGCTCCGGACAATCCAATATGGAATTGACGGCAGCCAGAGTAATGGATCGCTTCGGTGATGAAATATGCACAGATGAGAACGAGATGATCCGATATGTGAAAACCCCTTATGGGAACAACGTTAATAAACCACAAGATGATATATCCCAAATGCACTGGGTATCGTTGAATCGTAAAACCGCTCCTTCTTTTTCTGCTCTTGCCTATTTCTTTGCCAAAGAGATGTGGGAAGAAACGAAGGTTCCGATCGGTATCATAAATTCCAGCTGGGGAGGCAGTTCTATCGAAGCCTGGATGAGTGAAGATGCCTTACAAAACTTCTCTGAACAACTACGAGAACGAGACATCTATAAATCAGATGAATATCGTAAACTGTGTAACCAAGCGAGCAGTTTAATGTCTAAATTTTGGAGCGAGAGTCTATATCAAGGAGACAAAGGATTAAACGACTCTATTCGCTGGTACAGTCCGGAATACGTTGATTCCAATTGGCAAGAAGTCAATGTATTTTCTACTTCTTTGGGAACAATAAACAATCATCCGATCAGAGGTTCCCACTGGTTCAGACAAGAAGTTATGTTAACATCAGAGCAAGCGGTCCAACCAGCCGTTCTACGATTAGGATGCCTGATAGACGCTGATTCCGTTTATGTCAATGGAATATTTGTTGGGACTACTGCTTATCAATATCCACCACGTATCTACCCAATTCCTTCTTCTGTACTGAAAGTAGGAAAGAACCAGATTACCATACGCCTGATAAGTTCCGGACGTCCTGCTTTTATCAACGATAAGCCGTATTGCCTTGCTTGGAAAAATGACACTATTCATTTGTCCGCAATATGGAAATATAGGACAGGATGCGAAATGCCACCGAAAGCCCCTAGTATCTCTTTCCAAAATGTGCCAACGGGTATGTATAATTCGATGATCAATCCATTACGAAAACTTTCCTTTAAAGGAGTTTTATGGTATCAGGGAGAATCAAACACAGGCCGTCCCGACAAATATGAAGCCTTGTTGACTTCCATGATACAAGACTGGCGTGATAAACTGGAGAATAAGGATCTACCTTTTTTCATTGTACAGTTGGCTAATTTTATGCAAACACATTCGCAACCAATAAATAGCAATTGGGCAGCTTTGAGAGAAGCACAGAGGAAAGTAACATTAAAAGTCCCCAATACAGCCCTAGCAGTAGCCATAGACTTAGGAGAGTGGAATGATATCCATCCTTTGAACAAAAAAGATCTAGCAAAACGTATAGCGCTACTAGCCAAGAAAATGGTATACGGTCACAAAAACATTGTTTACAATGGACCAATCTGCTCATCTATGTCTGTGGAAGGTACAAAAGTAATCTTATCTTTCAAAACTGGCACGAATGACCTGTTGCAGGTATCTGAGTTGAAAGGATTTACCATAGCAGGTGACAACGGACATTTTTACTGGGCGAAAGCCCAAATAATAGATGGAAATAAAGTGTTAGTATGGAGTGACAAGGTCCCTCGACCAATCAAAGTCCGGTATGCTTGGGATGACAATCCAAAAGATGCCAATCTAAAAAATAAATTGGGACTTCCAGCCTCCCCATTTGAAATGGAAAAACAGACAAGAACACTCCCATAATCAAATTTATTAATAATATGATTTACAACTCCTAAATAAAAGCAGATGTTTTCGGAAAATTTATTTCCATACTATTTGGAGGAATCGAACTTTTTCCCATATCTTTACACCGTAAAAAAAATGACAGGGATAAAGATTGAAATAATTGAAATTAGGAATATGGCTAATTCAATGGTTTTGATTTTAACGAGATAAGAGTTAGTGTTGTTAATCAGGACTTTAGAAACAAGAGACTTTAAAAGTTCAATTCCTGGCGACACCACTTTTAGAAAACTTTAAATTTGATAAATCCCTGAAAACTAAATATTTCAGGGATTTTCTTTTTCCTCAAGCTTCCACATTTTCAGCAAAACAGGAATCAAATATTAAGAAAAAATAGAAAGATAAAGTTTTACTGCTTTTCCAAGCAAATATTAACCGCATTCATCCCTTTCACCCCACGTTCCAAATCGAATGTCACAATATCATTTTCGGCAATACCTGGTACAGCATTGTTCACGTGAAAAAAGTACTTATCAACTCCTGAAAGGTCCTTTATAAAGCCAAAGCCTCTCGATTCATTAAAGAATTCAACTCGACCTCTCAAAATTACCGGCTCTGTTTCCTCTTTCTTTGGAGTTGCTATGATTATTTCATCCGGATTAATCTCCTCCTTCTTAATATCATCAGTGGGCGGAATTGAAGTTATCATTCCATTCTCGTCCACATAAGCAATCATATCATCGAAACTACTGGTACCTGATAATTTTCTGCTTTCTTTCTTCTTGAGTTTTTCTTCCCGTTTAGCGAGTCTTTTCTTTTCATTTTCACGTTTACCAACTGTCATGGATTTTGCCATAGAATCTATATTTAATTTAATATTTATATTTTAAAGGATTATAATTCGCTGATTTCAAATAGCAAAATCAGCTTTATTCAGTTTCTTTCCTGTCAATTTTTGAATGTCATTAACCAATTTCCGTTCTTCCTGCGAGCAAAACGTAAGTGCTGTACCTTCATTTCCAGCTCTTCCCGTACGACCAATACGATGTACGTAAGTTTCGGGAACATCAGGAAGATCATAATTAATAACCAACGGCAATTCATTAATATCAATTCCTCTGGAAGCAATATCGGTAGCCACCATTACTTTCGTCTTCCCCGATTTAAAGTTCCCCAATGCAGACTGTCTTGCTGCTTGGCTTTTGTTTCCGTGAATAGCCTGACTTCCAATCCCTGCCTTACCTAATATTCTAACAATTTTATCAGCATTATGCTTTGTTCGTGAAAAGATGAGCACTGACTGGTCTTCCGCCTTTTGCAGAATCGAAATTAATAGCTGGCTTTTTTCCTTCTTCTCCACAAAATAAATAATTTGCTTGATTGAATCTACTGTTGATGACTTCGGCGTTATATAAATCTTCACTGGATTTTTCAATAACGACTTTGTCAAAGCAATAATACTATCCGGCATTGTTGCTGAAAAAAACAGCGTTTGCTTTTCTTTCGGAAGTTTCGGCAATATTCGCTTGATGTCATGTATAAAACCCATATCGAGCATACGATCTGCCTCATCAAGCACAAAATATTCTATATTAGTCAGATGGATATGCCCTTGATTTATCAAATCAAGCAAGCGGCCCGGAGTTGCCACTAAAATATCAATTCCTTTGCGCAACATATCAACCTGCGGACGTTGATTCACACCACCAAAAATAACTCCGTGACGCACACAGGTATATTTTGAATAATCATCAATGCACTCACTGATTTGCAAAGCAAGCTCACGTGTAGGCGTTAGTATCAGTGCTTTGATACCCTGACGTTTATCTGTCTCTTTATTTGCCTGCAAATGCTGGATAATAGGAATTGCAAACGAAGCGGTCTTTCCTGTTCCTGTTTGTGCACAACCTAATATATCTCTTTTCGCCAATGCGGCAGGAATTGCTTTTTCCTGAATAGATGTTGGGACAATATATCCTTTTTCTTCAATTGCTTTTAAAATCGGTTCGATTATATTTAAATCTCTAAATGTCATAAATAGAATTTTTTTTAAATTTGTAGTAAAGCCTAATAATTCTTCTTTAGACATGAAAAGATCAGGATTTAGGATATCCTTATTGCACTACACGGAGGAGTGAGAATTAGCAGAACTTAATTATTAGATGATTTTCTTTTCCGGCTATCCGTTTTTATAAAAGCCTCCGCAGATAAATCATAAAGGCGGATACTAAGACTTTATAGAAAGCAGAAGAAATATATTCTTCCGCTTTCCTAAAGTCCGGATATTAATATCTTCTGGAGTTACTATAACCTCCGCGGCTTCCACCGTATGACGGTTTTTCAGCGCGAGGACGTGCAACGCTTACCGAAATAACCTTTTGGTCGTATTCAACGCCGTTTAATTCGTCTATTGCTTTTTGCCCTTCTTCATCACTTGTCATTTCCACGAAAGCGAATCCTCTGGACTTACCGGTTTCTCTATCCATAATAACTTTAGCTGAAGAAACTTCTCCAAACTCTGCAAATAAATTTGTTAAGTCCGCATCATTTGTGCGATAACTTAAACCTGCAATGTAAATGTTCATCTAAAAACTTTTATTAAAATAAATACTAAATTGGAGTGAGGAGGATAATTAAAGAAGAGGACTACTTACTAACATTATATTAAAAGAAGAACTATACGATAACAATTCGTAACTCAAACTCTGCGTACAAAGGTAATGCAATAAATTAAATAAGTACGTTTACATCCATTCTTTTTTATAAGAAAGACGTTTATTATCATTTATTAGCACGCAATTGGTATCAAATGGAGAAATGCCATAACCTTATTCTTGATATTTTATCATAATATGCCTACCTTTGTCATTGTACAATTTTTCAGTGACCAATGAATGTCAAAATAGAAGAAAGTTGGAGACAACAATTACAGGAAGAATTCAACAAACCATACTTTGAAAAGCTGGTTGCATTCGTCAAAAGTGAATATGAACGGGCACATATCCTTCCTCTCGGACATCAAATATTCCATGTATTCAATTCCTGCCCTTTCGAGAAAGTCAAAGTCGTTATTCTTGGACAAGATCCATACCCCAATCCGGGACAATATTATGGAATCTGCTTTTCCGTTCCGGATGGAGTAGCCATTCCCGGATCATTAGCCAATATTTTTAAAGAAATAAATCAAGACTTGGGAAAGCCAATCCCTACCTCCGGCAATTTGGACCGTTGGGTAACACAAGGGGTATTTCCCATGAATTCCGTTCTTACCGTACGTGCACACGAAACAGGTTCACACCGAAATATGGGATGGGAAATATTCACAGACGCAGTTATCAGAAAGTTAAGTGATAAACGAGAAAATCTAGTTTTCATGCTTTGGGGAAGTTACGCAAAAGAGAAACGATCCTTGATAGATACCAACAAGCATCTAGTATTGACAACTGTTCATCCATCTCCCCGTTCAGCGGAATATGGTTTCTTTGGCTGCAAACATTTTAGCAAAGCGAACGCTTTCTTACAGAGCAAGGGAATAAAGGAGATAAATTGGTAAATATATGATCCCCTAAACTACAATTTACAAAATGAAAAGTAAGATAATACTTAAAATATTGATAATTTTCTCTTTTACAGGATGCTATAACAGAGAGCAAAATTCCCTCCTTAATGAAGCGGAAGCTTTGTTGCAAAATAAGCCAGACAGTGCTTTGAGTATATTACAGCAATTTACACCAGGAAGCCAACAAGCGGAACAGGCCAAATACGCTTTACTTTATTCTGCCGCTTTGGATCAGAACCATATCAAAATAACAAGTGACTCCCTTATCCGAAAAGCTTGGAATTACTATAAGCATCATCCGAAAGATTTGCGTAACCAATGCACAACTCTCTATTATTGGGGACGTATCAAATTACGTGCAAATGATAAAGCTGGAGCACTACGCCTTTTTCTAGAGATTGAGAAAAAGTTGAAAGATACTAATGAGCCCTATTATAAAGGACTCTTATATAGCCAGATCGGTGAAGTATATTATGCACAGATGAACTATAACCGGGCTTATCATTATTTCCGGGAATCTCGGAATAACTTCCGTCAATCCGAAAATCTACGTGAAGAAACAGAAGCTACACTTGATATGGCTGCTGCTACTTATCACTCAAAGGATGTTGAAAAAGCAATACGACTCTACTCCTCCGCACTTGATTTGGCTGATGAACAAAAAAGTGATAAACTGGCCAAATCCAGTCTGACCAACCTAGCTTCTCTCTATGTAATATCCGGAAAGAAACAAATACCTCATGACCTATTGCTACGAATTGAACTTTCCGCACGAAAAGATACATTATACGGTTATCATACACTGGTTGATGTGCAACTCCTAAAGAATCACATGGACAGTGCACGTCATTATCTAAAACTGGCAGAAACACATACAACCGACATTCGTGACATGGCAAATTTATACTATACTGCTTATCGGATCGAAGCTCAATCCAAAAACTTTGAAAAAGCAACAGAAAATATACACCGCTACATATATCTGACTGATTCCCTGACGCGCTCGAATATGCAATTTTCTGCCGGTATGGTCGAACGAGAGTATTTCCAGGAACAATCGGCTTTCGCGGAATATCGCATGAAAAATCGTACTATTCTAGAGATTTCATCCATAATTATAGTCATTCTGTTGTCAGGTATAGCTTGGTACATAATCCGACAACGTATGCGTCTACAACGTGAACGCACAGATCGCTATCTACTATTGGTAGAAGAAGCTAATTCCGAATATAAAGCTTTGACAGAACGCATGGAGGGACAGCGCAATACCGAAAATCACTTGAAAGGATTGATCGCCTCCCGTTTCAACATCATCGATAAACTAGGCAAGACCTACTATGAGCGGGAGAACACTTCGTCACAGCAAGCTGCCATGTTCCAAGAAGTAAAACAAATCATCACTGACTTTTCAGAAAACGGAGAAATGTTGCAAGAACTAGAACTAATTGTTAATACCTGCCATGATAATGCCATGCAAAAACTACGGAATGATTTTCCTGCAATGAAGGAAACAGACATACGGTTACTTTGTTACATCTTTGTCGGCTTCTCACCACAAGTTATCAGTCTGTTTATGAAAGATACAGTAGCCAATGTCTACGCCCGCAAATCACGTCTAAAGTCACGCATAAAATCTGCGGAAACAGCCAACAAAGACCTGTTTCTATCACTTTTTGAATAGTCGTTAGGCTAGTGTTAGAAAATTCAAGCATCCATTCCTACAAACGACTGAATATCAGAGTTTACCAATCAAGAGTGTTAGAAATGCGAGACTGCATTGTAACTCTGAAAAGGTAAAATATCGCTACTTTTGCAAGCGGAAAACTTGTAAAAGAAAAAAATTATGAAAAAGATTGTTATGTTATTAAATCTCATGCTTTTTATGGTAGCATGCGGAAAAGAAAGTGATGAATATAAAAACAATTCACCATCCATTGGGCAATCATCCGATATATCGGAGGCTTTGCTCGAAAGTTTCTCAATAGAACAGCTTCCCGAAAAAACGATCTATACGCTAGGTGAAAAGATTGATTTAACCGGAATTAAAGTGATAGGCAATTACGATGACGGTCAACGACGACCTGTAAATGTAACTTTGGAACAAATCAGCGGCTTTTCCTCTTCAACTCCCGTTGAAAAACAAGAGGTTACAGTTACCATAGAGGGGAAGCAAAAGACATTTACTGTGCAAATAGCCCCTATACGTATAGAAAATGGTGTATTAACGGAAGTAGTGAACGGTTATGAAACAATCACGTTGCCCAATCATGTAAAATCAATTGCGAAAAAAGTGTTTTATGGTAGAAAAATAAGTAAAGTAATACTCAATGAAGGACTTGTGGCTATCGGAGAAGAAGCTTTCTTCAATTCAAGCATTCAAGAAATCGTTTTTCCTTCAACTTTAGAAATACTTGAAGCAGACATATTTTACTATTGTAAGAACTTGAAGAGTGTAGACCTAAGTCAGACAAAGATCACCACACTTCCTGCCAGCACATTCTTTCGCTCTGGTATCGAAGAAATTAAACTGCCTCTAACACTAAAGGAAATCGGAGCACAAGCGTTTCTTGGAACTTCAAAGCTGAGAAGAATTGAAATCCCTGAAAATGTAAAGATAATCGGGATAGAAGCTTTTCGTGAGAGTGGTATTACAATAGCAAAATTACCAAACGGAATTATAACTTTAGAAGGCAGAGCTTTCTACTATTGCCCGGAATTAACAGAAGTACTAACTTACGGATCTGTTGTCAGTGACACCCCTGACGCCATAATCAAAGCATACTGTTTTGAAGGATGTCCACAATTAACTCGCTTTGAAATTCCACAAAGCATCCGGATATTAGGCCAAGGACTACTTGGTGGCAACCAGAAAGTGACTCATCTGACCATTCCTTCGAATGTCATCCAAATCAATTTCTCAGCATTCGATAATACAGGTATTCAGGAAGTGAAAGTAGAAGCAACAACTCCGCCACAAGTATTTGAAAAGGTATGGTATGGATTTCCTAAAAACATAGCAACCATTCGTGTTCCTTCCGGAACAGCGGAAAAATATAAATCGGCAAATGGATGGGAAGAATTTAAAGACAAAATAAGAACGTTCTAATATTTCTTTCTTCGATTATAACTGAAAGGTAAGTACCTAAACCCTTACTTTTTCTGTTATAATCGATTTTTACATTACCGACTGATTTATATTTCCCCATTTACTCCTAACCCAAACAATGCAAAATCCCCCAAACAAGGATCATCAGGAAATACCTCTGCCAAAGCAACAGTAATCTGACGGGCATTCTTCAAAGAGAAAGTTTCCGAATCCGTCAAATTTAAATAATGAGCTACCCGGCAAACATGTGTATCTAAAGGAACGATCAGATCTTTCTGGTCGAAACTATCCCAGATTCCAAAATCAACTTCCGAATCCCGACGAATCATCCAACGCAAAAACATATTCAGTTTTTTCTGTGGACTTTTTGCAGAAACCTCAAGAAAAGCACATAACTTTTCCATCGGTATTCCGGTATACACATTTAAAGCTTCCTCTAAACTGTCAAAACAGGAGTAAGCTGTATACAAACGCTGAAAATATCCATAAAAATCATCATATGACAGCATTCGATAAAAACTATTCTTCGCTCCCGCAGGGAAATCGTCCTTCCAACGGCATGATAATACATATCGGTAAGGCGAACCTCCCATTAATCCATGTAACTCCTCTGCTTTCTTCCGTATCTGCTTACGATTACCAAAACTCATTATCGCCGTCAGCAGACCGCTAATTTCAATGTCCTGTTTCAGTGTGTAACGATGAGGGAACTGCACCGGATCACTTTCTATAAAACCGGCACAATGATAAATTTCCGCACACATCAATAGCTTGTTCTTTATATCTTCAGTCATTTCAAAGTCATCCGTTTATTATCACAACAATTTTTCAGGCAACTTTCTGCTTAGCAGGAAACAGGGTAAGCAACAGATACCGTATTCCTATCGTAATCCATACAGAAAGAACAAACGGAGCAGTCAGTGTAGTAATCCCGACATTCATTCCCAAAAGTTGAAGAAAAACAGATAATAACACAGAGAATACGGCATACACTCCCCCGCTCCATGTCTTGTCTCCCAAAGCGATAGCGCATAACACACCATTATATCCTATTAGTCCTGCAGTCAATACCGCAGATTCGACTCCTGCCAACAGAGCTATAGGAATAGGCAACAATGCTCCCAACACCGCATAGACAGCATTCACACGAGAATTAACCAAAATGCCTAAAAGAAAAAACAGGCCTGTCAATATAGCGCCACCTTGAAACATCACTTGTCCAATATTCAGGCTAAACGACTGTAAGAAAGCGAATGCTTGCGTTCCCGCAGAATTCTCGGATTTCAATAGTAAAGAAGGAAACCAGCAAGAACAGACAAACAGTAGTATCCATACAGATAGAATAAAAGGAGCCGTAAATCCGGAGATAAAACGTTGCAAACTAAAAAGCCATGCAATCCACGTGGATAGGCAAGAAACAACAATCAATAATAGCAAGGAAGGCAAAGTTATCGGCATAAATACCCCTATCGCAATCCCCACCAGAGTCCCATTGAACCCATACAAACCATTTTCAATATCTTCGCGACTATAACCGGACAAGTAAGCAGCCAATGTACCTACTATATTACCTGCTACAGCTAATAAAGCCATCTGCCAGGAGTTTAGCAAAATACCAACTAACATCAATGCCCCCGACAGTGCATTATTCTGAAACATTACCTGACCCACTCCCCGTCCCAATATAAGCAAAAATTTACCCATAAATTTCTTCTTTATCCATTAAGCAGTTATAATCCGGGTACAAAAGTATATATATTTTATCTATTCCACATAATAAACAGATATTTTTATACATTCATTATACGTCAAAAGAGTTACCCAATTTTTCTTGAGTAACTCTTTTAGATATAAAACTTATCAGACGTAAACTTAACTTAGATGTTTTATATCGACATTTTTTACTTTATAAGTTAAGGACACTCCAAAACTATGCATTCAAAAACTTTCATTTATCCAAAGCTGAAGGGAAAAGCGCTTTCATCAGATAAAGCAATTAATCCATTTTTCCGTTGGATACAAATTTTGTTCTCTCGTGCCAACCAACCGGCGGCCAATGCTGTACTTTCTACGCTTAGGTTTAATCTTCTCGCCAATTCAGGTATTGAAATTTCACCAATTTCTTTCAGGGCATACCAGACCTTTCCGGCATTGTTCCCTACAATTGTTTTATCCATGGCTATTTTTATTAATAATTCGGTTACAATATAATCATTTTAATAATAGTTTATAACAAAACCGGCTTTTTTATTTTAGTTTTTGACATTATTTAAAACAAGAAAATCAATTTCGCAATTAACGGTTAAAAATTTGGTCATGGTTCACACCATAACACCACTGTAAGGTACATTATATATCAAAATAAATTCTCAAAACAAGTATAGGGCAACCATAGAAAGAAAATAGAAAGTTGACATTTCCGCAATATCGGACAAGTCATTTCGCTTTTTTACCAATACCTTTGCGAAGTGAAATACCAAAATTAGTTATGCAACAGAAAAAAACAACGAAAGAGGAATATCAAAAGTGCGTAAATGTTGTAGTGGAATACATCATCCAACATTTAGGAGAAGATATTGATTTAAAATCTCTGGCCAGAATTTCAAACTTTTCTCCTTTTTACTTTCACCGGATCATGAAAGCTTTTCTCGGTGAACCGATTGGTACGTTTATTGTCCGGACGCGGACAGAAGCTGCCGCACGCCTACTCCGCTACTCGGATATTCCGATTGCTGACATCGCCTACCGGATTGGTTACGCATCCCCTTCTTCATTATCGAAAGTGTTCAAGCAATTTTATGGCATTTCACCTTTAGAATATAGAAACAATAAAAACTTTGTAATTATGAAACCAGCGATTATCAGGCCAGACCTGGAACTAAAAAAAGAGATCAGAAATGTCTCCGAACGGAATGTGATTTATATCCGCCTTACAGGCGACTACAAACTGAATGATTATGGTGGCACTTGGGGCCGTTTATTCCAATTCATCAAAGAACAAAAACTGCCGATGGGAGATTTCAGCCCGCTTTGCATCTACCACGATGATCCGAAAGTGACGCCAGCCGAGAAACTGCGTACAGACGTATGCATGGTAATGCCTGTAAAGGTTGCCCCCAAAAGTGATGTGGGATTCAAGGTTATCCCAGCCGGACGTTATGCTATTTTCCTTTATAAAGGGCCGTATGACAATCTGCAAGCTGTATACGATACGATTTACGGAAAGTATCTGCCCGAAATGGAATGTACGATACGTGATGAAGCCAGTGCTGAACGCTATCTGAACAATCCATGTGACACTCCCCCCGAAGAGTTGTTGACGGAGATCTATATTCCGGTAGAATAATCCGGATAAGGGGACGAAGGAACAGCAGTCACTTCCAGACAGGCTGTTCCCTCTTCCCTACCTGTTATTTTTCAGAATAGACGCCAATCCTGTTTCCTTCACTATCCGTGAATACGGCAAACCATCCTTTATCGTCTGCCTCAATCTTTGTTTTGGGAATGACAACTTTCCCTCCTTTCAGAAGCACTTTTTCCAATGTTTGTTCAATATCCTCACAGTTGAAATGGATAAGTACGCCATGCGTTGAAGGAAGAAAGTCGAAATTTGAAGTATAAGAAATAGCACCGACGGTTTCACCTTCTTCCGTGAAACAAGCCATTTTCTCTGTTTCACATTCAAAAGTCGGAAGTTGCACACCCAACACAGTTTCATAAAAATCGACAGCCCGACGGAAATCGGTAGCAGGAATCTCAAAAAATGCAATTAATTTTTTCATCTCGTTTCTTTTTTATAGTTACTACTAAGCCTTTGCAAAGACATTGCAAAAGTAGGGTAACACGAGGAAGCCCGATAGGAAAAAAGAGACATCTTTAGAGTTCAGAGAAATAATCGGAATAAGGGGCGCATACAGAAAGATACTCCGCAGGGGTATAACCGGAAAAGAGTTTGAATTCCTTTATCATGTGAGACTGATCGGAAAAGCCACATTCATAAGCCACTTGTACAAAAGGGATGGTAGCATCCTGTTGCAGCATGGATAACGCCCGTTGCATACGGATAATACGAATAAATTCCTTGGGAGTAGTGCCGACATAATCGGCGAAGATACGCCCAAACTGCTTACTGCTCAAACAGGCTGTTTCCGACAAATGAGAAATGTTGATTTGCGGCCGGAGGTTTATTTCATGAAAGACAGCAGACATCCGCTTGAGATTATACTCGGGAAGAGTGTATAAACGACGAAGAAAAAACTGCTCTATCAACCGAATACAAACTGCATTATCAGAAGTATCCGTGACTTGTTTCACTAAATCCGACAGTTCTACATCTTCCATCGCATCGGTATCTACAGTTTGCCCGCGGAATAAATGACTGGGTATGTGAAACAATGCTTTTACTGCATAAGGTTGAAAAACAACAGTAATCATCTCTATCCTGCCTGTAGACATCACATCCGAGAAACCGACCGATTGTCCGGAAATAAAGGATTGGGGTTGCAGCTCCGACTCGCCCAACAAAAGAAGTTGTTTCCCTTTATGGAATACCAGTTGCATACAGCCAATAGGCAGAGTCCGTTCGGAGACAGGAGCTATTGAGTCGTCTTGCAATATCCAGTAATGCCGTATATAGGGAGCCAGGGCAAAACAGGGTTTTATCAATTGAAATGATTGCGTATAACAAAGATATTATTTCTTAATCCAAATGCAAAAGTAAAACTCCTGTTTAAAAGGGGATAGTAAAAAAAGGACTTCTTTACTTAATTAAAAAAGCATCCTCTGCTTGAAGAAGCATGATTGCAACTCATTCAAACAGAGGAAGAATTCTTTAGATAACGGAAAGTCCATATTCGTAGGCTTCCGACATCGCATTGTAATCTGCATCGGAATATGCGCCTTTATCTCTTGCTTTCTGCATATCTTTCATAAACGATTCCACAGAAGACAGGAAGCTATAATAATTCTTTTGCTCTTCATCATAGCCTGTGACAGCAGGAAGTTTCTTTGCAGCTTCGAGTTCTTTCTTCAATTCTGCCATCTTCACATCAATGCGAGCACCCTCCAGTACATGTTTGCGGGAATAAAGATTCATTATGCTTTGCACAGTGCCGGACATCTTACGCATAGCCATGATTTGATCTTTCAACGGTTCGTCGGCAAGAAGTTCTTTTTCAGCCTGTTCCGTGAGAGGGCTTAGAATATCAAAAATCACTTGTTTATATTCGGACATTTCTACACTTAGCCGATAGTTTTCATCCAAGAGCTTGCCAGCCTTGGCTGTCTCTTTGGCCTGCTTGTAAGAGAGAAACTTATTAAAATTATCATAGAATTGCGCCCGTGCACTGAAAAGTCCTCTATAACTCTGCTTCAGATTCTGACGGACTTGTATATTAAAGTAATCTCCCGGATCCATCAATTCCGCAGTGTCTCTGGCAGATACTTCAGGCGGTGCTATCGGAGATACTTCAGGAACTTTTCCTGTCTGTTCCATATATCCCAAGACCGCATTTACGTCTTTTGCATTAGCTACATGCCTCAACACGATGAGCGATGTATGATAATAGTTTATCACTTTACTGGCATTATCCAATTCCTCCGGAGTGACGGAGGACGCAGCCTGTTTCTTGTTTCCTCCCGAACAGGAAACCAATAAGAAAGCACCTATCAGTGCTCCAAACAATAAGATATTCTTCTTCATAATAATGGTTAGTTTATTGAGTCTTTCGTACTATAACAATAAAAATCGTTTTTTGTTATAGACAAACAATGCATATTCGAAAAGTGTTCTCTATATGATATTAACTTAAAAATAAAACAAATATGGAACAATCATTTCAAAAAGGAGTTGTGCTCCATTTGGCTTCTCTCATTGAATATACTGAAGGAGGCGTTATCAGCAAACAGTTAATCAAAAGTCCGGCAGGAAATATCACTTTATTTTCTTTCGACAAAGGAGAAGGGTTAAGCGAACATCGTGCCCCGTTTGATGCGCTCGTGCAGGTATTGGAAGGGGTAGCGAATATTACTGTAAACGGAACTCTGTTCACCGTAAAAGCAGGAGAAAGTATCGTATTTCCGGCGAATGCGCCGCATGCCCTTACAGCAGTGGAGAGATTTAAGATGCTGTTGACTATGATTAAGGAATAAACAATCATAGTGTATAAAAACAAAAAATGGCTACTCATCACGAGCAACCAATCTTTTGTTAACCTTAAATCTAATACTTATGAAAAAAACACTGTACAAAGGTACCATATTTCAGGTAAATAGCAAATTTTAGAGCCTAAACAGCCCATATTATAACAGGGTTTAATACTCTGGGAAGCGTATTAACATTTCAGACTTCACACGTTAACATTTAACATATTCATTCACACAAGTTACTTCTTGGGTAAGTAAGAATACAAAAAAGAGGGAATCATTGAAACAACATCGTCTTTTTTTTGTAACTTTGAACTATGATAATCAGTGCCAGCCGCCGGACAGATATTCCGGCATTCTATTCCCAGTGGTTTTTCAACCGGATTAAAGAAGGATATGTATTAGTGCCCAATCCATATCATCCGAAAATGATTAGCAAGGTCTCTCTATCTCCTGCTGTAGTAGATTGCTTTGTTTTCTGGACCAAGAACCCGGCACCTATGCTCAACCAACTGGAGAAATTGCAGGATTACAACTATTACTTCCAATTTACACTTAACCCCTACGGAGAAAAGCTGGAAAATCATTTGCCCTCCATCGATAAACGAATGGATACCTTTAAAAAGCTGGCTGATAAAATCGGCAGGGAAAGGGTGATCTGGAGATATGATCCGATACTGACGAACGAGGAATATAATGTTTCTTTCCACCAGGAAGCATTTGCCCGGATTGCCGACGGACTCAAAGACCACACTGCCAAATGTATGCTGGGATTCATAGATCATTACCAGCATATCCGGAACTCTGTACGATTATTCAACATCCATCCGCTGACTCAAGAGGAAATAGAAGAAATGGCTGTCTCCTTTAAAAAAACAATCGACGTTTATCCCGACATACAGCTGGATACTTGTACTGTAAAAGTGGATTTAAGACATTTAGGTATTCCGAGCGGCCTGTGTATTGATAAGGATCTGATAGAAAAGATCATCGGTTATCCTATCCTCGCCCAAAAGGATAAAAACCAGCGTAACATCTGCAACTGCATTGAAAGCATTGATATCGGAACTTATGAAAGTTGCCTGAACGGATGTATTTATTGTTATGCCATCAAAGGCAATTATAACACGGCAGTATATAATAGGAGGAAACATGATAAAAACTCACCGCTACTCATCGGCCATTTATCCGAAGATGATATCGTAAAGGAACGGGAGATGAAAAGCCTGCGGGATAACCAATATTCGTTGTTTTAATCTCTTCGGTCTGCAGTTGGCTTACAGGCATAAAAAAAGGCTATCTATCCCAGACAGCCAATCTTTTGTTAACCTTAAAT